>JGI12316J15310_10000157_pt11 | contig 59990 bp, 49 predicted proteins | sample MarCyaLeptolynsp_FD_15310 | JGI IMG/M metagenome (IMG submission 15310) | reverse complement strand
CCAACATCATGAGCCTGGGCGGTATCGCAATCGCTATCGGGGCCATGGTCGATGCGGCCATCGTTATGATCGAGAACGCGCACAAACATCTGGAGCGCGCGCCGAAGGGCAAATCACGTACGGAGACTCTCATCGAGGCAGCCGTAGAAGTCGGCCCCGCTCTATTCTTCAGCCTGCTCATCATCACGGTTTCATTCCTGCCCATCTTCGCACTTGAGGCGCAGGAGGGGCGCCTGTTCAAACCACTCGCCTATACGAAGACATTCGCCATGGCGGCGGCGGCCTTGCTGTCGGTGCTTGTGGTGCCGGCCTTGATGGTATTGTTCGTTCGCGGGCGCATTCTGCCGGAGCGCAGAAACCCCGTGAGCCGCGCGCTGATCTGGGCTTATCGGCCGATCATCGCGCTTGCGCTTCGTTTCAAGACGGCAACGATTGTCATGGCGCTCGCCGTCGTGGCCGCGAGCCTGTGGCCGGCCTCGAAGCTCGGCACCGAGTTCATGCCCAATATGAACGAAGGCACGTTGCTCTATATGCCGACCACGCTCCCAGGGATTTCGGTGACGGAAGCGGCTGAACTGCTTCAAACCCAGAACAGGATCATCAAGTCGTTTCCGGAAGTGGAATCGGTATGGGGCAAAGCAGGCCGCGCGGCGACGGCCACGGACCCCGCCCCGATGGAGATGTTCGAGACCGTCATCAATCTAAAGCCGGAAGACGAGTGGCGCGACGGCTTAACTGTCGATGAGCTGATCGCCGAGATGGACAAGTCGCTGCAGTTTCCCGGCCTCTCCAATGCATGGACCATGCCCATCAAAGCGCGGATCGACATGCTCGCGACCGGTATCCGAACGCCTGTTGGCGTCAAGGTGTTCGGTACCGATATCGCCACAATGGAGGGTCTGGCACGGGAGATCGAAGCCGCCATTCGTACCGTCCCGGGCACGACGAGCGCATACGCGGAGCGAGCCACGGGCGGGTACTACGTGAACATCGATCCGGATCGCACGCAACTGGCCCGCTACGGTCTCATGATCAGCGACCTCCAGGAGGTCATTGCCATGGCGCTCGGCGCGCAACCCGTCACGACGACGGTCGAAGGGCGCGAACGCTACAATGTGGCTGTCCGTTACCCTCACGACGCACGCAGCGATATCGAGGCCATCGCGAATGAGGTCCTGGTTCCACTGCCCGCCGGCGGCACAGTCCCGCTCAGCGAGGTCGCGGATGTGAGCCTCAGCCAGGGACCGACGATGATCCGCACCGAAGACGCGCAGCTTGCGTTATACGTCTTCGTGGACTTCCGGGACCGGGATATCGGTGGCTACGTCGCCGAGACACAGCAGGCCGTGGCCGACAAGGTCGATTTTCCGCCAGGGTACTACGTGGTTTGGAGCGGCCAGTTCGAGTCCTTGCAGCGAGCCAAGGAGCGGCTTCAGGTTGTCGTGCCGCTCACCGTGTTGATTATCTTTCTTCTGCTCTACTTTAACTTCCGGCGGATTGACGACACGCTGATTGTCATGGCCTCGGTGCCGTTTGCGCTTGTTGGCGGCCTCTGGCTCATGTGGTGGCTCGGCTTCAATTTCTCGGTCGCAGTTGTGGTCGGCTTCATCGCACTTGCGGGCGTCGCCGCCGAGACAGGTGTCGTGATGCTGATTTATCTCAACACGGCCTGGAAAGACATGCGGGCGCGCCGGGAATCACGCGGGAGGGACCTGACCCGGACCGATCTGCATCGCGCGATCATGGTCGGTGCGGTCGGGCGCGTGCGACCCAAAATCATGACAGTGGCCGCCATCATGGCCGGGCTCATGCCGATCATGTGGAATCATGGCACGGGTTCCGAAGTGATGCAGCGCATTGCCGTGCCCATGATCGGCGGTATGGCCTCCTCCACGGTGTTGACGCTCATCGTCATCCCGGTGATTTATGCCTTGGTCAAAGGTGCGGCGCTAAGCGCAACCGTCTCGCGCAGAGAGGAGAAGAACGGCCTGACCCGAGCGCAGCATCCGGCAGCCTCCAGCTAGCGCGTCAAAGAAGAGCGCCATGCCTGCTTTGACTCATCAGTGGATATTGAACACGGATCGAACGGGCAAAGTGAGAGGTGGGGGCTGTGGTGCGGGAGCCCTCGAAAGTTCCCTTTAGGTTTCAAAGGGTCCTATACGCCCGCACCTCAACTTAACTCATTGATCTAAAATGATAGTGGCACAACTTGTGCGCCCACCATGCCTATAATAAGTATCTGATAAAAATGGACTTTTTCGCCTCAATCCCGCACCTGCCTCAAGCTTTTCAAGTGTGGGCGTAGCGCCGGAGAATGCGTCCGCTGAGCAGTCCCGCTCTGACCTTCGTCGGCGCCCGTTGCCCATGGAGCCAGAAACCACCGTGGCGCTGGCACGGGTCCGCAGTCGATCCCTGTTGCGCCTAAGGCCGGTACTGCGTCGGCGACGCACCAAAGCGGCGACGGAAGCGCCGGTTGAAGTATGAGACCTCGTTGAAACCGCACGCATAGGCGATATCGCTCACCTTCATGCGGTGGTTCTTGGCATCGGTCAGCATGCGACGGGCTTTCTGCAGGCGAAGCTCCAGCACGCGTTCCGAGAACGAAGTTCCCGTCTCCTGCAACAGGTCGCGGATATAGCGCGCCGACAGCCCAAGGTTTGCTGCGAGGACGTGTTCGGAAAAGTGCGGATCGTCGAAAGTGGACTTGATGTCCGCCAGCACCAAGTGTAACCGCGCGGCGCGGGTTCCCCTTGCGGCTGCGATTTCGGCGGACTCTCGGCTTGCGCCAAGGGCAAGGGCGACAAGATCGGAGACCGTGCGGTCCACATGCTCGGTCAGGACGGGGTCACTCTCGAGACCATTCGTCTCGAACAGAAGCGAAAGATAGCGCATCAACAGCCGTGTCGCGGGCGCGTCCGGGTTGATGGTGCGCATGACGAGATCGTCCGGGTCCTTGATCAGTTCGCTCAGCGCACTCCGTGCGATCCCCACCGTCCAAACCTTGCCTCCGGGCTTCGCTTGCGCATCTCCGGGCTCTGCAGTCGAGGTAAGCCCCATGGCGCCCCGAGCAAGCTGCATCTCTTGTCCGCGTTGGCTGCTAAGAGTTATGGGGCCACCGAGGTTCACGCCAAGATAAAAGTCATCGACACCATCGGTGGCGATTTCCCGCTTCGTACGCTCCACGCGCGTCATCGTACTGCTGCCCTCCACAAGCTGCAGTCCGCCAAAGCGTGTGATGGCTATGCGCGCGAAGAAGGGATAATCCTCGGCGTAGGTCACGGCTGTCGACACGAAGAGGGCCTCGTTGCGCTCCATCCACAGGCGCGCACGTTCGCGGTCGTCTACGTGAGCTGGAAAATCGTCCGTTGAAAGCACCCACCGGCTGGGCGGGGGTCGCTTCCCGTCGGTGTCGCTCATGCTGGCTCCCGTTCCGATCCATCAATCGTGCATGCGCTGCATCGCGATGCGTGCGCCTCGAAGTCTCTCCCGAACAGGATCGCAAGTTCAAGCAGCGACAACGCCGAATTGTTGCTGCTTCGCCACAGCACGGGAAGAAACGCGGATGGAGTGCCGCATAGGTCAAGTCCACATCCGTCTAGGACAAGAGGTGCGCGGCTGGACGAGGCTAGGGTCCGAGCAAGACCAATGGTGGATTCGGGGGTTGGCGAACTATGAACCGGCGCGACAGACGGCGGATTCGCGCGCTTCAGGCGAAGGGCGCGCAGATCGACAGTGGGCCGGCGCCCAAGAACCAGGAGCCAAAACTTCGGATCGGGCCGCGCTCAACGAATCCGAGAGCGCTGCTGCGCGGGACGGCGCTCGCCTCAACGCTGCTGCTCGGCACGTTCGCGGCGCCGGCGCCGGCAGCGGCGCAGGTGCCCTGTCCGCCCGGAACGTTCCCGCCGCCCGGGCCCATTAGCATCGACGGAGCTGTTGGCGATATCAACTGCGTCAACGTCTTCGATCGCAATGACGGTGGTACCGGCACCGTCATTGAGGTGCGGACAACGAACGGGAGCGTCGAGCTCGACAATCGCGGCCGCCTCGTCGCGATCGATCCAAACGCAGCGCGTGGCATCAATGCGAGAGCTCAGACGTTCCTGAGCATTTTCAACTCGGGCGACATCATAGCCGTGGCCGGCGACCAATCCGCCTTTGGCATCGATGCGAGTGCGGAGACGACGCTGAGCATTGATACCCGCGGTAGCATCTTAGCGACCTCCGATACGGCTGACGCCTTTGGCATCAATGCAAGCGGGTTCTCAACATACCACCGGATTGTCAGCAGCGGTGCCATCACGGTGGCCGCCGGCCGCAACACTTTCGGCATCTTTGCGTCCACTACCGTGGGGTCCCAATACATCAACAGCAGCAGCGTTATCACTTCAACGGCCGACGGCTTCGCCACGGGCATCAGAGCGGAAGCGGGCACCACTCAACGCATCGTCAGCAGCGGCGACATCCGGGCAATCGCCCAAACGGAGAGCGCTCGTGGTATCAATGCGACCTCGGGGGACTCTCAGAGCATCTTCAGCAGCGGCGCCATCGTGGCCACCACTTACGGCGCAGGTGCAAATGCCTACGGCATCAATGCGGAGTCCGGCGGCGTCAGCACGATCGTCAATCGCGGCGCCGTCACGGCGACGGCAAACGGCTCAAACAGCTCCGGCTATGGAATACGCGTCAAGACGCCCCAGGCCAACAGCCCGATTACGATCGATAACTCCGGCAACCTGTTCGTCACTGCCACCAACGAAGCCTATGGGGTCAGGACCGAAACTGAACAGTTCTTCAGCGACATCACGATTACCAATACGGCGCAGGTCACCGTGCGCGCCGAGAGCGCGAGTGGTGAAGCGAGGGGTCTCTTCGCGCGCACCTCCGGGCGCGTCAGCAGAATCGACATCGAAAACAGCGGCCCCATCGATGTTACGGCCGACTTTGCTGCGACCGGCATTCTTGCCTTCACGCTCCGGGCAGACAACGGAGGCAGGAGTCCGATCACGATCCGGAACAGCGGCGATATCACCGCACGTGCCTTGAACGCCGATTACAGCTTCGCCTATGGCGTCAATGCGACGACGTTGGACAGCGAGAGCTTCATCAGCATTCAAAACGCCGCCCACGTCGACGCCAAAGCCGCAACCCAGGCCATTGCGATACGCGCCAGAACGGGAACGAACCCTCCGCCGACAACACCGATCACCAACAGTCCAATCAGTATCGAAAACAGCGGTGAGCTTCGGGCGGAGGCGGCAAAAACCAACGATCCCCTTCTCATCCCCGACAACTTGGCGATTGGCATCTTCGCGGAGACATTCGCCCAAAACAGCGCGATCACGATTGCGAATTCCGGGTCAATCTATGCGACCGGTGGGTCCGACAATAAGGGCGTCTACGTCCATAGCCTCTACAACAACCCGACCACGATCACGAACACGGGCGACATCTCCGCGCAGTCCTATCGGGCGATCGACGTGAAGGGCGCAGGGACCGCGGGCATTTTCAACGCGGGCACGATCACGGGCTTTGTCGATCTGACGGACCAGAGCGACCGCTTCTTCAACCAGGCGGGCGGTGTGTTCGAGGCGAAGAGAACCAGCGTCTTCGGGGACGGGAGCGATCTATTCGTGAATGAGGCCGGTGGTACCGTGCAGGCCGCGACGGACGTTTCACAGTCCGAGACGACCCGCTTCGTCGGGCTTGAGACCTTCCGTAACCGGGGGCTCATTTCCATGGTGGATGGGCGCGCGGGCGACAAGTTCATCCTCTCCAACACGGTTGATGGCACCGACCTGGACTTCGAGGCGGGGCCCGGTTCCACCCTGGCTCTCGACGTGTTTCTGGACGGTCCGGCTTCACCCGCCGACAATTTCTTCATCCAGGGCAATGTGTCCGGTCAGACGGCCGTGGTGGTGAACAACACGAACGTTGGACCCGGCACGTTCAACCCGCAAGGTATTCCCGTCATCTTCGTGGATGGCAACACACCGAGCGCCTTGGACTTCCAGTTGCAAGATGGCCCCATCGACACCGGTTTCTTCGACTACGACCTGTTCTTCGTGCCCACGAATAGTGGCTTCTGGGAGCTGCGAAGCTTCACCGGCGCCGGTGCGTTCCTGCTGCCGCAACTGGTGACCGCAGCGCAAGACATTTGGCATCAAGGGTCCAACGCCTGGTTCGACCGCACCGCAGACTTGCGTGTGTTGCTCGCGGGCGGCCTGGCACCCACGGCCTACAATCCTGTCGGAAGTAAATCGTTTGAAGCAGCAGGCCCGTATCCTTTGACGCCCGCGGTGTGGGCACGTGGCTCCGGCGGCTGGCTCGACCGCGACGACAGCGCCAAGACGCGCGCTCATGGCCGCAATTACAGCTTCGATCTCGACCGTGAGCTGACGACGCTCGACTTCCAGGTCGGCGTCGATCTTGGCAAACGAGACGTCATGAACGAAGGCGACGCCCTGGTGTTCGGCATGCTCGGCGGCTTCGTGTATGGCGGTCTCGATTACGACGCCATTCCCCGCAGCTTCGACTTCTCCGGCGGCCAAGTCGGCGCTTATGCGACATATCTGAACGGCGGCTTGTTCGTCGACACGCTGCTCAACGTGCATCTCTATGAGCTGTCGACGGCCACCCGTGGCTTCCCAAGTTCGCTCGACGCCAACACGGTGGGCTTGCGCACAGATGCCGGTTACCGCTTCGGCAGCTTCACCGGCGGCGCCTTCCTCGAGCCGCTCGCCACCATCGAAGTGCTCTGGGCGGACATCGACGGGTTCTCGCTCGGCGGCAACACCGTCAGCTTCGACGACGACGCAAACGTGCGCGGGCGCCTCGGCCTGCGCGCGGGCACCACCATGGAGGCGTGGGAAGGTACGCTGATGGAGCCGTTCGTCATCGGCAGCGTCTGGGGCAACCTGTCCGACGACAATTCCGCGACCCTGGTCTCCAATGGCCGCACCTTCAGTTTCCAAGACGATCTGGAAGACGTGTGGGGCGAGATCTCCGGCGGCGTGAACTTCTTCAACTTCAGCCAGACCACCGCCGTCTTCGCCAAGGTCGACGTCACCGTCGGCAACGATATCTCCGGCGTCGGCGGTAAGGCCGGTATGCGCGTGAATTGGTGATGCAGGGCAATTTTCGCTTCGGTTCATTGGTGGATGTTGGCCTATGGGCAGTAGACATCTGCTCTGATCGTCAGTTCGGAAGTGCCGAAGGTAAGTTAATGCGGGGAGGCCTCGGGTGCGGGAGGCGCTCAGAGTTCCTTTGGCGCTCCAAAGGGTCCTATACGCCCGCACCTCGCTCTAAGTCATTGATTTCAAACGACAGTGGGACAACTTGTGCGCCCACCACTTTCCGAAATCGGCATTGATTTCATTTGTGTTTTTGACGTTTCTCACACACCTGAGCTGAGGCTCTCCGACAAACTTCCCGGGGATATGCGGTGCAAACTCGTTCTCGCTGTCTCGCCGTGCGGTCATACTACTGGCGCGACATTGCGGGGGGCGACGATGGGCACGACGGTGCGGCGGGGCCAAATGGCTTTGGCGATACTTGCCGCGCTTTGGCTGCTCGTCTCCCAGTCCGTTCCAGCGAAATCTGAAGATGTCCGGGCTGGGGCCATCGCCGCCGAGAGAAGAGCTCAGGCCGAAGCGATCGGCATCAGCGGCAACCCCGCAGCCACGAACGCGGTGACAGGGACGGGCTGGCTTGGTGAGCAGCTTGGCCTCAACAAGAACGGGATACGTCTCGGTGGCCTTTGGATCGGGGGCGTCAACGACCTCGTATCGGGCGGGGTCGATCCCGGCGTCACGTTCAACAACGTGCTTGTCATCGACCTCTTTGTCGATCTGGAAAAGTTCGCTGGGCTGAAGGGAAGCTCCATCGGCGTCGACTTTTTGCAGCTCAATACGCAAGCCACCAACACGGATGCGGGCTCGGTGTTGGGCTATATCGGGATCGTGAGCAACGAGCCTTTCGATCGCTCTGAGCTCCTCGAGGCCTGGTGGCGCCAGGAGTTGTTCGGTAAGCGCCTCATCGTGCGCATCGGCAAGTCGAATCCCATCAACGACTTTCAGGACGTCATACGCCCCGTCAAGAATCCCCACGCGGAGCGCGCCATCGGCGTGGTCACAAGTCTTCTCTTCGCGCCCGTCTTCATTCTGCCGACGCTCTATCAGTCTCTTCCGGCCTTCTATGATACGGCCTATGGGATCACGAGCACATGGGTTCCCAACGAGAAGTTCTACGTTTCCTACGCTGTGTTTGACGGAAACAAAGCGCGCGGCGTAGCCACGGGGCTGACGGGCCCCGAGTTCAACGGTTACTACTTCCACATTGCCGAGACGGGTACGAACTGGCTCTTAGGCGACGAGGAAAAGCCCGGACTGCTGTCCATCGGCGGCTGGCGGCAGACGGGAGAGCTCACCAGCAATGACGGCCTTATCGAAGAAGACGGCGCCGAGGGCCTCTACCTCGTCGCGTCTCAGTTGCTTTGGTATCGCGATCCGGTGCCGGTCAATGATGCCGGGATCAGTGGCTATGTCCAGTTCGGCTGGAACGACTCTGAGACGCAGCTCTTCAACTATTACTTCGGCGCTGGGTTCACGGGGCGTGGGCTCGTGCTCAACCGGCCGAAGGACAGTTTTGGCATAGGCATGGCCTTGGGCTGGCTCAATCCAAACAATTTTGAGCAAGAGACGGAATTGGCGCTTCAGGCCTATTACCAGCTCCATGTGACAGGACCGATCTACACAGAGACCGCGCTGAGCTACATTCCCGAGCCCGCCGCCGAGCCGGGCGTCGACGCTGCGTTGGCGGTGACGCAGCAGCTCATCGTGCCGTTCTAGCCAAGCGCAGAGCCGACTGTCGGCCCACAATTCGCCGGATCCTTTCAAGCAAATCTTAAGCTGTACCGCTTAGACCTCCAACATTTCGAGGCCGCCCCCGTAGGGTCGCGGCCACCGGCCCTGACGACCCAAGGACGGAGCGCGAGATATGCCCACAATCGCCAACGCTAAACCATTTCACTACGAATTCGGGATTGACCATGTTGCCCTCGTCTGCATCGACATGCAGCGGGATTTCTGCCAGCCGGGTGGTTTTGCCGAGTCGCTCGGAGACGACATCTCTAAACTCCAACCGTGCATCCCCGTGATCGCCAAGCTGCAGGAAGCCTTCCGCCAGGCCGAGCTGCCGATTATTCACACCAAGGAATGTCACAAGCCCGACCTCTCGGATCTTCCGACCGCCAAGCGCAATCGCGGCAATCCCAAGCTGAAGATCGGCGACAAGGGCCCCATGGGGCGCATCCTGATCGACGGCGAGCCGGGCTCGGACTTCGTTCCCGAGTGCTATCCCCACGCGTGGGAGCTCGTCATCTCCAAGCCGGGCAAGGATACGTTCTACAACACCGAGTTCGACGACTATATGAAGATGCGGAAGATCACCCATCTGATCATCACGGGCGTGACCACCGAGGTCTGCGTGCAGACGACCATGCGCTGCGCGAATGACCGCGGCTACGATTGCCTGCTCGTCGAGGACGGCACCGACAGCTTCTTCCCCGAGTTCAAGGAGATGACGCTGAAGGCGCTGGTCGCTCAGGGCGGCATCGTCGGCTGGACGGCGACGTCCGACCAGGTGCTCGAGGCGCTCCAGCCCACGCTTGCTGAGCGCGCGAAGGCAGCCTAGGAGCTCTTGATCTCAATGTCGGGCCGCAGGTTTTGACCTAGCGGCCCGACGCTTTCTTGTTCGGCGGGAGAAGACGGCCGTAGAGGGAGTTGGTCGATGAACGCGCCTGTCGACTACATCTTCCCGCCCGCAGCTCCGGGTCAGGTTCCCTACTGGCGGCTGGTTCTGCGGGGCACCTCCCAGATGTGCTTTCAGAGCAACGAGCTGACAGGCTTGTTCTTCCTGGCGGCCGTTCTCGTCGCATCCCCAATCAGCGCCGCGTATCTTCTGGTGGCGGGCATCATGGCGCCCGCCGGCCGCATGCTGCTCGGCGATAGGGGCGCGATCCTCTCCACCGGGCTTCCAGGGCTTAACCCCTGCCTGATCGCGCTGTCGCTACCGGCCTTCTTCGAGACCGGCTGGACCAATCTCGGCATGTGGGGCGTCCTCGTGGTCTGCGTTGCCGTCACCATTGTGCTGGTGCGCATCTGCATCACCGTATTGCCGTTCCCGACGCTGGCGTTTCCATTTCTGGTCGTCTTCTGGGCGCTGTACGCCTTGGCACCGTACATCGATGTCATTCAGCCGCTTTCTCTTCCCGCGGTGCATGACACGTTCCACCCCCTCAAGGCGGTGCTGTTGAGCCTTGGGCAGGCGTTGTTCTCGCCCGCCGTTCTGTCGGGCGTGTTGTTTGCCACTGGCGTCCTTCTCAGCAACTGGCGGCACGGTGTGCTGGCCATCTGCGGTGCCATCATCGGCACGGCGGTGGCCTATTACTACCGCCATGTCGATCCAGCGACTGTCGATCTTGGCCTTTACGGGTTCAACGGCGTTCTGACGGCGGTTGCGGTATTCGTCACCTGCGGCGGCAAGCTAAGGCTCTCCATACTCGGCGCCCTCCTGGCCACCATGATGATGCCCATCATCGCCGGGTTGGGTGTCCAAACTCTCTCCGCGCCCTTTGTCTTCACGACGTGGCTCATGCTGGGCCTGGGCTGGATAGAAGCCCGTTGGTTCGACGTCCCCGCGGAGCACGCGCATGAGCGAATACCCGCCGCCAAAGCCCGAGACTCAGCACCGCCCGCGCGCAGCCATTCTGGAGACTGACTCATGCTTGCGCTCTCAGCCCCTCTGGCCCTCCACAATCTCAAGGACTATGTGGCCAAACTAACCGAAAAGGACTGGCAGCCCTTCCGCCCTGGGGTGACAGCGCATTGGTTCTATGAAGAGCCGGATGGCGGCCCGTCCGCTGTGTTGCTGCGCTACGAACCCGAAACGCGCGTCACGGAACACGAACATATCGGCTATGAGCATCTGCTCGTTCTGGAGGGCGACCAGTACGATGAAGCAGGCACATATACTGCCGGCAGCCTCGTCATTCACCCGCCCGGCACACGTCATTCGCCCGGAAGCCACGGTGGCTGCGTGGCGCTCCTGATCTACGAGAAGGCTGTCCGCTTCGACTAACGAAGCCGGCGCTGGCGCACTCGCACCTGCAGCGACCGCCAGTCCTAGCGCGCGGGAGCTACCAGAAGCGGCCGCCCGCACCAACGATCACCGTGACAATCCCGAGAACCAGGTTGATCGCGACGACCCGTCGAATCCGCTGAAGATCCTCCGCGGCGGTGGCAAAGGCATCTGCCGCGACAGCCTCGCGAAAGCGGCGCCATGGGAAGAAGTAGACATAGGCAAAGAGCGCCATCATCGTGAGGCCAGTGGCCTGCATGAGGTCAATATGTAGGCCAACGCCTGCGAACCCGCCGTAATGGGCAAAGATCAGCCCATAGCCGCTTCCCAGCAGAACTGCGATACTCGCCCAAACCCACAGGAAGAAGAGGCCGAAGACGTCACGCCACAAACGCAGACGATCAGGCGGCGGAAGCGGTCCTGCCGAAGGGCGCAAGACCATATAAGCAAAGAACATTCCCCCGACCCAAACGACGGCGGCGAGCGCGTGAAGGCTAATCAAGGCCGACATCCCCATGACCATAGTCGGCTGGGCGGAACCTGCCCAGTCCCCACAATGCCGATTTCGCTGAGCTTGCTCTGCAACAACGTTCCGAATCCACAGAAGGCGCATAACCGCTAGGCGACGTGTGTCTTCCGTGGCGAGCCTCCGGCCCCCCGCGATGGTCCGGCTTGCCTCGGTGGAAGGGGGAGAGACATGAGCACGACGGGCGCGGTACCAGGGTCATCGAGAGCGTTATGGTTATCGACGATCGCCTTCACGGTGTGTTTCGCCGTCTGGACGATCTTCGGCATCATCGGAATCCGCATCAAAGACGACCTCGGGCTCGATGAGACCCAATTCGGCCTTCTCATTGGCACCCCAATTCTCACGGGATCGCTGAGCCGGCTTTTCCTCGGTATCTGGACGGATCAGTATGGCGGCCGGCTCGTCTATACATTGACGATGTTGGCTGCTGCGGTGGCCACGTTCCTTCTGTCCTTCGCAGACACTTATGTATGGATGCTGGTCGCGGCGCTCGGCGTAGGGATCGCCGGTGGCTCCTTCGCCGTCGGTATCGCCTATGTGTCCAAATGGTATCCGCCTGAAAAACAGGGGACGGCGCTGGGCATTTTCGGCGCGGGCAATGTCGGTTCCGCCGTGACCAAGTTCATCGCACCGTTTGTTCTCGTGGCCTTTGGCTGGCAGATGGTTGCCGTGGTGTGGGCAGCCGCTCTTGTTGTCATGGCCGCGGTCTTCTGGTTCACGACGGAGGACGATCCCGAGACCAGAGCCCGTCGCGCGCGGCACGAGCAGCCGCGCGGGCTAATGGAACAACTGGCACCGCTCCGTCATCAACAAGTGTGGCGGTTCTCGCTGTATTACTTCTTCGTCTTTGGCGGTTTCGTCGCGCTCGCACTTTGGCTCCCGCATTACATGATCGGTGTCTACGGACTAGACATCGAAACCGCGGGCATGCTTGCCGCGCTCTATTCGATTCCCGCTAGCCTGTTCCGCGCTTACGGGGGCCATCTCTCGGACCGCTATGGCGCGCGCAGGGTCATGTACTGGACCTTCGGCGTCTCGCTCCTCTGTCTCCTTATGTTGTCCTATCCAGAGACCGACTATGTCATTCATGGCATTGAGGGAAAGATCGCCTTTTCGACTCGCATGGATCTCATTCCGTTCGTTCTGGTCATCTTCGTCCTCGGCTTCTTCATGTCGCTCGGCAAGGCAGCCGTCTACAAGTACATCCCCATCTACTATTCCGAGCATGTCGGGTCGGTCGGGGGGCTTGTCGGCTTGATCGGCGGGCTGGGCGGCTTCGTTCTGCCGGTCGCATTCGGCATCATGGCCGATCTCACGAATATTTGGACGAGCTGCTTCATGCTGCTCTTCCTCATCGTCGCCGTCTCTCTCTTCTGGATGATGTTCTCGATACGCCAGATGGAGCATCAGGCCGCAGGCGAGGTGCTGCGCAAGCTGCCGCCGCTACCAGAGTTGGAGCATGCGCACATTCCCGAGGAGCATGGCTCTCATCTCGGTCTATTGGAGGATTGGCAACCGGAAGACGAGAGCTTCTGGGAGAAGACAGGTCGCAGTATCGCCCGGAGAAACTTGTGGATCTCGGTGCCCGCACTGCTGCTCGCCTTCGCCGTGTGGATGGTTTGGAGCGTGGTGGTGGCGAAACTGCCGGCCATCGGGTTCGATTACACCACCGATCAACTCTTCTGGCTCGCGGCACTGCCGGGTCTTTCCGGTGCGACCTTGCGTATCTTCTACTCGTTCATGGTGCCCATTGTTGGCGGGCGCCTGTGGACTGCGCTGACCACGGCCTCTTTGTTGATCCCGGCCTTCGGTATCGGCTATGCGGTGCAGAATCCGGAGACACCCTACCTGCTGTTTCTCGTGCTTGCGCTTCTGTGCGGCTTCGGCGGCGGCAACTTCGCCTCGTCCATGGCCAATATCAGCTTCTTCTATCCCAAGAAGGAGAAGGGCCACGCCCTCGCCATCAATGCCGGGCTGGGCAATCTCGGCGTCAGCGTCGTGCAGTTCGTCGTGCCCTTGGTGATCACGGCGAGCGTGTTCGGGGCGGTCGGCGGCGAACCGCAAACGGTCTCCGAAGATACCAAGCTCTGGCTGCAGAACGCCGGTTTCGTCTGGGTGCCGTTCTTGATCGTGACGACGATCGCGGCGTGGTGGGGGATGAACGACATCGCCTCGACCAAGGCCTCATTCGCCGAGCAGTCGGTCATCTTCCAACGGAAGCACAACTGGATCATGTGCTGGCTCTACACGGGCACGTTCGGCTCGTTCATCGGCTATTCCGCCGGCTTCCCGCTTCTTGCCAAGACCCAGTTCCCCGACGTCGATTCGCTTCAGTTCGTATTCTTGGGGCCGCTGATTGGGGCCCTTTCTCGCGCGGCCACGGGCTGGATATCCGACAAGTGGGGCGGGGGGCGTGTCACGCTCATCGTGTTCGTTGCGATGATCGCCGCGGTCGCGGGTGTTTTGTTCTTCCTCAGCATCAAGGACGAGCCGGGCGCGTTCTGGGGCTTCTTCATCATGTTCATGGTGTTGTTCTGCGCCACCGGCATTGGCAATGCGTCGACCTTCCAAATGATCCCGGCGATCATGCGCAAGGAGATGGGAAGGCTCATGCCAAGCATGTCCCTGGCTGACCGGACCAGACAGGCCGAGAAAGAATCCGCCGCTATCATCGGCTTCACATCCGCCATAGCGGCCTATGGCGCCTTCTTCATTCCGAGGGCCTATGGTAGCTCCATCGACGTAACCGGTGGACCGGAACTGGCGCTCTGGGGCTTCCTTGTCTTTTATGTCACCTGCGTCGCGGTCACCTGGTGGTTCTATACGCGCCGCGGCGGACTGCTTTACGATGTCGAACGGGGCGGTCCGGCCGGCGGTGATGGCGGACAGTCGGACACGCGGGGCGGGGAGCCGGTCGGTGCGACGGCCCCGGCGGGGAGCAGCACATGACGGCAGTCTTCGCGTGGCCGAACCCACGGCGGATCGCCGCCGGTCTGTGCTTCGTCCTCTCGGTGAACGCCGGGAGCGCGGCGGCTCTCGCGCAGGATGCCCTCTACGATCCTCAGCAAGGCGCGCCCACCCGCTATCAAGCCCCCCATACCGGCATCTTAAACGGCAAATTCTGGACCGATTTTCGCTACCGCTACGAAACCGTGGATCAGGCCAATTTCGCGCGTGACGCCCACGCCTCAACGCTGCGCAACAAGACCGGCGTCGAATCCGGCTTCTTTCATGGGTTCCGCGCTGGCGTCGAAGGGGAGTTCGTGGTCGAGATCGGACCCGACGACTTCAACAACACCATCAACGGGCGTACGGAGTTTCCGGTCGTGGTCGATGTGGAGTCTGCCGAGGTCGACCAGGCGTATCTCGAATCTCACAATATCCCCGGCGTCGCGCTCCTCGGCGGCCGCTACCTGGAGAACCTGGACAATCTGCGTTACGTGGGCTCGGTTGCCTGGCGTCAGAACGACCAGACGTTCGACGGCGCAAAGGCGACTATCACCGCCATCCCCGGCGTGACCGGGCTCTACGCCTATATCGGCAACGTGAACCGCATCTTCAGCGACTCTTCGCCAATCGGAAACATCCACTCCAACATTCATCTGATGCACTTGGAGAGCGACGAACTCTCGTTTGGCGGACGGCTCACGCTCTACACCTATCTCATCGACCTTTACGATCTCGACTTTCTATCAAACGCGAGCTATGGCGGCTTTCTCAAAGGCAAGCGGCCTTTGAGCGACAGCCTCTCCTACAACTACCGTTTCGAATACGCCCACCAGACAGATTATGGCGACGGACCGATTCCCTACGACGCGGACTATGTGCGCGTCGAGCAGGGTCTCACCTGGAGCGGCCTTACCGGCAACCTGGTCTACGAACTGCTTGGCAGCGACAACGGCATCGCCGCGTTCCAAACCCCGCTCGCCACCGGGCACATCTTCAATGGCTTCGCCGACGTGTTCTTGGTGATTCCGCCCACGGGCCTTCAGGACTTCTATGTGGAGGCCAAATACAAGGTACCGGCAAACTCCGGCGGTCCCTTCAGCTATTTCGGGGGATTGCTTCTCGTGGCCCAGTATCACGAGTTCCGCTCGGCGGTTCAGAGCATCGACTATGGATCGGAACTCGACTTCTACGCCTATCTGCCGTTGCGCGACGGCTTCTACGTGCAGGCGAAATATGCCGACTACCGGGCGGAGTCGTTCTTCGTCGACATCCAGAAAGTGATCTTCGGACTCGGGTATCAGTATTGACGTGTCTGGCTCAGTCGTCCCTACCGGGGATCGACCCGAAGAACGCCGCGTTGGGACAGAAGTCCTCCGCGTCCAGTTGCCTGTCTCCTGCCAGCCAACGGCGGCAAACCCCTTCGTGCAGACAATAACGGCATTTTGCACGGGCCTCGATGAAGGCGAGGCCCCCATCCACGCGGAGGGCGGCAAGCGGGTCTACCCCACGCTTCTCCATCATCTCGTCCATCAATGCATAGCGCTGACGCAACTGCTCTCGCGTCGGCCACAACAGCCTCGATTTGGGCATTGCCACCTCCCGCTATTGCACGAGCAAAGCTCAATTGCCCCATTTTGGTAGGCTGAAACCGGCGGCGATGTCGTTGATCCAAGACAAATTTGATCAAAGCTAATTCAGCGCGAACGGTCCCGCTCGACTTCGCTGGCGCTCCAGTGATCCTCGGCGAGATGCGTCAATCCCGGCACGTCGCAGACCACGATCTTGCGGCGCCCAAGAGCAACGAGGCCTGCCTTTTCCCAGGAGTTGAGTATCCTGCTGACCGTGTGCAGCGTGGTGCCGGAGGCCTGAGCGATGTCCTGCTGCGTGACGGGGAAGTCGATCAGGATACCTTCCTCGGTGGAGCGGCTGGACTGGGCAACTAGGCGCAGCAAGGTGTAGGCGATACGGTGGGCGACCTCCTCGGTCGACAACTCTTCAACCCTGCTGTGGGCCTCTTGCAGGCGATGCCCTAGAATTTCAGTGATTTTGCTGCCGATAGCTGGGACGTTCACCAAGTCGTCCCAGAACACGGTCGGCCATAGGAGTGTGACGCTGTCGACTACGGCGGTAGCGGTTGCCGGATAGTCCTCGCGGCCCAACGCCTTGGTGAAGCCGTAGATCTCTCCCGGATTGATGAAGCGGATGAGGACCTGTTGCCCTTGCGGCGTAATCTTGACGGCCTTCAAGCGTCCGCTCAACAACACAAAGAAGGCGTGTGCGATGTCACCCTGTCGGAAGATCGCAGCGCCTTTGGGAATGTGTTGCGCCTTGGCGTGGGCCATGACGGCGTCGAGCTCGGCGTCACCCAAGGCGCGAAAGATTGGCAATGAGTGGATCAGGCTGCGGTCGAGCTTGGCCATGCCCCCGGACCTTTTTCCCGTCTCTGTGGACGACACTAGCGATTCCGACAGCACGAGGTCAAACGCCGGTTCCGCGTCCCGGCGTGGTCGGGCCGGGGGTGGTTTTTGTTTTCTGGGGCGGGCTCTCGTCAGCTGACCTGGTGCTCTGACGCACCCTCAAGAGTGATTCCGGTGATTTCGGCAGCTGAGACGAGCCGGGCCACATATTGCCCCGTGGCACGTCGCATGACGCTCTCGCGAAGGTAATGCGCGACGCGATCGGCTACGGACTCAAACGGCAATATCGTGCCCTCGATCTTCCGGTCCAGCCGAATGATGTGGAGGCCGTAGGGTGCCTTCACCGGCTCGTCGCTGATTTCGCCCTCCGTCAACGCACAGAGCGCTTGCGCGAACTCCGGTGTCGTCTCGCCGGCTGTGACCTGACCGAGATCCCCGCCTTGCGCGCTTGAGGGGCAGGACGAGTGCTCTCTTGCGAGGTCGCCGAATCGGTCTGGTTCCTGCCTGAGCACGGCGAGCGCCCGATCTGCGGCATGCGCAGCCTGCGCATACGCCTCGGCGTCGTCTTGACACGCAGCGAAGAGAATATGCGCAACCTCGTAGACCGTCTCGGTGCGAAAATGCTGCCGGTTTTGCTCGTAGTACCGCCGGCATGTCGCCCGGTCGGGCTCAGGCGTCGTCACCTCTTGGGCGATCAGCCCGCGAATGCGCGCCTCTTCTTCCGTTTCGTGCCGTCCGCCTTCGAGCGGCTCAGGCTCTACGTCGATCCCCAGCCGCGTCGCCTCTTGTCGCAAGAGTTCGCGGACCACGAGCGCCCGAGCTGCGGACTGCCAGGCCGCAACAGGTCTCGCGGACGGGTGGTGCTGCACCTCGCGCGCAATGTCATCGTGCGCTATGATCACGCCGTTGACGCTGATCGGCGTACGCTCAAGAAGTGCCTTATCGTGAACCGCACAAGGCATGCCTTACTCCGCCGGGACGGAACGTCCATCCGGGTTCTGTGACGGAAGCGCCGAGACGCCGCGATGTGGGTCGCTATAGGGGCCGGCCTGTTGCCGCGTCCGAACCACCTGATAGCCCTGCCGCCCGAGGTACCAGACCGGCGCGCTCCAGATATGGACGAGGCGCGTGAAGGGGAAGATGAGAAAGATCGTCATACCGAGGAATAAGTGCAGCTTGAAAATGGGGTTGGCATCGGCCACGAGGGCCGCCACGCCCGGCTGCAAGGTGACGATGCCCTGGGCCCAGGTCATGAACTTCAGCATGACATCGCCATCCAAGTGCTGGAGTGAGATCGGGATGGTGGCAAGTCCGAGAATGAGCTGCGCATAGAGCAGGAGGAGTACGGCGATATCACCGAATGAAGAGTTCCGACGAATACGGGCATCGAACAGGCGCCGGTGCACCAGCAGCGTCAGCCCGATGAAGCACGCGACACCCGCAATACCGCCAACGACAATAGCCAGCATCTGCTTGGCGCCGTGACTGATGCCGAGATAATCGAACACGGCAATCGGCGTGAGCAAGCCAATGAAGTGTCCGAGAAAGATAATGAGGATGCTGACGTGGAACAGGTTAGAGCCCCAGGCGAGCTGCCTGCGCCGCAGGAGCTGGCTCGAGCCAGACCGCCAGGTGTATTGCTCGCGGTCAAACCGCATCAGGCTTCCGAGCAAGAAGACCGCGATACACAGATACGGATACCAGCCGAAGAGGAATTGATTGATGGCCTCGCTCATAGCGTTTCTCCCTTGGCTGCTGGGTTCGCGGCGGGCCGCCCAGCTGCGGGGCGCCGTCCGGCCCTGATCTGCGCGATCAGCCTTTCCTTGCAGGCCGGCGCGGCGTCGGGCCCAAAGCTCACCGCTTCTTCCTCCCAGGCCTCGTCGAGCGCGGCGAAATCGTTGGGGTCTGCGTTTGGGTCTTCTGGCACGAGCTCCGCGGCCGCTTCCTCCGAGGGCGGGCCGGCCAGAGCTTCGAGCGCCCGGAACACAGCCTCATAGGGCGACTTGCGGCTCTGCAAACGCTCCGACAAGGCCCTCAGAATATGGGCGGTGTCACGCAATAGGTTCAGCGCCTCGGCCAAGGGAAGTCGAGACAGATATTCGAGGAACGCTGGCAGGAAATCGGGCAGTTCGCCCGCGCTGAGCTTGAGCCCGGCTTGCTCGTACAGCAATTTAAGATCAATCATGGCCTGGCCGCGGTCGCGGCTTTCGCCGTGCACGTGCTCGAACAGATGAAGTGACAAGGACCGGGTTCGGTCGAAGAGCTCCACGTAGCGTTCTTGCAGATCGTAGACATCCGCGCACCCAATCTCTTCGATCAGTGCATCAAGTGGAGGGCGGACGTCCGCCGGCAGCAAACGCTCCTCGTCGAGCGCCTGAGCGAGCTCTGCGCTCGCGGCCGCAAGCATCTCGTCCGGATAGCTGAGCATTGCCGACAGGACCTTGAGCGTCTTGGTCATCAGGCAAGTTCCACCGGTACCTTGCGCCGTTTCCGTGCGCCAAAAAGGTCGAGCTCCGACGAGCCTCCCGTGCAGCCATTTCCGAAGGAGAAGCCGCAATCGCCGCGAATGTCGTAAGCGTCCTCTGTCAGCTCGCGATGGGCGGTCGGGATGACGAAGCGGTCTTCGTAGTTGGCGATGGCCATGACCTCATACATACGGTCCATCTCTTCTGTGTCGAGACCGACACGTTTCGGGATCATCTCGTCAACCACGCCGTCTACGGTTTTGGCCCGCATATAGGCACGCATGGCGAGCATCCGTTCCAATGCCAGCGCCACCGGTTCTTCCTTTCCGGCCGTCAGCAGGTTGGCGAGGTATTTGAGCGGTATGCGCAAGGACCGGACATCCGGCATGTCGCGTTCCATCCCGATTTGACCGGCCTCAGCCGCCGCATTGATCGGCGAGAGCGGCGGCACATACCAGACCATGGGCAGGGTGCGATACTCCGGGTGCAGCGGAAAGGCGACTTTCCAGTCCATGGCCATCTTCCACACCGGTGAGTGCGCAGCCGCTTCAAGCCAGTTATGGGGAACGCCGTCGGCCTGGGCTTGTTCGATCACATCCGGATCGTTGGGGTCGAGAAAGATGGAGAGCTGCGCCTCGTACAGATCTTGCTCATCGGCGGCACTGGCCGCCTGTTCGATACGGTCCGCGTCGTAAAGCACGACGCCGAGATAACGGATACGGCCGACGCAGGTCTCCGAACACACCGTGTTGAGGCCCGCTTCGATACGCGGAAAGCAGAAGATGCACTTCTCCGATTTTCCACTCGACCAGTTGTAGTAGATCTTCTTATAGGGACAGCCTGAGACGCACATGCGCCAGCCGCGGCACTTGTCCTGGTCAATGAGCACGATGCCGTCCTCCTCGCGCTTATAGATGGCGCCGGAGGGACAAGCCGCGACACAGGTCGGGTTAAGGCAGTGCTCGCAGAGGCGCGGCAGATACATCATGAAGGTGTTTTCGAACTGCCCGTAGATCTCCTTCTGTACACCGTCGAAATTCACATCCGCCGAGCGTTGAGAGAACTCACCTCCTAGAATCTCCTCCCAGTTCGGCCCCCATTGGATCTTCTTCATGCGCTTGCCGGATACGAGCGAGCGCGGCCGCGCCGTGGGCATGGCCTCCAGCTCTGGCGCCTTCTGCAGATGTTCGTAATCGAAAGTGAAGGGCTCGTAGTAGTCGTCGATCTCGGGCAGGTCGGGATTAGCGAAGATGTTGGCGAGAATCCGCCACTTCGCGCCAAGCCGCGGCTCAACTTTGCCGTTGCGCTTGCGGCGCCAGCCGCCGTTCCACCGGTCTTGATTTTCCCACTCTCTGGGATAGCCAATACCCGGCTTGGTCTCCACGTTATTGAACCAGGCATATTCCATGCCTTCTCGGCTGGTCCAAACGTTCTTACAGGTCACCGAGCAGGTATGGCAGCCAATGCACTTGTCGAGGTTCAGCACCATGGCAATTTGAGCGCGGATCTTCATTCTGCGGCCTCCCGGTGCGATGTCTGCGGCGCGTCGTCTTTCGCCGGCCTTTCGAGCCAGTCGACCTCGCTCATCTTTCGCACGATGACGAATTCATCACGGTTGGAGCCAACCGTGCCGTAATAGTTGAAGCCATAGGACTGCTGGGCGTAGCCGCCGATCATGTGGGTCGGCTTGACCACGGCGCGCGTCACAGAGTTGTGGATGCCACCGCGCTGCCCCGTTTGCTCCGATCCCGGCACATTCACGATTTTCTCTTGCGCGTGGTACATCATGCACATGCCGTCCTTCACGCGCTGGGAGACGACCGCACGGGCAACGAGCGCGCCGTTGGCGTTGAAGGCCTCGACCCAGTCGTTGTCAACGATTCCGGCGCGTTCCGCATCGGCCTCGCTGATCCACACGATGGGTCCCCCACGCGACAAGGTCAGCATCAGAAGGTTGTCGGTGTAGGTGGAGTGAATGCCCCACTTCTGGTGTGGCGTGATGAAGTTGAGAACGACCGTCTTGTTGCCGTTGGGCTTGCGGTCGATGACCGGTTTTACGGTCTTGGTGTCGATCGGCGGCCGGTAGACGCAAAAGCCTTCCCCGAAGGCGCGCATCCATAAGTGATCCTGATAGAGTTGCTGCCGCCCGGTGAGTGTTCGCCATGGGATCAGCTCGTGCACATTGGTATAGCCGGCGTTGTAGCAGACCTTTTCGGACTCAAGGCCTGACCACGTCGGCGAAGAGATGATCTTGCGGGGCTGTGCCACGCAGTCGCGGAACCGGATCTTCTCATCTTCCTTGTGGAGGGCCAGATGAGCATGCTCGCGGCCCGTGGCCTTGCTCAACGCTTCCCACGCTTTCACCGCGACCTCGCCGTTTGTCTCCGGCGCCAAGGTGAGGATCACCTCCGCCGCGTCGATGTCGCTCTCAATCCGCGCTAAACCCTCTGTCGGTCCGTCATCGACCTCTCCGTTGAGGCGCCCCAGGAATTCGACCTCGTGCTCCGTCTTCCAGGCGATACCTTTGCCGCCATTGCCGAGCTTGGTCATCAGCGGCCCCAATGCCGTGAAACGCCGGTAGAGGTTGGGATAGTCTCGCTCGACCACAGCAACTTGCGGCATGGTCTTGCCGGGGATCGGCTCGACCTCGCCGCGCTTCCAGTCCTTGACGTCGAGCGCCTGAGCGATCTCGCCAGGCGTGTCGTGAAGGATCGGAGCCAGCACGACATCCGTCTCCTTCCCCAGGACTTCTGCGGCGATACCCGAGAATGTCTTGGCGATGCCCTTGTAGATGTCCCAGTCGCTCCGTGCGCCCCACACCGGGTCCACCGCTGAAGTCAACGGGTGGATAAAGGGGTGCATGTCCGAGGTGTTGAGATCGTTCTTCTCATACCAGGTGGCCGTCGGCAGTACGATGTCGGAGTACATGCACGTGGTCGACATCCGAAAGTCGAGCGTGACGAGAAGGTCTAGCTTTCCTTCGGGTGCGTGCTCGTGCCAGACCACGTCTTCCGGCTTCTGCCGGCCATCCTCGCCGAGGTCCTTGCCCATCACTCCATGGGACGTGCCCAAGAGGTGCTTCAGGAAGTACTCGTGCCCCTTGCCGGACGATCCCAGAAGGTTGGAGCGCCAGACAAAAAGATTGCGCGGCCAGTTCTTTGGGTTGTCGGGGTCTTCACAAGAGAGCTTCAGCTCGCCGGATTTGAGCGCGGCGGCGACGTAGTCCTTGGGGTCTTTCCCCTCGGCGGATGCCTTCGCGGCGATGCTCAGAGGATTGTCCTGCAGCTGAGGCGCGGAGGGCAGCCAGCCCATACGCTCGGCCCGCACGTTGTAGTCGATCAGCGCACCGTCCCAAGGCCCGGCCGGTGCCGTCGGCGACAGGATGTCATTCACTTCGAGCGTCTCGTAGCGCCATTGATCGGTATGGGCGTACCAGAACGAGGTTGAGTTCTGTTGGCGCGGCGGACGTCCCCAATCGAGGGCGAAGGCGAGGGGTAGCCAGCCGGTTTGTGGGCGCAGCTTCTCCTGGCCTACATAGTGGGACCAGCCCCCGCCGGACTGTCCCACGCAACCGCACATCACCAGCAGATTGATGACCCCGCGGTAGTTCATATCCATGTGATACCAATGGTTCATCGCCGCACCGATGATGATCATGGAGCGGCCATTGGTTTTTTCGGCATTCGCCGCAAGTTCGCGCGCGACGGCGATGATCTTGTCACGGGAGATGCCGGTGATTTTCTCTGCCCAAGCCGGCGTATAGGGTGTGTCGTCGTCGAAACTCTCGGCGACATTGCCGCCGCCGAAACCTCGGTCGACGCCATAGTTGGCGATGAATAGGTCATAGACCGTGGCCACCAGCGCTTCGCCGTCGGCCAGCGTGACGCTCTGCACCGGTACGTTCCGCTCCAGCACGCTGTCATGATCGCTCGACGCAAAATGCTCGTGCTCGATATTGCCGAAATAGGGGAAGGCCACCTTGGCGGGCTTGGTTTTTCCGCCTTCGAGCGAGAGGCGGAGCTTGACGTCCGAACCATCGGCGGATTTCTCCTCGAGGTTCCATTTCCCCTTTTCGCCCCAGCGGAAGCCGACGGAGCCTAGCGGAACGACCACCTTGCCCGAGACCTCGTCGATGGCGACCGTCTTCCATTCAGGGTTGTTGGTCTCGCCGAGATCGCCATCGAAATCGCTGGCCCGTAACAGACGCTCAGGCACGAGCCTGCCGTCCTGTTTCACCAGCCGAACCAACATCGGCATATCGGTGTATTGCCGGATGTAGTCGGTGAAGTAGTCCGTCTGCCGGTCGACGTGGAACTCCTTGAGAATGACATGGCCCATGGCCATGGCTAGGGCCGCGTCGGTGCCTTGCTTCACCGATAGCCAGAGGTCAGCAAATTTGGAAGCCTCCGAGTAATCGGGCGAGACGACGACGCTCTTGGCGCCGCGATAGCGCGCTTCCGTATAGAAGTGGGCGTCCGGCGTACGCGTCTGGGGAACATTGGAGCCCCAAAGAATGAGAAAGCCGGAATTGTACCAATCGGCGCTTTCGGGCACGTCGGTCTGTTCGCCCCAAGTCTGCGGCGAGGCTGGCGGCAGATCGCAATACCAATCGTAGAACGACATGCAGACACCGCCGAGCAGCGACAGATACCGTGAGCCAGCGGCATAGCTCACCATGGACATGGCGGGGATCGGCGAAAAGCCAACCACGCGGTCGGGACCGTAGGTCTTCGCCGTATAGGCATTGGCCGCGGCGATGATCTCGTTGACCTCGTCCCAGGAGGCGCGCACGAAACCACCAAGCCCGCGCTTTTTGACGTAAGACGCACGACGTTCAGGGTTCTCGACGATCGAGGCCCAGGCGGCCACCGGACTCTGGTTGGTCCGCGCCTCGCGCCAAGCTCTCAAGAGACGCGAGCGAACCAGGGGATACTTCACCCGGTTTCCGGAATACAGATACCAAGAGTAGCTTGCCCCCCGAGAGCAGCCCCGCGGTTCGTGATTTGGCAGTTCGGGCCGCGTACGCGGGTAATCGGTCTGCTGGGTCTCCCAGGTGACGATGCCGCCCTTGACGTAGATCTTCCACGAGCACGAGCCCGTGCAGTTGGCGCCGTGTGTGGACCGGACGACCTTGTCGTGCTGCCATCGCTTCCGGTAACCGTCCTCCCAAGTCCTGTCTTCCGCTGTGACGACACCATAACCGTCGGAAAAATCGTCGACGACGTGGTTGAAGAAGGTGAGACGGTCGAGAAAATGGCTCATGCGCTTCTCCGCCGTCCCGCGATGGCAAAGACGGATCATGGGGCATTTTGGAAATATGCCTGCCCCCACACGAGACAAGTGTGACTTGCAGTGCGTGCCCGAACGTTGTTGCAGCACAACTTGCCGGGCCATTTGGCTCCGGGTCCGTCCAAAAAAGGCACCCTATCTGCACAAACCCGGTCGGAAACGGATCTGCTAGCTTCCCGGGGTCATCTCCCCACGACTGGAACGTCCAACCATCGCGCGCGCCGAGAGGAGGACATTTGCGTTACCTACGCCATGGAGCCAAGCGTGGAACGAAAACGCCTCAGCGATATTCCGAACATGACGAGGCCGATAGCGCCGAGCGCGAGGAACTGCGGCCACACAACGTCGAGGCCAGCTCCGCGGAACAAAATGGCCTGCGCCGCCATCACGAAATGGGTGTTTGGAGCAGCAAGCATCAGTGTCTGAACGGCCTCCGGCATGCTCTCGCGTGGGGTGACACCGCCGGACAGCATTTGTAGCGGAAGAAGCACGAGGATGAGGAGGAGGCCGAATTGCGGCATGGAGCGCGCGAACGTTGCGAGCAGGATGCCCAAAGATGTGGTGGCAAAGAGCTGCAATGCCGCGCCCGCCAAAAACAAGGTAAGGGAGCCCTGGATCGGAACCTCAAGCAACCCCTGGACGACAAATATCAATGCGATGGCGCAGGCGACAAGCACAACGGCGCCCATCGCCCACACCTTGCTCGCCATGATCTCAAACGGAGTGACTGGCATGACAAGGAGATGCTCAACCGTGCCGTGTTCGCGTTCACGGATGAGGGCTGCGCCGGTCAGTACGATGGCCAGCAGCGTTATGTTGTCGATCGTCTCCATGATCGCGCCGAACCAAGACTGGGTTAGCTCCGGATTGAACCGGGCCCGCAAGGTTAGTCCCACCGGCGGCTCGTCGGTCTCGCGATAGCGCTCGGCGAACGCGCGCACCTCGTCGCCGACGATCGTGTTGATATAGCCGCTGCCCGTGAAGGCCTGGCTCATGCGCGTGGCGTCCACGTTGAGCTGTACGGTCGGTCCACGTCCGGCTAGGAGATCGCGTTGGAACTCCGGCGGAATGTCGAGTGCGAACGTATCGACGCCGGCGTCCAGACGCGCATCCATCTCTGCATGGGTAATCAGCTCTGGCGTCTCGAAATAGGGCGGGTAAAAGGCGCTGACAATGCGTGCGGAGAGCGGCGAGCGATCCTCGTCAACGATGGCGATCTGCGCGCGGTTGAGTACCTCGGGTATTGCCGTGGCCGCGGCGTAGACGGCGAGCGTGAACGCATAGAGGATCAGAATGATCATCCCCTTGTCCCGCGCCAAGCTACGCAGTTCCTTGATGCCAAGATACCAGGTGTGGCGCCACCGCATGGCTAGCGCTCCTGTTTTCTGAGCAGCATGGCAGTCATCAGAAGCGCGGCAGGGCCCGCGATCGCCAGCGGCAAGAAGGAGGTATGTAGATCAGAGAAACTCAGCGCCTTGGAGAAGACACCGCGTGAGATCGTGAGGAAGTGCGAGGTCGGATAGACCTCGCCAATCACCCGCCCAGCGCCCTCAAGAGATGAAACGGGATCGATCATGCCGGAGAAGCTGACGGCTGGCAGAATGGTGAGCACGGCCGTGCCGAAGATCGCGGCGATCTGGCTGCGCATGAAGGTGGAAATCAGAAGCCCAAGGCCCGTGGCGGCGCCTGCATAGAGCACGCCCGCGGCGACCAGCGTCAGCAAGCTTCCCTTGAGCGGTACGCCGAAAAACGTCACGGCGATGACGACGAGAACGAGGAAACTCAACATGGCGAGCACAATGTATGGAAGTTGCTTTCCGATCAGAAACTCAAGCCTTGTCGTGGGCGTCACATAAAAGTTGACCATGGAGCCGAGTTCTTTCTCGCGCACCACGCTCAGCGCCGTGAGCATGGCCGGGATCAACATCAAGAGCATTGGGATGATCGCCGGCACCATTGCCACGACGCTCTTGACATCGGGGTTGTAGCGGTAACGGACCTCGACACTTGCAAGCGCGGCGGAAGTATGATCCTGGCCCGTGCGGCGGGCGTTTTCGTTGAGCCACAGCGCATGCATGCCCTCCACATAGCTACGCGCGGTCTCCGCGCGGGTCGGCATGGCTCCGTCGATCCAGGCCGCAACCGAGACGTCGCGCCCTCTGGCGATATCCCGGGCGAAGTCGGGCGGAATCTCAATCGCGAGACTAAGCTCGCCCGAGCGCATGCGTTGGTCGAGCTCGCTATGACTGACGATGGGCGGTTGTTCGACGAAATAGCGCGAACCGGAAAGATTGAGCGTGTAGTCCCGGCTCGTGGTCGTTTGATCGCGGTCGAGCACCGCGAAGGTCAAGTCCTCCACATCCAGGCTGATGCCGTACCCCATGACGAGGAGGAGGAGGGCACTGCCGATCAGCGCCAACGTCAGCCGGATGGGGTCGCGGCGCAGCTCCAAACCCTCCCGGCGGGAGTAGCTCAACATCCGGCGAGGATTGAGATAGCGGCGCCAGCCCACGGTAATTGGCTCTGGCTCAGGCGCCCGCATGGTTTCTGCGAGGGCCTGCGCCGCCTCGTCTTCTCTGATTTCTTCTTCTGCTTCTCCGGCGACGGCCTCCTCCAAATAGGCGATGAATGCCTGCTCGAGCGTCTCAACACCGCATTCGCGGACCAACACGTCCGGTGCATCCGTGACCAAGACCTTGCCGGCGTGCATCAGGGAGATGCGGTCGCAACGTTCAGCCTCGTTCATGAAGTGGGTCGAAATGAAGATCGTCACCCCGTCATTGCGGGCAAGGTCAACCAGCATTTGCCAAAAGGCATCGCGGGCAATGGGATCCACCCCCGAGGTCGGCTCGTCGAGGATCAGCATCTCCGGCTTGTGAATCATGGCCACGGCCAAGGACAAGCGCTGGCGAAGGCCAAGCGGCAGAGCGTCTGGAAAGGCATCGATCACGCCTTCCAGCTGGAAACGCGCCGCCATCTCTTGGACGCGGTCCGGAATCTCCCCTTCGGGCACCTCGAACAGCCGTGCATGAAGGATCAAGTTCTGCCGCACTGTGAGTTCGGTGTAGAGAGAAAAGAACTGTGACATGTAGCCCACGCGCCGGCGCGTGGCGATATCGCGGGGGTCGACCTCATGGCCGAAGAGCCAAGCCTTGCCCTCGCTCGGCGGCAAGAGGCCCGTCAGCATCTTCATGGTGGTCGTCTTGCCGCAACCGTTCGATCCAAGGAATCCGAAGATCTCGCTGCGTTGAATTTTGAAGCTGACATGATCGACGGCGGTGAAATCGCCGAAGCGCATCGTCAAGTCTTTGGCTGCGATCGCGATCTCGTGGTCATCGGATGGGCGTGGCGGGATAGAGACTTGTCTATGAGCGCGCCGTTTTTCCTCAGGTAGCAAGGCGATGAAGGCCTGCTCCAAGGACGCCGAGCCCGTGCGCTCGATCAACTCGTCCGGCGTTCCCGTGGCCAGCACAGCTCCTGCATCCATGGCGACAAGCCAGTCGAACCGCGCGGCTTCCTCCATGTAAGCCGTCGCGACCAGGACGCTCATGCTTGGCCGTCCTCGCCGGATGTCGTCGATCATGTGCCAGAATTGCTTCCGCGACAGCGGATCGACACCGGTGGTCGGCTCGTCGAGGATCAGAAAGTCCGGATCATGCACCAGGGCGCAGCATAGACCGAGCTTCTGCTTCATGCCTCCGGAGAGCTTGCCCGCTGGGCGGTCGACGAAGGGCGCAAGTCCGGTGCTTTTTGTCAGAAGGGCGATGCGGCGCTTGCGTTCCTCCCGGTCATGCCCAAACAGCGCGCCGAAGAAGTCGATATTCTCCGCGACGGATAATGTCGGATAAAGGTTCTTGCCCAGACCCTGCGGCATGTAGGCGATACGCGGGCATACGCGCCGGCGGTGCGACGCCTTGGCCATGCTTCCGTCGAGAACATCAACGCGCCCCACTTGCACCGCACGCGCGCCGGCAATGAGCGACAAAAGGCTGGACTTGCCGATGCCGTCCGGCCCGACAAGACCCACCATACGGCCTGCAGGAATATCGAGATTAATGCCCGCCAGTGCTTCGATTTTACCGTAGTGCAAACGCACACCCCTCAGCCGGGCCACAAGTTTGTCCTTCGTGGCAGCCGAGTCGGCAAAAGGCTGGCGTGTGTTCATTCGGGCAAGCGCACCTGCAAGTCATCCGGCCAGGGAACGTCCGGATCGAGCCGGACAAAAGCCACGCCTGGAAGCCCCGTCTTCACGTCACGGATGTGCTTCTTCAGAAGGGCCGGGTCGATACGCGCCTTGATGCGGAACATCAGCTTCAAACGCTCTTCTGCCGTCTCCACGGTCTTCGGCGTGAACTGGGCAACGTCGGCGACAAAAGACACATTGGCCGGAATGACGTATTGGGGCGCGGCGTCGAGCACGATACGCGACTGAGCGCCGAGCTTGACCCGCCCCGCATCGATCGTCGGTAAGAATATGGTCATGTAGACGTCGGTGAGGTCGACAATATTGAGAACCGTGCCACCGGCGGCCAACACTTCGCCGGGCTCTGCAACGCGATACTGGACGCGGCCGTCGCGCGGAGACCGAAGCGTGCTGTCGTCGATATCGGCCCTGATGCGCTGAATGGTGGCACGCGTCGCGTCAACCGTGGCGCGCGCGCTGATGACTTGCGATTTGGCCAGGCCAATCGCGGCTTCGGCTGCCGAAACCTGTGCCTTGGCCGCCGCGACTGCCGCCTTCGCTCCCTCGAAACTCGCCTTACGATCGTCCAGGACCTGAACGGATGTGGCGCCCTTGGGGACCAGCTCTTCCGCTCGTGCCAACCGCTTCTGGGCAGCGTCGAGTTCGGCTTCGCGTTGGGCAACCGAGGCCTCAGAGGCGGTCCGCTCGGCTTCGCGTTGGGAAACCTGGCTTTCCGCTGTCTGAACGCCGATCACAGCGCGCTGCAGTTCGGCCTCCGCCTCCCGCAGCTGCGCTGCGAGCACGGCGGTGTCCATCACGGCCAGCACCTGGTTCTTTGTGATGAAGTCGCCTTCGCCGACGTCAATCGATTCGACGCGGCCGGCGATTTTGGTCGCGACGTCGATCTCCGTTGCCTCAATGCGGCCATTGCCGGTGGCAAAGCCCTCCGGCGGCCCGTCTGACCGCAAGGTTTGCCAGAGCAGGTAGGCGGCACCGGCGATCACCGCGAAGATGGCGAGCCTTACAAGCCAAGTCTGCATCATTTGGGCCATTCTGACGTGAACGGGCTGCCGGTTTCTTGATTGGCCTCAAAAACGCGCAGCCGTAATTCGCAGTCCCCAAGTCATCTCGGGTCTTCAGCATAACGGAAGTCTGCTCTCGAAGTCCGGTTCGGAAATCGTCGGCGTTGGGCCAAATTGACCCACACGGCTGAGGAGCCTGAAAGCCGCGAGTGCAAGGAAAGCGGGGTATTTTGAGTGCGGGAGCCGTTGAGGGCTTTCTTTGGGCTTCAAAGCGTCCCATACGCCCGTCACCTTGTTCTAAGTCGTTGATTTCGAATGGCAGTGGCAGAGCTTGCGCGCCCACCATCGTTTCAATGGCTTACCGGCCAATTGTGACCGTCATTCTGACACCGCCATGGCCCGCCCCGGTGCCAATGTCCGCTAGGTCCGGGCCCCTCGGATCAGGACGGCGCAGAGCACCGCTCCGATCAACGCGACAACCGTCATCATCTCCATCACGCCATCGAAGGCGTTGTCCGAGACTTCCTGCATCGCCATCCTCAGCTTGTGGGCGATATCCGCCGGGACGCGCGCCAAAGCGTGATCGATCTGACTTTGCGACCCATGCACCAGGACCAGGTCCAGCGACGCGCGGCCGGTTGTTCCTGGCATCAGGTTTTCGATGACGGGGCCAACAAGAACGCGCTTGATGTGCGCCGCCACGATACCGCCGGACGCGGTGCCGATCGCGAGGCCGATGAAGTAGCACGTGTTGATGACGCCGGATCCTTGGCCCGCGCTTTCATCCGGCAACCCGCGCAACCCAACGCGGGGCAGGAGCGCGTAACAAACGCCCGCGCCGAAACCGAGAATCATGAGTTTCCCATAGAGATCGGCGTACGCGGTCTGGTTGCTTGTGTCTTGCGTCAACCAGTAGCCGGCAGCCAATGCCAGCATCCCAATCGTCGTAGGCCACCGAAAACTGTAGCTCCCAAGCAAGCGGGGCATGGCGAGCGACGTTACGAACATCGTCAGCGTGAAGGGGAGCATGGCGAGGCCGGCATGGAACGCGGTGAAGTGCAGCGCGCCCGGAGTCTGGATGAACAGATTGGTGTAGTAGAGGGCGCCCATCATCAGCACCCCGGCAAAGAACATGCCGAGGGTCCCGGCGACATACCTGCTCTGGGCGAAGAAGCCGAAATCGACGAGAGGGTCCGCAGCCATTCGCTCCCAAACGGCGAAAGCGATCCCTCCAAGCGCGGCGATAGAAAAGAGCGCGAGCGTTTGAAGCGACGTCCAGCCGGCCTCAAGGCCGCTGGTCAAGCCGTAGACAAAGGTGCCCAGCGTGACGATGAGAAGAAGAACGCCGAGATAGTCGACCGTGGTGTCGGTCTTACTGCGCACCGCCGCGACGCCCGATCGTTCGATGCGGAGGCACAACAGCGCAGCAATGGCGAGCAAGGGAAGATCAAGAACAAAGATGCCGCGCCAGCTTACGATGTCGGTCAAGGCGCCGCCGATCAACGGGCCTAGGGCGAACCCGAGTGCCGCACTGCCAGCCCAGAGACCAAGAGCTTGGGCGCGTTTCTCTTCCGGTGTTGCCACAGAGATGAGCGCAGCCGAAGTACTGACGATTCCCGCGGTGCCGATGCCTTGAAGAGTGCGGCCCGCCAGCATCATCACCGCATCGCCCGCGAAAATGATGACGATCGAACCGGCCGCAAATGTGCCGAGGCCAATCAAGAACATCCGCGACTTGCCGAAGATGTCGGCGAAACGGCCCATGGCTGCCATCATCACCGCCGCAGACAGCATGTAGATATTGATGACCCATTGCAGCGTCTGCGTATCGAGATCCAAACTGGATCGGATGGCAGGCAGCGCCGTCATGATCGCCGTCGTGTTGTAGGTCGCAACGGCGAGTCCGAGGCACGCGGCCAAGACTGTCAGCCAGGGCTTTGAACCGTGGACGGAGCTGGCAGTGGTATGGGCGATTGTGAGGCTCCTCACAGCGATCAAGGGCTGAGGGTTGGCCCAGCATCTTGCAGATCAAAGGCATTGCCTTCAAGGAGGGGATCTCTTGGCCGCTAATCCGCGTCCTTGTCCGGGAAGGCGTTCACCAGCGGAGACAGATCCCAGGCAATGCTCCTACGGTCCTCCCGCGTGAGCCCCAGCCGCACGACGATCAGATCGCGCGAGGGTACGATCGCCACAACCTGCCCGTTGAACCCGATCATGTAATAGGCGTGATGGCCGAGCATGTAGTAGGCGTTGTCCGGCATGCGCGGGTCATGCTGGCCGATTTCCTCGGGCAGTTTGAGCCACACTTGCGCACCATACTGTTCGCCCGGCGATTGTGGCGTGGATTTCACTGAATAGTTCACCCAACCTTCTGGCAAGAGGCGTTGCCCGTTCCAGACACCGTCTTGCAAGAACAAGAGCGCAAGGCGCGCCCAGTCGCGCGCCGACGCATAAAGGAAGGTCGAGCCGATGAAGGTGCCGACGTCGTCCGGAGCGATCGTCGCCGAGCGCATGCCAAGGGGGTAGAATAGGCGCTCGTGCGGAAACCGCAGATAGTCGCGCCTATTGGCGAAGCTCTCGCGCAGAACGCCTGTGACAATATTGGTGCTGCCGCTGGAGTAGGACCAGTGGCTCCCAGGTACGTAAGCGAGCGGTTTCGTTGCTGCGTAACGGGTGTCATCTTCCTCGATGAAGAGCATCCGGGGCGCATCGTAGGTTTGGTCGAAAGTGAGTCCGCTCGTCATGCGCATCAACGAATCGAGCGTTATGGAGCGGCGCGGATCGTCCTCGTCTCGCCACTCAGGCAGAAGCGCGTCGTCCTCAAGCGAGAGCGCCCCGTCCATCACACGCATGCCCACCAGCGCGTTTGTCGCGGTCTTGGACAGAGACCAGCCGATCAGCGGCATCTGCGCGTGAAATCCCGGCGCATAGCGTTCGGCGACGATGCGGCCCTGATGAACCACGACCAGCGCCCACGTGCGGCGTGGTTTTGCCGGGTTGGGTTCGAAGAACATGGCCTCGATCGCCGCGCGCATGGCCTTATCGTCCACGCCTGGATCCAACGTGGCCGGCGACACCTTGCTGCCCAGCGGCCATTCGGTGTCGGTGTCGAGTGGGGGCGGCTCGAAAAGCACTCCCTCTGTTTGCGCGCGCAAGTCACTTGGCGGCACGCCATGCAGAAGCGTGCAGCCGAACCCTTCTCGGTGAAGTGCCGTTTCGGACACGAGGCCGAACAAGGAGGCCGTCGCTTCCTCGGCATCGCGATCGACGTCGAACGAAAAGAAGCGCAAGATATAGAGAGGCCCGGGACCGTCCAGATTGTCGGTCTTGATGTTCTCTATCTCGCGCCCCGAGACGAAAACGCCGGCGCAGAGCTTGTGGGCCATATAGCCCGCGCCGATCTTGGCCACGTTGTAGGCGTGCGGCAGCACGATAGACAGCGCCGTGACGAGGACGATCAGTGAAAGCAAGATCCAGAAACTACGGGAAAGACCCAGGCGCATGGGCATAGCTAGTCTCCGCCGCGACACTGCGTTCCAGTTTTCCCGCACGGATATAGAGCATTCATGCTCTAAGCTCTAATTCAGAAGTGGAACAGTTGCGAGGATGAAGGGGAGGGCTCCGCTGCGGGGCGCCAAGGGCGCTAGACGCCAGGACCTCGCGATAACCTCTTGATTTATCTTGTCAGTAGAGAGTTTGTAGAGGGCGCCACGGTACAACCCTATCCTCCGCGGATACGAGAAGACCTCTTGATCTGAGGCAAGGCCCGGAATGCTGTTAAGCTGACGCTTCCGGAACCAGCATCGGACGAACCAATGACCGAGAAGCCGCATCACAAGGACCAATCTCAACCGACGGCGTGGCATGAGCGGTTCGAGCGGTATTTGGATACCGAGCAGCGCCGCGCGTACTTCTACGGCGGAATCTTCGTGGCCTTCGTCCTGACGATCGTCATCGCCGCGGCGGTCTTTGCCCTGGTCGATGCGCCGCCCGTGTGACGGGAGCACCGGCGCCAAGGGCGCCGGCACCCGTTGTCACTAATTGCTGCGGGTCACCTCGACGAGGTTGTCGGAGAAGGAGGGCGCATGGCCCATGTCGGTGAACTCAGCCGAGCTGATTGAGTTGACCGTGCCTTGGTTGAGCTGACGCCAATAGCCGAGCGTCGCCACCACGATCCCTGGATTCACGTCGTCGGTGATCCGGGCCACGCCCTTGAAGGCCCCGCGGTCGTTGGCGACTTGGACTCTGTCACCCTCCACGATGCCGCGCGCCTGCGCGTCCGCCGCGCTGATCAGCACGAACTGCTCGCCCTGTCCTTTGATCTTCTGCTCCATGTTCGCGTAGCAGGAGTTGAGGAACCCGTGGCTTTTCGGCGAGACGATGTTGAGCGGGTACTTCTTCGCCAGGTCCGGATTGGTGTCAGGCGATTCCCGCGTCCCCATATAGTCGGGCAGGGGATCGAGCGCTTCGCCCGGCTGGAAGCCGTCATACATTTGGCGGAAGGGGCCGGCCACGAAATTGGTGGCGCCCTCGACCATGAACTGGCACTTGCCGGAATCAGTCGGGAAATTGCCTTCCTTATGCGGGGCCCGGTCGTCCTTGGTGCCGACGTTCAGCCGCGCATAGCCGTGCTGGCGCAGGTAATCGAGATCGATGCCGTCGCAGGCGGGGGCGTCCCAGTCGACATAATGCTCCAGGCACTCTGAGTCGGACCATTTGAAGTTCTCTTCCTCATAGCCCATGCGGGCCGCCAGACGCCGGAAGATCTCGTTGTTGGGAATGGCCTCGCCCGGCGAAACCGCACATTTGGCGTTGTAGGTGAGATAGAGATGGCCCCAGGACAGGATCATGTCTTCCATCTCCGCGCCCATGGAGGCCGGCAGAACAATGTCGGCATATGAGGCGGTGTCGGAGATGAAGTGCTCCGCGGACACCAAGAAGAGATCGTCACGCATCAGGCCTTGGACGATCTTGTCAGTCTCAGGCGCCTGAGTGACAGGATTGGAGTTCCAGCACATCATGGATTTGATGGGCGTATCGAGGGGCATCTCGCCTGTCAGGGCGCGGCCGATCTGCAGGTTGTTGATGACGCGCGTGCCTTCCGGAATGAGATCGGGACGACAGATCACGTCGAACTTGTAGGGGTGCTCCCAAACAGGGAACTGCGTGGCCCCGCCACCCACGTGACGCCAGGCGCCAGTCAGTGCCGGGATGCTGGTGACGGCGCGAATGGTCTGGCCGCCGCCATAGTGCCGCTCAAGCGCAACGCCCATGCGGATCGCCGCGGGCTGCATGGTCGCCAGCTCCCGGGCGAACTTGCGGATGTCCTCGGCCGAGACGCCGGTGATTTCCGCGGCCCATTCGGGTGTCCGCTCCTTGGCGCGTTCTTTCAGGGCCTCATAGCCCACCGTGTAATTCGCCACGTAGTCCTCATCGACCAGACCTTGCTCGATGATGGAATTGATGACAGCCATGGCGAGCGCCGCGTCGGTTCCAGGCTTCGGGCAAATATGCCAATCGGCTTCCTTGGCGGTTCTCGACGTATAGGCGTCGATGACCACGACCTTGGCGCCCGCCCTCTGGGCGTCCTTGACGATCGCCCAATGGTGCAGATTGGTGCTGACGCTGTTGCAGGCCCAGATGACGATGTACTTGGAGTGGATGTAGCTCTCCGGGTCGACGCCGGCGGTGGCGCCCACGGTGAGCAGCCAAGCGGTGCAGGACCCTTCGCCGCAAAACGTGCGCTCGCAGACCGTGGCGCCCATGCGGTTGAAGAAGGCATCGCCGCCATTCAAACCGTGAACCAGCCCCTGATGGCCCAAATAGCTGTAGGGGATGATCGCCTGCGGACCATACTCCGCGATGATCGCCTTCCAGCGCGTGGTGACCTCGTCGAGAGCCTCGTCCCAGGAAATGCGTTCGAATTGCTTTGAGCCCTTGGGTCCCGTGCGGCGCAGCGGATAGAGCAAGCGATCGGGATGGTAATGGCGCTTCTCGTAGTCCTTCAGCTTCACGCACAGCCCGCCGCGGGTCATGGGGTGCTCGGGGTTCCCTTTGACGCCCTTGAGGACACCGTCCTCCACCTCAAACAGCATCGCGCAGGTATCGGGGCAATCGTGCGGACAGCCGCCGAAGAAGACTTCTCGCTTGGGTTCTTGGTTCACACGCATCCTCCTTTATCGCCGCCCGACGCAGCCAGAGGCGGCCCAGCTTTTTGCCTTGGTTGCAATTTGACCAGATTTTTGATCGTCCGAAAGGTCCAATATACCAAAAGCCCTTGGTACCATCGCCCTGGCACCATGCATCAGCACGGCATTGGACCTAGCGGGCCGTCCGTTCCAGCGGTATTCGTAGGTCCAAGATCGTGTGGTCCAACGAAGGAGCAGGCCCGTGGAGCTGACATTGGCGCTCGACAAGGACTCGAAGGAGCCGCTTCAAGCCCAAATCTTCGACCAGCTGAGAGGGCTCATTTTGAGCGGCAAGCTGCATGCCGGCGCCACCGTCCCGCCGAGCCGCGCGCTGGCCGAGCGGCTTGTCGTATCGCGGAACACGGTCATTCACGCCTATGAGCGTCTGGCGGGAGAAGGCTATATCGAGTCCCGGGGGACCGCCGGGATGTTCGTCAGTCCGCTCCTCCCCGATGACGCGTTGCTGGTGTCGGACGGTGTGCCGGTCGCCAGCGACGAGCCGGAGGAAACCCCCGAGCCGGTCCTTTGCTTTGCCGGATCTCCCGGCGGGCAAGGCAAGTCCGCCCGCCCTCGAATCGATTTTTGGGTTGGCCGGTGCGCGGCCAGTACATTTCCCATCAGGGTCTGGCGCCGTCTCGTCATGCGCCACCTGGAAGCCGTGGACGATCATCTCACGGACTATTGCGATCCGAGCGGGCTCCCAGAGCTCCGGCAAGCCATTGCCGAACATCTGGGGCGTGCGCGGGGTATGACAATTGATGCGAACCAGGTCGTGGTCACGAGTGGATCGCAAGACGCGCTCAACGTCGTCTATCGGCTTGTTGCAGATCGCTATGACACGTTCTTTGTCGAGAACCCCTGCTACCAGGGGGCGGCTTTGCTGTTTCAGAGCCTCGGCGCGAAGGTCCATCCTGTCGACATCGACGGCGCGGGAATGAAGACCAGTGATCTTCCCGAGACCGGCTCAGGCGTGGCATTCGTGACGCCGTCGCACCAATTTCCCATGGGTGTGACGTTGACGCTTGAGCGGCGCTTGCAGCTTCTGCAGTGGGCCGAACGGACTGACAGTCTCATCATCGAAGATGACTACGACAGCGACTTCCGCTACGACGCCCCGCCGCTCACGGCGCTCGCGGGTCTCGATAACTGCCGTCGCGTTTTTTATCTGGGGACCTTCTCCAAGTCGCTCGGGGCCGGACTGAGGCTTGGCTATGCTGTCGTGCCAAGGTCCTTCGTGCCCCGTACGCGGGTCGTCAAAGCGCACATGAGCAACGGGCAACCATGGCTCGAGCAGTCCGTGCTCACGGAGTTTTTGCGAAGCGGTGAGTTCGACCGCCATCTCCGGCGCACAAGAAAGGTCTACAAGGGGCGTCGAGACCGTTTGACAGAGTGTCTGGCGGCGCGATTCCCGGAGACCAGAATCAGCGGCAGCGACAGCGGCCTCCATCTTGTCTGGACGCTTCCAAGGTTCTTTCCGCCGGCAAGCGCTATACAAGCCCAGGCAAGAGCGCAAGGGATCGGTGTCTACACCTTGGGCAGCGGTGCAGCGCTCTGCTTCGGTCCCCAGCCTCGCGACGACATCTTGCTGTTGGGCTATCCGTCCCTATCGGAGAGCGACATTGAACGTGCCGTGGAGCGCCTCGGCCGTCTCATCGACGACATGCGCGACGCGGGCGCTGAACAGAAGCTGGACGAGTTATACGTCTAGCCGCCCGCGGGACGGTCGGGAAGATTGCGTGGACCAGTTTGCGCGCGCTCTGTCGTCTTCAGTCTCCGTCCGCCGGATGGAGGTAAAAGATCTTATTCATGATCTTCCATTGTCCGTCGACTTTGAGCAGCGTGAATAGGTCGGTGAATCTGTGGCCCGTCCAATCGTAAAGCTCTAAGCGCACGACCGCTGCGGACCCAACGAGATCGACGCTGGCGATTCGCGCTTGGAGGTCGGTCGCCGCGCCGTTCTGATCATTCCAGTCATAGAGTTTTTGAATCGGACCTCCGAACAGGTCGGGTCCGACATAGCCGAAGACCGTTGCGTCCTCGTGGAAGGCAGGCTTCATGGTCGCGCCTTTGCCCGTTTTCGCACCGTCAATGTAGTGGTGAACGGTTTCGGTTACGGCGTCGTACTCACTTGCATCACTTTGGACGTCACCCATGATTTCAGTCTCCGGCTCAGCCTCGTTGGTTCGAGCGCCTAGTTGCCATGGCCTGTCACGCCACAACAGTGCCAAGTCGTGACAATCGAAGGGTACCGAAACCAAAGTCGACGTCTCCGCGATAACGGCCGAGCAGCTGGGGGTGGCCCCAGGCTTGGAACTATGGGAATCGAAACAAGTGGACCTTTGCAAAGGCGTAAGGGCTTTCTACCGTCTTCACGGATGAGGCTGCCCATGGAGCGAGTGGATGCCACATATCGTCACGGACAACTGCAATCGTTGCCGCTTCACGGAGTGCGTGGAGCACTGTCCGGTGAATTGCTTTCATGCCGACGACGAGCAGCTCTACATTGATCCAGATGTTTGTGTTGACTGCGGTGCGTGTATTCCAGTGTGTCCAGTTCAAGCCATCTACGACGTGGTCGATATGCCCGACGACAAAGAGCCGTGGATCGCCGTGAACGCGGACCGCGCGCGGGCGTTGCCGGTGATCAGCGCAAAGCAAGATCCACTGCCGACGGCCGAGGCGCGCCGCGCGGAACTCGGCTTCTGAGCCAATTGCCTGAAAGGCTCGCCCTATGCTGAGCGGGGAGGCGTCGCGGCGAACATTAGAGATCGCCATTGTCGGAAGCGGACCAAGCGGCTTCTACGCCGCCGAAGCGCTCCTTCAGTCGGGGCTGGATGTCCGGATCACCATGATCGAACGGCTGCCGACCCCTTACGGGCTGGTGAGGAGCGGTGTCGCGCCGGATCATCAGAAGCTGAAGCAGCCGATCCTGGCTTATGACGAAATAGCGCGGAATGCGGAATTCGTCCTCTTGGGCAATGTCGCGGTCGGGCGAGATATTTCAGTGGCTGAGCTGCAAGCCAGCCATCATGCCGTCATCCTTGCCTGCGGCGCGCACAAGGATAAACCGCTTGGAGTTCCGGGCGAGGACCTGACGGGAAGCCATGCAGCGACCGAGTTTGTCGGTTGGTACAACGGCCACCCCGATTTTCGAGATCTGAGTTTCGATCTTGGTCACGACGTCGCTGTTGTGGTCGGTCACGGCAATGTCGCGGCGGATGTGTGCCGGATTCTCTCAAAGCCGGTCGACGAACTTCGACACAGCGACATTGCGGATCATGCTCTTGAGGTTCTGGCCGAGAGCAAGATCAAAGAGATTCACGTCGTTGGCCGGCGCGGCCCCGCGCATGCAAAGTTCACGGCGAAAGAGCTGCGCGAGCTCGGGACGTTGACCAACGTCACTGCGCGGGTGAAGCCCGAAGAGTTCGTCCTGAACGAAACGAGCCGGCGCGAGCTTGAAGACCGTTCGAGTTTCAATGCCGCCAAGAATGTGGAGCTGTTCCGCAAGTTCGCCGAGTGCACCGAATCCGGCGGTCAACGGAAAATCTGGTTTCGGTTTTGCGTCAGTCCGGTCGCTTTGAAGGGCCAGACGTCCGTCGAGACGGTCGTTTTGGCTCGGAACAGGCTCAAGGGGCCAGCGTTCGCGCAAGAAGCGCTTGCGACAGATCAAACGGAGTCGGTGCCTTGCGGGCTTGTCCTGCGCAGCGTCGGCTATCAAGGGGTGCCACTGCCGGGCGTCCCCTTCGATGCAAAGCGCGGCGTCGTGCCGAACCTTGCGGGCTGCGTCGTTGATGGAGACTGCCGCTGGCCTGGTCTCTATGTCACGGGTTGGCTGAAACGCGGTGCGAACGGCATCATCGGCACCAACCGCGCAGATAGCAATGAGACCGTGGCAAGTCTGCTCGCCGATATGCCGGACCTGGCTGAGGTGTCGAAACCCGGCGCGCCGGCCCTTCGATCGCTGCTTCAGGACCGTGGCGTGACGGCTTCGACGTTCAGCGACTGGCTCAAGATCGATTCCGCCGAAACAGAAAGGGGCAGCATGAAAGGCAAGCCCCGGGAGAAGTTCACGCGAATCGGCGAAATGCTGGACGTGGCTGGAAAGAGCAGCCCGACTGGACGCTGACCCTAGTGAGTCTCGATGAGTTCGATGCGATACCCATCAGGGTCCTCGATGAACGCGATGACCTCCTGCTCGGTCCGTTCAGGGGAGGTGAACCGCATGGGTCCTGCTTCGCGAACGATCTTCACCCCGCGTTTCGCCAGCGCCTCGCAGGCCTCTGACGCGTTCGGCACCGCCAGTCCGATGTGGCCATATCCGGTTCCGATCTCATAATCCTGCGGGTCCCAGTTGTGAGTCAGCTCGATCACGGCGCTGGTTTGCTCGCTGCCATAGCCGACAAATGCCAGCGTGAAGCGGCCTTCCGGGTAGGTCTCCTTGCGGAAAAGAGTCATCCCGAGGGCGCCCGTGTAGAACGCGAGCGCCCGATCGAGATCGCGCACGCGCAGCATCGTGTAAATGAGCCGAGCCTTCGAATTCCAAATCTGAGGCGGCTGTTCGGTCTGACCGTTGGGGTTTTTCATCGGGCAACTCCTTGACACCGCGAAAGAGACCCCACGGATCGGCCGGAGAAAAGCACCAAGCCGAGTTCAGCCAATGGTGCCAGCAACGGCGGCAGCCCCGTCGTCCGGATCAGGTCGGCGTCGCGTGGCAGGCGGGGAGGGTCTAGGAGCCGGTGGCGGACGATTGGCCCTCGAACACGGTGTCGTCCGTGTCGACGATCCTCACGTCGAGCGCGTTCTTTTCGCCTCTGTCGAACGTGAAGCGGAAATTCGGATTGGCCGAGATGGAGAACGTCCCATCCATCTTGAACACCAGCTCGCCGTCGCGCTTTACGGTCATCTCCTTGACATAGCGAGCGGGGACGTAGCCCCCGGTATCGATGTCGAGTTGCAGGCCGTTGCTATTGGGGTGCTTCAGCATCACCTGCGCCGTCCAAACCGGATCGGTCTTGAGGGCAGGCGCGATCGACTTGACCCGCATCGTTCCGAGCCCTTCGTTCTCCGCATCGGGGTCCTTCGCGTTCATCGCGGCGCACCCGCCGGCGGCCCGGACGAACCGTGTCGCCATGTGAAGACTGCCGTCCTCGGTCTCCAGAACGGCACGCACATAGGAGAACCTCTCAAAGCGGACCCGGGTGTTGAAGTACCGCTCGCCACCGGTGCCACCCGCCGGGCCGAATGTGAGAGTGGCGATCTTGGGGTCAGGGTTCTGGTCGATGAACATGGTCAGAGACTTCGGCTTGCCCTTCACCTCAGGCGAGATGCGCACGGTCAGGGGAACCGTCGCCGCATCGTGCGCGGTCTCGGGTGCTTCGAGGATCACCATGCCGTCTTCTTCGGAAATCGCGCGGTCGCCGAAGGCCTGCTCTTTCAGAACCGGCCAAATAGCCACCGAGTCTTCCACGGCGCTCGCGGATTGGCCAAGACACAGGAGCATGGCGCCCGCCAATGCCGCGCAGGCGCCGCTGCGTGCCAGGTGGGCGATCGGAAGAATGCCGGGATGAAGAACCACGAGCTTCGTCTCCTTGTTGAGCCGCTGCTGTCAATGCGTGCCGAATTCTATCACCTCCGTGAACGCGGCCACGGCGTTGCCCTGGCCGTCTTTGTCTCCAAATGTCCCGGCGCGCCTTCCGAGAGTCCAACGGCCTTTCTCTTATGTTCCAGCGCTGTGCGCCGGGGGCCTTTTGGTTGTCTGTGCGGTCGTCTAGGTTACGTCGTGCGCAAACGGGAGGACGCCACATGCGGATCATCCTCATCCTCATCGTCATTTTCGCGATCTTCGCCTTGATCCAGACCAAGCGGCACAATTGCGAATTCGGCACCGACGACTGGTTCGACTGCGTTGTCAGCAACACGCAAAAAGAGTTCTTGGCGAGCCGGGGCGCGCCACGGTCGCCGGAGCAGTACGCTGCAGGCGGACATGTTGCGGTTACCCTCCTGCCGGGCGGCTAGGAGGCCCGCGCCTCGGCGATGTAGTGCGCCCGGAAGGCCTGCGCCACGGGACCGGGTGCACCCGTTCCGATGGGGCGGCCGTCGATCTCGACGATTGGCAGGACGAATGCGGATGCCGCAGTCATGAAGGCTTCGCGGGCCCGGTAGGCGTCCTCAACGCTGAACGGGCGTTCCTCCACACGCTGGCCGTCCATCTCGGCCAGGCGGAGGATCGCGCGGCGCGTGACGCCGGGAAGAATGTGAGGCCCGAGCGGCTGGGTGCGCAATACGCCTTCCGCATCCACGATGAAGGCCGACGACGACGTCCCCTCGGTGACGGCGCCGTCCTCCACCATCCACGCTTCGTAGGCGCCTTGAAGCTTCGCGGCTTGTTTGCCCATGGCTTGCGGCAGCATGGAGGTGGACTTGATGTCTCGCCGCTTCCAGCGCAGGTCGGGAATGGTGATGACTTTGACGCCCCTGACCGCGTGAGGGTTTTCGACCAAGGGACGGTGCTGCGTGAAGGCGACGATCGTGGGAAGCGGCGTGTCCGGGTAGGCAAAGTCGCGCTCCGCGGGCCCGCGGCTGATTTGCAGATAGACGACCCCCTCATCGACATCGTTTTCAGCGATGAGCGTTTCGTGGAGTTCACGCAATCCTTCACCGGGGACGGGCGGTGCTAAGCCGATCTCCCGCAGCGACCGGTCGAGCCGCGCCAGATGGGCCTCGAAATCGACGAGCCGGCGATCGAGGACCGCCGTGACCTCGTAAACCGCGTCCCCGAACAAGAAGCCGCGGTCGAACGCGGAGATTTTCGCCTCTTCTTCAGGGACGTAGGCGCCGTTCACATAGACGATGCGGGACATGATGCGGAAGACGGTCGGTGCGGAACAGGCTTAGCGTTGGCTTCTACCCTTCGCGTGAGATGCAAGGCGCTCACGGGTGGTGGGTTCCTTTCCTTGCCATGCCGGGTCGGGCATACTCAAACAGAATTTGCGAATCGGCTCCACAAACGAGAGTCGAACCAAAACAAGAGACGACGAGAGGACGAACAAGACTCAAAGGGAGGGAAACATCATGACGTCGGCAAGCCTTTTGATTGCGCTTTTTGTCGGGACGGTCGTCGGTGCCGTCACGGGCATGGTGGTCGGTAGTGGCTTTGGCACGGTCTATCTCGCCATCCTGGCGGGCTTCCTCGGCTGCCTTGCGGCGGTCGTCATGCGCAACATCATCTTGGCCCGCGGGGCCGGCGTTGGAGCCGACGATTCCAAAACCCCCGTCCTCGTGACGGTCTACGCCGTGGTTGCGTCGCTTGCCGGCAGTCTGGCGGCGAAAGAGGTGAGCGACTTCAGCGAAATCACCGCGCCGGCTGGAATTGGAGCGCTGGCGGGCCTGTTCGCCGCCGTGCTGCTGTCGTTGCTGATGATCACCTACCACACCAACCCGGGAGAGCCGCCAAAGCTCCGCAAAAAGGGTTGATCGCTCCGCAAACCTCGCCGATCAGCTGTCGCAAGCCGGCTTAATCTGCAAACCGGCCTCTTCGATCAGGGCGCGGTCGTCGTCAGCGTCGTTGTTGGCCGTGGTCAAGAGCTTGTCGCCATAGAAGATCGAATTGGCGCCGGCGACAAAGCAGAGGATCTGCGCTTCCTTGGTCAGCGCCGAGCGTCCCGCCGAGAGCCGCACGAACGTCGTGGGCATCAGGACGCGCGCCGTTGCCACCATGCGCACCAGGTCCAGCGGGTCGACTTTCGGTTGATCTTCGAGCGGCGTGCCCGGTACGGGGACGAGCGCGTTGATGGGCACGCTCTCAGGATGCGGATCGAGCGTGGCGAGCTCTTGCAAGAGCCGCGCCCGGTCCTCGATGGTCTCGCCCATGCCGATGATGCCGCCGCAGCAGACTTGCATCCCGGCGCTGCGCACATGGGCCAGCGTGTCGAGCCGGTCCTCATAGGTCCTGGTGGTGATGATCTCCCGGTAGAACTCCGGAGAGGTATCCAGATTGTGGTTGTAGGCGGTGAGCCCGGCCTCGGCCAGGCGTGTCGCTTGCGCTTCGGTCAGCATCCCGAGCGTCACGCAGGCTTCCATGTCGAGAGCCCGCACGCCGCGGACCATTTCCAGCACGCTGTCGAAGGCCGGTCCGTCCTTCACCTCGCGCCAAGCCGCGCCCATGCAGAATCGGGTGGCGCCTGCGTCCTTGGCGATCCGCGCCTTGGCCAAGACGTCGTCCACATCCATAAGCGCCTCGCGCTCCAGGCCCGTCTTCTTGGCGTAATGGGCCGATTGCGGGCAGTACTTGCAGTCCTCCGGGCAGGCCCCGGTCTTGATGGACAGGAGGCTGGCGAGCTGCACCTGGCCGTCCGCATGGTGGCGCCGGTGGACGCTGCGCGCCTCGTCCAGAAGGTCGAGGAGAGGTGCCTTCAGCAGGCCGACGATCTCGAAGGTCTGCCAATCATGGCGGGTCTCGGTCCGTCCGTTGGGCCGAGGCTGGGTCTCCGCCGGGCGGGCCTGGCGATCAAGAGGTTTCGGGCTTTCCAGGGTGTCAGACACAAGACTTCCGCGCGATTGATTGATTGCTAAGTCCCTCCGCTAATACAGGATTAGTGGACCGGGGTCGATTGTCCCGCCCCTTCATGGCCTGTGCCGCCAGATTTGGCAATCGTCCGCGTCAGACGGCGATGGAATGCCGCGCCGGGGCCTGCTGGCGATAACGGTCGAAGGCCGCCGCAGCAACGCGCACGAAGATGCGCCCCTGCTCGGTCATGCGGACGGTTCCTCCGTCAAGGACGAGCAGACCGTCATCGGCCATCTCCCACAAGTCCGGGAGCGCATCGCTGCACCAGTCTTCCGCGTAGCCGAAGAGGCGTCCAGCGGCCGCTGTGTCGACGGCCGCGTCGCACATGAGCTTTTCGATCACATAGGCCCGCAACGCGTCGTCGCCGCAAAGCGTATGCCCCTTGGCGATGGGGAGCAGTCCCTCCTGCACGGTCCGCGCCCAAGCACCGGTCTCCGCGATGTTCTGCACGAAGCCGCTTGGCGTGCGGCTGATCGAGGTTGCGCCAAGACCGAGCAGAGCTTGAGCCGTATCGTTGGTGTAGCCTTGGAAGTTGCGCCGCAAGATGCCGTGGGTGACGGCCTTCGCGAGCGCATCCTCCGGGAGCGCAAAGTGATCCAGGCCGATCGTGTCGTACCCGGCGTCGGCGATGGTCCGCGCTGCGGTCGCCGCTTGCTCGGCGCGAGCGTCCGCATCGGGCAGGGCGCTCTCATCGATCAAGCGTTGGTTCTTGGCCATCCACGGCACGTGGGCATAGCCGAACAAGGCGATGCGGTCCGGCTTCAGGTCGAGGCACGCGCCGATCGTCCGCCGCAGGCCATCCGGCGTCTGGTGCGGCAGGCCGTAGATGAGATCGAAATTGATGCCGGCGACACCGGCGCCGCGCAGGCCCGACACGGCGTGGGCCACCATCTCGAAGGGTTGGATACGGTTGATCGCCTGTTGCACTTTCGGATCGAATTCCTGAATGCCGAAGCTTGCGCGGGTGAAGCCCAAGCGCCCCACGGTCTGGATCATGGGGTCGGTGAGGGTGCGCGGGTCACTCTCGATGGCGAGCTCGGCGTCCGGAGCGAAGTCGAAACGGTCGCGAACCTCCTCCATCACGCGCGCCAGGTCGTCGGGCTCAAGAGCCGTCGGCGTACCCCCACCCCAATGCAGGTGCGAAATCGTGAGCCGTCCGGGCAATGCGTCGGAGAGCAGCCCAAGCTCTTGGATCAGCGTCTCCACATAGGCGGCGACCGGGGCGTAGCGCGCCGCGAGCTTCATGTTGCACCCGCAATACCAGCAGAGCTTCCGGCAGAAGGGCACATGCAGATAGAGGGACACGGGCCGCGACGGGTCCAGCGCGCCGAGCCAGTCGCGATATGTGGCCGCGGGGAAGCCGGCGCGAAAATACGGGACGGACGGGTAGCTTGTGTAGCGCGGCACCTTCGCGGTCGCGTATTTCTCGGGCCCGTTCGTCATCCTTCTAATGTGCTCTCTTTCCTGCCCGCGTGGCCATCCGTAAGAATACGGATGCCGATGCAACGGCCTGAATGATGTGCTTGATTTTGATGGGAAAAACCGGAGGCCTAGGCTAAGAGAGGACCATGGTTGGAAGCGAAAGCCAGTACCGGGCCTTTTTGGAGGGCCTCGGGCGGGAGCGTCTGCGGCGGGGGCTGACCCCCGTTATGGCTCGCGACGCCCGGGAGCTCACGATCGGCGGCCGGACTTACATCAACCTCGCCAGCAACGACTACCTGGCCTTGCGCTTCCATGACGCCCTGACCGCCCGGGCCGCGGACTGGGCCAAGGAGTATGGCACGGGCTCCGCCGCCTCACGCCTCGTCACGGGCCACCTCGACCTTTTCGAGCAGCTTGAGGAGCGGATCGCACGGCTCAAGGCCAAGCCCGCGGCGCTTCTGATGGCGTCCGGGTTTCAGGCCAACGCCACGATCCTCCAGGCACTCTTCGACAAGGCGGTCTTGGGCGCCGAGCCGCTCGTCTTCGCGGACCGTCTCAATCACGCCAGCATGCACTTCGGCTGCAAGGCGGCCGGCGTCCGCCAGATCCGGTACCGCCATGGCGACGCGGATCATCTTGCGGAGCTCCTGGCCCGGCATCAGGCCGAGCGCCGGCCAAAGTTCATTCTCACCGAGAGCGTGTTCTCCATGGACGGCGATGTGGCGCCGCTTGACAAAATCGCGGCGCTGGCGAAAGCGCACGATGCTCTGCTGATCGTGGACGACGCACACGCCACCGGCATTCTCGGTGCAGGCGGGCGCGGCCTGTCGGACGACGCCGATCTCGTCATCGGTACGTTCTCCAAGGCGCTCGGCAGCTTCGGCGCTTTCGTGGCGGGCTCGGAGGTCATGCGCGACTACCTCGTCAACCGGGCCAGCGGTTTCATCTACTCCACGGCGCTGCCGCCACCGGTTCTCGGTGCCATTGACGCCGCGCTCGATCTTCTGCCCGGTCTCGATGGCCCCCGCGCGCACGTCGCACGGCTTGCCGCGCAGTTTCGGGAAGGTGCGCAGGCCCGCGGCTACGAGACCGGTGCCTCCACCACGCAGATCGTTCCGGTGATGGCCGGCACAGCCGAGGCGGCGCTGCACTTGAGTGAGACGCTTCGGGCCGCGGGGTTCTGGGCGACGGCGATCCGGCCGCCCACGGTGCCCCAAGGGGCGGCGCGGGTGCGCTTCGCGTTCGCCGCCGCGCACTCCGACGCCGATGTCGCCGACCTGCTTGACGCGCTTGGACCCCCGGTGTCGCTTACGCGGACGAAGGCCGCATCCGCCTGACATGCATCTCGTCTTCGTTCATGGCTGGGGCTTCAACGGCCGGCTGTGGGCCGATATGACCCGATGCCTGCCCCAAGCGCGCATATCCCTGGTCGATCTCGGCTTTGTTTCCGGTGGGCCTGAAGCGTCGCGGACTTGGCCCGGTGAGACGGATGCACAAGACACGATAGCGATCGGCCACTCGCTCGGCGTGCTGTGGCTTCTGAAAGAAGGGCGGGGCTGCTTCAAAGGGCTGGTCTCGGTGCAGGGCTTCGACCGGTATTGTCCCCACGTGCCGCAGGCCCGGGTCGCTGCGCTCAAGCGCGGGCTTGCCCGCGATGCGGGCGCCACCTTGCGCGCCTTTTGGCGATCCTGTGGAGCCCCGGATTTCGCCGAGACCGATGGGCTTAACGTCGCACGGCTCGATGAAGGCCTCGATTGGCTGATGCATTGGGACGCGGAGGACGCTAAGAAAAGTCTTAGATGTCCCATACTTACCCTCGGCTCCAAAGACGACGTCATCGTTCCGCCGGCCATGTCCGAGGCGGTCTGGGGTGCGAAGACCATCCAGTGGTCGCCCGATGGCGGTCATGTCCTACCTTTGAGGCATCCCGATTGGTGCGCCCGACATGTCCTTGAATTCGCCCATTCTCTCTCGCCGTAGCGCTGAGATCGCGGACCGTTTTGGGGCGCGCGCAGCCGGCTACGAGGCGCACGCGACGCTCCAGGCACAGGTCGCGCGCCGACTGGCGGAGCACCTTTCGGACCTGGACGCGCCGGCCGTACTCGAATTGGGCTGTGGCACGGGCCTCCTCAGCCGGCATCTCGTCGTCCGCTATCCCGACGGCCGGTTCGTGCTGACCGATGCCTCACCGGCCATGCTCGCCGTGTGCCGGCGCAATCTCGAAGGCACCGACGAGACCCACCTACGGTTTGAGGTGATGGACGCCGGCAAAGTGCCGGGGGAGGATGGCTTCGATCTCATTATCACCAGCATGACGCTGCATTGGCTCTCCGATCCCGTGGGCGCCTTGGAGCGCTTGCGGGCTCGGCTGTCCCCTGGCGGCGTGGTGATGTTCGCAGGCCTCGGCCCCAATTGCTTTGCGGAGTGGCGCACGGTGCTCGCCACGGAGGGCCTGCCGAGCGGCGTCCCCGATCTGCCCGCTCTTCCAGGCGTGATCCAAGAAGAGCACCTAACCCCCGATAAGGACTCGCTTTCCTTCCTGCAGCGCATCAAGGCCATCGGCGGCCTCACGCCGCAACAAGGCTACCGGCCTTTGCCGCCGGGCCGGCTGCGCCGCGCGATCCGCGCGACCAATTTGCGGTTCGGCGGCCGCGTGACCTGGCACATCGTCTATGGGCGGCTAGAGCGCGTCTGAGGCAAGCCGGTCCAGACCTTCGACCATGGCGGCATAGGCCCGGGACAGCTCCTCGTCGGTGATGCAGTAAGGCGGCATCAGATAGACGGTGGAGCCGATGGGACGGATGTTGAAGCCCTGCGCCAGGTACCAGGCCCGCAGCTTACGGCTGGCCTCCGACTGATACTGCCCGCCGCCCGGAACCTCGAACGCCAGCACCCCGCCGAGCACGCGCGGCTTGGAGACGTCGGGACGCGGCGCCAACGCCTCGAGCGTGGCGCGATGGCGCGCGTTGATATGGGCGATGCGCGCCATGGTTTGCTCCTCTTCGTAAAGGTCGAGCGCGGCCCGTGCGACGGCGCATGCCAGCGGGTTGGCGGTGAAGGAGTGTCCGTGGGGCAGGGCGCGGTCGAAGTCGTGGCCGAGGAACATATCGAACAGACGATCCCGCGCCACCGTGGCCGATAGGGGCATGTAGCCTGCGGTCAGTCCCTTGGAGAGGCAAACGAGATCCGGAACGACCCCGGCCTGCTCCAGGGCGAACAACGTGCCCGTGCGCCCGAAGCCGGTCGCCACTTCATCGAAAATCACAATGATTCCAGCGCTTCGCGCCAGTTCGACGAGACGCTTCAGGAAGCTTGGGCGGCAGAAGCGCATGCCGGCGGCGCCCTGCATCATCGGCTCGATGATCAGCGCCGCGATGGACCGCGGCCGGTCGGTGAGAAGGGCCTCGAAGGCCGACAGCGCACCCGCCTCGCGTTCGTCCGCCGCGTCGTCGCCCTCGAAGGTGGCGGGGTAGGGCAGCACATAGACCTCGCACATGAGGTCCTTGAATGCGCCAAACATCTGCGAGCCTCGGCCGACGGACATCGCGCCGAGCGTGTCTCCGTGATACCCGCCATCGAAAGCGATCAGCGCCTGCCGTGTCTCGCCCCGATTGACCCAGGACTTGTAGGCGATCTTGATCGCCGCCTCGACGGAGGTCGAGCCGTCATCGGAGAAGAACACGCGATTGAGATCGCCCGGCAAGAGCGAGGCGAGCTTCTCGGCGACGTCGACAGCAGGCGCATGGGTGAAGCCTGCGAACATCACATGCTCCATCTGCTCCGCTTGGCGCGCGAGCGCGGCGTTGATCTTCGAATGCGAATGGCCGTGGGTGCAGGTCCACCACGACGAGATCATGTCGAGGATCTCCCGACCGTCCGCATCGAATAGGGAGGCGCCCTTGGCGCGCGCGATCACGGTTGGCTCCACCTCCATGCCGTGCTGCGTGTAGGGATGCCAGACGAAGCGCTTGTCGCGTGCGACGATGTCCGCGGCGGATGAGCGTGGTCTTGTGGGGGCGTTTTCGTTCACGGTCTCACCGTCGCAAGCTTCATGAGATCGAACTCCGGCTCGATGGTTCTCAGCGCCGCGCGCGAGACCGTCTCAAGCCAGGGGATTTCGGCAATGACCTCGATCTGACCGTAGCGCTCGATCGCCGCGCGGTTATGCGGGGTCTCCGGACCGCTGATGACGACGCCGGCCAGCGGCAAGCCCCGCCGCCTGATGGCCTCGATGGAGAGCAAGGTGTGATTGATCGTGCCGAGCGTTGAGCGCGAGACCAGAATGATCGGCAGATCGAGGTCGGCTGCCAAGTCGATGATGTAGGCATCGCCAGCGATCGGCACCATGAGGCCCCCGGCGCCCTCGGCGATCAACAGTCCGTCGTGAGCGGGCGGCGTGATCTTGTCCATGTCGAGCGTGACACCCGCCCTGCGGGCCGCCTCGTGGGGGGCAATGGCCTCGGGCAGCACGTAGGCTTCCGGCAGAACGCGGTCCGCCGAAAGCTCGGCAAGCCGCTGCACCGTGGCGGAATCCGTCGACGGCTCTGTTCCCGCCTGCACCGGCTTCCAGTAATAGGCATCCAGGTGCGACAGGAGCCAGGCCGAGACAAGGGTCTTGCCAACATCGGTATCGGTTCCTGTGACGAAGAAGCCAGGCACGAGCGTCTTAGCCCCCTTCAGGTGCTTGAGGCCGAAAAGGGGGCGACTTTATCGGCCCGAGCTTCCCTGGCAAGGGGCTGCGACGAGAGCACGGCTAGACGGGAGCGCCGCTTTCGGGCGACATAAAGCCGCCCATGCGTGTGTTCGTACCCTTTTTCGCCCTTGCCATTTTGATGGGCGGTCCGGCTTTGGCGGACGGCAAGACCCTGCGCATGGCGTACGACGCCGATCCCACCTCGCTCGATCCCCACGAGCAGTTGGCGAGCGCCACGCTTCAGCTCTCCCACCTCGTGTTCGATCCGCTTGTGCGCTTTCGCCAAGACCTGAGCTTGGAACCGCGGCTGGCCAAGAGCTGGGAGCAAATCGACGATCGTACCACCCGCTTTCATCTGCGCGACGACGTGACATTTCACTCGGGCCGAAAGTTCGGCGCCGAGGATGTGGTGTGGACCTTGGACCGCCTGAAGGAGAGTCCGGACTTCAAGGCGCTGTTCGAGCCCTTCGAAAGCGCCAAAGCGATCGACTCGCATACCGTCGATCTCGTGACCAAAGAGCCGTACCCGCTGGTGCTCAACCTCGCCACGTACATCTTTCCCATGGACCGCGCGTTCTATGCCGGCACGGACGCCCGTGGGCGCCCGAAGGACGCCGTCGTCAAGCATGGCTCTTCCTTCGCCTCGGCGAATACGAGCGGGACGGGGCCCTTCACCGTCGCTGGCCGCGAGCAAGGCATCCGGCTGACGCTCAAGCGCTTCGAGGACTATTGGGACAAAGATTCACGCGGCAATGTGGATGAGATCATCCTTACGCCCATCAAGGAGCCGACGACCCGGGTGTCAGCGCTTCTGGCGGGCGATGTCGACTTCATCGGGCCGGTGCCGCCCGCCGACTTGAAACGGGTCGAGGCGGCCGCGTGTTGCACGCTCGTGACGAAGCCCAGCACCCGCGCGCTGACCTTCCAGCTCAATCAAGAGCGCGTGGAAGCCTTCAAGGACCGCCGCGTGCGCCAAGCAATGCGCTACGCCATCAACCGCGAAGGCATCGCCAAGAAGATCATGCGCGGCTTCGCCACGCCCGCCGCCCAGTTGAGCCCTCCGGGCTATGCCGGCCACGAGCCCGGCCTTACGCCGCCTTTCGATCTCGCCAAGGCCAAGGCGCTGATGAAGGAGGCCGGCTACGAGGACGGTTTCTCAGTCACCATGATCGCCCCCAACAACCGCTATATCGGCGATGCCCGGATCGCTGAAGCGGTGGCTGCCATGCTCGCCAAGATCAACATCAAGGTCGACCTGCAGACCATGCCCAAGGCGCAATACTGGCAGCGCTTCGATGCCCGCGACGGGGACATGCTGATGATCGGCTGGCAGTCCGACACCCAGGATTCGGCAAACTTCTACGAGTTCCTCGCCATGACGCCGGACCCTGAGACCGGCTACGGCCAGTACAATGCCGGGAATTACTCCAATCCGGATGTCGACCGTCTGACCTTGGAAACCCAAAGCATGACGGACGAGAACGCCCGGGCGGAACAACTGAAGAGGATCGAGCGGCTGCTTTACGAGGAGGCTGCGTTCTTACCGCTGCAATGGCAGCATCTTTCTTGGGCCGCGCGCAAGAATGTGAAGATCGGGCCGGTGGTGAATGTCATCGACATGCCCTATCTCGGTGACCTTGTCATCGAATAGGGCCGTGGCGGGAGAGCAAAGCGGCCGGAGGGGGGTATCAGATGCTCAAGAAGATTTTGCTCGTGCTTATCGCGGTCGTGGCCGCGTTTCTGCTCGTCGTGGCGCTGCAACCGTCCGACTATCGCGTCGAGCGCACCGTGACGGTCGATGCGCCGCCACAGCGAGTGTTCGCGCACGTCAACGACTTCCGCAAATGGCAAGCCTGGTCGCCCTGGGCCAAGCTCGATCCCGACGCCAAGTTGACCTTCGAAGGCCCGGAGGCTGGCGAAGGCACCATCATGACCTGGGACGGCGACGACAACGTCGGGGCGGGCAAGATGACCTTGGTGGAGAGCAAGCCCGGCGAAGCGGTCAAGATCGATGTGCAGTTCACCCGGCCCTTCGAGGGCGGCACCAACTCGGAGTTCAGCTTCGCACCCAAAGGCGATCAGACGGAGGTTGCCTGGGCCATGCACGGCACTCACACCTTCATGCAGAAGGCCTTCTATCTCGTCATGAGCGGCTTTGACAGGATGGCTGGCGACATCGACAAGGGGCTTGCCCAACTGAAGTCGGTGGCGGAGCAGGGCTAAACGGCCCACGCGGGCTCCCGCCCTTCCGGGTGGTCACGTCAGGGGTGTCGGGTATAGTGCCTCGACGCGCTCGTGCGTGGAAAGTCATCTGAAGGGGGCGGCAGCTTAAGTGGAATTGCCCGCTATCGGCGATGAAGTGGGATTTCCTGAGGTCCGACATCATGCCGCGGCCGCCGGCCCGGGCACAGGCCGTGGCCATCATGGCGGGGCTGGGTACGATCACCGGGCTCATTGCCAGCATCCCCTCGCCATTGCCCGACATTCGCCTGGACGAGGGCGGGCTCCTGTTAAACGCGCCCATGGTCCCGCTGCATGCAGGCGTTGCGTTCGGGGTGGTCATCGGCCTCATCATGTGGCTTTGGGTGACCCGCGACGCGGTCAAATGTCTGCTGGCCACGGCCGTCGTGGTGATCGGCTGGCTTGTGGCCGCCAACACCGCGAACGACATCTTTCAAGCGGCCATCGGCTCGGATTTGTTTGGCACTGCGCAAGGCGCCAAGTCCTGGCGCGAGGTTGTGGGGCTGGCGCTTGGGGGTCTCAGCGGTGCGGCGGTCGGCGCGGGTCTCACGGCGTTCGGCTCCGGCATCCCGTCCGAGCGCATCCGGAAGACCGAGAATTGGTTGCGCATCGTCATCGTCGGCGCGCTGCTTGGCGTCCTGCTTTATCCGGCGGCCGAGCTCAATGCGATGGTCCTTCTCTTCGTGCCTTGGCAAGCCATGGTCGCGGCGGCGATCGCCATCGGCTTGACGCGCGCGTGAGCCTCACACGCACGGGCTTTCCATGACCGCGTTGATCTCCGGCGCCGCCTTTATCGCGCGCCGGCTCATGCAGGCGGTGCTCGTCATGCTGGCGATCCTCGTCCTCGCCTTCGCGGTGCGGGAGAGCCTCGGCGATCCACTGCGCGAGATCATGGGCCAGGCGGTACCGGAAGCGGAACGCGCGGCGCTACGCGAAGAGCTTGGCCTCAACGACCCCTGGCCCGTGCAGCTCGCGCGCTATCTGGGGAACGCTGCGACGGGCGATCTGGGCACGTCCATCATCTACAAGAAGCCCACTGTCGAGGTGGTCCTCGCCAAGTTCCCAGCCAGCTTCGAGCTTGTGCTGGGCGCAAGCCTCATAGTGCTTCTGCTGTCGGTGCCGGGCGGAATCTACTGCGCCGTGCGCCCGAGAAGCCTCGGAGCGCGGCTGGTTCTGGGCTTAAGCGTGCTCGGCATCTCCGTGCCCGTGTTCTTGACGGGCATCTTACTCATCACCGTTTTCTCAGTTTGGCTCGGCTGGCTTCCAGCGTTTGGCCGCGGCGACACGGTCGATCTCGGGATCTGGCAGACCGGGCTGTTGACGCTGGATGGGCTTGAGCATCTGTTGCTTCCGGCGGTGACGCTCTCCTCCATCATGCTGCCTTTGTTCATTCGACTGGTGCGTGGCGCCATGCTTGATGAGCTCCGGCACGATTATGTGCGCACGGCGCGCGCCAAGGGGGCATCGCCTTTACGCGTGTGGATCGTGCACGCTTTGCGCAACGCGCTTCTGCCGCTGGTGGCCGTGGGCGGGCTGCAGGCGGGAACGCTCATCGCCTACACGCTTCTCACCGAGACGGTGTTCCAGTGGCCCGGCATGGGCTTTCTCTTCCTCGAAGCGGTGACGCGCGCCGACATTCCCCTGATCACGACCTACCTCGTGCTGGTCGGGCTCTTGTTCGTCATTGTCAACACGCTCGTGGACCTTGTGAGCCTCGCGCTCGACCCGCGGGTCAGCTTGGAGGGCGCCCGATGAGCGTCGCCCAGACGAGCCCGCAGGCGTTCTCCGCCTTCGCCGCCGAGCGGCCGGGCGCCGTTCTCGCCGGCATTCTCCTCGCCCTGGTGGCCGTGGCCACGCTGTTTGCGCCGCTCATCGCCCCGCAAGACCCGTTCGACCTGGCAAGCTTCGACATTCTCGACGCGGAGCTGCCGCCCTTGTGGCAAGAGGGTAGCGACTCGCGCTTCCTTCTCGGCACCGACGCCCAGGGCCGCGACCTCTTCAGCGCCATTTTGTACGGCACGCGGATCTCGCTGCAGGTCGGCATCCTCGCAGTGGTGATCCAAGCGGCGATCGGTATCTCCCTGGGGCTCTTGGCCGGCTATTTCGGAGGACGGGTCGATAGTCTCGTGACGCGCCTCGCCGATATCCAACTTTCGCTTTCCACCCTGATGATGGCCATCATCGTGATGGCGCTCGTGCGAGCCGGGCTTGGCAGCGACGCCTTGAGCCATTTTGCTGTGCCGCTGCTCGTCCTGGTCATTGGACTGGCCGAGTGGCCGATCTTCGCGCGCACCGCCCGTGCGGCCACGCTGGTGGAGACCGCCAAGGACTACGTCCGCGCCGCGCGCGCTGTCGGGACCCGCGACGGCGGAATTGTGCGGCGCCACATCCTGCCGAACATCTTGTCCCCGTTGGTTGTCATCGCCACCACCCAGGTGGCCGGCGCGATCATGGCGGAGGCCGCCCTGTCGTTTCTCGGGCTCGGCATGCCGGTCACCCAGCCGTCCCTCGGCACCCTAATCCGCTCCGGATATGACCTCATGTTTGCCGGTGCCTGGTGGGTCACGGTGCTGCCGGGGCTGGTGCTGATCGGCGTCTTGATCTCGGTCAACGTCCTTGGGGACGCCTTGCGCGATTGGCTCGATCCGCGGGCCCGCGTCCGTTGAGTTCCTAGGCCAGAGCGCGGCCATACGGTCGCAACCCCTTGATCATTGGGGCCGTCGCGACCCATAAGGTAGAGTGCGCTAGAGCCTTCCGGCCACGAGAACGTCGGCATTGCCAAGAGGACAAGCCGCCGAGGAGGAGACGTCATGGAGACCCCGGGCCCGGTCAATCCGGATCTCGTCTATTCTTTGCGCCGCGTCACCGAGCGTGCGGCGTGCGCGGCCTTCAACTGGATCGGCCGTGGCGATGCCGACGATGGGGGCCGGGCAGCCCTCGACGCCATGCGCAGCGCCATCGCCGAGGTCGATATCGACGCCCGTGTCGTCATCGGCGAGGCGACCGCCGGCGAGGCCCCCCAGCCGCAACGCGGCGAGCATCTTGGCCGGCCTGGTGCCGCCTTTAAGGCGGACATCGCGGTCGACCCGGTGGAAGGTACGAGCTATCTGGTCCGCGGCCTGACCAACGCTCTTGCAGTCTTGGCCGTGGCGCCCCGCGGCGCGATGATGAACCCGGGCCCAGCGTTCTACATGGAGAAGTTTGTGGCGTCGGCGCCCGCGCGCGGGAAGATCGACCCAGTTTGGCCGACGGCTCAGAAGCTCGATGCGCTCGCCAAGATCCTTAACAAGGACATTTCCGACCTGACCGTATTTGTCTTGGAGAAACCGCGGCACCGCGATCTCGTGAACGAGATTCTCGCAGCCGGGTCCCGGGTCGCCATGTATCCGGCCGGCGATGTGGCCGGCGCGCTCATGGCCGCCGTGCCTGGATCGGGCATCGATGCCTTGATGGGAACCGGCGGCACGCCCGAAGGCGTGATGTCGGCCTGCGCCATCAGAGCAATCGGCGGCGAGTTTCTGGCGCGTCTCGATCCGCAGCTCCAGACCGAGACAAAGGCGGTCATGGATGCGGGGATCGACACGACGCGCTGGTTTGAGCGCGACGAGCTGATCACCTCCGACAACGTTTTCTTCTGCGCGACGGGCATCACCACTGGGCTCATGCTCGAGGGCGTGGAACGCACCAAGTCGCACTATAAGATGCAGACAATGATGATAACCGGGGCGACGGGCGAGCGGCAGATCATGACGAGCTATCTGCCGATTGAACGTCTTGCGAGCGTGGCGGCTCGCGATGTCGCCTAACAAGCCAAAGGGATAGGAACGCCTGGGAGCAGACATGCCCAAGCGAGTGGATCATCCGATCATCCTCGGCATCGTGGGTGATTCGGCATCGGGGAAGACGACCCTGTCGGCGGGTGTCGCCCAGATTCTGGGCGAAGAGCACTGCTCGGTGTTCTGCACCGACGATTATCACCGCTACACGCGGCAGGAACGCAACGATGCGGGGCTGTCCGCACTGGATCCCCGAGCGAACTATATCGATGTTCTGGAGCAGCACTTGCGCCTGCTGCGCCGGGGCGAGCCCGTGCTGAAACCCAATTATTGTCACACCCACGGCACTTTGGGCCGTCCGCGCTACTTCAAGCCCACCGAGTTCGTCATCGCCGAGGGGTTGTTGGGCTATACGACGCGCGCCATGCGCGATTGCTACGACGTGAAGATCTATCTCGACCCGGAGGACGACCTCCGCGTCAAATGGAAGATCCACCGGGACACCACCAAGCGCGGCTACCGGCTAGAGGACGTCGTCGCCTCCCTGGAGCGGCGCAAGCAGGATAGCCCCAACTTCATTCATCCCCAGCGAACCTTCGCCGATATCGTGATCCGCTTTCAATCGCCGAAAGGGGCCAACGGGTCCGATACAAGGCTGGATGTGCGCCATCTTCTGCGGCCCACCCTGCCACATCCGGACTTCCGCCCGCTTGTGGACGGGACCAGCAATGCCGGCCTCCACCTGGAACTTGCCCGCGATAGGGATGGAAAACCCGTCGACGTACTTGAGATCAACGGCAATATCTCCGACAAGAGGGCCGAGCGGATCGAGGATCTGCTCTGGAACCTCATTCCGGAGGCGGGCCATCTTCGCGATCAGGTCGGTCGCATCGATGTCGCCAACGGCGCCAACAAGAGCCACCCGCTGGCGCTCACCCAGCTTCTCGTTGGCTATCACGCAGTCAAGGCAGCGATGGGCGTGCGCGCCTATTGAGAGACGTTGGGAGACGAAGAGACGATGGGCGAAGCCCTGGTGCAGGATCAGTCATTGTCTGAAGCAAGTCACGGCGAGATGGCGAACGCGATCCGCGCGCTTGCCATGGACGCCGTTCAAAAGGCGGCCTCGGGCCATCCGGGCATGCCCATGGGCATGGCCGACGTCGCCACGGTCTTGTTTACCCGCTTCTTGAAGTTCGACGCCGCGCACCCGGAGTGGCCGGACCGGGACCGCTTCGTGCTTTCCGCCGGTCACGGATCGATGCTGCTCTATGCGCTGCTCTACCTGACCGGCTATCCGGGCATGGACATCGAGCAGATTAAGCGGTTCCGTCAGCTTGGGGCCCGGACCGCCGGCCACCCCGAATACGGCCATGCGCCGGGCATCGAGACCACCACCGGACCGCTTGGCCAAGGCATCGGCAACGCGGTCGGTATGGCGCTCGCCGAGCGTCTGCTCAACCAGCGCTATGGCGCCGACCTGGTGAGCCACTACACCTATTGCCTGGCCGGCGACGGGTGCCTGATGGAAGGCATCAGCCAAGAGGCGATCTCCTTGGCTGGGCATCTCAAGCTCGGCCGGCTGATCGTGTTGTTCGACGACAATCAGATATCCATCGACGGCCCCACGGACCTTGCCATTTCCGAGGATCAGCTGGAGCGGTTCCGCGCGTCCAACTGGCATGTCGCCTCGGTGGACGGGCACGACCCGGAGGCGGTGGCGCTTGCCATCGAGAACGCGCGCGGTGTGACCGATCAGCCATCCATGATCGCATGCCGGACGATCATCGGCTACGGGGCGCCGAACAAGGCAGGGACCGCCTCGACCCATGGCTCGCCGCTCGGCGACGACGAGATTGCCGGCACGCGCAAGGCGCTGGGCTGGTCCCATGCGCCGTTCGAGGTGCCCGAGGCGGTGCTGGCCCGTTGGCGTGCGGCGGGCGCGCGGGGCCGCGCAGCCTACGAGGCGTGGGACCAAGCGGCCGGCCGGCTCGACGCGACGTCGCGGGCGCATCTCACCGATCCTGTCGACGCCGAGGTGGCGGACGGCATCGCCCGCGCGGTCGCCGGCATCAAGACCGACTTTGCCGCCGAAGGCGCCAAGCTCGCCACGCGGCAATCGTCCCAGAAAGTGCTGGAGCGTCTCATGCCGGTGGTGCCCGGCCTGATCGGTGGATCGGCGGATCTCACCGGCTCCGTAGGCACGCTCACCAAGCAGCATGCCATCGTCAAGCCCGGCGATTTCGCCGGCAGCTACATCCACTACGGCGTGCGAGAGCATGCCATGGGGGCCGCCATGAACGGGCTGGCGCTGCATGGCGGCATTGTGCCGTATGGCGGCACGTTCTTGGTGTTTTCGGATTATTGCCGGCCGTCCATCCGGCTCTCTGCGCTTATGGAGCAGCGGGTCATCTATGTGATGACCCACGACTCAATCGGTTTGGGCGAGGACGGTCCCACCCATCAGCCGGTGGAGCAGCTGGCCGCGCTGCGCGCCATTCCGCAGCTCCATGTCATGCGCCCGGCGGACTCTGTGGAATGTGCCGAGTGCTGGGAACTCGCACTGCTGGCCAAGGATCGTCCGACGATCATGGCCCTGACCCGGCAGGGGCTGCCGCTCTTGCGCACCACGCCGACCGACGACAACTTCTCCGCCAAAGGGGCCTATGTTCTCGTCGAGCCCGAAGGGGAGCGGGACGTGACGGTGCTGGCCACGGGCTCGGAGGTCTCGCTGGCGGTGACGGCGGCGAAGGCGCTCCAAGAGCAGGGCGTGCGCGCCGCCGTAGTGTCCATGCCCTGTTGGGAACTGTTCGAAGCTCAAGACGAGGCCTATCAGGCCAAGGTTCTAGGGTCGGCCCCGCGGGTCGGCGTGGAGGCCGCCGTGGCCTTCGGCTGGGACAGATGGCTGGGCGAGACCGGCACCTTCATCGGCATGCGCGGATTCGGCGCGTCCGCTCCGGCACAGGAGCTTTATAAGCACTTCGGGATTACGTCCGAGGCCGTCGTGGCCGCCGCCCGTGATTTGATCGCAAGAAAGTAGAACTAGAGGTACGCAAGGACATGGCTAATACGCGCGTCGCCATCAACGGCTTCGGCCGCATCGGCAGGCTCACCTTC
>JGI12316J15310_10000039_pt4 | contig 60348 bp, 50 predicted proteins | sample MarCyaLeptolynsp_FD_15310 | JGI IMG/M metagenome (IMG submission 15310) | reverse complement strand
GGGCGGAGGACGGAGGAGGGAGGGCGGAGGACGGAGAAGGGAGGGCGGAGGACGGAGAAGGGAGGGCAGAGGACGGAGAAGGGAGGGCAGAGGACGGAGAAGGGAGAATTGGCTGTGGGAGCGTTGCATTCGAGCCAGCGCTTTCGCGCTCAGAGTGGTTTGAGGGGATGAGATCGGCAGCGCGGGTACTGGCGGCAGCAAGGGCGTTCGGATCGATCGGTTGGGCTGTAGCGGGTAGCGGGACCTCCGCCAGCGATGAGGCTGACGCTGCATCGAGGGGCAGGGGGATGGCTGTGTCTGGAACCAGAGGCACGGCGACACTAGCAGAACCGGGTTGAGTTGGACTCAGGGGAACCATTGGGCGATCGGTTGGCAGCTCTGGAATAGATGGAGCTGCAGGCGAATGGCTGACTGCCCCCAGATCGGTTGGCAGGGCTGAGGAGACTGGTGGGGTTGGGGTCAACGCTAGAGTTGCAGGGCGGCTCAAGCGTTCGTCCAGAGCGAGGGGGGGTTCAGAGCGGGCAGGTTTGAGGTTCAGCAGCACCAGACTCGCAATCAATGCTGGACTGCTCCACCAGCCCAATCGAAAGTTCGCCATATTTTCTCTCCTCTGCAAATTTTGCTCCCAGAATGTAACTCAAACCATTCTGCCAAATCCAGCATCGACTCAGGGCGGGCAGTCCCCCAGGGCCGACGGACGAGCTGCCCCTCTCTAACCTGCTCTCTCGTTCTTTAATCACAAATCGTTCTCATGGGCAGCTGGCCACATTCACCGGGCCGCCAATAAAGTTGAATGGCATCCCCCCTCCAGGGACACTCGCTGTATTGTTCGCCTGGGTGGTGGGGAACGTCCCTGCCGTATCGACAATCTGGAACGTCGCAGTCCCAGGACCAATAACAATGCGATTGAACCGGAACGCATCGGCGTTTGCTTGCTGGGTAGTCGCGGTATTCCCGACAAGGGTGGTGCAAAGGCTAGCGCTGTTGCCTCCTCCATTCTTACGGGAGTAGGCGTAGATGCCGTAGGCATTGCTTCCCCCAGTGGAGACCGTATTGCCTGTGATGGTGGCGGCAGCGAGGGTGGCGCTGCCGCCATCGCTGCGGGCAAAGGAGACGATGCCGCGGGCAAAGTTCCCCGCAGTGGAGATCGTATTGCTTGTGATGGTAGCAGAAGTGAAGGTGGCGCTGCCACCAAAGCTAAGGGCGCGGGCGAAGATGCCGCGGGCAAAGTTCCCTGCAGTGGAGATCGTATTGCCGGAGGTGGTGGCGGAAGCAATGCTGGCGCTGCCGCTAGTACTGCGGGCGAAGGAGGAGATGCCGTGGGCAGAAGCCCCTGAAGTAGAAATCGTATTGCCAGAGATAGTGAGAGAAGCAATGCTGGCGCTGCCGCCATCGCCACGGGCCATGGAGTAGATGCCGCGGGCATTGTCCCCCATCGTGGAGATCGTATTGCCGGAGATAGTGAGAGAAGCAATACTCGCGCTCCCGCCAATGCTGCGGGCACTGGAGTAGATGCCGTGGGCAATGTCCCCCATCGTGGAGATCGTGTTGCCGGAGAGGATGGCAGAAGTGAGGGTGGCGCTCCTGCTAATGCTGCGGGCGCGGAAATAGATGCCGCGGGCATTGTTCCCTGCAGTGGAGACCGTATTGCCGGAGATAGTCGCTGCTGCCAGAGTGCCCCCATCGCGCGCGCTGGTGAGGATCCCCACTGCCCAAGTCCCCTGAGTCGTAATGCGGTTACCCGATATTGTGGCCCCCTCCAGGCTGGCATTGCTCAGGTCGATCTCAATGCCGTGGGCCCCATCCACCACAAAATTAGCATTGTTAAAGGCGGTATTGGTCGTATTTCCCAGGGTGGCAATCTGGTTATTGGCGATCGTCACGGTACCCCCCGGATTGCTCAGGCGAATCCCCGCTGCATCATCCCCCGTCGTCGAGATGCGATTGTTCTCTAGCGTCAGGTTGCGGCTGTTTTGCGCCAGAATCCCTGAGGTATTCGCCTGCTCGATCTCAAAGCCAGACACGGCAGTCGCCCCGGTGCCATTGAGAATCTCGATACCGCTGCCGCCTGCACCAGAGATGCGACTGCCAGCATTGGCCCGCAAATTGACTGTACCGCTAGAGTTGGTCACTTCGATGCCGCTGTCTGTGGCATTGCTCGCTGTAACGGTGGTATTGCTGAGGGCGAACGTCCCGTCAATGCTGTCCAGGGTAATGCCGTTGGTTGTGGAGTTCGTGCTGGCGAGCTGACCGGTGTTGAAGTTGGTGTTGCCGATACTCGATGCCCGCAGCGCTGGCGTACCCGTGCTGGTCACGTTCAGTCCAGAGAAATTAATGGTGCCAGTACTGTTTTGCAGCAAAATGCCTGCTTGTGCACCGCTGCTGTTGGTGACCGTACTGCCCGTCGTGGCTGCCAGATTCGCTGTGCCGCTGATGCCGCTGGCGCTGATGCCGCTGTTGGCCGGATTGCTGATGGTGATGCTGGAGTTGCTCAGATCGAAGCTGCCGCTGATATTCTCCAGGGTAATGCCGTCAGTCGTGGAATTGCGGCTGGTGAGGAAATTGTCCCGCACCGTGGCGTTAGTCAAATTTCGACCGCCTAAGGCAGGCCCTCCATCCACCGTTACCGTAAAGCCCGACAGCACCGTATCGCTGCCCATCGTCACCGTATTGGTCACCAGCGGGAAGTTGCCGCTAGCGGAAAACGGCAGCTGCACCGGACTGGCAATCGTAGTGCTGACAAACGGCTCTCGCTGGGACTGCAAGGTGGTTTGCACTGGAATCGTCTGCACCGGGCCGCGAGAGAGCACCTGCACCCGATCGGGAATGGTGAAGGCGGGGATGCCGGGATTGTTCCCCTGGGCCACATAGACAATGTCGTTGCCGTCGGAGCGGGTGGTGTTGAGGCCGTCTTGGACGGTGCCGAAGGGATTCTCGAAGGTGCCGTTGCCGCCGGAGCGACCCAGAGTGACGTGGTTGAAGAACCAGGGTTCGCCCGTAGCCGGGTTGCGGGCAACGACGGAGAATTCTTCCTGGAAGAAGCTGCGGCTTTCTTGCTGATCAATGGTGATGCTGTTGTTGCGTTCGACAAAGTTCCCTAGCCGTGCCAGGACGCTACTCTCTCTGTCCAATTTACCTTTGGGCCGTCCGCTGGGGAAACTGGCTCCGATCTGGAACAGCAGGTTGGTGCCAAAAAGGGCATCGGTCTGGGCACCCAAGCTCAAGGTCAGATGGTTGTTAGGACGGGCCACCAGCCGGGTGCGCCAGCCAACGACATCCCGGCCGCCGGGGGGACTGTAGTAGTAGGGGCCGCCGTAGAGTCGCAGATCGCCCCGCTTGCCCAGTTTGGCGATGCGACCGCCACCTTCGATCTCGAAGCTGAAAACGGCGGCTTCCCGCAGACGGCGCTCGGAGCGCTGGCGGAAGGTATCGAACAACAGATTGTTGCCGGAGAAACGGGTATCGGTGACCAGCAGTCCCGTATCGAAGATATCGACATCGGCCTGCTGGCTGACGTCGCCGATGGGAAGGTAAAAGTTGGTGCGCAGATCCCAGACGTCTCCCAGGCTTTCAAAGCCCAGACCAATTTGCTGGAAGAAGCGATGCTCGGTGTTGCGGGTGTCGTAGCTGATGTAGCCGCCGTAGATGCGGTTGTCTTTGGCATTGTAGGCACGGTGACCGAGGATAGCATTAGAACCCAGGTTGGCATCGTTGTCGAGCAGAACCCGCCCTTCCAGGAAGGTGAGATCGCCACCGGGGTTCTGGCGCAGAGGAATGAAGCCTTCGAGTCGCCCGAAGGCGGCGTTGCCCTCGTGGGTGGCACCGTTGTATCCCACGCCAAGGCGAGGGGGGAGGGGAGCAGAGGAAGCGGGGGAAGCGCTATCGGTTTCGGCCTTGAGGGTGGGCGCGGGGGGAGTAGCGGAGGCAAGGGTAGTGGAGGGGGAGAGGGGAGAAATCAGGTCAGCGGCGCGGTTGCTGGCGGGGGGGAGGGATTTTGCGGCGATCAGGCGGGGTGAAGCGGGTTCTGGCGACGCTTCATTGTGGGCCTGGAGGGTGGTTGCAGGGGCCGGGGAAGCGGCGGGCATCAGGTTGCTGGCGGGGGGGAGGGATTCTGCGGCGATGAGGCGGGGTGAGGCGGGTTCTGGCGATGCTTCACTGTCGGGCAAGCTATTGTCGGGCAAGCTGCCGCTGGGGTCTGGCTCTGGTCGCGGGGGATCGATGGCAGGAGGTTCATCCTCATGGACGGGAGCGGCGGGTTTGAGGGCGGGCAGGGCCGGTTGACTGAGGCGTTCTTCCAGGATCAGGGGTGGGGTGGCCTCAGCCGGTTTCAGGGTCAAGAGCACCACGAGTGACAATAGGACGGGGCTGTTCCTCCAGACTGCGCGAAGCTTCACCCCAGTCTGAAGCACAGTGCTGACTGAGCGAGGCCGCGTTTCAGCCCGTTTCTTTTCAGCCCGTTTCTCCAACGGGTCTCTGAGGTTTTCGTCCCAATAGACCATAACTCGGGGTTTTTGAGTCACCACAGCGCGTTTCAGATTCCTACAAAAGCCCTACTTGACTAAAATAATAGGTTTTATGACCCTTTTTGATGAAGAAGAATAATAGGTTTTATGACCCTTTTTGATGAAGGTTTTATGAACCTTCTTTGATGAAGCTATGGTGTTAAGAAATTCCCTTCTGCCCTCTCTTGGTTTGCGTCTATGAAACTTGCACCAACAAAATCCTGCTGGTCTGGTCTTTTTTACGGCACAGGAGTCATTACTCTAGGAATCGGTACTCTAGGAATCGGTTTGCTGCGCTTCACCTCCCCAGTATTGGCTAAACCGATCGCGGCGGCAGCAGATGGAACTGGTACCGTTGTCACTGTTGAGGGGCACCAATTTACAATCGAAGGCGGTTCCCTGTCTGGGGATGGGGCCAATTTATTTCACAGCTTTGAGCAATTTGGCCTCTCCTCCCAGGAAATTGCGACTTTTCTCAGCCAACCCGAAATTCGCAACATTTTCGGTCGGGTGGTTGGCGGCAGTGCTTCCGTCATTGATGGGCTGCTGCAAGTGACGGGGGGCAACTCAAATTTATTTTTACTCAACCCAGCCGGAATTGTTTTTGGCACGAATGCTCGTTTAAATGTTCCGGGAGACTTTACGGCCACAACGGCGGATGGTATCGGTTTTGAGGGGGGGTGGTTCAACGCAGTTGGCCATAATCATTATCAAAATTTAATCGGTTCCCCGACGGGTTTTTCCTTTCTGAATGCTCAACCCGGGGCCATTATCAATGCGGGCAACTTGAGCCTGAACCCAGGGGCCAACCTGAGCCTCATGGGGGGAACCGTTATCAATACCGGGACGATTGAAGCCCCTGGGGGGCATATTACCCTAACGGCCATTCCGGGGGAGAAGGTGGTACGGATCTCCCAGGACGGCAGAATTCTGAGTTTAGACGTGCCTGCAGAGGCCCTGGCCGGGGGAATTGCTCCCATTGACCTGCCCGTCTTATTGACCCATGCCTCCCTAACGAGTACGGTACTGGCAGTCAAAGCCGATGGAATAAAAGCCAATGGAATAAAAGTCAATGGAACAGGTGCACTGGGTGAGATGACGATTCAACCGGGAGATTTAGTCCTTGGCGGTCAGATTGCTGGGGAAACGGTGAGCCTCAACGCCGCCAATCGAGTGACTCCCCTTGCGTCTGAGACACCCAAGGTACTGACTGGCAATGGCACCTATAGCGCTCCTACGGTCAGGTTATTTCCCCAAAGTGCTGATGATGCCACCGCCTATGTCTTTATCGATGCCACAGTGCCGGAGTATGAAACCTTTCTCTATGGCGGCAAGCCGGGAACCGTCTCGGTTGTCGTCACCCCAGCGGAAAACGGCATTGCCAAAATTACCGACACCCTCCATGGCGTCACCGGCGTCGATGCCTTGCATATCCTTTCCGAAGGCAACCGAGGGAACTTCTGGTTAGGGAAAACTTTTGTCAACAGCGACAATGTGGCGGAGTATAGCGCCGATTTTCAGCGTTGGGGGGATTCTTTAACGCACGTTGCCGATCTCTTCATTTATGCCTGTTTTACCGCATTAGGGCCGGAAGGGGCAGCCCTGGTGCAAACGATTAGCGATTTAACCGGGGCAGATGTTGCCGCGTCCACGACCCTGACCGGGAGTGCTGCTCTGGGAGGAGATTGGGCACTGGAGGCGAGCACGGGAAAGATTGAATCAGGCTTAGCGTTTCGGCAGGATAGCCTCAACAGGTATGGCGATACGCTAGCGATCATTACCGTCACCAGTAATCTGGACAATACGTTTGTTGATGGTCAGGTGACGCTACGAGAAGCCATTATTGCCGCTAACACTGATGCCAATACTCCGGATACTGCAGCAACGACAACAGGGGTGTTTGGTAATGATGAAATTCGCTTTGCTGACAGTATGACCATTAACCTGGGCGGGATGGAGCTAGGGATTGATGACAATGCCGGAGACTTGGTCATTGATGGGCAAGCGAATCAGGTGATCGTGGATGGTTCGGCGACTGACCGTGTCTTTGAGATCAACAATAACGGTGGCGGTAGAAATGTCACCTTCAGGAATTTGACGATTCGAAATGGGAATACGGGCGGGAATGGCGGTGGAATTTTCAACAATAGCACCGGAACGGTGACGCTTGAGAACTCTACGGTTACGGGCAACACGGCTGCAAACGGCGGCGGTATTCACAGTCAAAACGGGAATGTGAACTTGATCAATAGCACCATTTCTGGCAACACGGCGGGGTTTCACGGCGGAGGCGTTTACGCTCCGGGTGGAACCGTGACCAACAGTACTATTACCAACAATACGGCGGGTTCGGTTGGCAATGGCAATGGCGGGGGGATGTATAACAACACCGGATCGATAACTGTTCGCAACAGCATTATTGCTGGCAATTCCGACAATGATGGTGTTGCAAACCCAGATGTTTCAGGGACGTTTGTCGATACTGGCAGTAATCTAATCGGTGCCAGCGATGGTAGCCTGAACTTCACTAATAGTCCCCTGGTGGGCACGGTTGCCAATCCGGTTGACCCGCGTTTGGCCCCGCTAGACAACTACAGCGGTCAAACTCAAACCCATGCACTTCTGCCGGACAGTCCGGCGATTAATGCCGGTGCAGATATCGCGACTATTACCGCCGACCAACGGGGACAGCCCAGGGTGAATGGCTCGTTTGATATTGGTGCGGTTGAAGTCAATGCGGACCTAGCGGTGAGTCAGACGGCAAGCAATGCCAATCCCAGTCCTGGGGATAGCGTGACGTTTGCAATTTCTGTCGCGAATAATGGGATTGATGCGGTCGGGTCTGTTTCCCTGAACGCGCTTTTGCCTGAGGGCCTGACGTTTACCAGTGCCACTGCCAGTTCGGGCAGCTATGATGCCAACACGGGAGTGTGGACGATTGGGGATCTGGATGGCGATTTCGATCTCATTGCTGCAGGGACGACGGCCAGTCTGAGTCTGACTGCGACGGTTGATTCTACTGCCAGCGGCACCCTGACGAATATTGCCCAAAGTCTGACTGCAGCCGGGGAAGATACGAATCTGGGGAATAATTCGGCGAGTGTTGCGATCGCGATTAATCCCACCACCACCGCTACCCCAACCCCGACCCCGACTACCATTCCGAATATCAATCCTGTTGACTTTTTTGAAACCTCATGTCCATCCAGGTTACTGCTCCCGGGTTGGGAAACTCTGTACCGATTGATTGAAATCGGCAGTGAGGGCAACCCGGCGGAGGGCTATGTTTTCAACAGCAGCGCGGGCAACCCAGAGGATGAAGATTTTTTCACCTGTAACCCACCGCTTTCGTCCTTTACCGATTAGGAAATCTTGAACAATGAAGACTCTTCTGGATACACAGCGATTCATTGACAATGAAAACGTGCTCCGGTGGGGTGACGTTGCTTAGCACGTTCATCCAGTTCATTTTCATCTTGAGATCGATACAGCCGCCCGTTAGGTTGATCTCAAAGTTTTAATAATGGTAACGAAGCTGAGCAATCAATACAGAATTATCTTCAATTTTGTAAATGATTCTATGCTCATCTGTTATTCGCCTTGACCAATATCCTGAAAAACCATGCTTCAAGGGTTCAGGCTTCCCAATCCCTTCAAATGGCTGACGTTGAATTTCCTTAATCAGGCTATTTATACGTTTCAACAGTTTTGGATCGTTGCGTTGCCAATATAAATAATCATCCCAAGCATTTTCAGAGAAAATCAGTCGCATTCAATTAATTCTCTCTCATGCCCTTTGCCTGATTCAAGCTCTGCCATTGATTCAAGCAAACGTCTAAGGTTTTTAGGACTCCGAAGTAGATAAGCTGTTTCTTCTAAGGCGTGGTAATCTTCCAGGGATAGGATAACTACAGGCCGGGCGTTACTCCGCGTAATAGTCACAGGGGCACGATCGTCACAGACCCGATCCATTGTTTTGGCCAGATTATTGCGAAGAGCTGTATATGTAATAGTGTCCATTGCCTGGAGGATTTCGCCTGTACATGTACATAAAATTGTACAATACTGGCATCGATCTAACAAGCTCATGCAGCGGACGCGCAGGAGTTTGCGTTGGCTTTTCCTGGATGTTGGTTGCGCGCCGCTGATGGCAACCGTTAGGTTTCAAATTTCTCTATCAAATGCCGAATGACTGATAGCGCAATCTTTAAATCAGTGATGGATATTTCTTTTGCAGAGCGATTAGCCCAAGGCGATTGGAGTTGTTGTAAAGCATCGAAGATTTTCTGTCCCTCTTCGGTCAGGGATAGCAGTTTTGCTCGTTTATGTGCCGGGTTATTTTTATACATTAATAGTCCTTCGTCCGACATGCTATCGGCTATCCTTTGAACGCTCTGGCGAGTTTGTCCCATCGTTCGAGCGATTTGTGGCACAGTCATCTCGGTTTGAGACAGCCCAATCGCACCCAATACTTTCCAGCGAGCACTGGTCAGCCCAACCCCTTGCGTGAGTCGATCGCCTTCGGCGATCAATAAGCCGTTCAGCTTAAATATTTCAAGTACCAAATCCGTAAACAGTTGCCCTTGCCGCGTGTGCATATGACCCCATAGGTAAATTATATTGACAACATATTGTCAATATGCCAGAATCGACATTGACAATATGTTGTCATTCTAGCTGAATTTGCTAGATGCGCAGCAGCAACGATTTCACTGAGTAATAGTTGGAGAAAGATATGGCTAGTGTTGTGCTCATCAACCCGTTCGAAGTCCCTGAAGGTCAAGAAGACGAAGCGTTACAGATGTGGAAAAGGGGAGCAGATTTTCTGCGCCAGCAGCCCGGTTTTATCTCGACCCAGTTACATAAAGCCATTACACCGAACGCCCGTTTCCATTTGGTTAATGTAGCGGAGTGGGAAACAGCAGAGCATTTTCAATCGGCGGTCAACAGCGCTGAATTTCAGAGGATAATCGCAGGTGCGATGGAGGCTTATCCCCACTATCCAGGTCTTTATCAAGCGATTGAAACCTAAAATGTTGAGAATGGACGAGTACTGGAAGCGCGAGCTTGCAGCCTTCGAAGAATTTCCCATCTCCCAGGAGTATTTGCGTCAGAGGGAGTTATTTCGGCTTGTTATCGTTCGACCCAATTTTCTGGGGCCGTGCCTATACTTTTGTGTGAGGCTCTCCAACAACTACCAGTTGTCGCACACGATCGCCAAGCAGCTAACGCTTGATGGTCAGCTTGATGGTCAGCTTGATATCATGCGAGACACGAACGGTGAGTTTTTGATTGTCGAAGATGTCCGAACCCGCTTTGGGACCTTGGGCTTCTGGAATTGGCCGGCACATGATTCCACTGGCGGAATCGATGGCGAAACCTGGACAATTGAGGGGGCTTCGTATGGTCGTTTTAATCGAGTCGAACGGTGGGAACCCGACGACTCGGCATTCCTGGCTTTGGCTTTCTATCTGGCAACTCTTTGTGGCTACGACCTTCATTCAACACGAGGGTCTCTGTGATTGAATACCCAGCGATCGCACCACCAGAGTGTGCGATCGCGCAGAGATTGAACTGGATTGAATCCTGCGATCGCACGGGTTGGAGACTGCGATCGCGAAATTTAAAAAGTATTAACTGTATCAATTAGATTCGTTTACACCCATCGCGCCCATTCGCTGCTGCATAACCAATCGTTGCAGCCGCATCGCCACCGTTCGTTTTTCTGTTAAAATTTCTGGCAATAGGCGATCGGCTGAACTCAGCCGTTGTGCGGCTGTCAGCCTCTAATGTCGTTGATCTATTCATTCCTCTTAAGGTATGCCGATGAGAATTTTGGTAACAGGAAGCGCTGGACATTTAGGAGAAGCGTTGGTTCGCACTCTAAGGAAAACCGACGACGAACCTGTCGGCCTAGATATTAAGCCATCAAAATACACAGATTTCGTAGGTTCAATTACCGATCGAGACTTTGTGCATAGCTGTGTCGCCTCTTCAGATATCGTTCTCCATACAGCGACCCTTCATAAGCCTCATGTCGGTACTCATTCTCGTCAGGAGTTCATTGATACGAACATCTCGGGAACTTTGAATCTCTTAGAAGAAGCAGTCGCGAATAATTGTCAAGCGTTTATCTTCACCAGTACGACCAGCACTTTTGGAGATGCGATGAGATCCGCTGTGGGTGCACCCGCAGTGTGGGTGACGGAAGAACTCCAGCCAAAGCCCAAAAATATCTATGGCGTCACTAAGAGTGCAGCGGAGGACCTGTGCAGTTTGTTTCATCGAAACACTGGACTGCCTTGCATTGTTCTAAAGACTTCCCGTTTCTTCCCCGAGGCTGATGATGATAAAAGTAAGCGAGATGCGTTCGATAATGACAACTTGAAGGTCAATGAACTCCTGTTTCGGCGGGCTGATATAGAAGACATGGTTACAGCGCATCTACTTGCCTTTCGCAAGGCGGATGCGATAGGTTTTGATCGATTAATCGTAACTGCCACTACACCCTTTAACCCTGATGATGCAGCGGCACTCGGGATTGACGCACCTTCCGTATTAAAGCGCTACATACCAGAGTACGCGGGTGAGTATGCCCAGCGAAACTGGCAAATGTTCCCGACGATCGATCGTGTTTACGATAACTCACGTGCACGGAAAGTCCTTGATTGGGAACCTCAATATACTTTTCAGCGTGTTATCAGACGTCTACGCGATGGAGAAAATTACAGGAGTAAGCTATCTATAGAAATTGGTTCAAAAGGTTACCACGAAGAGAAATTTGAAGATGGTCTCTATCCTGTGCAAAGTTTTTAGAACGCCAGCTTCGTCGTGGACTGACATGCCTAAAAATGTGCAATAGTTGGCAATGGATTTGAACGGATGTAGCGGATGGCTATCCTGTTGAGACTCATAGAGTGTTCATCTGTTACATCCGGTTTCATCCGCTGCTAATACCAATTTAATTTATTTGGGCTACAGATAGAGTGTGCTGACAAATTTGGCCTGGTAAGCTTGAATAGAAATAACTCTCAAGAGATAGGACTGACTGCAAATAAGAACCTATATCTTTTTGCCAAATTCCCCTAAAACTCTTATCTGACTTGGCTTTCAGCTTTTATGTTGCCCCTGCAGGAACAATTGCTAATATTTCACACCCATTAACAAAAACTAGCATTACAAAAAAATTTAATAAAAATGCGCCGCGCAAGACTGAGTATTACAAAAATTTATAGAATATTCTTCCTGGCGATGCTGCTGATTAGTGGGGTCAGTCTGGTGATGTTCTTGGTTGGGGAGAAACAGGCTGCAGACGATCGCAAGTGGGTGACCCATACCCGCGAGGTGATCGTCACCGCTACCGATTTCCAGAAGCAGTTGGTGGACGCGGAAACCGGGCAGCGGGGATTTCTGCTGACAGGTGCGCCAGCCTATTTGGAACCCTACTACACAGGTAAGCGGGGAGCGACGGAACGATTCAGCCAGCTTAAATTTCTGACGCGCGACAACGACGTTCAACAGCAGCGATTGGAGAAAATCCAGGTATTGATGCAACAGAAGCTTGCGGAGTTGCAGAAGACGATTAACCTGGCAGCGAGCGACGAACAAGCCAAGGCTCTGGAAATCGTCGAGAATGACCAGGGAAAGCAATTCATGGATGATATCCGCACGCTCCTTTACGCCTTCACCGAGGAAGAATATCGTCTGTTGGATGAGCGGCGGAACCAATTCGAAACGACGAAGCTTACGACTCAGATCTGGCATGGCGCTGCATTCGCCCTCATCCTCATTGCACTTTGGCTGGGTTTCGCTGCGATCAAGGCCAAGGTGGTTATGCCGCTTGCCGATCTCGCCCAACTGGCACGCCGCCTGGGTCGGGGGGAACGAGTTGAATTTCCTGAGCAGCCAGAGGTCGAGGAAATTGAGCGCCTGATCCGGTCGTTTGAATCCATGGCCGGAGAGATTGAGACTCGATCTGCGGCATTGGTCGATCAGCAAAACCAATTGCAACAACGGGTTGACGAAAAAACGATTGAACTCAGGGAAAAGGTACTGGAGGCAGAGCGGGCAAATGACTCAAAGTCGCAATTCCTGGCAAATATGAGTCATGAGATTCGCACACCAATGAATGCCATTATTGGCATGAGCCATTTAGCCCTACAAACGAATCTCGATCGGCAGCAAGAAAATTACATTCATAAAATTCATCGCTCAGCCCAATCACTCTTAGGGATTATCAATGATATTTTGGACTTCTCTAAAATTGAAGCAGATCAACTCCGTTTAGAAAGATTGTCCTTTCAACTTGAAGATGTACTCGCGAATGTATCTAGCCTGGTTGGCTTACGAGCAGAAGAAAAAAGGCTGGAATTCTTGTTTGACATGCCGACTGATTTGCCAACGGCTTTAGTGGGCGATCCGCTCCGTTTAGAGCAAATCTTGGTGAATCTTGCCATGAATGCAGTGAAGTTTACGAAGACAGGGGAGATAGTGATTTCTGTCCGTGTCCTGGAGGATAAGGCAACTACTATCCGAATACAGTTCTCAATTCAGGACACGGGTATTGGTATCAGTTCAGAACAGCAAGTCAAATTATTCAAGAGCTTTAGCCAGGTTGATGCCTCCACAACGCGCATGTATGGTGGAACTGGCTTGGGTTTAGCCATTTGCAAGAAACTTACTGAGCTGATGGATGGCCGAATTTCGGTGGAAAGCAAAGTGGGAGTTGGCAGCACTTTTCATGTCACTGTGAATTTGGGTAAACAAGCTGAGCAGGAAATGCTTGCAAAGACGAGTTTTGTCCCCGAACTTAAGCGTTTGAAGCTATTGCTGGTTGATGATAATGCCACTGCACGGGAAATTTTAACTAAAACGTTAGTTAGCCTGGGATGTTCAGCGAACTATGCTCAAAACGGTCGAGAAGCGATCGATCTCGTAAAGCAAGCTGACTTGCAGGATCCTTACGACATCCTTTTGATGGATTGGCGTATGCCCGATATGGATGGTGTGGCTTGCGCTCAAGCGATTCAAACCAGCTTAGACCTTAAACAGATACCGCGTATCCTTATGATCACAGCCTATGGTCGTGAAGGCGCGATGCAAGCGAGCCAGGATATTGAGATCTGCGGGGTTTTAGCAAAACCAGTTACACCGTCTGGCTTATTGAACGCGATCCTTCACTGTATCGGGTATCGTGGCATCACCCGTCCTCGAACCGAACATCAACCTCAAGAAATGCAGGCTGCAATGACTAAACTACAAGGGGCGTATGTCTTGATCGTGGAAGATAACGAGATTAATCAAGAACTTGCCTCTGAGTTGCTGATCGCTAAAGGGATACAAGTGCGACTGGCCAATAATGGCCAGGAGGCATTGGAGATCTTACAAGAAGAAACGTTTGATGGGATTTTAATGGACATCCAAATGCCTGTGATGGATGGCTATAGAGCGACCCAAGAAATCCGTAAACACCCAAATTACCTCAAAGTACCGATTATCGCGATGACAGCCAATGCGATGGAGGGCGATCGAGAGAAAGCCTTGCAAGCGGGCATGAACGATCATATTGCGAAGCCCATTAATATAGGCCAGTTGTTTATAACGATGGCTGCTTGGATTACGCCAAAGACCTTCAAAGTTGATAGAACAGAGTTTCCAGGCGAAAAAAGTTCTCTGGATACCAGGGCAAATCCTGTGGAAGAGTCTCTGAGTGCTCAAGCGCATCCAGCAAATCTTGATTCCCCTGAAGATTTTACTTTGCCCTTCCCACAATTAACTGAGATCGATCAACTTGAGGGCATGGAACACACTGAAAATGTAGCGCTCTATCGTAAACTACTGATTAAATTTCGCAATCGCTACACTGATTTTGAAACTGAGTTGAGAGCGGAGCAACAGAGCGACGATCCTAATGCTGCGATGCGCTATGCTCATACCTTAAAAAGTACTGCTGGACTTTTAGGAATTCACACTGTCAAAGCTGCTGCTTCGGCCCTCGAACTCGCTTACCGAACAAAGTCGTCCGAAGTAGCGATCGATGACCATGTACAAGCCGTTCAAACTGCATTAAGTCCTGTACTTATTGCCTTGGAAGTTCTAGAAGATTAACCAGATGCGATCGCATCTGGCGGTAGCAAGATCTGACGTTAGCAAATCCAGTTAAACGTAGGATGGGCAAAGCGAAGCGTGCCCATCAGAGAGCCTGTGATGGGCACGGGCATAGCCCTTTGCCCATCCTTGTATCTTGAAATTGAGGCAAGCCCGTTCTGTCAAGTTTCTCTCGGTCAAAAACGGTCGATCTGGCTTACGATAAGGGAAAGTAGCAGGCTTTCGTTCAGAAAAGTTTCATGCTAGCCAAAGATCTTTATCATGAGACGGTGAAGGTTGCGCTCACCAAAGAGGGTTGGAGAATCACCCAAGATCCTCTAATTCTCCAGTTAGGGAAGCGCTCCATTTACATTGATGTTGGTGCTGGAAAACTCATTGCCGCAGAACGGGGTGCTGAAAAAATAGCGGTCGAGATCAAAAGTTTTGTCAGTCCCTCTCCGATCCGAGATCTCGAACAGGCTTGGGGTCAGTTTTTTATGTATGCTAGAACGCTTCAACGCCAGGAACCCGATCGCCTCCTGTATCTGGCCGTTACCCTTGCTACTTGTGAGGCTTTGTTTAATGAGCAAGCAGGACAACTGCTGTTGGCGGAACCCGATTTCCGCTTGATTGTTTTCGATCCCAAAAAACAGGAGATTGTGCGATGGATAGTTTAGAAAAATGGCGCGAACTGCTGGAGCAAAGCTTGCAATATCATGCCGATCTGCCTTACTCCTATGGAGACGTAGAGACCTATGTTTTGGTCAGTCGCGTTGGCGTAGCCTCCCCTTAAGGGAATCTCAATCATTTCATGCTCATGCGCGAAGGCTGGGACGATCAACGTCGCATCCACGGCTGTATCGTGCATGCCGAAATCCGCAACAGCAAAATCTGGATGCACTACGACGGTATTGAAGATAGCATTACCGAAGACCTGGTCTCAGCAGGCATTCCCAAAAATTGCATCATGCTGGCGTTTCATCCCGCCGACGTCCGCGTGCATACCGGGTATGCAATTGCCTAGCCCAGCTTGGATTTTATAGCAATAGCCCAGCTCGTCAGGACAGGACAAAATTGATATGACTACTGCTATAGATTAGCGATTTTGGCTTAGCGAAAGCTTTACTGGGTAAATGTTCCGCCAATTTTTCGATGGCATCTTCAAAGCAAATTGGCAATACTGTTCGGTTTAGAAACGAGAATTAATTCCTCGCGTAGGGGCACGGCATTGCCGTGCTCCCTACCCGTCTATTTTCGTAAAGTTATTGAACCCGCTATCCTAAACCGAACAGTATTGAGCAAATTGGTATCAGAAAGAAGCCCAAACTCAAAACTCAACCCCCCCCCATCACGGGCAACTCGTCCCGGTGGTAAACGGCGTCCCTGTCAGCTGAAACTGCGTCGCTCCCCCATTGGCGATCGCCGTATTGTTCGCCATCGTCTGTGGCAGCGTCGTCCCATTCGTGTCCAGGATCTTGAACGTCGATCCGGCAGACTGCTCGAAGTTAAACGGGTTAGCCGTAGCCTGCTGCGTCGTCACCCGATTGCCAGAGACCGAGAAACAAGCACTCGCTCCTCCAACCGTTCGGAGCCGCACGCCGTGGGCCGTATCTCCCGCAGTGGAGACCGTATTGCCCGAAAGGGTGGCGCTGCCAACGCTATTGGGATCTTCGGCTCGAATATAAATACCATCCGCATCCTGTCCCTGGGTGGAGATGGTATTGCCCGTAATTGTGGCGCTGCCAACGCTATTGGGATCTTGGGCCCGGATATAGATGCCATAGGCATCCTCTCCTGCGGTGGAGATGGTATTGCCCGTAATCGTGGCGCTGCCAACGCCATTCGGATCTTGGGCCCGGATATAGATGCCATAGGCATACACTCCTGTAGTCGAGACGGTATTGCCCGAAATCGTAGCGCTGCCAACGCTGCTGACATATTCGGCTCTGACATAGAGGCCATGGGCATCCTCTCCTGCAGTCGAGACGGTATTGCCGGAAATCGTAGCGCTGCCGAGGTTATTTTCATCCTGTACGCGCACCTCAACGGCATCGGCAGACTCCCCCTGAGTGGAGACCGTATTGCCCGAAATCGTAGCACTGTCAATGCGGCTGTCATCGTCTGCCCCCACATAGATGCCCTCAGCAGACTCTCCTCGAGTGGAAACGGTGTTGCCCGAAATGACGGTACTGTCAATGCGGCTGTCATCCTCGGCATCCACAGATATACCTCTGGCAAACTCTCCCTGAGTGGAAACCCTGTTGCCCGAAATGACGGCACTGTCAATGCGACTGTCATCTTCTGCTGCGACAGAGATGCCCTCGGCCGACTCTCCTTGAATGGAAACCGTGTTGCCCGAAATCGTGGCACTGCCAATGCGCCTGCCATTTCGGGTCTGCAGATAGATGCCCTCGGCAAACTCTCCCTGGGTGGAAACCGTATTGTCTGCAATGGCAATCCGATCGATGTTGGCCCCCGTTCGGGTAGTGTTGCTCGTGCTGCCGCCCCCGGGCTGGCTAATGTCAATGCCCTGGGCAAACTCTCCCCGGGTGGAGACCCGATTGCCGGAAATGGTGATGCTGTCAATGTTACCCGACTGCAGGGTGCTATCGGTGGTAGTGGGGGCAAAGTCGAGGCTGATAGGCAACGCCACTTCAATGCCTTCAGCAAGGTCTCCCTGGGTGGAGACCGTGTTGTCCGACAGGGTGACCTCGCTAATGCTGCCGCCGATGATGGTGGCGTTACTGAAGTTGCCCCGAATGGGCGCGGCAATCTGGATGCCTTCTGCCCCCGTCCCAGTTGTGGAGACTGTGTTACTGGCAATCGTGGCGCTGCTCAGTCTGGCTGCCCCGGTCTGGCTGCGCACCTGGGTGAGGAGGCCAACGGCATAATTCCCGGCAGTGGCGATCGTGTTCCCTGAAATCGCCGCGCTGGTCAGGGTGGTATCTGTCAGGTCGATCTCGATGCCGTGGGCCCCGCTCGCCAGGAAGTTTGCGTCTGTGTCATCGGTGTTGGTGCTGTTGCCCGTGGTGTCGATCTGATTATTGGTAATGGTCGCGGTGCCGCTGGGGTTGGTCAGGCGAATCCCTGCCGCATCATCCCCCGTCGCTGAGATGCGGTTGTCCCGAATCTCCACATTGCGGACGCGATTGCCCAGCACGCCAACGCTGCCAGCGGGGGGATTAATCGTAAAGCCGGAGAGGACGCTATCATTGCCCATGGTCACCGTATCGGTCACCAGGGGGAAGTTGCCGCTGTTGGAAAAGGGCAGCTGCACCGGACTGGCAATGGTAGTACTGACGATGGGATCGCGCTGGGACTGCAAGATCGTTTGCACCGGAATCGTCTGCACCGGGCCGCGAGAGAGTACCTGCACCCGATCGGGAATGGTGAAGGCGGGGATGCCGGGATTGTTTCCCTGGGCCACATAGACAATGTCGTTACCATCGGAGCGGGTGGTGTTGAGGCCATCCTGCACCGTGCCGAAGGGATTCTCGAAGGTGCCGTTGCCGCCGGAGCGGCCCAGGGTGACGTGATTGAAGAACCAGGGTTCGCCCGTGGCCGGGTTGCGGGCGAGGATGGCCAGTTCCTCCTGGAAGAAACTGCGGCTTTCCTGCTGGTCAATGGTAATGCTGTTGTTGCGCTCGACAAAGTCCCCCAGCCGCGCCAGGACGCGGCTCTCTCGATCCAGCCTACCTTTGGGCCGACCGCTGGGGAAGCTAACCCCGATCTGGAACAGCAGGTTGGTGCCGAAGAGGGCATCGGTCTGGCCCCCCAGACTCAGGGTCAGATGTTCGGTGGGACGAGCCACCAGGCGGGTGCGCCAGCCGACAACATCCGGCCCGCCGGGGGGACTGTAGTAGTAGGGGCCGCCGTAGAGGCGCAGATCGCCGCGCTGACCCAGTTTGGCAATGCGACCGCCACCTTCGATCTCGAAGCTGAAGACGGCGGCTTCCCGCAGGCGGCGCTCGGAGCGCTGGCGGAAGGTATCCAAGAACAAATTGTTGCCGAAGAAGCGGGTGTCGGTGAGCAGCAGGCCCGTATCGAAAATATCGACATCGGCCTGCTGGCTGACGTCGCCAATGGGAATATAAAAGTTGGTGCGGATGTCCCAGATGTCTCCCAGACTCTCGAAGCCGAGGCCAATTTGCTGGAAGAAGCGATGCTCGGTGTTGCGGGTGTCATAGCTGAGGTAGCCGCCGTAGATGCGGTTGTCCTTTTTGTTGTAGGCGCGGTGACCGAGGAGAGCATTGGAGCCGAGGTTGGCATCGTTGTCTAATAAAATGCGGCCTTCCAGGAAGGTGAGGTCGCCGCCGGGATTCTGACGCAGGGGGATGAAGCCTTCCAGTCGCCCGAAGGCGGCGTTACCCTCGTGGGTGGCACCGTTGTAGCCAATGCCAGCGCGGGGGGGGAGGGGGGCGGGGGACGTGGAGGAGGCAAGGGGAACAGGGGACGTGGAGGGGGCGGGAGGGGTGTCTGAGATTGTTTCTGCGGGAGTGGCATCCTGGATTTCAGGATCGTGGGTCTCGAGAGGTTCTGGTCGAGCAGGACGGTTGGATGGGCCATCTGCTGAAACCGCATCCTGGGGATCTCTGGTGTTGGCGCGATCTGGGGGACAGTGTCGGTTGATGGTGTTCCCTAAGGTATCAACGGATTGGTTCAGGTTGGCGATTTCCTGGTTGCTCAAGGTTTCGAGGGGTGTTGTCTCTAGCCTGGCCTCAAGTTCGGCCAGGGTGTTGAGCGCGATCGCGCAAAGCATTTCATCCCCATCGGCCTGCAGTTGGGGTGGGTTGGGCAGGGGCTGCGATCGCGCCGCCTTGCTCCCCAACGCGATCGCACTCAACAGCACCACCAGACTGTACCACCGCCCTGCTCGACCCCTTGCCATTTTCAACTCCTCATTCATCTTTTATATAAGGATTGGAAGGGAACTCCACTTGAAACCAGCAAAGGCTAGCGTTCCGATCTCTCACCTATCTGCGATGGGCATGAGCGTTGCCCATCGTCCATCTTAACTCAGCTACATCTTAATTGAATTCTCGATCCTTTAAGCTTCAGCAAACTCGTGAGTATAGGCATGGAGAGCCGTCTCGTCGCCCGTATGCCAGAATAGAATCGTTTCGTTGGCTGACACAATGCCCTTGCGGATCAGATCGATCAGCCCTCCCAAGGCCCGACCGGTATAGACAGGACCAACCAGAATCCCTTCGCTCTGGGCCATGAGCTTTACGGCTTCCCGTTCCAAGTCACCGACGACGCCATAGCCCTGGCCCAGGTAGTCGTAGTTGATGTTGATGTCTTTTGGAGAGAATTGAGCGGTACAGCCGATGGATTGAGCAGTGTCGTTGGCGAGCTGGGTGACGAATTGTTTGTATTTGACAGATGATTGCTCGTCGGGAACCTGATCGATGCTGATGCCGAGAACCTGCCCGGTAAATCCAGTCAGGGCGGCACCGACAACGATCCCCGCCTGGGTACCGCCAGAACTGGTGGCGAAGAGGATGCGATCGACGGAGCGATTGGCCGCAGCGAGTTGGTCGCAGAGTTCTACCATGGCGACGACGTAGCCTAATGCACCAATGGCAGTGGATCCGCCCACAGGAATGGTGTAGGGGGTGGCACCGGCAGACCGCAGCGAAGCCGCTACTTCTTCAATTTTCTGGGTGCGGTTTGTGGTGCCTGACCAGTGCATTTGAGTGCCCAGGACTCGATCGAGGAACAGGTTGCCTTGTAGGTGAGGGGGCGGGAAGCCGCCAATCACCAGGTGACAGGGGAGACCGATTCTGGCAGCGGCGGCGGCAGTTTGACGACAGTGATTGGATTGAGGGCCGCCGACGGTAATGAGGCAGCCTGCGTTCTGATTGAGGGCATCTGCCAGGAGAAATTCCAGTTTGCGAGTTTTGTTGCCGCCAGTGGCTAGACCCGTGAGATCGTCGCGTTTGATCAGAATTTCGGGACCTGCGAGGCGTTGGGTCAGCCTGCGGGCAGTTTGCAGGGGGGTGGGCAGGTTGGCCAGGGGCAATCTTGGTTTCTGGCTCAAGCAGTCTGGTAGAAGGAGCTGCGATTTCCCGGAGGAGAATCGCGGCAGCAGATCCTGACTGATATCATCCCAGGTCGTCATGTCAATGTCTCCTAATGTTTTGCGCCTTGACTAACGCTAGCCAGATACAAACCCAAAAGAATAACTGCTAGTGCTACGCCATTGATAACACTGAGCTGTTCCCCAAAGAACTTCCAATCCAGCAGGGCGCTGATGACAGGGCCTCCTTTCAGCAATAGAGTCGATCGACCCCAGTGAAAAGGTTTTCAGACTGTGAATTAACAGCCCCTACGCAATTGCCTGACCAAAAACACTGAGGGCCATGACTGCCAGCCAGACTGGGAGTGTCGTGGTAAAGAGCTGCGGCTCAATGAAAAACGCCACTGGCAAAACCAGAACCATGCTAATAAACCAAGTCCCAATACAAAGTGGTACTGGCTGAAAATTTGGCCCGCAGCCGTTCTCGAATCAGATAATTAGCAGCATAGGTCAGCGCTGACAGGAGCGCAATCAGATCGCCAATCCGGTCCGTGCCCAAAGGGGGAACGGGGAACATAGAACAATGCTGGCACTGATATATAGCGGTTCCCGCACGACTGAAGTACATGGAAATGTGCCCCTGCCTTCGGCAGGGGCACATTTCCATCCTCACTAGCCTGAGAATTGCTATATCACTATGAGAATGGATTAGGACATCAGGAAACACTCAAAAGCAGATATATTCACTTTTACCCTTCTGCCTTCTGCCCCCTACCTTCTGCCTCCTGCCCCCTGCCTTCTGCCTCCTGCGATAATCTGTCATGTTCTAGCTGGGGAGAACTTGTTAACAAAAGCGATAACCGGGCGGGATGATGCCTATACTGGAAGTGGAGGTCAGCGAATAAGCGAGTGGCTGTCCGCAAAACTCCGGTTATTGTTGTGCAGATTGAATGATGCGATCGCGTCAGCGCGTTGAATACCAAGAGCATCTCCGTCTATGAAAAAATCAAATCAGCCCGCTCTCATTTTTCTGCACATTCCCAAAACTGCAGGCACCACGCTGACAACCGTGCTCGCTCGGCAATATCCCCAAGACAAGACATTGAGCATTTTTGACGAACCCCTGGATGCTCCCTCTCTGCAACAACTTCCTGAGCACCAACGGGAGAAGCTTCAGTATGTCAGAGGGCATGTCCGGTTTGGCCTGCACGAATTCCTGCCTCAGCCTTCAACCTATATTACCTTCCTGCGAGATCCCATCGATCGCATCATCTCTACCTACTATTTCACATTTCGCACACCCAGCCACCCCCTCTACGAGTTATTTCTGTCCCAAAAGATCGGTTTGGGGGACTTCGTCAGCAGCGGCATCAGGGTGATGACTGAGAACGGACAGGTGAGATTATTAGCGGGCAAGGCGGGCGTGGAAACACCCTTTGGACAGTGCAATGCTGAACTGCTGGATATTGCCAAACACAATATTCAGGACAAATTTTCCCTGGTGGGACTCTCGGGACGATTTGACGAAAGTTTGATTTTATTGAAACGACAGTTTGGCTGGCGCAATGTTGCTTATATCAGCAGAAACGTCACTGCCAATCGTCCCCAAAAAGCAGACGTCTCGGAGCAAGACTTAGCCTTAATTCAGGAGTACAATCAGCTGGACTTGGAACTCTATCGCTACATACAAGAGCAATTTCAACAGCAGATTGACGAGCAAGGGGCTGACTTTGCCCAGGAGTTAAGCCGCTTCAAGGCGGCAAACAAGAGAGCTGCCGTTGTCCAGGGGGCAATCGTTGCGACCCGCGATACGATATTAAGTCCATTGCGGCAGATTAAACGAGGACTTTATCGCTGAGGTTATGGTAGAGGGCAGGAGGCAGAGGGCAGGAGGCAGAGGGCAGAGGGCAGAAGGCAGAGGAGAAAAGTAAGTCGTAGGATGCGTTAGTGCTAGCATAATGCATGAACTCCATAGCTTCAATTTCCGATCGCATCTCCATCTTCTACTTTTGATGCCTACGATACGACCAAAGCCTGAAACGTTTGTAGCGGGCACTTCAAGGCGGTAGCGTTTCCTGGATCAGCGCTACAAGTTTTGTCATTCCGTGCTATTACTCTAAATCGTCTGGGTAGGTGCGATCGCACTCCCTAAAAAAGTGTCCCAGCCACAATACCGATCTCGATCCAGTTATGTAGGGGACGTTTGGAGAGCAAGGAAGTTATGGCGGGTGGCGCGATCGCGCAAAAGCACTCTACAACACCAAAGAAAATCCTCGTAATCCTTTCACACAGATAAACACAGCCCTAAAATGTAAAAAATGCAAAAAACGTGATACAATATTGACGGATAGCAATTAAGCCGTGAATATGTTCGTAGGGATGGGCTACTAAGCATGAACAAACGTTTTAAGCAAATCCCAATGTCCGAATTGAGGATCAAGTTACCAAAGCTTAGACGGCAAGTGCAGTCAGGTAACTTGCGGATTGTATGTACTCATTATGGAGAACTGGCAGCCTTCCTGCTTCCACTTGCAGACATTGACGATCTAAATTCTGGAGAAGAAGAATTTGGAATTCAGATAAGTGAAGAAATGCCCCTCACTGAGTTTAGAGAACAACTAACTGAAGCTTGGGAAAGGCTTTTAGCAGGTACAGATTGTATTTACTTAACGTTTCATAAGCGTCGAGTCGTAGCATTTGTATCTTCTCGATTCACCAATCAGTTATCGCTCCCATTAATTGGTGATGCTGATAAAGTGTTGTTTGTCCCTTCTGATATTCAAGTTCGATCGTCTTGATACAAGGAGTTATGCAACAATGTACAAACTTACCTATTTTGACGATCGTATAGAGTTGATGCTCAAACATGAGCAAATATTTTGGCATTCAGATTTAAGACAAGAGCTTTGTCCTGTGCTTGAAACCCTGCAGCAGACAGGGGAAATTGAAGGTGCAACTTGTGGACAAAAGCTAGATGTAAATGGTTTAGTTTATGAGTTGAGAGGTCGACATTTTTTAATAATATATGCAGTAAATTCAATCAGGAAAGAAGTCCAATTTTGTGAGTTCCATAAAAATTCTCATTCTGTTGATTGGAAAACTGCATTAGAGCAAGATCTTTGTTATGGAGAAGAACAGATTTTCTATATCCCCCAAATTGGAGATCCCCATAAATTTATCAAAGCTATAGATTTGATTTATGCTGGAGCTAACACTCCAAAAAGCCTAGCTATTGAATTTGGAAGTTCTGCTACTAAAGACAAATATTTAGCTAGGCGCGGCAATTTTCTTGTCAAACCTTTTATAGAGTTTGGTCTGGCTAATAGGAAACGCCTCAGTGACAAATCTTCAAGCGTTTATATACTAACAAAACGAGGCCAGCAAATTGCTGTGAGTAGCGATCGAGAAACTCGCGAACGTCTTTTAGTAGAAGCATTATTAGGGTTCTACCCTATCCAGATGATTTTTGAAGAAACAACTTTAGGAGGTAAGAAGTTTACCAAAGAGTTGATCCAAGAAGTGGTTGCTCGAATTACTCTTGGTGATTGTGGTGGAACAACAAAACTGCGTAGAGTAAGTTCTCTAAGGGCATTGGTGAATTGGGTATCACGTTGGGCTGGTATCCCAATACAACGAGGAAGCGAATGCGTTTAACGTAGATACAAGGATTGATACCAAAATGTACAGATTTACCTATTTTGACGATCGTGTCAAGTTGATGCTCCAAGACAAGAAAGCTTTCTTGGATCCGGAGCTGGAACAGGAGCTTTGTCCCGTGCTTAAGATCTTAAAGCAAACGGGTGAAGTTGAAGGAGCAGTTTGCGGTCAGAAGCCAGGTGTCAATGGTTTGGTCTATGAATTGAAAGGACGGACTTTCTTCATTACGTATGCCGTTGATTCAAACAGGAAGGAAATCAGATTCTATGAGTTCCACCAAGTTTCTCATTCTATTGATTGGAAAACTGCTTTGGAACAAGATCTCTATCATGGAGAGGAACAGATAATCTGCATTCCTCAAATTGGCGATCCTCACAAATTTATAACAGCTATTGACTTAATTCACGCTGGAGCCAACACCTCCAAAACGCTAGCTATTGAATTTGGTAGTCCTGCTACAAAAGACATTTATTTAGCTCGACGTGGTGATTATCTTGTCAAACCCCTCATAGAGTTTGGTTTGGCGACTAGGGAACGTGTCACTGGTCAATCTTCAAGTCTTTATGTTCTAACAGATCGCGGTCAACGGATTGCTGAGAGTAGCGATCGGGAAACCCGCGAACGCCTTTTGGTAGAGGCATTGTTGGGATTCTACCCTATTCAGGTCATTCTTGAAGAGACGACTTCGGGTGGCAAAGAACTTACTAAAGAGTTGATTCAAGACGTGATTTCCCGAATTACTCTGGGTGACTGTGGGGGTACAACAAATCCACGTAGAGCAAGCTCTCTGAGGGCATTGGTGAATTGGGTATCGCGTTGGGCTGGTATTCCAGTGCAACGTAGCAGCCAATATGTTCAACTTTACATCCCTTACATCTATGCAAGCTAAACAGTACGACTTTGAAACCCAACGTCGAATTGGTCAAGAGGGTGAAATATTCCTAGATCGATGGCTCCGTCCTGCCTACAACGTTATTGATGTATCTGAAGATGAGAAGTATCAACAATCAGGGATAGACAGGCTTATTACTCGATCAGATGGAACGGTGCTCAGCATTGAGTACAAATTCGACATCGCAGCGAAAAGAACTGGAAACCTTTTCTTTGAAACGACCTCGAATGATAAGGAAAGAGTTCCAGGTTGGGGCTGGACATCGCAAGCCTGCTACTGGATATTTTTGATTCCAGAACAGGAAATTCTTGTCTTCAAACCGGGTAAATTGAGATCTCTAGTTTGGCAACTACAAAAATCCCTTCAGGAAAAACGAATAGCCAACAAAGGGTACAACACTATCGGCTATCCAATACCGTTGACTGAAGCTAGAAAGGTTGCCTCTCAAATCAAAACTCTCTACCTGGAAAAATTATAAAGAGAGAGGGTGTGTTAGAAGAATCTTGATTGCGATCGCGTCCACCCCTCCCAACAACACCAGTTTCTTCCGTCCTAGCAAAATATTAAAATTGCAGAGGGTCAGGCAAGAGCGACCGTTTGGGCATCAGGCAAAAACGCCAGCACAATCCGTTCCCGTTCAATGCCCGCTGCAATCAAGTCGTCGGTAATCCCAGCCTCCATGCCGTCGTACTCCACCCAAACTTTCCCCTGGTGGAGCGGCACATAAATCAAATTGCCCCGCACCCGTCGGCCCCGATCCCACCCCGCCTGCATCAGCGCATATCGGTCTTGCACCTGATCGAATACGGTGTCGAGACGGATCTCTCCATGGGACGGTTTGAACTGGGCATACCGCTGAATCACTTGTTTGACGATTTCCCGATCTCTGGTGGCGGAATCCATTGCATTACCTCTAAAGTGTTGATGCCCAGGAGAGCGGCTAAACACTGGGCAATGTTCGATTGAATAGTAACATGGCGATCGCACCCCCTCCCCCCAACCCAAACCGCACTTCCCATCGACATATCTTTGTACTAAAATAACAACATCCCCTCAAAGTCAAAGTAACCATGGCTCAAGTCATTCAAGCTAGCGATCTCTCGCTGCACGAAGTCAAAGAACAGTTTCAACTGCAGCAGTGTTGGGACGATCGCTTCTTCCCCGAATGGCAACAGGAGCAGCCCCACCTGGCTGAGCATGAGCAGCTACGGTTAGACCAGATTAAGGCTGATTTCCTCAGTCTGGTCGAATTCCCCCTGCATGAAGAAGTCGTTAAATTGTTCGTGCTGGCTCCCATCCTCTCCATGGCGGGATTAGCCCGGTTTCCCTTTGTGCCCGTGGCCGAAAAACAAGTGGAAATTGCCGTCGAAGCGGAAGACAAGACGATTCGAGGTCGCATCGATCTGCTTATCCTGCATCGCCAATTATGGAGCGTCGTCATTGAGTCCAAGGCGCACCAGTTTTCGGTGATGAAGGCATTACCGCAGGCTCTGTTTTATATGATGGCCGACACCGCCCTGGAGCGTCCCATTTTTGGTGTGCTGACCAATGGCAGCGAATTTACCTTCGTGAAATTGCTGCAACAAACCCGCCAATATGGGGTATCCGACTTGTTTACTCTGTTCCGGCGAGAGAACGACCTCTATCGCGTTTTGCAGGTGCTGAAGGGATTGCGCGCGATCGCGCTGCTTCAACCCGAACGTTTGGCTTAAGAAAGGCTGTATTGGCGACAAAGGAGGAAATAGCAATGGCAACATTAACCCAGTGTCCTGTTTGTGGGGGACAGTTGGTAGCAAAAGAAGTGGAGAAAATTTTACGTGGGGGAAATCATACCGCAATCTTGAGCGTTGCGGCAGAGGTTTGTCAGCGTTGTGGCGAACGGTTATATCCAGTGGAAACAGTCAAGCGCTTTGCCACCATTCAAGAAAAATTGCAGCGGCAGGAAACAGGCGAATTTCAACCCCTGGGTCAATCGTTTCAGGTTGGCTAATACAGCGGTTGAATGTAATCGTTGTCAAGTAGGGGTACCCCTTGTGGGTACCCTCACCAGAGACTATCGCAGCGACAGCAAGGGATTGCCCCTACAGATTTTAAACATCCTGGCTCAAAAACACCCTCTCCAGAGACTATCGCGGCAACCGCAAGGGATTGTTCCTACAGATTGTTGGTCACATCCTGGCTCAAAAACACCCTCTCCAGCGACTATCGGGCAACCGCAAGGGATTGTTCCTACAGATTGTTGGCCACATCCTGGTTCAAAAACACCCTATCTAGAGACTATAGGGGCAACCACAAGGGATTGCCCCTACGGACTGTTTACATCTTATTGGAACCTTACCTCTAGAGGGATCCTTCCAAACAATCGCTACGATTACTTGCCAATCTGCACCGAGGTACACCCTTTGGTGATTTTGTTCATTGGGCCGACGGCTTCCAAAATGCTGTTCCCCTGAAAGCAGGCGGGCAACCCGTTGATCAACACAGAGGAGCTGCCGTCAATGACGACGCCGGGGCCGTGGGGCGGTACCGGCAGCAAGACTGCACAGACATGGATATCGGCCCCCATTGAGGTACTGGCAATCAGGCTGCTCATGGTGGCGGCAGCGGTGGCTTTGGTGGCTTCTGCGGCAGCCTCGGCGGCGGCTTTGCCGGGGGGAGGCGTGGCTTTGGCTACATTCTCTGCGACTTTGATGGCGGTATCGAAGCCCTTCTTGGTGGATTTGAGCGAGGACGCCGCAGCTTTGGGGACGCCTCTCCAGGCGGGAAGATTGCCAATGAGGACGTTTAAGCTGCCGGGGCCCCCTGTCAGGATAGGCGGGGTGGCGTGGGAAACGGAGTCGGTCAGTCTGGCGGCGGGTTTGCCCATGGTACAGTTCCTCTTGTGAGTTGAGTTTGATTGCTAGTTGAGTTTGATTGCTAGTTGAGTTTGATAATAGAGCCTTTAACAGTCATGATACCGCTAGATTGAATTGTCATGCTGCTGTTGGCTTTGATGCTAATACTGCTGTTAGCTTTGATGCTAATGCTGCCGGTGGAGTCCATGCTGATGCTTTTACCGCTGTCGTCCAGGGTGATGGTATGACCGCCAGCGGTTTTGATCTGGATTTTCTTGTTGGTGTCGTCCAGCAGCAATTTATGTTTGTTGGTGGTTTCAATTTCCACAAACTGATCGGAGCCTTTGTCTTTGTCCCGCATGCTCAGGTTGTGTTTGCCGGTTGTGGTCATGTAGATTCCGTCGTAGGTACCCTGATCGTCTTCTTCGACGAATTGGAGCTGATGGCCGGTGCGGGTTTTGAAGGTGCGCAGACGCACGGTCCCCAGGGTGTTGCCTGATTTTTTGATGGTTTTGTCTACTTTTTCGGGGGGAGCGTCGGTGCCGTTCCAGACGCCGCCCAGGATGTAGGGACGGTGGATGTCGCCATTTTCAAAGGCAACCAGGACTTCATCATCGATTTCGGGCAAACAATCAAAGCCCCGGTCAGCTCCGGCACCAATGGTGACCATGCGGGCCCAGTAGCTTTCGTGGGCTTCGGTGAGGGTGGGGAATTTGACCCGAACCCGACCCCAGCCTTTGGGATCTTTGTTCTGGGTGACGACACCGACGAGCAGGGTTTGTCCGGGTTGGAGGCGGTTTTGCGGGAAGAGAGTAGTCACCAGGTCGCCGCCACGCAAGCCCCGGACAGTGAATTCGGTAGTGTAGATGCGATCGCAATACAAATGCCGGGTCTCGGTGACATAATAGGTGCCGCTATACTTGCCCATATCTTTCAATTGTACGATCCGTCCCGGACGAAGCTTGGCATTGCCATCCGCCCTGCCATCGGCACACAGGTATTCTCCTCCCAGCTCATCCACTAATCCCTGAGCCATGTTGTCCGCTTCCGTTTGCTCAAAGACGGGCTGATTGACCACTATCATTTTGGGGGCTGAACCCGAAAATTTGCTGCTGCTGCTGCTGCCTTTGCCTCTACCGGTACTGGTCAAAACCTGCTCAGATTTTTTGTTGGCAACGATGGCCTTTTTGGTGCTGTAATTCCAGGCCCGCACCTCAACCCCACTCACCTGCTCAGCACTGTTAGCCCGGACGCGAAAGCTGTAAACATCATCCAACCACTTGAGATTGAGCGTCGTCCCTGCTTTTGGCTTGCGAAAATTCAATTTGCCATCCTCAACAAACAGTTCAAATCCCAGTCGGGCAGCTCGTTCCCGCAAAAATTCCATGTTGGTCTGGTTTTCCTGAAAAATATACCCTTTATCCGAGACGGGAATATCGCCGTAGCCATAGGGCCCGCCACTTTGATCGATCGTCCCGGTTGAGATACCTGACTCCGAAGCAATTTGGCGCACGATGTCGGTATCCGACATATTTTGAAAAGCACGGTTATACCGTCCCCGGTGCAGGCGATGGGAAGCGTCGTAGCCGCGAACGATCATCGGGGCCTGGGATTCAGTGGTAAAGTGCGATTCGATGGAGGTAATTTCCCCTGAAATCACATATCCCTGATTTTCCTGGGAAAACTCAGGCGAATCGGTTGTACTGGCTCCAAACTTAATTTTGACCGTTTTGCCAAAATCGAACAAGCTATCATTTTTCCAGGGGCCATCCTTTTTGTTCGAGGGAAAGTAAGGATTGGCCACCACCAGGGTAAACATGGCTGGCATGTGGAGGCTTTCTTCAACGCTAATCTGCAAAATATAGGGAATTAAAACTTCATCCTTTTCGTCGATAAAGACTTTCCCGTCAATTTCAAGGGTCAGATCGGAGGCATAAGTCCCGGTCGCCATAGTGCTCTCTGCAAGAAAGGGTGTGTTTGCATTGTCCTGTCAACCCCGGAGCTGCGACCGTTTGTTGGGTCTAAGACCAACATTGGGTATTTCCCAGCCCAGATGCGTCATTCCACCCTACACCCTTTCAAGAAGAGAAGCTTGAGACTTAAAAGAAAGGTTAAGCTTTGGTGGGAACAGAAACAGCGGTAGTCCTGATCCCAATACCGTTCGGTTAAGGATAGCGGGTTCAATCACTTTACGAAAAATAGACGGGTAGGGAGCACGGCAATGCCGTGACCCTACGCGAGAAATTAATTCTCGTTTCTAAACCGAACAGTATTGGTTCTGATCCGATAAATTCTGCAGCACTGAAGTGCCAACTACAGATTTGTAGAATTTGATGCGATGAACTCGGCAGCACTGAAGTGCCAACTACGGACCTGTACAATTCTATTTTGGCAAGCATGAGAGGCCAGGTTGTTTCCCTCTGCCCTCTGCCTTCTGCCTCCTGCCTTCTGCCTCCTGCCTTTATCAATCAATCTTTCTCCTGGCGGCGGAGGAAGGGCACGAGCACTTCGTTGACTTTTTCATGCCAATCTTCCTGGGCATAGTGTCCGACTTTCTCCAGTTTGGCCAACTCTCCATTGGACAGGGCGTTCAGGGTTGTTTGGGCCATGCTGACGGGTAACCAGGGATCGTCCTCGCCCCAAATGAGCAAGGTGGGATGTTGCCATTGTTTAAGACCGGCCTCAATTTCTGTGGTGACTTGGGGCAGCTGCAGGTTTCGGATGGTAGCCATGAGGGCCCGTCCTGCAGCAGAACTGCGGAGAAAGGGGCGACGGTAAATATCTAAGTCTGCATCGGCCACCTGATAGGGGCCTGCGCCTTCCAGGGTGCGATCGACGAGCAGCGGATCCTGGGTCATGACGTCGCCGATGAAGGGAAGGCTCAGTTGTTTAATTTTCCAGGGCAGTTTGGCGTCACTGGTGATGGGAGTGTTGAGAATAGCCAGGCGCTCGATTCGATCGGGATTGCGTAGGGCGTATTGAAGCCCGACTGAACCAACAAAGCCTTGAACCACCAGGGAAAACTGTTCAATTTCCAGGGCTTGAAGTAGGGCAGCAAAGGCATCCAGAAAGGCATCTGGCGTGTAGGCGAAGTGCCGCTTGTCGGGATTGTCTGAAAAGCCAAAGCCAATCCAATCGGGGGCAATGGCTCGCAGCCCTTTCTCGGCTAAGGCGGGCATCACCTCGCGCCAACTATAGCTCTGGGCAGGGAGGCCGTGCAACAAAATAACAGGCGATCTGTTGTTGGAATTTGAGGGGTTTGCTTCCCGGTAGAACCAGTTTAGCGATCCAACCTGAATCGATTTTTCATCTGGCTTCATTCTATTTTGAAGTTCCTTATAACGATTTGAATTCAAAATTCAAAATCAAGAATTCAAACGAAATAAGTAATCCATTCGATCGCGAGCGATTGGCCCCAAACTATGAACTCTGAATCCTTCGGCAAAAATCCCATATCCTGGCACAACTTTGCATTGTTATCAGTGCATTGTTATCAGTGATTGATTGAATTTACTGAAAGGATCGCAAATTCGATATGAATACTCAGAAGTTCAGTCTTTTGAATTTGAATTTTGAATTAGTGTATTTTTCGCAATGTTGAGCTGGAGATTTACAGCAGAGGAGTAGGGTTCAACGGTTGCGCTTGTCTCGGTCTCGCCGTCTGCGATCGCGCCACTCTGCCATAGTCAGATAAAGGACACCGATCGAGACAAACACAAGCAGTCCCAGAGCCACAAAGGCGAGTACATTGGACGGTGAGGTTTCCACAGCTGCCTAAAAACCGTTACGTCCCCAGACCACCAGCGAGATCGAGAAGGTGAAAACCACCAGCAATGAAACCCAGCCCAGTGTCAAAATGTCCATAGTTATTTCCCAAAGCGCAAACATGCGTGACTTTATTTCCAGCCCTTATCATACCGTTAAATGGTTCATGGTTTATCGCTCATCGGGCACGGAGCAGGAAAGTTTTGCGTTCTGCCACCATGAGCCATCAACGAATGAACACACGACTTGGAAGGTTATTTTGAAAGCCTTGCGGAGCAAGGCTTTCAAAATAACCCATTTTTCCGTTCTAGCACGAAGAAATCGAGGTTAGCGCCCCCGAAAGGGGCGCTAACCTTCCAAGTTGCGGAAACAATGAGCTATCCACAATGAACCCTCAACAATGAACCCTCAACAATGAACCCTCAACATTGCTTTTGTTAATTCGGTTTCCCCAGCTCCAGATTTGAGGGAAATGGTAAATTGGGTGTGGATTCTATCCAAAGTCATCAAGGAGTTTTGGTGGTCGAACCGTCGCAAAATAAAGGCCCGTCCGAATTAGTCATATTGATTCGGCACATCCTGGAGGCAGAAAACCTGTCCCGACAGGAATTGGCGACTCGCGAAACGCTAGATCCTGCGAGATTGGATGCGATTCTGGATCGATATGTAGAACCGACTGCAAAAGAATATGACGCCATTGCCAGGGCGTTGAATCGGATCCAATATCGCGGCCCCCAGTGGGATCGGGAAACATTAAGGGAATTTTATCAGCGTAAGAATAGCGAATTAAATGGCGATCCCAAGGATAACGGTTAGCAGAGGGCGAACAGTCCTGAGATTCGATATGGCAGAGGGCAGAAGGCAGAAGGCAGAGGGGAAAGCAGGAAGATCCAGTTTTTTTCAAGCACCTTTTGATTAACGCGAACTTGGCTGAATTTTGATTTCTATTTTTAAGTCTGGCATTCTTTTTATCTCTCTGCCATGGGAACGAATCAAGTCGGCCAGGGACACAGAAGTGCAAATCAATTGTATGGTTCGGGTCTCGCTGATATAGACAATGTTGCTGCACAGTCCCAATAGGGTTTGTACGATTTCTTTTTGATTTTGGAAAAAGCACTCTTCAATCAGTGCCGAAGAATCTGACACCAGATTGGTGACGCCCGTTTTCTCTAGTTCCTGGACTTTGGCCACTGCACCCCACTGCAGATAGAGACGGTACGCTGCTTTGAAATGCTCTCTGGCACGATTGGCGCGATCGCGCCCCAAACAAAACTTCATCGCCAGTTCGCGCGCTAACGCCTCCTCCTGGATATAGCCACTTTTGCGAGCACCCTCAATCGCCTTCTGATAGAAAGACACCGCCGCATCGAATCGACTTTGTACCCGCGCCAGCTCCGCTTCCACCAGATAGAACTTATGCAAAAAATTCACCGGGCCAAACCTTGCCCAACGTTCCATTTGGGTTTGATTCGCCTCAACCGTCTCCATCAACCCCGGCCTTTCCAGGGCTGGAGCGTCCCGGTAATAGCCCAGAATCGCCAGGGACTGATAAAAATTGAGCTGAGTCGTCGCCGCAAACCCGTCCATCACCGCAGCATACTGGGTCGCTTCATTCAGGTTCGTCAACGCTTCTGCATAGGCGGCAAAAAAATAGGACAGCATCCCTTGAGCCAGATAAGTCAGGAATAACGCAAACGTATTATGTTCTGCCCGTAAGTCTGGCAGCGATCCGGCAGCATCAAAAATTTCCCCTTGGAGCTGCGCCGGTGCCGACGATCGACCGCGTAAATTTAAGACGACTTGATGAAAAATCTTATTGATATTGAAATGAAACTCTAACCTGAACTTCTGCAACAAACGGGTATAGGTTTGGTAGACTCTTTCGATTTCTTCTAACCCGATACCAGCAAAGATAGAATGCGTACAGAGATTCAAGACCGCATGCCCGGTAAATTCTAAATCGCCATGCTCCAGGCCGCTGGCAATTGCCCGTTCAAGACTCTCCAGGGTTTCTCTCAGGTTGACCCAATGCTTGACGCCACAATGATAAATATTAATCACCTTACACTGCAGCCTCTTCAGGTCAAACCGATCGAGCAATCGCAACGCCAGTTCGCCATATTGATTGCCCTGCTCAATTTCGCCCGCAGCACACAATAGAAAAGCATAATCAACACAGACACTAGCCGATAGAATTGAATTACCCATTTGCCAGTAGAGATTCAATTCAGTAATAATGATTGACGGAATGCATTCTGTATCGACAAAAGGAGCAAAATCACCAATCGTGCATAATATTTTCAATATAGATATTCTAAGTGGGTCAGATGCTTCAGATAATTGGTCAAGTGCTTCAATCGTTAAATTACTGGGTAGATTTTTTGTAAGTTCAACGCCAACATCTCTAAGTACAGAGAAGCCCAATTCTACAGCTTCTTGATATTGACTTTGGGCAATATATGCTTGAATTTTGAGCTGATAGATACTCACTGCTTCCAAGGCAGTTTTGGTCTGGTCTAAGGCCGCATTGGCGAAACGGTGCGATTGCTCAAAATGACCATTGAGATATTCCACCTCGATGGCTGCTTGATAAATCTCCAGGGTCAGCCCATAATTCCGCCCCCAACTCTGACCCAGCAGATCGAGGGCTTGATGGATATAGGTCAGGGCGGAGGTGAAGTCAGCCACATCCCTGGCTTTCTGCGACGCCTGAAGATTGAGCCGACACAGTTCATCTTTTTGCGATTGAGCTGCGATCGATCGGGTCCCTAAATTGAATTGATTCACCATCAAGAAAAAATTGTCTTCCTGGTTTGCCGCTTGCAGCAATTGTCCGGTGACAAAGTGCATGGCAGTCTGGGTAGCGGGTTCAATCTGGTCGTAGACCATCTGTTGGATCCGATCGTGCACGAAACAAACGAGGACGTCAGCGGCGTCTCGTTGGAGCACGATTAAGCCTGAGCGTAGGGCGGGCCGCAGCTGCAGCAGCGTTTTGACTGGCGACTGTTCGCCAATGGCAGACAGCAGCGGCAACGACATCCGTCCGCCCGTGCAGGCGACTCGCTTGAGCCAGTGGTTCGCGGGAGCGGGTAAACGCGCCAGCCGTTGGCTGACGAGGTCAAACAACTCCTGTCGCTGCAAGTGTTCGAGTTGCCATTGCCACAAGCCGCTACCCGCTGCTTGAAACAGTTGCTGGTTGAGATAAAGACTGTACAGCGACTGTTTCAGCAACAACGGATTGCCCGCCGTTTGCCGAAACATCAGGGCCGCCAGCGCTTTGGGGCGTTCGCTGCGATCCTGCAGCGTATCGGCCACGAACCGATCCACTTGACGATCGGAGAGGGACTGCAGCTGCAACCGCTGGATGTCTGTGCCAGCGGCCTGTAAGGTCTCGATGGCCTGGGTCAGGGGATGGTCGGCGCTGACTTCGTTGCTGCGGTAGGTGCCCACACAGAACAGATATTGGGTTTCAGGATCGGTCAACAGCAACTGCAGCAGCTTCAGAGTGGCCGGATCGGCCCATTGCAGATCGTCCAATACCAGCACCAACGGCCTGTTCGGGGAACAAAAAGAGCGGATGAAGTTGCCAAACACCAGATTAAAGCGATTCTGGGTTTCGACAGCGCCCAAAACTGGAACGGAGGACTGTTTCCCCAGCAGCAGTTCCACCTCAGGAATGACGTCAACCACAATCTGTCCATTAGTCCCCAGGGCCGTGGTGAGGGGCTTGAGTGGGGCGATCGTTCGCCTACTGGGGTCTAAAATCTGTCTTGCTAAGGTGCGGAAGGCGGTAATGATGGCAGCGTAGGGACTGTTATGCTGCAGCCGATCGCACTTGCCAGCGGCAATCCAACAGGGCTGCTGCCTGGCGATGTCTGCTTGCCCCTGATTGGCCATCTCGGTTTTGCCCACCCCCGGCTGCCCAGAAATGAGTAGCAATCGGGGCGTTCCTTCCTGTTTCACCCGCTCGAAGCTCTGCAAAAATCTCGCGCTTTCGGGGTCTCTGCCATACAGTTTTGAAGGAAACATTAAGACCATACAGTTACCTGCTCTCTGTTCCTTATAATCTACACTGAAATGCCCCGTTTAGTTGTTTTACGCACGATGCGGATTTGCATCTACGGATTGATTAGTATCCTGAGCAATGGCTAAGCGGCATCGAGAAAATTGAGAAGGGGAAGGAACAATTATGGATCCCAATCAGGAAAAAATAATCAGCAAAGTGGTGGCCAGAGCCTGGTTAGATCGGGCACTCTATCAACGGTTTTTGACCGAGCCGATGACGGTGTTGCGGGAAGCGGGGGCAGTTTTGAGTGGGGTCGCCGTGGTGGTGGTGGTATTGGGCATGGGGGAGGCAACAGCAGCCACGCGCCACCCGACGTCAGACGCCAACGAGAACCCGGTGGTTTGCGAAGTGGTGCTTCCGCCTCAACCCGCCAATCTGGATGAAGAAGACCTCAACGCAACAACTAGCGATACGTTGATTGCTTTTGTCCCTAAACGAGTATGTGCCTGTTAGGGAATGTCTTGCTGGTCTCATCCAATCCGGTGCAGTGGGGAACGAACATTTGAACTTGAAAATTTGCAATTGTTAGGAGCGATTATGGATGCCGATTGGGAAAAAACGATCAGCAAAGTGGTGGCCAGAGCCTGGTTAGATCGGGCGCTCTATCAGCGGTTTTTGACCGAACCGATGGCGGTGTTGCGGGAAGCAGGGGCAGTGTTGAGTGGGGTCGCCGTGGTGGTGGTGGTCTTGGGCCTGGGGGAGGCGACAGCAGCCACGCGCCACCGGACGTCAGACGCCAACGAGAACCCGGTGGTTTGCGAAGTGGTGCTTCCGCCTCAACCCGCCAATCTGGATGAAGAAGACCTCAACGCAACAGCTAGCGATACGTTGATTGCTTTTGTCCCTAAACGATTGTGTGCCTGTTAGCTCACCGCTCAATTGGGCGTTTTGAAGCGTATGGCAGAGGGCAGAAGGCAAACTCGTAGGATGGGCAAAGCGAAGCGTGCCCATCACAAGATCTCGTGATGGGCACGGGCGCTTGCCCTTTGCCCATCCTACTGGACTATCCCTATTCTCCGTTCCCTGTTCCCCATCAAATCAAAGCAAAAGGAGCCAGACTGAGCAACAACATCATGGGGACAACGAGTGCGGACAGGGCTTCGGAGAGATTGGAAATTTGGTTGCAGCCGCTGTACAACGTCAGGAGGGCGTAGCAGCTGGCGAAGACGGCTAAGATGCCATAGACCAGGTTGCTGCCAACGCCCATCAATCCTAGGATGCCCATGAGGACGACCATCAGACCCAGGGGAATGAGGGCTGCCCCGGCAATAAACAGGTCGCCGGCAAAGCTGCCGTGCCGCTTCAGCAGCAGGCGCAGGAGGCCACTGGCTGTGGCCAGGTTGAGAAACGGGACGAAGCCGAGAATGACCAGACTCAAGGCGGTGTTTTGGGTGACGACGCCATCGGCTTGCTTCAGCAGGGAGATGCCCAGCACAAAACACAGATCGAACGCGATCGCAAACACAAGGCTGGTCTGCAGCGCCCTGGCTTCGCTCAGTCTAGCAAACGCGGGCAATAGCCCTCCCATGGGATTAAACAAAAAGATTTGCAGGCTTTCCAGGGCGGCTTGAGGAGTAGCGACGAATGGCTGCAATTGTCTCAATCTCACTCCCAGCCTGCGAGAATAACGATGGCAAGCCTCGCTGGCTTGCCGATAGCTCGCCTCATCGCCCTGGTCGTAGAAGAGCTGAGCGGCTTTCTCCCAATCTGCGATCGCGGCCTCCGGCTCGTCCAGTTCGGCATAGGCGAGTCCGCGCTGGTAATACGCTTGGGCACGATCGGATTGCAGTTGCACTGCCTGGGTATAGTCCTCCACAGACGCCTTGGCATAGCCCAGACTGAACCGGGTTAAGCCGCGATAGTAATACACTTCGGCTAGATCGGGTTTCAACTGCAGGGCTTGCGTATAATCGGCAAAGGCAGCCTGGGATTGGCCCAGCTTGTGACGGGCGAATCCTCGCTTGCTATAGGCTTCGGCCAGGCTGGGTCGGGATTGGAGCGCCCGGGTGTAATGCGCGATCGCACGATCGTACTCCCCATCCTGCGCCGCCTCAATTCCCCGTTGATACCACGTTTTCCAGGCTGTGCCCTGACTGCTGACCGTTGTCTCCGATGCTTGCTCTGACGATCCGCCGTCTCCTACACCGATGTCGCGATCGTAACTCTGCCGTTGAATTGGGTCAGAGAGCACCTGATAGATCCGAGCAATCTGCTGAAACTTCTCCGCCGCCGCCGGATCGCCCGGATTCAAATCCGGATGATACCGTCGTGCCAAGACCCGGTAAGCCCGTTTGATTTCTCCTGCACTGGCCGTGCTAGAGACGCCCAAAATTTCGTAATAGTCGCGAGACTCCTGCATCGATTGCCCATTCCCCAAAACACAAAGTCCACCGCCAACCGCAACCTGAGAAAAATTATACTCATTAACTGAGCAGAAAATTGTGGCTTCTACACCGCGCTCTAGAATTTCAGTCACTAGATCGATGGCGTGTTGCCAGTTTGTATGGGTGAAGTATTTTCCCTTTATATCCGATCGAAAATCATCGTTGGATTGTTACTGTGCGTGCAACAGTGCCCAATTGTCCTTCAAAATATGTCTGGCGAAGAGCGAGCGGAAAGATTAACCTGATTGTGAAATGAACTGATAGGAAGGATAAAAAATTGGACTCTTACTTCAGTACTTTAGTTGTTGTGGGTGCCAGCCGAGGCATTGGTGCGGCTGTCTCTGAGCATTTGGTCTCTCGTACTCAGCGACTGATTGCAGTTTCGCGTTCTCCCTCTTCCTCAGGGGATTGGGTCCAGGCTGATGTTTCAACTCAGGAGGGCATTGAAGCTGTTCATCGTGCTGTTGGTGATGCTGTGCTTGATGGATTCCTGTACATGGGCGGAACATGGGAGACTCAAGCATTTACACGCAAATATTTGTTTGAGCAGTGTACGGATGAGGAGATCGAACAGGTATTGCGTGTCAATCTTCTAGCACCGATTCGGCTGGTCAAATTGTTATTGCCCTCTCTTCGTAAATCGTCCAACCCAAAGATTATACTTATGGGTTCTGTCTCAGGACTGGATAACTTTCCCGCCAGGGAAGTCGCAAATTCAGCATCAAAATTTGGACTACGCGGTGCAGTTCATGCCCTTCGAGAAGAGCTGCGTCAAGATAAAATTGCGGTCACGATTGTTAATCCTGGGGATGTTGGTACTCCTGAAGTATTGGCTGACTTAAGAGAGGCTGGAGAACCGGAAGAAAATGCAATCCCGCTTGCCGATCTCTTAAGCGTGATAGATTGCGTACTGGCTTTATCTCGTTCTAGCTGTATCAAAGAGATTCAAATTCCAGCAATGAATGCAAGCGGGGCTTAATAAAGAATTGCATTGCCTTTGGTGAATCGGGAGGTCGTCTCCAACGGGTAAGAATTTCTGAGTACGCTGGTTTTACCTGAGCGCTCAAAAATCCTTACTTGACGATTGCTACAAATCGGTGACGGCACCCAGGCTGCTGGAGGCGACCAACTTGGCATATTTGGCCATGACGCCGCGAGGATAGCGGCATTGTGGTGGTTCCCAGTTGGCACGGCGCTGAGCCAGGTCTTCGTCGGAGATGTGAAGCTGCAAGGATCGCGCTTGGGCATCAATGGTGATGCTGTCGCCTTCTTCGACCAGGGCAAGGGTGCCGCCGACGAAGGCTTCGGGGGCGACGTGGCCAACGACTAAACCGTAGGTACCGCCAGAGAAGCGACCGTCTGTGATCAGCCCGACGGAGTCGCCGAGTCCGGCCCCGATGATGGCGGAGGTGGGGGCGAGCATTTCGCGCATGCCGGGGCCGCCTTTGGGGCCTTCGTAGCGGACGATGATGACGTCTCCGGCTTTGATTTTACCGGCGAGGATGGCTTTCAGACAGTCTTCTTCGGATTCAAATACCCTGGCTGGGCCGGTGATTTGGGGCTTTTTAACGCCAGCAATTTTGGCTACTGCGCCCTCTGTCGCCAGGTTGCCCCGCAGAATCGCCAGATGTCCCTTGGGGTAGATGGGATTGTTCCAGGGGCGAATAACGTCCTGATCGGGGCGCGGTTCGGCAGGAACATCGGCCAGAACTTCAGCGATGGTCTGGCCGGTGATGGTGAGGGCGTCTCCGTGTAGAAGGTCGTTTTCCAGCAGTATTTTCATTACCTGGGGAATGCCGCCTGCTTTGTGCAGGTCGGTGGCGACGTATCTGCCGCTGGGTTTCATGTCGCAAAGGACGGGGACGCGATCGCGAATGGTTTCAAAGTCATCCAGGGTCAGTTCGACTTCAGCTGCATGGGCAATCGCCAGTAAATGGAGCACTGCATTGGTCGATCCACCTACAGCCATGACAATAGAGATAGCATTCTCAAACGCTTTTCGAGTGAGAATCTGGCGAGGCAGACGCTGGTTGCGAATGGCATCGACCAGAACCCGGCCCGATTGTTCGGCACTGTCTGCTTTCTCGTCATCTTCTGCTGCCATGGTGGAGGAATACATCAGGCTCATGCCCATTGCTTCAAAGACCGAGGACATGGTGTTAGCGGTGTACATGCCGCCGCAGGAACCAGCTCCAGGACAGGCTTTACGCTCTACTTCCAGCAATTCCGCTTCCTCGATCTTGCCGGCACTGTATTGTCCAACTGCTTCAAAGGCGCTGACTACGGTGAGATCGCAGCCGTTGTGGTGACCGGGCTTGATGGTGCCGCCGTAGACGAAGATGGCGGGGATGTTCAGGCGTGCGATCGCAATCATCGCTCCTGGCATATTCTTATCGCAGCCGCCGACTGTCAGGACGCCATCCATGCTTTGGCCACAGCAAACCGTCTCAATCGAGTCTGCGATCGCCTCGCGAGAAACCAGGGAAAATTTCATCCCCTCTGTTCCCATGGAAATACCATCGCTGATGGTAATGGTGCCAAACAGCTGGGGCATGGCTCCGGCATCTCGCGCTCCCAGTTCTGCCCGTTGGGCCAGCTTATTCAGCCCCACATTGCAGGGGGTAATGGTACTGTAACCATTCGCAATCCCAATGATGGGTTTGGTGAAATCCTGGTCGCCAAAGCCAACAGCTCGTAGCATGGCACGGTTGGGCGAACGCTGCACGCCCTGGGTAACAACCTGGCTTCTGAAATTGTCTGGCATAGAAATAGTTCCTGGAAAAGCGATGAGCGGTTAGCAATTAGCGGTTAGCAATCAGCAATTAGCGGTTAGCGGTTAGCAATTAGCGGTTAGCGGTTAGCAATCAGTCCAGCCCCCTGGATCGATTAGCTATGAACGATGAACTATCAACCATGAACGATGAATCATCAACCATGGACGATGAACCATCAACCATGATTGTAGGAGGGAACAGGCCCTTCAGCCGGAAAAATTATCCGATCGGCTCTATTTCGAGTTTCCAACACAAGCTGATGCCGCGCTAATTTGGAGCAATAGAGTGAAGTTGTCGAAAAGGCTATAATCCTTACTCGACAGACCTCGGCAGCACTAAAGTGACAACTACAAATTTACACAATTTGAGTGGTGCCAAATTGTTGTGTCAAGGCAAGAGGTTGGTTCTGGGTATGTAGAGGAATGAAGCGGTATTTGGGGTTGAAGGCTATAGATCGATAATTCATTTTTACTATTACCAATATTCTACTTCTCATCACTGGGTTGTTCGCTCAACCCTAGTAATTTTTTGGCGCTACGGTAATAGGTGGCCCAACGCTGAGGATCGGGAAAGCTTTTCCACTGGGTGCGGCTGACATCCAGGGTCAAGATGGGAACAAAAGAGCCATTATTCTCGGCCACAACAGTTACAGAGGCTTGACTGACTAAAATATCTCGATCGAAACTGCGCTGGACACCGGCTCTGGCTGCTCCTTCGGCTCGATTGATCAGAGTATCGAAGTCGCCTTCGGTGCGACGGTCAATCAAGACTGTTACTCGCGAAGTATAAGACTGGACGGCAGGGGGCGCGATCGCACCAGACAAAATGACAATGCTGCTCCCTGTCAAAAGCACCGCTAAACTGAGCGGCAGCACATTGAGTGTCCGCACTAGAGATCTAATATGTCTTGGCATGGGGACCTGATGTGTTTGATGGGGTCCGCTGCCCAGATCCAGCTCGACAGCAGCATCATTCAGGGGTTTCCCATCGAACTTGCACTCATTCAACTGCTGCATAGCTCTTGCGCGCTCCTTCTGAATAAACTGTCTTGTGTCTTTGTCATCGGCTCGATCGGCACAGCTGATATCGAAATTCGCCGACTGATTCAGTACAGGAAGTCTGATTAGGCTTGGAAAGGTCAAGCCTGTATTAGAAATGTGTGTACCAAATACAATTGCAAACCGCTATAGGCTGTTTTTGAGGTTTGGCTAGACGATTACATGTTCTTTGACGAATAATCAGCGTTCTAGATTCCTACTATTCTGGCAACTATAGATTTGTTTCGGGCTAAATTTCAACTCAATCTCGTTTATTTTGGGATCTAGAGTTTTCCGCAAGCAAAAAAATCAAATCCAAAATGGACAGAGTTCAATCGATATGGATCCGATTTATCTTAACAATAGGGCAGCGATTGCTTGATAAAATGACGAAATTTGTAAAACAGCTTTAATCATTTCTGAAACGAATCGAAGTCCATCGAAATTGCTACTTTTGCTAAATATGGCTGCAATCGATCTATATCTAGTGCCAGTAAATTTACTCGGCGCTAAATCTGGAATTTACCCAGGTTCCCCTCCGGGTAAAAATGCGATCGCATTCCCAACAGAGTCAATTTGTAAATCATCTTTTAAGCTGGATAGTGCTCTGAATAGCCATCGTAAAGTTAGATTGGTAATTTTCAAGCATAATTTCCCCTGATGCAAATCTCTAGAGTTTAAACTGATGGATATTGATTTGTAGTACTTTGACACAGCTCAAATTGTCCAATATTAGCAATGGCTTTGAATGGCTGTAACAGATGGCGATGAAATTAACCCCCTAGTATATCCATCCGTTGCATCCGTTTTTCATCCGTTGCCAAGCAGCTCTTAGTGCAGGCAATTAGCTGTGCCAGGCCAGTAAAGCGATCCCAACTGTTTAGTAGGAAAAAACAGATTTCTCGATTGGCATGGATTCAGGATCGATTGTTCAAATTTAGCAAGCTGCTGGCTCAACAGTAAAAGAATAAACTCGATCTACAAACAGGATTCTAGATCGTAGAATGTCATAAATTAGATCGTTTTAAGACTAAAATCAGAGGAGAAGAGTGCCTATTTTTCAAGGATTGCCAATCTACAGGTAAGCTATTTGTAAAGGTTACCTTCTTTGCCGTTGACTTTCAGCAAATTTCAGCAAACATCAGCAAACAACTGAGGCAAGAGTGATGAACAATCACTGGACGATCGCAATTGGCATCAATCAGTATGAGTTTTTTCAACCGTTACGTTATGCCCAGGCAGATGCTGAGGCATTGCGAAATTTTTTGGTTGGCGAAGCGGGTTGTCCAAACAATTGTTGTTTGCTGTTGACCGATACTTCACCCCCCATCCGAGGGCAATCGACCTATCCCAACCAGGACAATATCCAAACGTGGTTAGAAGAACTGTGCCAGAATTATGTGCAACCTGGGGATTCGCTCTGGTTTTTTTTCAGCGGTTATGGCATTAGCAGTAATGGCAAAGATTACCTGATGCCGCGTGAGGGCGATCCGACTCGCATTAGCGAAACAGGCATTGCCATCAAGACCCTCTTTGAACAACTCAAGGCAGCACCGAGCGATGATGTATTTGCGATCCTGGATATGAATCGCAGTCAGGGTAGTCACTGGGGCGCGGTGACGGGTGCCCAAACCGTGGAATTGGCCGAAAAAATGCAAGTGGCTGCCCTACTTTCCTCTCAGTTGGATGGTTTTTCTCATGAAACGTCAGCCCTTCAGCATGGATTTTTTACTGCTGCACTGCTGGAGAGCTTACGTTATCACCAATGCATCACGCTTGAAACGTTGCAGCACTATCTTGCTAGCCGCGTTCCAGAATTGAGCACGCATCATTCCCGCCCTGAGCAGAAGCCTTTATTAATCGCCTATCCTCCAGAGAAATTACAGCAGATCGTTTTTTCTCACAATGGCAGTTTTAACACGCTAACTCCAGATAATGTTGATGCTGATGATGCTGATGCTTCGCAGGCTGAGGATCCAGATCTGTCGGTAGATGGAGCCGTGGATGGAGCCGTGGATGGGGACAATGTTGCTGTTTCTATCTCTGACCACGAGGTGGATGAGGGGGGACAGGATGCGATCGCGACAACTGAGGCAAACGACGAAGATTTGTTGCCATCTCAACCCGAGCGCGACCCGACCGCTACAGAGGAAACGGCTCTGTTACCCAGGTTGTTTTGGTCAGGACTAATCGCTGGTGGATTGTTCCTGACAGCGGTAGTGGTCTGGAGACACTTTAAACCCTTCTTTGGGGGCGCGGAGATTCCAGCCGAATCCTCGATCCCAGCCAGTCCCGGCGCTACTTCCGATCCAGCACTCAGCCAGATGGATCCTGCAAACTCGTCTTCAGCAAGCGATCCTCAACCTCCCGCGTCTAGCGGTGCTGCGCCTGCAGCGAGCGATCCTCAACCTCCCGCGTCTAGCGGTGCTGCGCCTGCGCCTGCAGCGAGCGATCCTCAACCTCCCACGTCTAGCGGTGCTGCGCCTGCGCCTGCAGCGAGCGATCCTCAACCTCCCACGTCTAGCGGTGCTGCGCCTGCACCGCCAGAGATTGCGCCGTCAGAGACTGTGTCCCCAGAGACCTCTCAGGCCAATGCATCGGGCAATTCAACGGCACAATCTAATAATGAGGGCTCAGCCCAGGCCCTCTTGGACAGTGCGAAAGCAGCGATCCGACCGACTCAGGCATCTTACTACAGTCAGGCCATTTTCCAGGCCAGTCGTATTGGGCCAGACGATCCCCTTTATGAAACCGCTCAAGCCGACATCAAGCGCTGGAGCCAAGTCATTTTTGATATCGCTCAGGGACGAGCGCAGCAGGGCAACTTGTTGGGTGCGATCGCAGCTGCGAAACTGATTCCCCAAAATCAACCCATCGCAGCAGACGTTCAACAGTCCCTGGCACTCTGGAAACAGCAAGCAAAGCAGCAAGCCATTAACCGCCGACATTTGCAAGAAGCCCGACAAATTGTTCAACGCTATCAGGCATCCAGTTACAACCGGGCCATTGCCATTGCTAAAAAAATCCAACCCGGTCAGCCCGAATACGACACCGCTCAACGGTTAATTGCCCAGTGGAGTAAATCTATCTACGAGCTTGCTCGTTCTCGCGCCAGCCAGGGAAAATTGCAATCTGCCATCCAGACGGCCAAGCTGGTACCGCCCGATACGCATTCCTATGTTGCAGCTCAGAATGTGATGAGCAAATGGCGGACGCAGCTGGATGGCAGCTGATACCATTTTGGATTTTAGATTGGCGATTTTGGATTGGTGAAAGTCCCGCTGAGTCCCGGTCAAAAGTCTCCCTTTATAAGGGATTGAGGGGGAGCGAGAGTGTTTTGCTACTTGTGCCTAGAACGTTTCAAACATCCTCTGATATCGGCTCTCTAATCCACGGTGCGTTACGGCTATTGCCTAACACACCCTACCGATCTGACACGTCTAAAAATGTGCAATAGTTGGCAACCGGATTTGAACGGATGTAGCGGATGGCTATTCTGTTGAGACTCATAGATTATCTATCTGTTACATCCGGTTTCATCCGCTGCCAACTTGAGTCTTAATGCACCCAATTAGCTGTGTCATTCGACTACAAAAGTCCTTATTTGTTTATCGCGATTCCGGGGGACAGGGGGATTTCAATCCAGAATTCTGTGCCGATTTCAGGGGTGGAGGTGCAGCGTAGGATACCGCCGTGGCGATCTACGACGATCTGATAACTGATGGCAAGACCGAGTCCGGTGCCTTTGCCAACGGGTTTGGTGGTAAAGAAGGGATCGAAAATGCGCGATCGCACGGATTCAGGCATGCACGGCCCATTGTTCAGGATCCGAATCACCGCAGTATTGCGCGCCGTGGCTTCGGTGCAAATCGTAATTTGAGGATGAAACGCTTGCGATGTATTTCGCTCAGCACCCTCTCCCTCCTGCTCTTTTCCTTCTGCCCTCTGCCCTCTGCCCTCTGCCTTTGCCTGCCCCTCTCTCGCTTCCTCCAGTGCATCAATTGCATTGCTCAGAATGTTCATAAAGACCTGGTTCAGCTGTCCGGCGTAGCATTCGACAGCAGGAAGTTCTCCATAGTGTTTGATCGCCTCGACCCCCACATAGCTGCCCTTTACCTTCAAGCGATGCTGCAGGATCATTAGCGTACTGTCGATGCCTTCATGGATATCGACAGGCTTCATCTCCGATTGATCGAAACGAGAAAAATTTCGTAGCGAGAGGACGATCTGGCGGATACGGTTGGCTCCCACTTTCATAGAAGCCAAGGTCCTGGGCAGGTCTTCGGTCAAGAATTCCAGGTCAATCGTCCTGATCGTCTGCCGAATTTCGGCATGGGGGGTAGGATAGTGCTTTTGGTAGAGAGAGAGGATATCGAGCAAGTCCTGAGCATAGGCATGAGTATGTTCCAGATTGCCAGAAATGAAGTTCACCGGGTTATTGATTTCATGGGCAATCCCAGCGACCATCTGTCCCAGACTGGACATTTTCTCGGTTTGAATCAACTGGGCCTGGGTGTGTTTGAGTTCCGACAGGGTACGCTCGAGTTGTTTGGCTTGCTCGGTTGCGGCAGCTGCGACTTGATGGCTCTGTTCGTAGAGTTCTGCTTGTTGGATCGCGATCGCAGCCTGGTCTGCTAATTGCTTCAGCAAGGTTGTCTCAGCCTCTTGCCAGGTTCTGGGAGCGCGACATTCATGGGCAACTAACAAGCCCCACAACCGCTCGTCAATCTTGATTGGTACCAGCAAGTTGGCCTGAACCTGGAGCCGCTGCAAAAAGTCTCGATGACAGCCCGTTAAGGTGGCTGCGCTGACATCATTGATTTTTCCTACCCGTCCAGCCAAATAGAGATGAACGTATTCTTGAGGGAAACACCAGTTGTCTGCTCCCTCGTGCCCCAGGATAGAATGCCAGCCCTTGTCCACGTCTTCAACGGTCACTTTCCCAGGGCCATCCCCCTTGAACTGATAAATCAGCACCCGATCTGTGTCCAGCAAGGCGCGCACTTCGCTGACAATAGTCTGCAGCGTTGTTTCCAGGTTCAATGTGCTGCGAATTTGATCGGTTACCCGTTGAAAAACGCTGGCTGCCTCCAGGGATTGTTCCAGGGCAGCTGTTCGTTCCCGCACCTGGCATTCGAGCGTTTCATTCAGGCTCTGCACCCGCTGGTACAGCGTATGATGGTTGACGGCCATGGCGAAGTGCTCTGCCAGAGCGCAGGCAAGGACCATCTCATTGCGCGTCCATTCACGACACTGGCCCCGTTTCAATTCTTTCCAGGTGGCAAAGGATTTTCGCGGCAGAATTTGCCGTCGATCGGGGTCAAACTGCCCTGCCCAGAGGGTTTCTGTTTCGATTTCATCGCGGAAAATGCTCAGGTAGCCCAGCAATTGTCGACGATATTGCAGGGGCAGAACCAGCAAGCCCCGAATTCGGGTGGTACGGAATGCAGGCGAAATTGTTTTCAGCAGCGGCTCTTTGTAGAGATCGGCCACAATCCAGGGACTGTTGTTACTGGAATCAAGGGCGTCCTCTACAGGAGGAACGGGTAGAAACCCCGCTCGCAACCAGGTATGCCAGGGTGCGCGGTCTTCAATCGGCAGATCCTCCCCTTCGGGCCAGCAAGGCTGCTCGCCGCAGGTATAGAGCTGGGTAAACTCCTGGGCATTTTCGACACAGAGATACAGTCTGCCACCCGATCCCTGGAACACATCCACTGTCTCTTCCAGAGCCGTTTGCAGGTTGACAGTCAGCGAAGCATGGAGCAAACTGGCAATGCGATTAATCGTCGCTTCTTGCTGGGCTTGTTCCCGAACGCGATCGAGTAGGGTGGATTGCGCGATCGCAATCGATACCTGATCGGCAATTAATCGCACCCCCTGCAGCGATCGCCCCGAAATCGCAGTAGACTCAGTATGATGAGAGACCAGCAAGCCCCAGAGACGATCGCCAGACAGGATTGGCACCACCAATGAAGACTTCACGTTCATAGCCTTCAAATATTCAATATGGCAGGGATCTGCAGGTCGGTAGCGAATATCTTCCGTATTCAGAACTTTGCCTATTTCCGCACCGCTCAGCGGACTCAAACCAGTCTGCCGCGAAGCCACATCGACAATGGCACACTGGCGTGTCTTTAGAAACACTTCACGAGCTCGATCGGGAATATCATCTGCAGGGAAATTCAATCCCAGTAACGAAGGCAGGCGGCTTTCCCGGATAGACTCCGCAATCACAACGCCACTGCCATCTCCATGAAATCGATAGATCGTGACGCGATCGCTACCTAAAAACGAACGCACTTCTGCCACTGTTGCTGTCAAAATCTCTTGCAATTCCAGGGAGCGACGGATTCGGTTCGCAATCCGATGCAACAGCGCCTCCTGATTAAGCGTCTGCGGCAAAGGACAAGCCCGATCTGCCTCCTCCATGATTGGCTCTGGCTCCATTAATAAACCCATAATTGAAAAGCGCTAGAAAAGCGTTTCTTAATGTTTCCTTAAGGATACCAACTCATCCGGAAAACGATGCCTTTTACTTCACCAAAACTGGTTGCTAATTTACAAAAATTATTACCTCTCCAGGCAATAAATTTACGGTTTATTGCCTATTGCTCTCTGCTCAAGGATAGTAGTACAGACCAGAAGAGGAAACAAGCTTACAACCTGAGATTGCAAAAGTATCAAAACTGCATCGCCAAAGCGCAAAAACAAATCAGGAAGCCCTTTGCTTTGTGAAGAAATTTCAACTTTACACTCCCCTCTTAGCAACAACCTGACCCGACGCAATCGCTTTTAGCAAGGCGTCGAAATCCCGCTCTGTCTGGTCACCATAGGCTTCTGCAAAGCCTGCGATCGCATCAGCCAGCGCCTCAGACTTACCACAGTAACCTGCGATCTTAGCAATATCCCCCGATCGAGCATGAGCGCGTGCCAAAAGCGTCCCACACGCCTGCGCATACATCAAAAAAGCAGACCCTTCCAGCCATTCAAGAGGAATTGACCCCTTCATATTCTTCATCTGGCGCACATGAAACGGGCGACCATCAATCGTCGTCCATCCCAACAGCACATCAGTCGCAGCCTGCAAGATCCGTTGCCCCCGTACCACCCGCTCACCCTCATGGTCAATACTCGCAGGTAGCGGCGGCGTATAGGGAGCCAGGACCGAGGGAGCCGCTTCCTTCACCTGCAAGAAGAGCGGATCGTCATCGTCATTGCCAAACAGCATCACCAAATAGGCTCGCAATCCGACACTCCCCACCCCCACCACCCGATGAGCGACATCTGCCACTCGATACCGCTGGAACATCAACCCGCGCTCTCGCGTCAGAGTCTTTGCATAGAGAACGAGGGACTGAACGACTTTTTCCGCAGTCGCAACATCAACCCGCTCCAGAATCGGTGGATCGTTGTCAAAGCGCCAATTTCCCTGCTTCGAACGCTGCGCGACCTTCTGGAGTAAAGTCACATTCGTACGCGTTTTAGCCTTATCGACAGCTTTCTTAAAAACCTTACGCGTTTTGCGATCTAGCTTAAAGATGGGATGCTGCTTCCCCGGATAGTGATGCAAATACCACACTTCTAAGATGCGCAAACTTTGCAAATGTTCGGCATGTTTTTGATAGCCCGACACGCACGCCATCACTGCCTCTCGCCGATCGCCACGATCGAGATTGTGGTCTCGACCTGCCACATTGACACTGGCAGCCAGACGCTTCAGATCCCATTCCCAGGGGCCATAGGCAATTTCGTCAAAGTCGTCGAGATCGAAAACCAGGGTGCGCTGAGGCGTGCCATAGAGACCAAAGTTGTTCAGATGGACATCGCCATTCGCAATGACATAAGCTCCCGATATCGGGGTTTGAGCCAGATCCCAGGCCATGATCGCGGCCGAACCGCGAAAAAAAGCATAGGGGGAACTGGCCATGCGTCCTATCCGGATTGGCAACAGGTGCGTCTGTCGAGTCCGTCCTGTCTCAATCAGCATTGCAATCGGGTCGGGGCGACACTCAGATGGCCACCAGTTTCCATGAGTCTTCCGGGGCATTTTTGCTCGGAGCATTTTGCCAAACTGTCGTCGCTGTTTCCAGGTTTCTAGATGCAGATGGGGGTCATAGGGAGACTCGCGATGCCACAGCTCCATACAGTCTTTCCAATCCAATAGAGCATCAGTCATTGACATGCGAACCTTCCTGAGAACAACCTCTTTATTTTTTATGTGACCAAGTCGGTCATCAACTTGTAGCGGGAAAAAATTGAGCGTCAGAGCTTAGCTATCAGGTGTCAAAACCATTTCCTTTCTGGGTTGTGACGCCGACTGCTAAAAATACCAACGAGATTCAGCTTAAGTTGATATCTGTTACATCTCAATTTCTATAGTGTTGTAACAACAACAATAATCTCAATTAACTTACAAAGAGTTCTGTAAAAATAGATGAATCTTTTCAGCAACACAAACATTTACTTTTCTCTAAATTGTTAGCGTAGAAAGTAAATCATTCGACTTTCAACTATAATTGCCTGCTTTGATTTATTGAATCACAAATGCAGACAAAATAAAATACCGTCCTCATTGTTTTAAGTGCAATATTTTGTCAGTGGATAAAATCAGGGTAAATCCTTGAAACAGTCATAAATGGAGATGCCAATAATGCCGACTTTTCCAGAATAATCAATTCCAATTTGCTTTCCTACCTGAAACCGCTATAGGCATTGGTCAACCCCCTGAATCTCATATCTTTTTCTATTGAATAACCCGCCAACCGACCGGTTGCTGACAGATCGAGATAGCAACTGGAAGGATAACAATCTTGACAGGTTGGAGTCTTGACAATATGAACATCCAAAGCAGTAAAGAACGTCATTTGTATGGGGAACGCTTCGCTTTAACTCCCCTCGAATGCAAATTGCTTCGTAATGGCAGCGAAGGTTCTCCTTCTGTCGAGAACATTGAGTGCGACCCGCCCCTGTCCCCAACCTATGGACTGGAAGTATTGGGGATTAAGCATTGCGATCGCATCTACCGCAATCTCTCTATTCCCAAACTGGTAGAACACGCCTTAGCCCGTGGAGAAGCGATCCTATCGGCCAACGGCGCACTGTGCGTCGAAACAGGCCAGTATACTGGACGCTCCCCAAACGACAAATTCATCGTCGCCGAACCCAGCTCGCAGAATGAAGTCCATTGGAACACAACCAATGTTCCAATCTCCGAAGAGAATTTCGAGCTTCTGTACTATCAACTCCTCTCTTATATACAGGGTCGCGACCTCTATATCTTCGACGGCTACGTTGGCGCAGATCCCAAATATCGCATGGGCGTCCGCATTGTCAACGAACTCCCTGCCCAGAACCTCTTTGCCCACCAGATGTTCATCCGACCGACAGAATCTGAATTAGAAAACCATCAAGCCGACTTCACCGTCCTCGCCATTCCTGGTCTGTACGGCGATCCAGAAATCGAAGATGGCATTAACTCCGAAGCCTTCATCGTCGCCCATCTCGCCAAAAAATTGATTATCATTGGCGGCTCCAAGTATGCAGGCGAGATCAAGAAGTCCGTATTCTCGCTCATGAACTACTTCATGACCAAACACAACGTCTTGCCCATGCACTGTTCCGCCAATATCGACAAACAGGGCAATACCGCCCTCTTCTTCGGGCTATCTGGCACTGGCAAAACTACCCTCTCTGCCGACCTGACCCGACGGTTGATTGGTGACGACGAACATGGCTGGTCAGACGATGGTATTTTTAACTTCGAAGGTGGCTGCTACGCCAAAACGATTCGGCTATCGCGCCAGAGCGAACCCCAGATTTGGGATGCCATCCGCTTTGGTGCCGTAATGGAAAACGTTGTTCTAGATGCTAACACACGCCAGCCCAACTACGATGATGCCAGCTTAACCGAGAATACCCGCGTTGCCTACCCCCTGACCTATATTCCGAATTGCGTCCGACCCAGCGTCGGCGGGCATCCCAAAACCGTTATCTTTCTTACTGCCGATGCGTTTGGCGTCCTACCTCCCATTGCCCGACTGACCAAAGAACAGGCAATGTACCATTTTATGTCAGGCTATACTAGCAAACTCGCAGGCACCGAACGAGGTGTTACTAAACCACAGGCAACTTTTTCAGCCTGCTTTGGCAAACCTTTCCTGCCGCTGTCGGCAGTCGTCTACGCTGAAATGTTGGGCCAACGCCTCGAGCAGCATGGTGCCACAGTCTACCTGATCAATACAGGTTGGTCAGGCGGTCCCTACGGCATCGGTCAGCGGATCTCAATTGAGCATACGCGGGCGATGGTCTCTGCAGCTCTCAGCGGTCAGGTAGACGATGTCCCCTGCAACCCTCATCCTGTTTTTAAGATTTGGGTGCCAGAAGCTGTCCCCGGTGTCCCCAGCGCAATCCTGGATCCTGAACGTAACTGGAGCGATCCTGAAGCCTATATCCGTCAAGCAAAGGAACTAGCCAGACGATTTGTGGAGAATTTCAAGCGGTTCACAACGGTCCAACCGGAAATTTTGGCGGCGGGGCCAGAGACAAGAACTGTAGTTCTGACCTGAAAGACATGCAGTACTCAGTCATGACTAAAGAATAAGGCTCAATAACTGTTTCAGGGAGGTCTAGATCAATGGCCTCGTTAATCCGTCATTATAGAGTTTAGGACATTGAGTCGGGTGCAGACATGATTACATTAACCAATCTGATTGACAATGAGAAATGCTATGAATTAATCCGTCAGCATCGCTGGCCGCATGGAATTTGCTGTACCCATTGTGGATCGGAGCATATCGTCAAACGTGGGAAGGACGACACCCAACCGGAGCGACAGCGATATCGCTGTAAAGAGTGTAACCATCAATTTGATGATTTAAGTGACAGTGTTTTTGCCAAGCGCCATCAACCGCTGCGCGTGTGGGTGGGATGTCTCTACTTGATGGGGCTGAATCTCTCCAATGCCCAAATTGCCCATGAGCTTGATTTACATCCGAATGACGTGTACTCGATGACCAGCGAACTGCGTCAAGCAGTCGTAGATAAAAAGCCAGAGGTTTCTCTGGCCGGGGAGGTGGAGTTTGATGAGGTCTACGTAACAGCAGGACATAAAGGTCAACCCGACGAAGTTAAAAAAAAGGTCGCAAGGGCCGTCGGCGCAAACTCAAAGGGCTTCGGGGGCGGGGCACGCTCGAAACAGAGAAACCTCCGATCTTTGGGATGATTGAGCGTGGCGGGACATTAGCGATCCGAATGCTGGAGAATGTGAAGCAGACAACGATCAAACCCGTGATTATGGCAACAGTAACACCCGGAAGTTTGATCTACACTGACGAATACGACATTTATGCGCGACTGGGGCAATGGGGGTATGAGCACCAAACGGTTTGCCACAGTGCAGGGGAGTATGCCCGTGATGAGGATGGTGATGGATTTTGTGAGGTGCATGTCAATACAATTGAGGGCGTCTGGTCATTGTTGCGTTCCTGGTTAAGACCTCATCGCGGTATTTCTCAAGAGAAGTTACCTCAATATTTGGGATTTTTCGAGTTCATGCATAATGCCAGAAAACGGGGCAAAGCTCTTCTAGGGAGCCTGTTAGAAACATTGTTCAGTTAGCTCCCCGAAACAAGGATTGAGCCAAGAATAATTCCACACTTGGCAGGGATATTGGATTGTGGACAATGTAAAGGCTCAGATATAACACACGACTTGGAAGGTTATTTTGAAAGCCTTGCGGAGCAAGGCTTTCAAAATAACCTATTTTTGTGCTGGCATGAAACAATGGGGGTTAGCGCCTCCATCGGGGGCGCTAACCTGCCAAGTCGTGTATACAGGCTTGCCCGCTACCCCACAAGTGTTTCACTAAACTTTCACTAATTTTAGGGGTGCAATAGAGAAAAACAAAGCGAGATAGGTCGCTAGCACTCCTGGCTTGATTTAACTCTATTGACTTCTGCTGTTATGGGCGACCAGGGACTCGAACCCTGAACCAGCGGATTAAGAGTCCGAAACTGAAATGCCTATTATGCCTGGATTCTTAATCAGGGCATACAGATAAAGGTAGATAAGTAGAGAGCTTCAGCGACATATCTATCTTTATTTTGCCCTAACATACCCATAGAATTAGGGCAGAATTAGGGCAACGGCATGGGAAAATCGCTGGAGCAGAGACTAACTGATTTAAATGCTGACCTAAAAAAAGTCAAGGCTGGAGTAACAGTTAGGAGACGGGGAGATAAACTGTCTCTGCGAGCCACGCTGCCACCAAAGCCAGGGAGCAGTCGATCCGCGCCTCATCAACAAGAAATTTATTTGGGTGTCTATGCGAATCCGGCTGGTTTGAAGTTGGCCAAAGCAGAAGCTCTGACATTGAGCGGGCTGATTGCAAGCAATCGATTCTCCTGGGACAGGTATACCAAAAAATCAAATTCCCTGCAGCGAACAACAGCAGAATGGATTGCAGATTTCAAGCAGGATTATTTCCAACGGCGATCGCGCAACCCCAAAAGCCAAACAACCTGGGACAAAGACTATCGGGATCCTTTTAAAAAACTGCCACCCGATAAACTCCTTACTGGCGATCTATTAAAATCAACCATACTCACAACTGAGCCAGACACAAAGGCACGGCAGCGGATCTGCATGGCCTTTTCAGCACTCGCTAAATTTGCAGAAATTGACCTGGACACCAAACCCCTGAAAGGGAAATATTCTCCCCGATCTGTACAAATCAGGGATTTACCAGGTGATGAGCTGATTATTGAATGGCGCGATCGCATTCCTAACCCGGCGTGGCGATGGGCCTACGGAATACTGGCTGCCTACGGTTTACGAAACCATGAGATTTTTAACCTGGATTTAGACTCAATTCGCAAAAAGCCAGGGCCGCTCATCGTAAAAGATAGCAAGACTGGCGAGAGGCAAGTCTGGCCTTGCTTGCGCGAATGGTGGGAACAATGGCAGCTTTATGAAGTGAAGCTACCAGAAGTAACAGGACGCAGTAATTCTGATTATGGTCATCGGGTTACTAAATATTTTCAATATCGAAAAATCCCATTTCGCCCCTATGACTTGAGACATGCCTGGGCAGTCCGAACCGCTGTAAAGGGGTTAGATCCATCAATTGCAGCGAAAATGATGGGGCATAGTCTGCAACTGCACTTTGGTTGCTACCAACAATTTTTTGATGAGCAGCATTTTCAGGCTGCATGGGAAGCCATGAGATAGCTATTTAGGTAGTGGCCTTTTGGCGGGATCGGTTTCGAAGAATTTACGCACGCTTGATACTCTGACCAAATAGTTAGGCCGTTCACCGTCGCTGGTATTGATGTAGTGTTTCCCATACTGGAAATAACTATTCAAGATGCGCGATCGCAGCATCTTGACACTAATCCCGTTCCCTAGCCTCTGAGCGGCCTCCTGCAGAGAGACCCAACTATTATCCTGCGCCTGCGATCGCATTTGTTCGCAGATTTGCAAACACGCCTGTGCTGTTGTTAAAGCAGTTTGAGCAGTTTGTTCCAGAGTATTCAGCAACTGCTGTTCATCAGACATTCCTAGTCTCCTCCAATGCTACTGATTCAAACGCGATCGCAGCACCCATCGTCAGTCACATCAATTCACACTCGCTTCCATTTCCTTATCTCCGGTTGAGCGAAACTGCTCTATTGTGTCCATCGCTTCTCGCGTCATCTCTTCCAAGCCCGCATTTTCCATCGCATTGGGCAGCGATCGCGCCTCAAATGCATCAATCAGCTCCAGCGTCTGCTCTGTCCTATCAACGCTCAGGTTGAGCTGTTTGGTCTCGCGATCGCCATAGCAATAGCACCGCGCCTCATACTCCAGCGCTGCGATCGCAGCAAAGTCGTCATCATTGAGTCGATGGGGTTGGCGATCGCCCTTGAGATCCCGGTAAACAGTTGACTGCAATTTCGTCGGCTTAGAAACACCCTCCCTTATATTCTCCAGAGTGAATTTAGCAGAGAGGATCCGTTCGTCCTCGTAGGAAAACTCAATGCACGTCAGCCGGGTGCCGAGCATTAGCTCTCGATCGTAGGTCTCTTGCCAGTCAGAGATCCCAACGGTTCGCAGCAGGATTGGTACCAGCGCTTGCATCGCCTGATAGAACGATGGCGCTGCGCGTTCGTTACTCTCAGTGGTCAGGCTTTTGATTTCTCCCACGTCAAAAACGATCAAGTGGGCCTTGCGACTAGTTGGACATTGCACCTTTTTAATCGTCTTCAGGGGGACTCGTTTAAGCTGCATCGTTTTCACCTCGTAGTTGTTTAACCAAACTCTGGACTTCAGGCGCGATCGCGTCATTGACGCGCCTGCGAAGTAACTGCACCGCTTTATTCAATACCTTTCGCTTCCGCCGCTTCGCCCGCATCGACGAAGGGCCGAGATTGCTGGCCAGTCGCTGCAGGGTTTTGAGGCTACTCTCGTAGTTGGTGAACTCGTGACGGATAATGGCCGCGATCGCGCCTGCCGGATCGACATCAGAGTACCGGCCACGGAGCGAGCCAAGCACGAACGCGCAAGGGATCGACTCCACCACCACGGGCAGCCTGCGGGCGGTGCTGAGCAATGCAGCGCGGTTCATGACAGCCTCTCGAACGCGTCGGTTTTAGTCGCAAAGCCGCCAGCGACGAGATAACGGTACCCGGTCTTTGTCAGGCCAATCAGGTCATACTGACCGGGCCGATGCTCTGATGGCCTGACCAGGTAGCCTATATAGTTCATCAGCTGTGGATATTTGGGCGAGACAAGCGAATCAATTGTCTTGGTGCCGATCTTTTCCTTTGCCGCATCGCTCCAGTAGAGACGACGGCCAATTTTTCTATAATCGACCCCTTCAATCAAAAATCCTTCTGCCCTAAGTTCTTGGATCCTTTGAGTTGAGTAGCCTGTTAACTTTGCGAGCCTGGTAATTGTATAAGGGTAGGGGTTCACAACACATCTCCTATATGGGTTTCATACGATCGCGTCCACTGCATCGGGATGCGATCGAGTTTTCATGGCATTCAAATAGGCTGAAATAAAAGCGAGTCTGGGCGTTTGCGCGATCGCGCCACACCCATTCACCGTCGCCGTCGCCTCCCCCTCCCGCACCCGCTGTAGCCGGTATGGCCAGTTGAGGCGATCGCAATCCTCCTGAATCGCCGCCACAATCTTGGCTTCCACCTCGATCTGATTTCCGAAAATTGCGGCTTCAGCGCGATCGTCAAGTACTCGCCTCCAGAGATCCTCACAACCGTTTGCTCTCATCCAGTGGAGGCCAAGATGCTCGTCTGGGGAGATCCAGACGATATGGATATTGTCACTGGGTTCGACTAATCCAACTTCGTTGAGCTGGTCGAACATTTCGCCAAACCCTCTATTGGTCGCGTCTTCAGGTTCAGCTTTAGAGTCTTCCAGTAACTCAAGCACTGTTCTCTTACGCGCCATCAGGATGGCTGGTGTTTCGTAGAGCGAATCCCCTGAGAGGAGAGTTGCGCGATCGCTTTCCTCACGATTCAACACAATCAACTCCTCTTGTAGTTCGTCGCGGGACATTTGCTGCAGCTGCTCCAGGGGCAGCGATTGTCTCAGATTTAATTCATGTTCGCGTTCAACGGCCTCTACCTCCGCTTGTCGAGCGGCTTTACTGGTTTGCAATTCCTGCCTCAATTGCAGTGCCTTTGCCTTAGTATCTTTGGACTGGGCAATCAGTTTCAGGGCATCGCGTTTGGTCAAACTCAAAACCGCGATCGATCGCGCATTTGCCACAGCCTCGATCTCTGGCCAACGGGAATAGAGACGAATATACTCCTGGGCGGTTCGCTCTGAGAGTTTGACCTGACGAGCTAACGTTTGTGTTTTGAGCCAGTTACTCCATTCGCCGTGGGCTACGAACGATTTCATCCGGTACAATATTTCGCCGCAACGGAGAGCCGCCTGCAGTTCAGCCTGTCTTGCCCTGACAGCAGTGAGACCAGCCTCGATGCATTCAGAGTGAGTCACGAATAGCTCGTCTTCAAGCTCCCAGCGGGACATGTCTTTGGGTTGCGATCGCGGGTGACCAAAAGGGTCGTTAGATTCATATAGCGATCGCGGATAGACCTGTTGAGGAGCGATCGCGGCCACTACTGCTGTCATAACTGAAAACCTCCTTCTGTAGAGAGATCGAGCTGTCGATAGATGTCCATCCCCTGGCCAATCCCTAACTCTGCAGGTTTATGACACTGAATCTGTCCGCCGCAATATCTGATTTTGTAAGGGTTTTTACGTTTGCTGGAGACATCAATCACAATGCCCCAGGAAACAGCCGTCGCGAAAAAACACAGGCAGTCGCCTATTCTGGGTTCATCATCAACCCTGCGATAGATGCCTACAAACTCCGGATCGCTGCCGACCACTTGGGCTAGCGAGTGTGCTGTCCCAGCGCGGATCCGATCGATAGAGTGCCACTGCTCAGTTCTGTTGCAGTACTCGATTCGGTAGGGATCTGTACGAGTGAGGTCGATCTCAACAACCTCACCCAGGATCGGGATGCAGTGGAAGATGAGGCGATCGCCGACCTCAAGCTCGCAGCAGGGAATCAAGGTAGAGGACTCGTCTGAGGGGGATGCTGGCCTGTTGCGGGGTGACACTCCTGCCGTAGACGTTGATACAGGCTCTTCTGCCTGGGATTCTCTTGCCTGGGATTCCCGGAGATAGAGGCGGGGAAACAGCCAGCCACTCCCCAGAATAAAAACAATCCTGCAGCCATCTGGGAACCTCAGTTTCTTCAGCAGCCATAGCATCCGAATCGTTGCGACAGAAATCTCGAACTGCCGCATCAAGACTGCTTCCACATAAAGTTCTGGGAACCCCATCATCCAGCCCCACACTGCTGGACTCGCACTCTCGCTCGGAAGAATTTTGAGCTGACCTGTTAGACGGCGGTTGCGATCGCACCCTGGACTCCGGCTCGTAAAACCATTGTTTGCCGTGGGTGTTGGCAGCAGATTCGGATACTGCCTCAATCGCCGCTCCAATTTGTTCGTGCCAGCTGGCCGCACCCCTGGCCGCAAGGACTCCGCGTAGGTGGTAGGGGTAGGCAACAATGAACAATCGCTTGCGCAGGTGTGGCGCACCGAGTTCCGCCGCTGATACAGTCTCCCATTCTCCCATGTACCCGATTTCGTCAAGTTGGCTGACGATATCAATGAGTCCTGGATGGACGTGCCGTACTGAGGCAGGCTGCTCAATAACGGCATATCGAGGTCGGCAGCCATCAATAATCCTGAGTTGCTCTGCCCACAGTGCTGAGGCTGGATGGTTGAGTCCTTGTTTGTTCCCTGCACAGGATGTGCCCGTGCAGGGGAAGCCACCGACAATGACATCCCATTGCCCAACCTCGCCGCTAAACGCTCTGATGTCGCGGTGGATGCGGACATCAGAGTAGTGGTGGCTGTAGACTGCGATCGCACTTTCGTCGCAGTCGCAGTAGTCGGTGACCCGGAATCGGTTGGGGAAATAGTCGGCGATCGCGCAGCTGAAGCCGCCGATGCCTCCAAACAACTCAGCAACTGTGAGGCGTTCATCAATCTCAATCCTCATCATCCTCATTACTTCGCTTCATGTATTGCCAGGGATTGACGACCATTGGCTCGCCATTTCTAGGATCGCTGCCATTGAGGGCGGATAGGGCCGCGATCGCGCCATTGACAAAAAGCAGCAAATCGCAATCGTCATCAACATCTGACGAACGGTAGAAAAAGTATGCAGCCCCATTGACAAGTGTTATTCTGTTGATTCTCAAGTCGACTTCTTCCAGGATGCCGAAGGCCGCGAGTTTTTCTAGGGCAGTGTGGAGTTTTGGGCCGCAAGGACCTTGTATTTTTGGTTGGGTTGGACTCGATCCAGGCGCGATCGCTTGAAGTTGAGTGGTTACAGTTAAAGCTGTCATTGTTTCTCCTTGGTTACTGTTGCGAGATATTTGTCCTGAGCCGTGCCCCAGGCTTTTAATACGTCCGAATCAGGCTTAGCAGGTGCAACGTAATGCGAGGACGCATCATCGGCTGAGAAAATTCCAATTGGTGGCCCTGCATGAGAAGGCAGAGAAATTGAGATCGTTTCTCCTCTCATGGGCCGAATTGAATCGATCAAGAGGTTGGGATCAACAAACAGGCGTGTATTGTCAGCCCTCGCCACCTGTCCAACCTCTGCTGGGATCAGGTTGTGAACCTCATCAGGCTCTCGCAGCGCTGACAGCGCGATCGCGCCATTGCGGGAAAGTCGCAGCAAGATCCGGGGAGGACTATCTGCTGATGACAGACACGATCGCTCCAGCGCTGCGAGCAACGAGG
>JGI12316J15310_10000143_pt7 | contig 60717 bp, 48 predicted proteins | sample MarCyaLeptolynsp_FD_15310 | JGI IMG/M metagenome (IMG submission 15310) | reverse complement strand
GGCCGGTCAGATGTGCGGCGCCGCCATCGTCCAGTGGCTCGGGAATGGTCGACCAGTCGACTTCAGTCAGGGTGTTCACAGGCGAGCTCGCTTAAGGATGAAGGGGACGGTATCATCGCCGGATCGGCGCGAAAAGAAAAGGCGTCGCCGTGTCAAAGGTCTATGTCCACGACAATGGGGACGTGGTCGCTGAGGCCGGATCCGCACCATTCCTCGAATGATCCGACCGTCAGTGCCGTGATTTTTCCGATCCAGGAACGGGGCAGAAACACATAGTCGATATGGTAGGTCGGGCCGTCTTTCCTGCGGTCGCGCCAGTACAGCGTCGGGTCGGTTTCGCACCCCTGGGCTTCGCCTCGGACGGCGTGATAGGCGCTGGTCAGGCCTTGTTTTTCGAGACTCGCCACGGCGCGGGCATGGTTCATGCGCCATCCCGGCCGATCCCAGAAGACATTGTTGTTGAGGTCGCCGGCCACCAGCGCCGGTCCGTTTGACAACAGGGTCCGGTATTTCGTCAACGAGCGTCTGAGCGGGCCCAACTGGTTCTTGCGGGTCAATCCGGCGCTGGCGTTCTGCGCCCAGACCGCCAGAAGGCTGAAGGGAGTCGGTCCTGACACCACGACCGGCGCAATGTAGCGCAGGGTCGGATAATAGGGCTCGGCCAGGCGAACCGAATGGCCGTTAAAGGCCAATACAGCCAGGCCCTTGTCCCGGTTCTCGCCGATCCAGACGGGTTGACCGAGGGCAGAACCCGGCACGCCGCGCATACGCAGTCGATCCGGATTGGCGCATTCGCTGACGACGGCGATATCGGGGCGCAGGCCCATCAGAGCGTCGAGTTTTCGGTGCAGCGCCATATTGCAGTTCCAGGCGACAATCCGCATGCCGGAAACCCGAACAGCTCTACAGCCGGCTGGACAGGAGCTTAATGCCGGCAAAGGCAAAAAACGCTCCGAGGACGCCCTGTATCCAGCGCCGGGCATTGCCATAGAGCCGAACCATGACTTCGGTGGAAAAAGCCAGGGCGTAAAGACAGTGGATGAGAACGGACAACACCGTGGTTCCGCCGACGATCGTAATCGCGACCCACAGCGGCGCGTCGGCTTGCATGCCAAGGGAGATTATGGCGATCCAGGCCAGGGCCGCCTTCGGATTGGTCATCTGAATCATCAATCCGCGCAGAAACAGGCCGTGCCGGCCTTCGGGAGCATTGGCCAGCATCGTCGCTTCGATCGCGTGCCGGCTTGCCGCGGCGCGAAACGCCTTGACCGCGAGCCAGAGCAGGAAGAGGCCTCCGACGATCTTGATGACAAACAGTGCCGCGGCATAGGACGCAAGCAGTGCCGACAGACCAAGCGCCGTCATCATCGCCCAAACGAACGATCCGGTGGCGATCCCCATAGCCAGCGACAGGCCGGCGGGCCTGCCTGCAGCCATCGAGGTGCCGATCACCGCAAGCACATTCGGCCCCGGGCTCAAAATGGACAACAAAAACGCCGAATAGGCGAGAAGAATGCCGGGAAGGAAATCTGCCATAGGGGTCACCACGCTGATTGAAATCGAATGCACGACGTCTCAGCGGATTCTGTATCAAAGCACTCTGACTGAATGCGGCAGCAGGTTTCCGTCCGCGCGAGCTCTTGGTTCGCCGTGGTTTTTGCAGGTCGCAATCCGAGCCGCCTGCGGTTCTTCCTGTTCGCTATTCTGCAGTTCGCGCGAACATGACGGCGAATGCCCTCATCCGGTTTTTTGCAGTTCGGTGAGAAACGCGGTCATTTCACCGCGCAAATCTTTAAGAACCGCGCCCTGTGCACAGAGATCTGTGGATGCGGCGAGCACATGCGATGCCGCGTCCTGGGTATCTTTTGTCGTTTCGCTGACACTTGTAATCGAGGCGCTGACGTCGCCGGTACCGGCCGCCGCTTCCTCGATGTTTCTGGCAATTTCCTGCGTGGCGGCACTCTGTTCCTCAACGGCGGAGGCGATCGTGCTGGAGATCTCGCTGACGATTGTGATCGTCTCGCGGATCTCATCATTGCCGGTGACGGCCGACCGGGTCGCCGCCTGGATTTCCGAAACCTTCTGCGAAATGTCTTCGGTCGCCCGGGCAGTCTGTCCGGCCAGTGTCTTGACCTCCTGTGCAACGATCGCAAACCCGCGACCGGCCTCTCCGGCGCGTGCCGCCTCAATGGTCGCGTTCAGAGCGAGAAGATTGGTCTGATCCGCGATCTCGCTGATCAGTTTGACGACCGCTCCGATCTGTTCGGACGCACTGACAAGGCTGGTGATCTGCTCACTCATCAGAGTGGTTTTCCCGACCGCTTTTTCCGCGATCGTCGCCGATTGCACGACCTGACGATTGACCTCGCCGATTGCGCTTGTGAGTTGTTCGGTTGCCGTGGCGACGCCTTGCATGTTAGCGGACGCTTCCTCGGCGCCGGCAGCAACGACAACAGACTTTTCCCTCGCTTCCGAAGAGGCCGAATTGACCGCTTGCGACGCCGTTTCGAGCTGGTCCACGGAATCGTTCACGCTCTCGACCACGGCTTCAAGCTGAGTTTCGAATTTCGTGGCAATTTCGGAAAACTCGTCGCTGCGCCTTTTCACCGTCATTGTCGCCTGGTTGATGGTCTGTGACGCTTCAAGGAACGATCCGACCATGCCGCGTTCGACGATCAGTCGAAAATACTGGTTTCTGCTGACGTAATCCAGGCAGGCCTTGGATTCGCGCATGTAGGCATCCGTGCGATCGATCAGAAGATTGATCGCGTGCAGCAACTCGCCGGCTTCACCGGTTTCGGTGATGTTGAGGATGCGTTCCTCGAAGTTTCCTGCGGCAACGGCCTTGCATACACGGGTCGCTTTTTTGATCGCGGACCGCGAATTGCTTTCAAACATGATCTGAGTCCTTGTGGAATCGGAGCGGGCAACGCCGGCGGGCAAGGAGCGCGTCGGTCGCGAAAGGCCCGCACAGGCGATTAGCTGAGCGTTGCGATAAATTCGTCGTAGCGGACATTTTTCTGCGTAAGCATGTCGGCGATCATGCCCTGTGAGGCCGCCAGACCCAGCTTTCGATTCGAAGATCCGGTCTCCGTCTCAAGCAATTGTCGATACAGCGGAATGATTCTGTTTTCGAGAATGCCGCGATCCGGCACACGTCGATTGGAATGATATCCGATGATTGTTCCGGCTTCGCCGAAACTCGGCGTAACATGAGCATAGACCCAATAATGATCGCCGTTGGCGGCCCGGTTGATCACATAAGCAAAGATTTCCTGCCCGGATTGGATGGTCTCCCACAGCAGCTTGAATATGCAGCGCGGCATGTCGGGATGCCGGATCATATTGTGTGGCTGGCCGAGGCAGTCCCGTTCCGCATAATTTGCAATATCCAGGAATGTCTTGTTGCAATAGGTCAGATGGCCTTTCAGGTTGGTTTTGCTGACGATTATGTCATCTTCGCCGAAAAATCGTTCGGTGCCGGTACAGTGAGGTGCTTGCATTTTGGTCCGATCCAGGGAACGCCGTCGTGGTCATCCAGTTTGTATGGCGCTCGCGATGGGCCGACACTGTACCTTGATCCTTAACAAAGACTTGATGAAAATACTTATATATTAATTGGAGAGTTGAAAATTCACAATCCCGATTGTAGTGCATTAGCCGGTAGCATATTTAGATGTAATCTATTCACCTATCTCGAGAAATAAATGAATTACTGCACGAAAAATTACTTAGTAAATGCGGGTCATGCCGCAAGACGGTTAAGTCGGTGACGTGTTCGCTAACCTTTGTTGCGTTTGATCTGCCGCAGATTGAACGATAACACCTTGCGTCACGGAAGAAGTCGGGCGGGTTGATTGAATCAGATGCAATACGATGTCCTTTCGTATTAGGTCCCAATTGGACCGGCTCCGCAATCGATCTATAATGAGCCCGAAGTTTTGGACGCCGCTTGGCCTCCAGCGGATGGAATACAATCAACGTCGGATGTCCGGGAGACAGGGATGAGATCGGCTGGGATCAGGAGGGAGTCGATCAGGGCTGCGGGCGTTCTCTTGTCCGTTTGTCTTGTCATGTGGGAGCCGGTTTCCGCGGCATCGGATTGTGTGACCGTCCGTGACGGATTCGAAGCAAACCGGCTTGACCCGTCCAATTGGCTGGAGAAACAGCTTTATGACAATCAACTGGAAATCCAGCGGGACGTGGTTGCTGAACGGGACGGTGCGGTTCGATTGTATGTCAAACCCGGTGACAGGGCCTGTGGCGGCGGATGCCAGCGCAACGAAATTCGTATCGCCAACAAAAAGCGCTGCCTGTTCGGTGACGACGTCTGGTATCGCTTCCGGTTCCGGATCGATGGAAAAACCCCGTCACCGGGAAGCGTGCGCTGGGTCATCGGCCAATGGAAGCAGGAATCCGGCGGTTCGCCATTTCTGGCACAGCGCTTTGACAATGGCGTATTCCACATCACCGTGCAGCATAATGACAGCCGCATCCTCGTGACAAAGGCGCCGGGGAATCCGAATGCACGGGTAAATGCTCCCGATCAACATGGGTTCAGGGTGCATGATCGCCGTATCCGCCGGGTTGTTTGGGGCGGCATCGAAACGATGCCGATCAACACCGACATAGACCGCGGGCCGCACCAGGTTTTCCTGTTTCGGGATAATCCGCGGGGATCAGGCGAGACTGGAACCGATATTACCGTCGAACTCAGTGCCGATCCGGTTCTGCCCGATCCCAAAAAGGATTGGGTGGAGATGATCTATCGCGTGCGGGGTGGCCGTGACGGCAACGGCCTCATCGAAGTCTGGGCCAACGGCGTGTTCAAGGCGCGGGTCAGGGGCACGATCGGCAATGACGACATCGCGGGGCCGACGCAATATTTCAAGTTTGGCCACTATCGCGACATTCACGACAGTTTCGACACGGCCCATTTCTATTTCGACGATTTTCGCCGCAGCCGCGACCGGGATCGCGTATTCGATTGATACCCGATTGGTTGTGTTCAGGTCGCACTTTCCTGACGTCCGCGCCGGCGTCGGCGACGTCCGCCCGCTTCATCATTGCCGGTCGTTTCCGTGGGAGCGGCTTTCTCCGGAAGTTTGACCGCAGCGGCAAGCCGCGGGAACGGCTCCACCTTGTTCGGAAGGGCCATGGCATTGACGAAATGTTCCTGGAACCTGGTCTCAAGTGCGGTTTCGATCTTCTCGATCTCGCCGACAACCTGCTCGATTTCCCGGCGATGGCCGCGATTGAGCAGCGCCATGCGCGCACCGGTGCCCGCCGCGTTGCCGACCGATGAGATCTTCTTGACGTCGCAATCGGGAACAAGGCCGAGAACCATTGCGTATTTGGGCTCGATGTAGCTGCCGAACGCGCCGGCGAGCTTGATCCGGTCGACCTGCTCGATGCCAAGTTTGTCCATCAGCAATCTGATCCCGGCATAGAGCGCGGCCTTGGCCAGTTGAATGGCGCGCACGTCGGTCTGCGTGACCCGGATCTCCACCGCACCGCGCCACAAAATGTAGGTGAATGTCCGTCCGTCCTCGATCACCCGGTTGCTGAACAGCGCCTTCGATCCGTCAATGACGCCGTCTTCGGTGATGATCCCGGCGAGGAACATCTCGGCGATCGCTTCGATGATGCCCGATCCGCAAATTCCGGTGACGCCGACCTGGTCGACTTTTTCGTTGAATTCCGGTTCGTTGGACCAGGCATCCAATCCGATGACCTTGATCTGCGGTTCCAGGGTGACGGGGTCGATGCGCACGCGTTCGATGGCGCCGGGCGCTGCGCGCTGGCCGCACGAGATCTCGGCACCTTCGAAGGCTGGTCCGGTTGGCGAACTTGCCGCCACAAGCCTGGCAGAACTTCCCAGCACGATTTCGGCATTGGTTCCGACATCGACCAGGAGCGTGATTTCTTCGGATTTGTAGGGCGATTCAGCAAGCGTTACCGCAGCAGCGTCGGCGCCGACATGACCCGCAATGCACGGCAGCATATAGACCTGAGCCCCCGTATTGAGGCTGAGGCCGATCTCGCGCGCCGGAAACGACAACGCCCCCGACACCGTCAACGCAAATGGCGCGCCGCCGAGTTCGGTCGGATCGACGTCGAGAAACAGGTGATGCATGATCGGATTGCCGACAAAGACCGCATCGAGAATGTCGTCACCGGAAATCCCGGCTTCGCTGGTAACTTTCGAGATCAGCGTGTTGACCGCGGCGCGAACGGCTTCGGTCAGTTTCGGCTGACCGTCGGAATTCATCATGACGTAGGAGACCCGCGACATCAGATCCTCCCCAAAGCGGATCTGCGGGTTGGACGTTCCCGATGACGCGACATTGCGTCCGCTCATCAGGTCCGTCAGGTGGGCGGCAATCGTGGTTGAGCCGATATCAACCGCCAGTCCGTAAAGTGTGTCGCGAAAGCCGGGCCAGACCGCGACGACGAGTGCGGAGCCCTTGCCGTCGTCATGAACGGCAGCGGTGACTTTCCATTCGCCCTTGCGCAAAATCGACTGGATTTTCGCCAGCAGGGGGAAATCGATCTGCAAATGCTCTAGGCCCCAGTCTTCGCGCAAGGCCGCGAGCAGCCGGTCGGTGTCGCCGAGCGGCTTTTCCATGTCGGGCAATTCAACCTCGACATAGTAGAGGCGGGTTGCCGGATCGCGATCGATACGGCGGCTTTCGGCGCGCTTGCGAACGACTTGCCGGTGGACCTGAACATCCTGTGGCACGTCGATGACGAGGTCGCCCATGACCTTTGAGGAGCAGGAAAGGCGGCGGTCGGCCGGCAGTGAGCGTTTGCTGGCATACCGCTCTTCGACTTTTGAAAACGGGCTCAGGTGGGCATTGTCGCTGGTTATTCCGTGTTTGGCAAAATGGCCCTCTGCGACGCTGACCTGGCAGCGGCCGCAGATACCGCGCCCGCCGCAGACGGATTCGACATAGACGCCCAGTGAACGCGCGGCATCGAGCACCGGCGTACCATGGGGAAACCGGCCGCGCCGGCCCGATGGCATAAACAGGACCAGGGCATCTTCCTTGTCCTGGTTCTCGCCGGCTGCGTCTTGTGCGTCCGCCATGATAAACTCCCGGATTTCAACGCCATTCTGTTAGCACCGGTCAACCGGTGCCAGTTCTATCCGCGCGCGCGTCGTCTGCCGCCGCCACGCCGTCCGCGGCCTTCTTCGCCTTCCGTGCCGGCTGCCGGCGGTTCCCGGTAGGTCCTGATCCAGGCGGCGCAGTTCGGGTCGGTCGACATCAGGACGTTTGCCGCGCGCACGGCTTCAATTTCCTGCGGCCGGCAGGGGTTCATGATCGCCGAGGTCATGCCGGAAGCGATGGCCATGGGCAGGAACGCGGCGTTGATGCCGTGGCGATGCGGAAGGCCGAACGAAACGTTCGAGGCGCCGCAGGTCGTATTGACACCGAGTTCCTCGCGCAACCGGCGCACAAGCGCGAAGACCTGCAGGCCTGCGGTTCCCATCGCGCCGATCGGCATGACAAGAGGGTCGACGACGATGTCATGCGGCTTGATGCCGAAATCCGCGGCCCGATCGACGATCTTTTTCGCCACGTCAAAGCGCACGTCGGGATCTTCGGAAATCCCGGTTTCATCGTTCGAAATCGCCACGACTGGTACATCGTATTTCTTGACCAGCGGCAGGACGGCTTCCAGCTTTTCCTCTTCTCCGGTCACGGAATTGACCAGCGGCCGCCCCTTGCAGATTTCCAGTCCGACCTTAAGGGCTTCGGTGACGGAGGAATCGATGCTGAGCGGCGCGTCGACCAGACCCTGAACCAGTTCGATGGTCTTTTTCAGGAGCGGCGGTTCGGTTTCGTTGGGATTTGGTGCCGGCACGCCGGCATTGACGTCGAGGACGTTTGCGCCGGCCGCGATCTGTTCCAGCGCGTCCTTCTCAACCATGGAAAAGTCGCCTTCGACCATGGCTGCCGCCAGTTTCTTGCGGCCGGTCGGATTGATGCGTTCGCCGATCACGCAAAAGGGCTGATCGAAGCCCATAATGATTTCTTTGGTCGCCGAGGCGAGGATTGTACGTGTCATGTGTTTGGTATCCTGCGGAATGGGGAGGAAATGAGGTGGGCCGGCGTCAGGAGGGCGTTTCCATGCCCGCGGCTTGTATGAGGTCTTTCAGTTTGCCGACCGGGTAGGCGGCATCGATGGCCGCGACCGCGGCATCGGCTTCGGCTTCGAGATCGTCGCCGACCGGTTCCGGATCGCCTCGGCGCCACTCGGCCAGATAGGCGTCGCTGTCTTTCGCGCCAACGGTCATTGCGCACTGGTCGATTGCAACCATGAACCGCTTCGGCAATTCCCGTTTGGCGGATTTCCGTCCGGCTTTGATGGTAACCTGCGCCGGGATATCGCGCCAGTAAACGATAATTTTCTGTGCCATAATTACTCCGAATGAGCCCGCTCGCTCTCGATGATTTTGTTGTGTGACCTATCCGTCGGCGTGGGCCGCACGGCCCTGTACCTGTCGTCCATTCTGCGCAATCCCCTGCAACATCGTCAGCCCGTTCGCAAGAGGAAATCGCTGAGTTCTCCATATCCGGTCTGGCGTCGTTCATAGGCAAGCCCGAGTTTTCGCGCTGCCTCCTGCGCCCTGCGATCCAGGTCCGGGTCTTCGGTCTGGGCCAGATAGACGACCTTTTCGTAATTGCCGAAATACATGTCTCTGAGTTCCGGATGTTTATCGAGGCCAAGCGGCCCGTAGATGATCGTATCGAACTGGCGAGCCAGGAAATCGGTCAGGAAGAAGGCGGTGCAGATATCCTCGTATTCGTCGATAAATTCCTGTGTTCCTGAGAAAAACGCATAACAATGCGGTCCCTCGATCCGTTTGACACCCTCGTCCTTGATCAGCCTGTCGAGCAATCCGCCGGTGCCGCAGTCCGCGTAGCCGATCAGGATCTCTTTAAAGCCGTCTTTCCGTGCCACCTGGATTGCGTCGCGGACGGCGTCGGGAATGCGCTCCGGGCGGTTGTGCAGCAGGGCGGAGAGGCAGCGCAGTTCCACATGATCCAGCCTGTTCGCTTCCAGAATTGCTACAATCTCCCGCGCCAGCGCGCCGCAGGCAATCAGGCATACGCTTTTTTGAACGGATTCAACCATGTCGCGCTCCGGTCGGGATGATCGAACCAGGCACACCGATGGCGTTCACGGAAATCTCAGCAACTTCCGAAGTGCCGTCGGGACCTGATTGGTTTAGGTATCGTGCGCGGTTTGGTCATCGCCAACCTCGCCGCGCATCGTCAACCACATTGCATGAGGTCTGTTTCACGCAGTGCGGTCTGTTCGTCTGCAGCGCCCGCCGCTATCGCATTGTAGCGCGAGCAAACGCCGCGGGCGGTCAGTTCCATCGCGTCAGGCGACTGCCCTTTGATTGTGGCGACGCGTCATGAATTCCTTCGCGGTTTCCACGGCGACGGCCGCATCCCGGCAATAGGCGTCCGCACCGATTGCCTGACCGAATTCCTCGTTCAACGGAGCGCCGCCGACGAGAACAACATGGTCGTCGCGAATGCCGTTTTCCTTCATCGTATCGATGACGACCTTCATGTACGGCATCGTCGTGGTCAACAGCGCCGACATGCCGACAATATCCGGCTCATGCTCCTCGATCGCCGCGAGGTAATTCTCCACCGGATTGTTGATGCCGAGATCGATGACTTCAAAGCCGGCGCCTTCCATCATCATGCCGACCAGGTTCTTGCCGATATCGTGGATATCGCCTTTGACCGTGCCGATGACCATCTTGCCGAGTTTCGGCGCACCGGTTTCCGCCAGAAGCGGTCTCAGGATTGCCATCCCGCCCTTCATGGCGTTTGCCGACAACAGGACTTCCGGCACAAACAGGATGCCGTCGCGAAAGTCTTCGCCGACAATCCGCATGCCTTCGACCAGGGCCTTGGTCAGGATGTCGTAAGGCATCCATTCGCGTTCCAGCAGGATATTGACCGATTCCTCGATCTCCTCCTTCAGGCCGTCATAAAGGTCGTCATGCATCTGTTCGACCAGTTCGTCGTCGGACAGGGAGGAGAGGTCGATATCTTCTTCTTCGGACATGCGGCATTTCCTTACTAATGTCTTGAGCGCAAAGGCGTAATCAATCCAGCGGGCACGGCCGTGTGATCATGGTCGGATTATGTCAGTCTCCGACGTGTCGTATCCAGATTGGAAACGACGTCGCCAGATGCAAATACGACTTAGCGCGGCACACAAACAGACTTTTATACGTAAAAATGATCAATATCAAGATATCTTTATATCTTTATTTTATCTTTTTTTGCAAATGGCCATTTGCCGCCCTTTCATGCCGTTCCTGGAAAAGTCCGGACCGTCTGCTCTTGTAAGATCGCATCAAGAGGACAATCGCCGACCTGCCGGGCTGCGGCTCCCAGGCATCGGCTCCAAGAGGGTACAAGAACAATGACCGACGAGTCACAGACCCGGAACAACACCGAATCAGGATCAAGACGGCGCGGGCGCTCCGGCGGCGGTGCGGCGGCACGGCGCGCCACCCGGCAGTCCGGCGGCACGGTCAAGTTTCCGGCGATCTCCCGTATGATCAAGCCCTATGAAGTTCTGAACGAGGAAGGGCTGTCGATCATTGAGGCCAATGCCGAGACGATCCTGCAGGAAGTCGGCATCGAATTCCGGGATGACCCGGAGGCCCTGCAGATGTGGCGCGATGCCGGTGCCACGGTCGACGCGGAACGGGTACGCTTTCCAAAGGGTCTGTGTCGTAATCTGATCAAGACGGCGCCGGCCGAATTCACCCAGCACGCGCGCAATGCCGAGCGATCGGTGCGAATCGGTGGCAACAACACTGTCTTTGCTCCGGTCTATGGCCCTCCCTTTGTCAGCGACCTGGACAATGGTCGCCGCTACGCGACGATCGAGGATTTTCGCAACTTCGTGAAAATGGCCTACATGGCTCCGGCCATGCATCATTCCGGCGGCACGGTTTGCGAGCCGGTCGACATTCCGGTCAACAAACGCCATCTCGACATGGTCTACAGCCATATCTCCCTGTCCGACATGCCGTTCATGGGATCGGTAACGCATCCCGATCGTGCGCAGGACAGTGTCGACATGGCCAAGCTCGTCTTCGGCGCCGACTTCGTCGATCAGAATTGTGTTTTGATCAATCTGATCAACGCCAATTCACCGATGGTGTTTGACGAGACAATGCTTGGCGCGCTGAAGGTCTATGCCAGGGCAGGGCAGGCCTCCATCGTTTCCCCGTTCATCCTGGCCGGCGCCATGTCGCCGGTGACAATTGCCGGCACGCTGACACAGATCCTGGCGGAGGCCATGGCCGGTATGGCGTTCGCGCAATTGTGCCGTCCGGGCGCTCCGGTCGTCTTCGGCACGTTCGCGAGTTCGATTTCCATGCAGTCCGGCGCGCCGACCTTCGGCACACCCGAACCGTCGCTGGTCTTGTACGGTGCGGCGCAACTTGCGCGCCGGCTCGGCGTTCCCTTCCGTTCCGGAGGCTCGCTCTGCGGCTCGAAGGCGCCGGACGCACAGGCGTCATACGAAAGCGCCCACACCCTGATGCCGACGCTCATGGCGGGTGTGAATTTCGCCCTGCACAGTGCCGGCTGGCTTGAGGGCGGTCTGGTCTCCAGTTACGAGAAATTCGTGATGGATTGCGATCAGCTTGCGATGATGCAGAAGTTTGCCGCCGGCGTCGATCTGTCGGAAAACGGCCAGGCGCTCGAAGCGGTCCGTGAAGTCGGGCCGGGCAGCCACTATCTCGGCTGTGCCCACACCCAGGCCAATTTCGAAACCGCGTTTTTCCGCTCCAGCATTGCCGACAACAATTCCTACGAGCAGTGGGAGGCCGAAGGCAGCCAGACCGCCGACCGGCGCGCCAACATGCTGTACAAGAAAATGCTGGCCGATTATGAAGGTCCTGTGCTCGATCCGGCCATCAACGAGTCGCTGATTGATTTCATCAAGGTCAAGAAGGATTCGATGCCGGACGCATTCACATGAAAGAATGAGGACAGGTCTCCCGCCACGCTCGGCGCAGAAATGCGCAGCATGGCCATGCGGGAGGCCTTCGGAATGCGGGATCCAGATGCCGGCAGGAAACGAAAGCAATAGTCCGATCCGCTTCGCGGATCTGCGCGAGCAGCTTCGACGCCGCGGGCTGGTCATGCGGGGAGGCTTTCATCCCACCGGCACCGATAAGGTGCCGCGCGGCGGTGATTTTGGGGAACCGGCCACATTGATCCTGGTCGGCGTGGTCGGCCGCAGCGTGTGGCCGTTCTTCGAAGCCTCCAGGGACGAGGGAGACAATCCACTCGATGCATGGACGCAACGCGTCGTGGACGAAATCGCCGCCGCGTCCGGCGGCATTGCGGTCTACCCGAACGACAAACCGTTCTGGCCGTTTCAGCAGTGGGCGCAGCGTTGCGAACCCGTTTCCGCGAGCCCGCTCGGTTTGCTGATTCACCCCGAATACGGCCTCTGGCACGCCTACAGGGCGGCAATCCTGTTTTCCGAATCGATCGACCTGCCCGCCCGTGCGACCGATCCGTCACCCTGCCTGACCTGCGCCGACAAGCCGTGCCTGACCCATTGCCCGGTTGGCGCCTTCACCGAAACCGGTTACGACGTGCCGGCCTGCGCGGCCTATCTGCGCGATGATGCCGGTTCGACCTGCCTCAACGGGGGGTGTCAGGCTCGCAATGCCTGTCCGGTCGGCCGCTCCCATCGTTATGACGATCCGCAGATCCAGTTCCACATGGCGGCTTTCAACCGGTCGATCAACAGAGCCCGGTGAAGCCGCCGCAATTCCGGAGATACGATGACCGCCTCCAATGATCTGATTTCCCTGTGTGCCGAAGACTGGCACGCGTCCACCCATCACCCGTTCTGCCGGGATCTGGCGTCCGGCGCGTTGCCGGAATGGAAAATGGCGCGGTATCTGGTTCAGGACTATACGTTCATCGACGGGTTCGTACGTCTGGCGGCATCGGCGATCGCGCATGCGCCGAGCCTGAAGGATTCGGTGCCTCTGGCCCAGTTCATGGCAGTTATCACCGGCCCGGAAAACACCTATTTCCTGCGATCTTTCGAAGCGCTCGGCGTCAGCGACGCGGAGCGCGCCGAAGCCGAACTCTGGGCCGTGACACGGGATTTCCAGGCCTTGATGAACGAGGCTGCGACCTCCGGGGATTATGCAAAGATGATGGCGGTCCTGGTGGTCGCAGAATGGGTATATCTGAGCTGGGCATCACCGGTGAACCCGCCGAAAGACGGGCTGCCGTTCTATTTCGCCGAGTGGATCACCCTGCATGCCGGCCCCGGATTTGAAGGCGTCGTGGCCTATCTGCGCGGACAGTTGGACGGTCTTTGGACCGGGCTCGATGCCGAGCAAAGAGCCGAGGTTGAAAACACCTTTCGTCGGGCCGTTTCGCTGGAGCGGCGGTTTTTCGATGCGGCCTACGAGGATTGACCGGAAAGGTCGGACGGCTTTCGGCTTCACTCTTCACGCGCGGCATCGAATTCGGTGAAATCCACGCCCCTTTCACTGGCATAGGCCCGTATTCTCCGCATACCGGACGCCGCGTTGGTCAAATGACCCGCGACCGATCGCAGCAGGCTGGTTGCGACCATCGCGTCGTTTTCGATGACTGCAAGCAGTTCCGGGGCGCCAATTCGCAGGAAGACGCTGTCTTCAATCGCCTTGAGATCGAGCAGACGCGGCTCGTTCTGGATCACCGCCAGGTCGCCAATCAATCGGCCGGGGGCAATTTCCGCGATCAGGCGCGCCTCACCGGATTCAACCGGCCAGTAGATCCCGGCCAGACCTTTGACACAGAGATAGGCTGCATCGGGCTCCTGTCCGGTGGCGAAGATGACCTGTCCTGCCTCCGCCTTGAACCATTGCGCGCTGAAGGCAAGCAATCGTTGTTGTTTCCGGTCGAGGCCGGAGAACAATTCTGTCTGTGCCACCACCTGAAGCTTGCGGTTGAGATCCTGTCGCGCATCTTCGTCCTGTGGCTCGGCCTGCCGTGCGGCGCCGTCAATCCGTCCATCGACAATCTCGACGACAAAGTCATAGCTTTCCGGGTTCTGAATATTGTTTTCGATGAAGATCTTGGTCGTATCCGGCATCAGTTTGCTGATGCGCTCGCGCATCTCGTCGCGCGCGTCGCCGTCATGGCTGGCAAGAGCGTTTCCGAGGATCAGCACATCCGGCTTCTTGATGCCTGCGCGGCTGAACGCCACGCGCTCCCGGAATACGGCGGGCAGATTTTCTCCGCCCTGCGTGGTCACCAGATCGTAGATGGATTGGGCAGCCAGCCGTCGCAATCCATGTTCACTCAACACGTCGACGACGGCATCCTCGATGAGTTTTTCGCGCGCGCCGGCCATGCTGGAGATCCGGCCAAAGATCGCATTGCCCATCACCGTCATAACCGGAATGTATTTGTCCGGATCGATCGTTTCGAACAGGCCGTCAAGTTTTTCGACCATTTGTGCCGCGTTCTTCATGCGGATCTGCAGGACCCGCTCCTTGAAGGCTTCGCTGAACGCCGGTCCGATCTGCTCTGCGGAAAACGCAAATGGCACAGTCAGCATCAACGCGTAATCTTCGGGCGGCAAAGCCGCATCGCCGACCTCGCGCCGTTTGGCAACGATTGCGCCGAGCCGCTGATAAAGCTCTTCTTCCATGTTCAAACGACGAAACAGGGGATGGTCCGTTCCGTCGGTTCCGAAGGTCGCGGTCAAGCCTTCGATCAGCGTGGCGGACATCTGCGCCAGTTCGTCCACAATCCCTTCATCCTCCAGGATCCCTACAAAGTTATGCTCCTTGGACAGGGTTTCCTGCGTCAACATCCGTGTGGGCAGCGCAAACAGCAGATTGCTGCCGAGCGGAGAGACCGGATTGAATCGTTCTGGATGAAAGACATGAACAATGTCATCGACATCCAATGTCGACAGCCGCCTGGCGATTTCCGGCCTTAGCCGCACGATTGCATCGGCCAGTTCCTGTTGTCCGCCCGGCTCAAGGCGTGAGCGCAGTGCGCGCCGGACCATGAAATCGTCGGTCCCCATGGCTTCGACCAGTTGAAACCACCATTCCCTGATTTCTTCCGAGGACTGCAGGCCGGCAACCTTGGGATCGATCCAATCGATGTCAAACGGATCGGTGCTGTTGCCCGCACGCATTGCTTCGGTCCGGAACCGGTCGATTTCCGGAGGAACATCCGGACCCAGAATGGGCTCGACCTTGAACGGGATCATAAGGTTTTCGCCAAGCGTTCCGCGCAGGATGTGAGGATTGGAATGTGCATATCCGATACAATTTGCAAGGGTCACCTGATGCAGCGCGTTCAAATCGTGCCCGGCAATTTCCACCGATCCCCGGTGCGGAATGACTTCGCGTGTCAGCAGATCCGCAAATGCCAGGGCGGCAATTTCATTGTTGGTTTTGACGGCGATGCGGGCGCCTTGGGGAATGGTCAGACTGATGTCTTCCAACACGGCATGACCTTCCTCGTCGCGCACGGTCACGTCCTTGATTTCGATATCCCCCTTCAGGCTCGAGACGGCCTCCGGCTTGCCGTCAAACAGGCCGTCCTCTACCAGGGTTTTCGGAGCAAATCGTTCGGTGACGACCTTCCAGCGCAAGGCCATGTCCTGTGTTTGATTGTAATAGGCCAGAAGGTCCTTCCAGGGCGAAGACAGGTCCTTGTACGCGGCGAGGGCGGCAACCAGCGCACCCACCGTGATCTGTCCCTTGATCGCCAGGTAACCGCCAACGGAGTAGAAAAAGAAAGGTGTCAATTGATTGATGAAGTTGTTCAGGAACTTCATGAAGAACTTCTTCTGATAAATCTGGAAGCGGATCGCGAACAGATTGCCCAGGCGGTTGGAAAACAGCGACATTCTGTAGCGCAATCCGCCATTTGTCCGGATATCGCTCACGCCCGCCGCGGTTTCGCCGATATCGGCTGAAAGGCGTCTGACCTCCTGGATCCGGTCCTTGTTCAAGAGATTGATCTGTCGCTGCAATTTGGGAATGAGCCATGCCTGGAGAGGAATCAGGGCGATCGAGGCCATTCCGAACCAGAAACTTTGCGCAAACAGAAACGCCAGGATCGTCAGCATCTGTCCGGCCTGGAAGACCGGCTGGGACAGCATGTCGCCCATGAGATCTCCCATGGGTTCCGCCTCGGACGTCACCATCGACACCAGTTCACCCTGGCTCGTATTTCGAAAATAGGGCCGGGGGAACCGCAGGATCCGTGTCAGCAGCTGAAACCGGAACCGCCGCAACAGCCGCTCGGCCAGAACGCCCTTCATGGTGTTCAGCCGCATTTTCAGAATTCCGTTGACCAAAACGGCCAAGAGAAATCCGGCGCACAAAAGCAGCAGAAACTGAACCTGGCTCAGCGTGATCCCCAAAATGACCACATCCTCGCCGGACCCGCCGATCGCATCATTGATGATGCGTTTCGGCAGCTCGAGTGTCACATACAAAACCGGGAAAGTCAGAAGCGTAATCAGCAGGAGGACGAGTTGATTTTGTTTCGAATGTTTCCAGATGAACTGAAACAGGCTGTTTTCCATTTACCTGATTTCCCCAGGGTCGGTATTGTGTTGATGTGACGATGGCATGAAACCATCAAATTGTTCAAACAGACTTTCGACTGGCGGGTAAACCGGACGAATTCTTGAGGATTTGCACCGATATCTCTCCGGGCCCGCCTTTCATACTTTCGAGGCGATGTGTTTGTCCCGGCTCGAGCCCTTGGGCCTCGGTAGAAATATCAGGGATTTCGCTTCTGCGATTCGAACAGGCAGTCATCGCCGAACCATCCGAAGGCGGTACGCGTTGGAGCCCAACCGGGCGATTTGTCAAGCTGATTTTGCCGAGTATTGGCGGATGTATTGAACTATTGCCGCTGTATTGCGCACCAGGGCGTGCGGATGCAGGTGCCGTCCCTGCGATCCGGCTCCAATTGCGGTCTGCGGGAATGTCAGGAAACCGCCCGCAAGAGCGGTTTCGCCGGAAGTGTGACCGTGGCCATCAGACCGCCGCCGGGACGGTCGTCCAGGGATATTTCACCGCCATGCGCCTGGATGATCGACCGGGCAACCGGAAGGCCGAGCCCGGTTCCCAGATCGTAGCGGCGCGCGGCATCCGATCCACGGAAGAACCGATCGAAGGCTTGCCTTTTTTCTTCCTCGGTCATGCCCGGACCGTCGTCGGCAACCGTCAGGCTGTAGGTGTTGGCGCTGTCGCGGTGCAACTGGATTTCGATGGCCTTGCCGCCATAATGGCGGGCATTGTCGAGCAGAATCAGCAACACCTGTCGCAATCGGTCCTGATCGCCCTGCATCGGCGCGGCCGTCAGGCTTGTAAGGACAGGTATTGCACGTTCGTTTTCATCGGCAAGGTCGTTGGCCATCTGCAGGAGGTCGACCTCGCGCATGGTCAGCTTCGCCTCGCCGGATTCGCTGCGTGCGACAAACAAAAGGTCATCCACCAGCCGGGCCGTGTGGGTCGCGGCTTCGCGTACCCGCGCCAGCGCCTCGCGATAGTCTTCCGGCTGTTTCGATCCGCGCAGGGCGATATCGGCCTCGCCGCGAATGATGGTCAGAGGTGTGCGCAGTTCGTGGCTGACATCGGCCATCAGGCGTTTGCGGTTGTTTTCCGCCTTCTGCGAGTCCCTCAAGAGATGTTCCAGTCTTGCGGTGCGGTCGGCCACCTTTTGCTCGAGATCTTCGTTTGACGTTGTCAGGTGGCGTTCGCGCGCCTCGACCCGTTCCGCGAGCTGGTTCAGGACGTCGGCGAGCTCTGCGATCTCATCGCGTCCGCGGACATCGATCCGATGGGAAAGATCGCCGCTAGAAAGTTGTCGCGCGCCCTCATTGAGCTGGACGATCGGTCGGTGAACGCCGCGCCGCAGGGCCACGAAGCCAAGCAGCGCCGTAAAGGCGGCAATTGCGGCGAAAACTGCCGACAATCCCTGAAACAGCAGCAGCCGTTCCTGCGCGAGAATGTGGGTTTCGCGAGCCTCTTCCGCCTCTTCCGCCACGGCGGCCTCGATCCGGGCGCGAAAATCCTTGTCGATATCTCCGTCGAGAATCCGCGAGAGCCTGCCCCAATTGCCGGCAATGTCGGCACCGGAGGGCTGCAGCGTGATCTCGCTGAGTTCGCGGAACAGGGTTTCAATCTGGACCTCCAGATTCGAAAGCTCTTCAAGTTCGGGGATTTCCTCGTCTCCCACCAACTCGATTTCCTGTCCGATCAGAAGCCGGATCCGGTCGATGTCGCCGCGGATCTTGCTGATCAGCATGGCCTTCTCGTTCGGGCCGGTGGCCGGCTCGCCCACGATCAATGTGTCGCCGAATTGCTTGAAAAGCTGATAGGTATGGTTGGACAATTGCAGGTTGGCCTCATAGACCTTGTGCGCCAGATTGATGCGCTCAAGGAAAAAGCCTGCCTGGCGTGCGCTCCAGACCGAGAGAGCCGCCCCGGACAGGGCGAGTGCCAGCATGAGGATAAAAAACAGCCTCAGTTTGCCAATCAGTTTCACGTCTGTCTCCCCAGCCGGAGGCCCCATGATGCACCGTGGTACGGCGCTCTACGAACTCGCAATATCCACCAAAGCCCGTCCTGAAAGGAAAAGCGCGAAGGAGGCGCGTCAGTGGTCATCTGACCGGAATGAACATACCATATTCTTTTGAAAAGCGGGTGCGGTGCAACCCCATCCTTCACCGATGGAAATGTTGCCTCCATTTGGTCGGCCGACAAGGTGGTCGCCGGTTGCTCTTGCCCTGACTGCCATCCAGGTCGTTAAAATACGGCCCGCCGCTCCGACGCGCGGGAGCGACACACCGGCGACAGGCAAGGGCCTGTCTGGCGACAAAGCCGCGCCGAAAGCGCGGCTCCTGTTGATATTCCCCGACGCATGGGTCACGCGGCCAGCTCCGCAAGCGCCTGTTTTCCGGCCAGCAGATCGGCCAACGGCGCAACCACGGCTTCCGGATTGCGCAGATCCGCCCGCGACAGCATCGGCACTCCGGTTGCCGATTCGGCCTCCCGCGTCGCGAGCGGAGATCGGGTGACCATTCCGGAAACCGTGAACGGTTCCAACCCGGACTGACGCAGGATCGTCACGCCGCCCACCGCGCCGAGCGCATCGGGGGCCGCGAACATGACTGCATCGAACCGGTCGCGGATCCGGGAGCCTTTCAGGATTTCCGCGGTCTCGGCCTGGAACACTCCGTCGGCAATTTCGACCACCACGATCTCGGCGCCATTGTTGGCTGCGGTCCCGACCAGGGTTTCGAAACCCTGTTCGATCCGTTCCAGCGGCATGCGATAGGTTGAAACCATTCCGGCGTCGGTGAAATCGGAGACAGGCACGCCTGCGTCGCGAAAGGCGTTGAAGTCTCCGAAGGCTCCGGTTCCCGTCGCCTTGACACCGGCGACCCGGTAACCGGCTTTCGCCAGACCGTGCGCGAGGCTCACTGCCGCCGTGGTCTTGCCGGCATTCATGGAAGCGCCGAACACGCCGATCACGGCGACATGGCCGGGAATGGTCGCGCCGGGAAGCGAATAGGAGGCGATATTGACGACATCGCCATCTGCGTCCGTCAAGAGACCGAGTGGCCGGACGCGGGTGGGCGTGGACATGCGTCCGTGCGCATGAACCATGCGCCCCAGCAGGCCGCCACCGGCGATCATGTCGCACTCGTCCGGGTTGATTTCGGCAAAGCCTTCAAACTGGTCGGGAGCGTAGCGGTCACCGCAGGCCATGACGACAATGTCGCCGATATAGGATTCGGAATAACGGCCGCTTGCGAGTTGCAGCTTCTTGTGCTGGCCAATCGAAACCAGTTCCGCCAGCACGAGGTCGCCGGAAACCGCATGCCCGACATTCTTTGTCAGGCCTGCAATATCGCCGTGATCGACCCTGCGGGTCGTAAATGCCCATTTCGTACCTGGTGGAACCGGACTGTCCGCCGAGGGAAGGGTGTTGAGGGAAGAAACATCTCGCATCTCTGTATCCTTTGCGTGGGAGCTTCGATGCAATCCGTTTTACCGATCCTGTCTAACGCCCTCCTGTCACCATGATGAACGCGGGAAAAATTGAACATGAACAGAAGATAAACCGGTTTGGAACCGGTCCGGGGCGAGGTCGCGCCGCCGGTGTTTCAGGCGGAGCAAGACGTGCCCACCGGCCTTGAGCGGGCCCGGAAACGCCAAAGTTAATGTTCTGTTCATGAAACTCGAATGGCCACCGAAAGATTTGGCTCTTATACAAATGAGCCGACAGCTTCTGGAAACGTTCATGCAAGTTCGAACAAAAATTGCCCTGTGTGTTTCGACGCTCGCCATTGTGATCGTCGCCTGTGCCGGTCTTCTTCTCTGGAACACGGATCGCGCGACCTACAATCACAAGCGAACGAGTTTGGCCTATGAAGAACTCGCCGGATATCTCAGGCTTTCGGGTGAAGTGTTCCGCACATTCAAGCAGGTCCGGCGCGATCTTATCGACGGGAGCGGCGAACTTGCCGTCGATATCGATGAAGCGGAAGTGCGGATCTTCGCCATTCTCGATGAGATCAGCAAACACGTATCCGAGGAGAGCCGTGTCGGCTGGCGCCCCGACGAAGCCGTGGACGATCTGCCTCGGATAGCCCTGTTGCGCGATGCTCTGGCGGACGTGTTTCGCGATGTCCGCACCAGCCAGCGTCTTGTGGCCGCGGGGCGGGGCGATCAGGCAAGCGCCCTGCTCGGTCGAAGCCTCGAAGAGCAGATAGACGGCCAGGCCAACACGATCATCGAGGCCGCTCTGGCGGACGAACGCGGCGAGCTTGCACAGGCGTTGCGGGAAATAGAGGACGTCAACCGGATCGCGATCGGCGCCGCCTTGTTTGCCACCCTGTCCGGTATCGCACTCACCGCGCTGGTCATTTTCATCCTGGTGATTCGCCTGCGCGACAGTCTGGCCAATTTGCAGGCGGGCGCGGAAGTGTTCGCCAGCGGTCGGCTCGATCACGCCATCCCCGTTTCAGGAGATGACGAGTTCGCCACACTGGCGCGCCGCTTCAATGTCATGGCGTCCCAGTTGCGACAGAAACACCGCGCGGTAGAGGATGCGCGCACGCTTCTTGAGATACGGGTTGGGGAGCGAACCGAGGAACTGCGCGCGGTCAATGATGAACTGAAACGCAGAGACGCCAATCGTCGGCAATTTTTCGCTGATATCGGTCATGAATTGCGAACGCCGATCACGGCGATCCGCGGTGAAGCGGAAGTGGCCCTGCGCAGCCGCCAGGATCGCGAAGAATCCTATCGGGACGCCCTCGATCGGATCGTCGGCATCACCGACGATCTGACGCGATTTGTGAATGACATTTTCCTCATCGCCCGCGAACAGGCCGGCGTTCTGGACATGCGCAAGGAGGTTATCGATCTCACCGAGGCGGTCGGCACCGCAATCGATCAATTGCGCACGACCGGCGAGCCGAAGGGCATTGAAATCGGCAAACAGTTCGAATGCGACGAGATGCTGATCGACGGAGATTTGCACAGAATCGGCCAATTGGTGCGGATTCTGGTAACAAATGCGATCCAGCATTCCCCTCCCGGTACGAGTGTCGCGGTGACGCTTCGGGCCGCCGGAACCGGCTGGGAACTCGGTGTTCTGGACAATGGCCCGGGCATCAGTGTCGAGGACGAGCACCGGGTCTTTGAACGGTTTTACAGGGGACAGAGATCCTCCGAAAATACAGCGTCCGGCAATGCGGGTCTCGGCCTGCCGATTGCGAAATCCCTGGTTCAGGCGCACGGCGGTCGGATCTGGATCGACCAGTCCCATGTTCCGGGAACGGCCGTGCGCGCCTGGTTCAACGGTCACGCCGACGATTTGACCTGATTGTCAACGCGGCCCGACGGATCGCCCGGGCCTGGTTGGGATCGTTCAGGCGATTGGATCTGTTTGAAATCAGGAAATTCGGGTGCCTCGTTCGCCGGTTCAACCGGGACATGTCAAAGCGCGGAATTGATGAAACAGGACAAATGCCACAATGGCGAGTGCCACGACAGGGAGACAATAGCGTGAATATCCTGCTGGTTGAGGATGATGGCCGAATTGCGGACTTTTTGCTCCGTGGATTGCAGGCCGAAGGTCACGCGGTCGAGTGCGAGGTCGACGGTGCTCTGGCACTGGAGCGCGCCCGGTCTTCCAGATGGGATGCGATTATCCTCGATCTGATGCTGCCGAGCCTCGATGGCCGGGAAATCTGCCGAACCCTGCGCCTGGAGAAAAACCATACGCCGATTCTCATGCTCACCGCCCTGGATACGGTCGAAGACGTGGTCCGCGGGTTAAGACTGGGCGCGGACGATTATCTCGCCAAACCGTTTGCATTCGAGGAACTTCTCGCCCGGCTTGACACGATTGTCAGGCGTGGCGCGCGCCAACAAACGGATCCCGGCCAGCTTCTGTTGCAGGTTGATGATCTGACATTTGATCTTGAGGCACTTACGGTTCGCCGCGGAAGCCGCGAGATAGAATTGAGCGCGTTGGAATATGCCCTGCTGGAGTTTTTGATGCGAGAAAGTGGGCGGGTTGTCAGCCGAGCCAGAATTCTCCAGAACGTCTGGGGTATGCACGAGGATCCGTTAACGAATGTCGTCGATGTCTATATGCGCCGTTTGCGCGCCAAAATCGACGACCCCGAACCGACAAAACTGATCACTACGGTACGCGGTCGCGGCTATCGGTTTGGAAACGGCTCGGCACATGCCGATTCCGCTGGCGCCTTGTGACAATCACATGAAAAGTCCGGATCAGGCCTGAGGCACAAGCCTCACCGCGGTTCCGTAGGCGAGGATTTCGGCCGTACCGGCCATGACCATTGCGGTGGTGAAGCGTACGCCGACGATCGCGTCGGCACCCGCGCCTTCGGCTTGTGCGATCATGCGGTCGAGCGCCTGTTCGCGCGCTTCGGCCATCAATTTGGTGTATTCCGACACCTCTCCGCCAACCAGATTGCGCAAACCTGCGACTATATCCGTGCCAATATGTTTGGCGCGAATGACATTGCCGCGGGCAAGGCCCACGATTTCGGAGATTTCGCGCCCGGCAATCGTTTCAGTCGTCGATATGATCAAGTTTCATCTCACTGTTTGATGTTTTTTTCGTAATAGTCGTCTTCCTTGTTTCCAAGGCGTTCACGAACGACGCGAACAAAGATGTAGAGCACGACGGCTAAAATGATGAGGCCTGGAATTCCGTATGGGAAGATGGCGATCATGCCAAGGAACATGAAGGATACGTAGATGAACGCAACACCGGCAACGATGTAAAGTATAATGTTGTCCAGCGTCATGATCCGTTTCCTTGCTCGGCGGATCCAACACAGACCAGCATCCCGCATATGGGTCTATAACATGATTTGGCAAGGAAAGGGCGACTGGCTTCGCGTCTTGCCGAGGCGGATTTGTTTACAACATTACAAAACATGTGCCTTGTAAATCGACAAAACTACACAACAACCCGATTATTGCTGAAAATCCGTGTTTCCGTCGGTATGGATCTGTCCTGAAATTACGGCTGCGGGACTCACCTGCAGGCATTGGATACGCAGATCGACATAGAAATGGGCAACAAGGCAGGCGGAAGGTTGACATGGCATACAAGATCCTGATTCTCGGCGCGTCCTACGGGTCGTTGCTTGGCACCAAACTGCTGATGGCCGGGCATGACGTCACCCTGGTATGCCGCGGTGCGACGGCCGATCTGATCAATGCGGAGGGAACCGAGGTTCGCCTTCGCCTCAAGGGAGAAGACACGCACCGCAAACTCATGTCGGTGACGCAGCCGGGACGCCTTGACGCGCGCATGCCGCAAGACATCAACCCGGCAGACTATGATCTTGTCGGTCTGGCCATGCAGGAGCCGCAATATGCGGCGCACGAGATTCGTGTCCTCCTGATGAAAATAGCGGATGCCGGCGTCCCCTGTCTGTCGATCATGAACATGCCGCCCCTGCCTTATCTGAAACGGATTCCCGGACTGGATGCCGATTCGCTTGAACCCGCCTATACCAATGCGCGGGTATGGGATCGTTTCGATCCGGACCTGATGTCTCTGTGCTCACCGGACCCGCAGGCATTCCGCCCGCCCGACGAGAAACCGAATGTGCTGCATGTCGGTCTGCCGACAAATTTCAAGGCCGCGGCATTCGGCAAGGCCGAACATACGCAGATGCTGAACAAATTGGCGGCGGACATCGATGCGGTTCGCCTTGAAGGTCAGGACGTGCCGGTGAAGCTGCGGGTTCACGACTCTCTGTTCGTACCGCTCGCCAAGTGGAGCATGCTGTTGACGGGAAATTACCGCTGTATCCTTCGCGATGGTGCCCAGTCGATCCGGGATGCCGTCCATGGCGATCTCGAACAGTCGCGGGCAATCTACGCTCATGTCGATGCGATTGCGCGGCGGCTCGGAGCGGATCCGGCCGATCAGGTTCCGTTCGAGAAATATGCCCGCGCGGCGGAAAGCCTCCTGAAGCCGTCCTCCGCGGCGCGCGCCGTTCTCGCAGGCGTTCCGGTAATTGAACGCGTCGACAGGCTGGTTCAGATGATTGGACGCTCGCTTGAGATGGACAATGTGGCCGTCGATGAAACCGTGTCGACGGTGGAAGCCGCGCTCGACGGCAATCACGTCAAAATCGCCTGACGCCTATGCGCCCGCGCGCCGCAACAGGCGCGCGGGCCGTTTGCCTTGGAGCCGGTCTAAGTGCACCCGAGGAAACCTGCCCGGCTCTAGCTTGCCTTCGCGATGTGTTCGAGCGCCTCGTCTGTCGACCAGACGGCGTTCGCCATGTAGCGGAAGTTGGTCAGCGCAGCGAGATAGCCGTCGCCTTCGGGAAGCATGGCCGCGGCGGTCGCGTCCTTGATGACGGCGACCTCGAAGCCCTGTTCCAGCAATTCGCGCATGTGCGATTCCGTGCACAGGTTCGCCGACATGCCGGCCAGGATCACCTGGTCGATGCGGTGCTTGCGCAATTGCAACACCAGATCGTTCGATTCGTTGCCGTACAATTTGTGCGGAGACGTCACCACGGTCTTGCCGTCTTCGATGTACTTTTTGTATTGCGGCATGAAATCGGCGCCCGAATTTTCGAAACCTTCCGTAGTCAGCGGGCCCTTGCGGTCGAACATGCCGATTTTGTGCATCAGTTTTTCCAGCGCCCCTTCGAAACGCCAGCCATGATCAGTCGGGTAATAATAGTGCGGTGATACCGCGACCGTCATATCCTTTTCCTTGGCCGCGATGAACAGCCTTTCGATGTTCTCGACCGTGTTGTGACGTTCTACGCTGGCGCCGATCACGCCCCAGGTCACACCGTTCGGGCTGAGGAAGTCGATCTGCGGATCCGTGACAACCAGGGCCGTGCGTTTAAGGTCGAGCACCATGTCCGAGGGCGGCAGCGCCGGTTTTGCGGGTTCCGCATAGGGGTCGTCTTCGGCCCTGGCTGCACCGGTGGCGACGGCTGCTGTTGCAAGGCCGGCCGTAACCGCCAATCCGCCGCGCAGAGCGTTGCGCCGGCTCAGGCCGCGTTCGTCATCATGATTGTTGCACATAACGTCCTCCTTTGGGGTTCGCCGTTGTTGGCGTCATTCTCCCAATGTGGCCCGCATGATGTGCCTTATCGTCCGGATTGTGTGCCCAACCCGCCCATTGGCCATGGATTCGCGGTCCAAATGCAGCCACACTCGGGCCATGTCACTGGACCGCATCTTCGACGAACTGGAAATCGACGCCGACCCTTTTGCGCTATGCGAGTTGAAGGGACAGTGCGTGCTGGGCCTTGGCCGGCAGCCGAACGCGACCCTTCATTATTTTCTCTCGGGCAAAGGCGCGATCGTGTTTGAGGGACAGACGTCGGTTCCGGTGGAGGCCGGCACCCTGGTCATGGCTCCCGCGCATATGTCACACAGTCTGAAAAACAGCGGTGACCGGGGCTCTCCGCTGCCGGAATGTCACCCTGCGGAGCTTGAACTGGTTCGATATCTAGCCAACGACACCGGAGTCGCAGGCAGAGAGGCGGCCCTTAAGGACGGCAAGTTGATTGCTTTGTGCAGCCGTGTCCAGGTCGGGTTGCGCGGCGTGCGCGGGATCGTCGACCTTGTTCGCCAGCCGATTGTGGAGCGCATTGCCTCGGATACGTCGATGGCGGGCGCCGTCGACACGCTGATGCATGAATTGGCTGCGCCGAAGCTGGGCAGCAAGGCCATGATCCGAACCCTGCTGCTGCAATGCATGATTCATCTCCTGCGTGCGCGGATGCTCGCCCGGGACCCGGCCTTAAGCTGGATGGCCACGTTGATCGATGAAAATCTCTGGGCCGCCCTGCGCCTGATGCTGGACGCTCCCGGTGACCGGCATTCCGTCGAGAGCCTGGCTGACGCCGTCGGCATGAGCCGGTCGACATTCGCCAAGCGGTTTTCCGATACCTATGGCGCCGGCCCCATGGAATTGCTGCGCGAATTGCGCATGAATCTCGCGGCTTCCCTGCTTGGCAAGTCTGATCTTCCGGTCAAACGCATATCCGAACTGGTCGGGTTCCAAAGCCGAAGCTATTTCAGTCGGGCCTTCGAGAGCCATTTCGGCGCGCCGCCGAGCGCATTTCGCGGTGGCGAACCGGGCTCGGCTTCCTGATCCGGATGCGCCGGGCGAAAGCGGCTTGAAAACATGTTCGGAAACCGGAAGCGACTGCCATTTTGAGGTCACTTTGCACGCCGATAATCCGGTTTCGATGTCAGGAAATCGTCGCTGTCCAGCCACGTGCGGAATTAACCCTAACTGCTTGTAAAGAAATTGTAATGTTCGTTGCCATGGACAGCGAGCCGAACCTGCATTAGTGCTTTTATGGTGATTGTTCGGGACTGGTGTGGCCGGATGATCATTGCTTTGTCAGCCGATGGGGGGCGGACAAAGGAACAAGAATGAAGGCGAAAATCGCCACCGGGAACTACGATTTCCGTGCATGCGGGCATGGAACGAGCAAAGCCAACACAAACAAGGTCGAAGCCAGGGGCAGGTTTCCCGACATTCGGCATGGCTGTGCATCCGTTGCCGTATCATGTGGGAAAGAGTCTGTGTTTGCGTTGCGTAAATTGTGTTCGAGTCCGGCCACTTGGCACCCGCGGGTATTGCTGGCGACATATCTTGCATTTCCCTGGATTCTCCTGTCTGCGACACCGGCTGCGGCCCAATGCGCGGATGCCGGAGGCACGAACATCGTATGTGCGACCAATGACACGAACGGATTTTCCTCGAACACCACCATCAACAGTCTGACCGTCAACAACGGCGTCACCGTCGATGAAACCGCTGGCGGTGTCGGCGTATTGGGAGTGATTTCGATTTTCGCGGGTGCCGGTGCCCCGCCGGGCGTTCTGACGGATGTTACCAACAATGGCACGATCCTGGACAGCGGCGCGGCCGGCGCGGGTATCCTCGTGCTGGGCAATGTCGGCGGCAATGTGCTCAACACCGGGTCCATAACTGCGGGTCTCGACGGGTTTGCAACGAACAGGATCGGCGGGACGTTCACCAACAGCGGAACGATCACGGCGACCGGCGACAATGGCGTCCTCATATTCGGATCGATCCTCGGCGATTTCGTTAATTCGAACACGGTTCAGGGCAATGATGCCGGCGTGCGCGTTGACAACCGGATCTTCGGCAACGTCACAAACACGGGAACCATAACCGGCACCACCGCCGATGCGTTCGATTCCTTTAACGGGATCAACGGCAGCTTCTTCAATTCCGGGACCATGACCGGCGCCCTGGACGGGGTCGATTTCGCGTCTGTTGGCGGTAATTTCATCAACAGCGCCACGGGCATCATTGTCGGCAACGCTCAAAATGGTGTCGAAGTTGACTTCGGAAACGTTGCCGGAAATTTCGAGAATGCCGGGACGATTCGCGGCGCTTTCGGCGGGGTCAATATTTCCGGTTCGGTGCTCGGATCTGTCACCAATACCGGCACCATGACCGCGACCGGAGGCGATGGTTTCGATGCCGATGGCACCATTGCCGGCAATTTTTTCAACAGCGGCATAATTACCGGTACCAGCGAGGGCGTGGATGTCGGATCGATTGCCGGCAGCTTCACCAATGAGGTGACAGGTGTCATATCCGGCGGCGGGAATGGCGTTGAGGCGGATGCCGGCACCATCTCCGGCGGGTTTTTCAACCGTGGCACTATCCGCGGCGACAATGACGGGTCCGGCGCCGGCGCCGGCGTCTTCATTGTTTCGGCGGCCGGCAATGCGGGCACCTTCCAGAACGATGCCGGTGCAACCATTTCCGGCAATCGCGGATTTGTCTCCATGGCCGGTTCGGAATCTCTGATCAATATCGGGACGATCATTGGCAATGGCGGCGTTGCGATCGGACTTGGCGCCGGCGACGACCGGCTCGAACTGCATCCGACATCGGTTATTTCCGGTACCGTAAACGGCGGCGCGAATAGTGACACGTTTGCCCTGGGCGGGACCGGAACCGGCACGTTCGATGTCGCCTCGATCGGCGCGACAGCGCAATTCCGGAATTTCGAAACCTTCATCAAGGAAGATGCGTCGACGTGGACGGTGACGGGAACCAACACGGCCACCGACTGGACGGTGACAGGCGGGACGTTCGTCAACAATGCCGCGCTCGGCAGGACCAATGTCACTGGCGGCACGGTGATGGGCATCGGGTCCTTCACCGGTCTCACCCTCGGCAACGGAGCCTTCCTGGCACCCGGCAATTCCATCGGGACATTGACCGTCAACGGCGACTTCGCCCTGAACGACGGGTCGACATTCCGGGTCGAAGTCACCAACAATGCCGCCGACCAGGTGATTGCCACCAGCGGCGTCACCATCAACAATGCGACGCTGACGATCGGCGAAGTTCCGGGAACGATCTTTTCCCCGAGCGCCGATACATCCTTCACGATCGTTGACAATCAGAGCAACGATTCCGTCCAGGGCAATGGTTTCACCACCATTATCGAATCCCTGGCATTTGCCAATGCGACCGTCACAATTGCCGGCGGCGACGGTAACGATGTCGTCGTGTTCTTTTCACCGGATCTCGATTTCACGCGCGTCGCGCGCACCCGGAACCAGCATTCCGTCGCGCTGGCGCTCGGGGGCGGCTTTTTTGGCGGAGATGAATTTTCAAGCGACAAACAGGAGGTTCTGAATGCGCTCGTTTCTCTGACCGACGACGGCGCCCGATCGGCTTTTGACCTGATGTCGGGTGAAATTCATGCCGCCACCCTTGAATCGATCCTGACCCTGGGCAGCGACGTCAGCAATGCGCTGGCCCGGCGCGGCGCCGGATTGCGGTCGATATCCGGATTGGGAAACGACCGGGACGCTCGTGATCGTTCCGCGGTCCTTGGATTTGCCGCACTCGACGGATCGGCTGAACAGGTTGCACGGTCAGGGCTGCTGCTGCACAGCGTCGAAACGAAAACGGAACCGCAATCCCAAACGTTCGGCTTTCGATCCCCCGAAATCCAGGGGACTTCCGCCCTGGAGTCCTGGGCTACCGGCATTGGTCGGGTGACCCAGATCGGTTCGACAACCGGCGCGAGCGCAATAGATCAGGTCACGGGCGGGTTTATAGGCGGGGTCGATAGGGAAGTCGCCCGGGATCTTCGCGTTGGATTTGCGGCCGGCTACCAGCGTCTGCATACGGACATTGATAGATTGTTCAGCGAATCCGACGTCGATGCGGCGACAGTCGCTGCCTACGTTTCTCACGCCAAGGCCGGGTTTCATCTGTTTGGATCCGCTGCATACACTCATCATTTTATCGACACCGAACGCAGAATTGCCTTTGGCGGATTGAGCCGGACGGCCGAGGCGGATTACAATGCCCATCAGGCCACATTGTACGCCGAGGGCGGGTACACATTCTCTTTCGGATCATCGTTTCTGCAACCGGTGCTGGCCGCGCGCGGCACAGTGCTGAACCGGGAAAGCTTTCGCGAGATCGGCGCCGGAACACTCAACCTCTCCGGGTTCGGCGAGACCGACAGCCGCCTTGACGCCATTGCCGGCCTGCGTTTCTCGACAACGAGGAAACTTGGCGGTGTCGTGATCGTGCCCCAGGCAAATGCGTTTTACACCCATTCATTCGGGGAAGTTCAGGGGGATGCGGCGTTTCTGTTTTCCGGCGGCGGCCTGTCCACATCGATCCTGTCCTCCAGCCGCGGCCGTGATGCGCTGAGCCTCGGTGCGGGTCTTTCGGTCATAGCGTCCGACCGGATTTCCGGGTTCGCCGATTATCAGGCGACGTTTACAAACAACACGTTCGAAAACCGCATGCGGGCCGGGTTTACGATCAAGTTTTGAGAATCGGTCACCATCTGTCCGTGACGATGGTGGTGCGGCGGCGATCCGGCCCGTCGTTGGCAACATGGTTTGAGTCGATTTCGACTCGCCCCGACAATCCGAATTCGTGTAGACAACGCTGCAAACCGGTCCCCCCAATGCGCCGGTCACCGTCCTGCAAGGAGCGCAAGCGTGTCAAAACCGGATCTGTTCCAGCTTCTCGATCAGGCACATGCCCACGCCGCCGACTACGCGGCCACTGTGCGCGACCGGCCGGTCTATCCGACAGATGCGGATCTTGCCGCGCTGGAGATCTTCGACGAGGACATGCCGGCGGAAGGCTTTGATCCCTCCGCCATGCTGACCCTGTTGCACAAAAAGGGCTCGCCGGCGACGACGGCGCAGACCGGCGGACGCTATTTCGGGTTCGTGAATGGCGGTCTGCATCCGCCGGCGCTCGCCGCCCGCTGGCTCGCCGACACCTGGGACCAGAACAGCGCGCTTCATGTCATGTCGCCGATTTCCTCCAGGCTGGAAACCGTTTGTGAGCGCTGGCTCACCGGCCTGTTCCGGCTGCCCCAGGGAACGGCCGCCGGTCTGGTCAGCGGAACGTCGGCGTCGCTGGTCTGCGGCATCGCGGCCGCGCGCAATGAAATCATGCGCCGGCACAATTGGAGCGTTGTCGACGACGGGTTGATCGGCGCGCCGGAGATGAAAGTGGTTGTCGGAGCTGAGGCGCACGGCGCCGTTCTCAAGGGGCTGTCGCTGCTTGGCCTTGGCAAGGAACGGGTGCACCGGGTTCCGAGCGACGACCAGGGCCGCATGATTGCAGCGGAACTGCCGCCGCTCGACGAACGCACGCTGCTCATACTGCAGGCCGGAAACGTGAATTCCGGGGCATTCGATCCGTTTGCGGACATTTGTCCCGAAGCGCGGGCGGCGGGCGCCTGGACTCATGTTGATGGAGCGTTCGGTCTCTGGGCCGCCGGTTCCGAAAAAACCTGGCCGCTTTATGCCGGTGCCGAACTGGCGGATTCCTGGTCGGTCGACGCCCACAAGACGCTGAACGTTCCCTATGATTGCGGCATCGTCCTGTGCCGCGATCGTACGGCGCTCGCCTCGGCCTTGCAGGCAAGCGGCTCCTATTTGCAGTTCAGCGATGACCGTGACGGTATGTTCTACACCGCCGACATGTCGCGCCGGGCCCGGGCGGTCGAACTGTGGGCGACGCTGAAGACCATGGGCACGGCCGGCGTCGAAGCCTTGATCGACCAATTGTGCGGCCATGCTGTTCTGTTCGCCGACCTGTTGCGCGATGCCGGGTTTCGCATTCTGAATGACATTGTGTTCAATCAGGTGCTTGTTGCCTGCGACACGCCGGATGCGACGCGAGCGCTTCTCGATGCCGTTCAACGCTCCGGCGAATGCTGGTGCGGCAATACATTGTGGAACGACGAATATGTGATTCGGATTTCGGTCTGCTCGTGGGAAACAACGGAAGCGGACATCCGGCGGTCCGCCGCGGCCTTCGTCGCCGCGAAACGGGCCAGTGAAACAGGGCCGGTCCAGACCGGGAAAGGTGAGGGAACCCGCAAATGAAGATATTGTGCATCGTCAATGACAAATACAGCCCGCCGGGCTTTGTCGGCGATCAGTTGGAGGCCCTGGGCAGCACACTGATATTGATCTCTCCCCATGCCGGCGAGGATCTGCCAGACCGTCTGCCCGATGACATCGGCGGACTGATCGTGCTCGGCGGTATCATGCATGCCTTTGAGGACGACAAATTTCCCAAACTGGCCGACATCTCCCGTCTGATGGGCGAGGCCCACGCCGCCGGTGTGCCCGTGCTTGGAATTTGTCTGGGGGCGCAATTGCTTGCCCGTGCGCTCGGGCAGGGCAGGGTGACGATGCCGGCTTACGAGTTCGGGTTTGTGCCGCTTGAAAAAACGCCGGCCGGTCAGACGGACGCGCTCCTGCGCGATATCGCGGTGCCGGAGATCATGCAGGGCCACGAAGACAATTTCACCCTGCCGGACGGAGCCGAACTGTTGTTGAGCGGGGAGTTCTGCCGCAATCAGGCCTTTCGGGCCGGGCCGTCATCCTACGGTTTTCAATGTCATTTCGAGGTGACCGAAGACCTGATCGTGGAATGGGTGCGCCAGGCTCGTACGGCGCTGGCGGATCGTCTCGGCGACGATCCGCAGGGCTTCCTTGACAAGGTGGTCGCGGACGCACCGGAAAAGCTTCCGGATGCGGCAGAATTCGCGAAGGAGGTTACGACACGCTGGCTGGAACTCGCACGGGCGCGCAGCGCAATGGAAACCGCTTGAAATGAAATGTGCCGCCGGGCGCTAGAGTTTTTCACAGTTTCACGGAAACAGTGAAAAGCTCAAAGTCCCTGTATTCCGCATTTCTTATCTGTCCAGACGATTCCGTCTGAACAGGAAAAGCTCTAACTCGCCCGGCGCCGCTTCCTGTCCCGCCGTCCGCCGCCTTCCGCGGAACCGCGATCGTTCGCGGCCGGCGGCGCGTTGAGCGGCCCGATCGTTGAAATGATCTGGTCGATTGTCGGACGCGCACGGGCCGTGTGTGTGTCAAGCGCCTTGCGCATGGCGGCGACATGTTCGGCCGTCGTGCCGCAGCATCCGCCGATGACGCGGGCGCCGGCATCGACGGCCAGCCTTGCATATTCGGCCATCAGGTCGGGTGTGCCGTTGTAGACGACGTTTTCGCCGCGGATTTCCGGAACGCCGCAATTGGCTTTCGCCACGACGATCGCATCCGCATCCTCCGCCGTCATCTTCAGGACCGACACCAGAAGATCTGATGCTCCGACGCCGCAATTGGCGCCATGGGCATGCGGTTTATGGCCGCCGTCGCAGGTGATTTCGTGCACGTTGCTCGGGTCGAGCCCCATCATGGTCTTGCCGGCCGTGTCGAAACTGCAGGTGAAGACATAGGGCAGGCCGGAGGCTTTGGCCGCTTCCGAGGCCGCCTTGATTTCTTCCGTCGCCGACATGGTTTCAATCCAGATCACGTCGACACCGCCCTGTTTCAGGCCCTCGATCTGTTCCGCGAACGCCTCGATGGCGCCCTCATAGGTCAATTCGCCGAGCGGAAACAGCAACTCGCCGGTCGGACCGACGGAACCGGCAATGACGATCTTGCGCCCGGTTTCCGCAGCCGCCTTGCGCGCCAGTTCGGCGCCGAGCTTGTTCAGTTCGATCACCCGGTCCTGCGCATGGTGCAGTTTAAGGCGATGGCAGGTGCCGCCGAATGTATTGGTGAGGATGAGATCGGACCCGGCTTCGAGAAACCCGCGATGCAGCGCCAGCACTTTTTCCGGCTGTTCCGCGTTCCATAATTCCGGCGGATAGCCCGCCTCCAGACCGTTGTTGAAAAAGTTCGTTCCCGTTGCGCCATCGGCAAGCAGGACACCTTTTTCGTTCAAGAGCTCGATAAACATGGTGATACCCATCCAGGAAAACGGCGCCGGGCCGTGAAAAGCTGTCGATTGTCAGGCTGATTTAACCACAACAACATATAAAGATAACTTTATATCCGCAAGTGGTTTTTGATATCTAAATTCACCGTTCACCAGGTGACGATGTCCCGTATGGGAAGCACCGAATGCCGTGACGTGGAAAGCATCTCCCCGTGTATCGCCGGACGGTCTCAACGGCAATCAGGGCCGGCGCTTGACCTGCGACCGGAAGATCATTTGTCTTCACGCCTGTCGCGTGAGGTCACGGTCGGATCATGAGTTTGCGGCATTCACAGCCCGGTAGGACCAGGAGGTGATTCTTTCGCTCCAGCGCCACTTTGGACACACCGGTGACCTTTGACGGAAGGGCCTGTGCCACGTGTCAGGTGTGCGTGTCGTTCATGGCGAGCATGACATGTGGCTCTGTGAAAGGAGCATCCGGTCAGCTCCGGTTTCATCCTGTCCAGGCCCGCGTATCAGAAACCCAATCGAGCGCCGACATGGACCTCATGGGCCCGTAATCCATCGACCGAAACGATATCCAGCCTGAGGTCATCAGTCATGAAATATCGATAGCCGCCGGTGAGGAGGATTTTCTCGGAAATGGCAATGCTTGCTCCCAGGCCGACTTGCCCTGATAGCACCACATCCGTGTCATCACTCACGACGCCGCCTGCAAAAATCCCTGCGGGACCTTGAAAGTTTGTTTCGACCCTTGAAACACCAACTCCGCCCGAAAGGTAGGGGCGGACTTTTCTGTTCGGCAAAAAATCATAGTAAAAATTTGCGAGAATTGACGTGACTTGCGAATTTCCCGTCACGCTTGGAATATTGATTCCATTGAGATCAAATTCTCCGACTTGGTTTCTCTTATGTGACAACTCCAGTTCGCTTCGAATGGAATCCGTAAGGGCAGCCCCAAATGCACCAGCGAAATAAAAACCCTCCTTCAAATTCACAGTGCTCATCGTCCCATTGGACTCCGTGGCATCTACATTGGATAAACCCGTTCCGCCAATTTTTCCGCTCAGATACCATTTTGGCTCTGCTGAGACCCGAGAAGAGAGCATCAAGAATGTCGACATAAGCAATAATACAATAAGCAATATGTAATAATGCTTATATGAAAAGTAAAATTTTTCAAAACAAGGCATATATTTTGAGTAGAGCATGAAATGAGGTCTCGTGGGATTATCGATGGTTGGATTTTGTTGACTTAAGCTGTCTGAAGGATGTTTTCAGAATTTCTGCAAACTGAATCCAACCTTATTCGTTGACGGTGAGGGTGTTTTTTGCATCCTGTGAGTGAGAAAGAGCTTGTGAATGCATTGAATTTCTTTCTCTGTTGAGCTAGGTGCAATGTATAAGATGCAGCAACGGACGTCCCCACCCATTCGGAGGGCAATGCGAATTTGGTGAACTATGACAGTTTCGATAGACGTGCTTCTTGAGACAATTGAACAAATCTATGCCGCGCCATTTGAGGACAATGGCTGGAGGGAAGCGATGCGCTCCATATCCAAGCTCTTGGGCGCAGAGGCGGCGACCTATAGTGGTTCTTTTGTAACTTCGTCAGCCTACAGACCTTCTTTCCTGTTTCACGATAGTGAAAATCATGGTGCAGTACGAGAATATTTGGATTATTATCATTCGATATGTGAGCGCGGCAAATATTCAATGAAAGAGCCAATGGGAACTGTCTATTATGATTACAAATATTTTTCAGAAAGTGAGATAAATAGAAGCGAATACTACGATTTTCTTTCCCGCAACAACGGGAAATATGCGATGGGTGCAACAATTGGCTTGCCCCGAACCTCCAGAGGGCTTTGTGGCATTCAACAATGTGCAGTTCATTTTTCTGCGAAACACGGGCATCCGGAGGCCGCGAAAATATCGGTTTATGAAAAGCTGGTTCCGCATCTGGTGCGGGCAAATCTGATGCGACATCAGTTTGGTGTCACCAGAAATCTTGTCGGTGAGTTGCGCTCGGCACTCGATCTGATTCCCTCCGCAATCTTTGGATTGACCCGGGATTTGACAATAAAACTGCTGAACAGCCGGGCTGAACAGCTCTTGGCGGTGCAGGATGGCGTTTCGACCCTCAGGGGAAAACTGAGATTGCTGTTACCCGAAAGCCAAAGGCGATTTGCCGACAGCATCTTGCAGTTTACCGATGAAAACTCGACTCCGGAGGGTAATCACCTTCTCATGCCGGTTGAGCGGCCATCCGGGAAGCGTTCCTATATTTTGCTTGCAACGCCGGCTCAATTACCGGCCGAATATTGTGATGAGACGCTAAAAAACGAAGTATGTTTTCTTGTCTTCGTTTCAGATCCCGCCTCGGATTTGCCCGGCAATCCCGAATATTTTGGCGCGGCCTTTGGTTTGACACTCGCGGAGAGCAGACTTGCCCTGTCAATGGCCGAAGGAGCCAGTCTGAAAGATTATGCGAATAAGAACCGATTGTCCTCCGAAACGGCGCGATGGCATTTGAAGAACATTTTCGCGAAAACCGATACGCGGCGGCAAGGCGAATTGGTCAGACTGTTCAACAGCATAATTTTGCCCGTTCGATAATGTGCTCCGGCCCCCGGGAAAGGGCGGTACAGCGAAATCAGACCGCAGCTCCTCCATTGGTTTTGGGCGCTTGATGCCGGCCGATCGATCAGGAGCGTGGCGGGGGGCCGTGGCCCATACGGAAAGCTGACACCCGCTGCCGCGCCCTAAAAATCCGTCGGCGCGCCGCCTTCCTCCTTGCGTCTGGCGACAAAAGCGGCGAGCTCTTCGGAAATCGCCGGATCCATCGGCGGCGGTTCGCTTGCCGCCAGCACTTCCTTGAAGATCGCGTTGGCGCGCTGCCAGGCGACGGGCTCACCGGCGTCGTGCCAGGTCTCGAAATTGCGCCAGTCCGAGATCATCGGAGCGTAGAAGGCGTCGCGATAGCGTTCCTGGGTATGCGCGGCTCCGAAATAATGGCCGCCGGGACCGACTTCGCGCACCGCGTCAAGCCCGAGCGCCGCATCGCCGACATCCAGCGGTTCGAGGAATTTCGACACCATCTGCAGCAGTTCGATGTCGAGCACGAATTTCTCGAACGAGGCGCAAAGCCCGCCTTCGAGCCAGCCGGCCCCGTGTTTGAGCATGTTGACGCCGCCCATGACTGCGCCCCAGAGCGAAAACACGGCTTCATAGGCCGCCTGGGCATCGACGCTGTTGGCCGCGCACACATTGGACGAGCGGTAGGGGACCTTGTAGCGCCGGGCCAGCTGGCCGCCGATGATGGCGGCTTTCATATATTCCGGCGTGCCGAAGGCCGGCGCGCCGCTCTTCATGTCGACGTTGGACGTAAACCCGCCATAGACGACCGGCGCGCCCGGATTGACCATCTGGGTGAACGCCATTCCGGCGAGCGCTTCCGCGTTCTGTTGCACCAGGGCGCCTGCGATGGTTACCGGCGCCATGGCACCGGACAGCGTGAATGGCGTTACCACGACCATCTGGTTGCGCTTCGACATTTCCATGATCCCGCCGAGCATGGGGATGTCGAGTTTTAGCGGCGAATTGGTGTTGATCACCGTCATCAGGCTGGTGCGTTGATCGAATTCCTCATCGGTCAGACCATGGGAGATGCGTGCGATCTCAATGCCGTCCCGGATCCGTTCCGGTCCCAGCGAATAGGCATGCATGGCCTTGTCGGTCAGCGTCGCCATGTCCGACAGCGCATCCAGATGCCGGATTGACGGGTGGATATCCACCGGTTCGACCGGATAGCCGCCGATCATGTGAAGGATATTGTAATGATTGATCAGTTTCAGGAATTTGCGGTAATCCGCGCGGTTTCCGGTGCGGCGACCCGTGTCCATATCGGAGCAGTTCGGCGGACTGGCGACCGGACAGAACGCCAGATAGTCGCCGCCGATTGTGACAGTGTGCGCCGGATTGCGCGCATGCAAGGTGACCTGTTCAGGCGCCGTTGCCATCGCCTGCGTGATCAGGGCGCGGTCGAACCGGACCCGGTCGCTGTTCGGGTCGAGGTCGGCACCGGCCTGTTTCAGGATGGTTTTGGCGTCGGGATGGATAAAATCGACACCGATTTCCTCCAGGATCGTCAGCGAGGCGTCGTGGATCGCCTCGACCTCATCGTCGCTGATGAACTTGACGGGCGGCATCCGCAACCGCGGTTGCCGGAACGGGGCCTGGTTGTCCTGGCGGGCAATCGGCGAATCGCCGTCGGCATTTTTCCTGCGTCGTCGTCTTTCGCCTGCTGCGCGTCGCTCGCTCATCTCGAAATGCCCCTGCCTGGCGGTCGGGCCCCCGCGGGCGATCCCGCCTCAGGGGCCATCATACCATCACAGTGACGGAAATCGGCAGGCAGACAACGATAAGACCGGCTGGAAACAACCGGATTGCGGCATGAGACGAAACTATTCGGGGTAAAGATCCCCTTGCCGTGGGTTGGATGCCTCAGGCAGCCTGATCGCTCGGTTGTGCCGCCTCTTCCTCGTGTTCGGCTTCTTTCGATTTCAGCACCTGCATCCGCGCGATCGTATCGGCGAGCTTCTGGTTCAGGCTCATGATCCCGGACTGGATTGCGACCAGTTCCATTTCAAGCAGGCCGATCTCGTCGGACAGGGTGTTGGCCGATGGCGATTCGCCCTTGCCGACCAGGAGCCAGGTCGGGCTGACATTGAGGAACGCGGCCAGCATGGCAAGCCGGTTGGAGCGCGGTTCAGAGCGATCGGTTTCCCACATTTTCAGCGTCGTGGTCTTCACTCCGAGGCGGCGGGCCAGTTGAGCGAGCGAATATCCTCCGGCTTCCCGGGCCCGGGAAATTCTGCCGCCAATGGTGTCGCTGGCGTCGAAACCGTTCACCGGTTCGCCCAGAATCGATTCGTGATTCTCTGTCATCATGTCGTCCGCTCCTGATCTGTTCGTCTCGTATTATCCGGCAGAAATGCGACGCGCTGTCTGAACGACGACCGCGGCTTTTACAAAACCGACCGCATCGCGAAAGCTCGGCATTTTTTGCAAGACCCGGACACAAAATTCGTCTAACGGAATACGCATGTCACGTATTCTTGTCCTGGGCGCCGGAATGATGGGCGCCGCGATCACCGTTCCGGCAGCCGACAACGCGCATTCCATTGAACTTGTCGGCACCGAATTCGACGCCGACACCATCCGGTCGGTTCGCGACACGGGATGGCACCCGGGTCTTGAAACACAACTGGCCAAGCATGTCGAACCTTTTGATCTTGAATCCTGTGGGCAAAACCGCACACCGGACCCGGATCTGGTGATCATTGCCGTTACATCCGCGGCTTTGCCATGGGCCTGCCAATGGGTCGCAAATGCCGTTGCCCGGCCGGTCCCGGTGGTCCTCGTCGCCAAGGGTGTATCAATTGGTGATGACGGAATTATGCCGCTCAGCGATTTTGCAGCTGCCGAACTGACCGCCCATTCGGGGCGGCGCTATCCGGTTGTCGCGATCGCCGGTCCCTGCATTGCCCGGGACCTCGCCAACAAACATCACACCTCGGTGGTTCTGGCGAGCCGCGACCTGGACGCGGCAACCAAGGTCAAGACGCTGCTTGGCACCGACTATTACCACCTGCAGATCGAAGCCGATGTCGACGGCGCGGAGTTTTGCGCCGCATTCAAGAACCTCTATGCGATCGCTGTCGGCTGGGCCGCCGGCACCGGTGCGCGCGGGTCAACTTCGATCGGCGGCGTTCCCACCGTCAACCTGAAGGCGACATTGTTCGCCCAGGCACTCCTGGAAATGGGGTATCTGGTGGAGGTGTTCGGCGGTGTCGACAAGACGGCTCTCGGGCCCGCCGGCGCCGGAGATCTTTATGTGACCTGCGATGCCGGACGCAATGGACGGCTTGGAAGGCATCTGGGCAGCGGCCTGTCGTTTCGTGAAGTGGTCGACGGTCCGATGCGCGGAGAGACGGTCGAGGGCGCGGATCTGGCAAGACTGGTCGAGCCGCGGATCGCCGCCATGATTGCTTCAGGCGCGGTTGACGCGGCGCGTGTCCCCCTGTTGCTGGCAATTCTGCGCGAAATCTGCGAAGGCCCGCATAAACATTTCGATTTCGCGGCAATTCTGGGAATTCAGCCCAATGGCTGACCCCGTTCATCAAGTGAGGGAAACCATGTCTAGCCATCCAGCACCCACGCCCGCTTCGACGGTCGATAGCGCCAAAACCCGTGACGATTGCCTCGAACGGGATCGCGCGGATGGGCTTGCCGGTCTCAAATCGCGGTTCGAATTGCCGGACGGCGTCATCTATCTCGACGGCAATTCTCTCGGTGCGGTTTCGCGCGACGCCAAACAGACGCTGATGCATACGGTCGAACAGCAATGGCAGCCGGACCTGATCAAGTGCTGGAATACGGCCGGCTGGGCCGACTGGCCGCTGGTGATCGGCGACAGGGTCGGCGCGCTGGTCGGCGCGGCGCCCGGGCAGACCGTCGCCGCCGACGGAACCTCGATAAATCTGTTCAAGGCGCTGGTCGCCGCGTTGCGCATGAATTCCGGGCGCAGCGTTATCGTTTCCGGCAAGGACAATTTCCCCAGCGACCTCTACATTACCGAAGGCGCGTCGGCCCTGTTTGAAGGCACCGAAAGGCGTCTGGTTCCAGCCGATGCGAGCGAGGACGACGTCATTGCGCTGCTGGACGACACTGTCGCGGTTCTGACCCTGACCCATGTGAATTACAAGACCGCGCGCATCTGGGACATGAAACGGCTGACCGAGGCTGCGCACAAACACGGTATCCTGGTGATCTGGGACCTGGCACATTCGGCCGGTGCGGTTCCGGTTTTTCTTGATGATGCCGGCGCCGACTTCGCCGTCGGCTGCGGCTACAAATATCTCAATGGCGGCCCCGGTGCGCCGGGATTCGTCTATGTTGCAAAACGCCATCTCGGAATTGCGGCAAACCCTCTGACCGGATGGCTCGGGCATGCGTCTCCGTTTGCCTTCGACCTTGCCTACGAACCGGCCAAGTCGATTGAATCCTTTATCTGCGGAACGCCCCAGATCCTGTCGTTTGCGTCCCTGAAGGGCGCGCTCGACCTTTTCGACGAGACCAGCATTGCCGACCTCTACGCCAAATCCATGGCGCTTACGGATCTGTTTGTCGAACTGGTCGAAAGCCGGTGCGCCGGTCATGGCCTTGAACTGATTTCACCCCGGAACGCGGAGCGGCGCGGCAGCCATATCTCGTTTGCGCATCCCGGCGCCTTCGCGATCATTCAGGCATTGATCGCCCGCGGGGTGATCGGCGATTTCCGGGCGCCCGATGTTGCCAGGTTCGGGTTCGCGCCGCTTTACAATTCCTTCGTCGATATCTGGGATGCCGTGCAGCATCTCGTCGAGGTCATGGAAGGCGAGGAATGGAAACGCCCCGAATTCAACGTGAAGAAGAAAGTGACCTGATCGAAAGGGCGGCCATGACCGACACTTCGGAAACCGGCAAAAGGCCGGACTCTGACAACAGGTTCGACACTGGAATGGCGGTACGTCGCGCCGTGCTCGGCGATGCGCATGTCGATCGCGCCGAATCCGCCAAATCCGCGTTTGACGAACCGTTCCAGACGCTGATCACCGAGGGGGCCTGGGGCTCGGTCTGGTCCGGCGACCAATTGACCCGGCGCGAACGCTCGCTCGTCACCCTGGCCCTGCTTGCGGCATTAGGTCACGAAGAGGAGGTCGCCATGCATGTCCGGGCCACTGAAAATACCGGAGCAAGCCCGGCAGATGTCCGCGAGGCGCTGATGCATGTGGCGATTTATGCCGGTGTTCCCGCGGCAAACCGGGCTTTCAAGCGCGTCAAACAGACCTATGCGGAGATGGGGATAACCTTCGATGAATCGGGTGAAAAACCCGCTTGATCCGTACCCTGCGGGGATGGGTCACTGGTCATGAATTCGACCAAAAGATAGTATTTTTCATGACACTTCTGTGTCAAAGACCTTGCCAGCCCCTGCCGGATCGTTAAAACCCCGGGACCGGCTACGGTCGCTTATCTGAATTCCGGCCTGATCAGGGGGTCAGGACGATCTCTCTGCAACCGCGTGCGGTTGCCCAAAATGAACGAACGGGGCGTCCTTTGCTATTCAGGGGCCTGATCCAATCGGGCCTTGGAGCGCTCTGCCAACCGCCTTGGAGAACACCGTGAAACAGACTGGCTTGTGGAATAAGGCCCGTGGCGTTGAAACACTCGGCCTGAAGCCTGCTGGCGTCTTTTACAATCAGCTTCCTCCCGCGCTGGTCCAATCCTCGATCGAGCGGGGTGAAGGACAGTTGGGACCGGGCGGAACCCTGGTCGCGTTGACCGGAGAGCATACGGGCCGTTCCCCCAAGGACAAGTTCATCGTTCGCGAGCCGTCCGTGGAAGCCAATATCTGGTGGGACGCCAACGCGGCGATGGAACCGGAGGCGTTTGAAATTCTGTATCAGGACATGCTGGCCCATTGCGGGGCTAAGGAGCTGTTTGTCCAGGACCTCTACGCCGGAGCCGACCCCACCTATCGGCTCGATGTGCGCGTCATCACCGAACTGGCCTGGCACGGCCTGTTCATCCGTCACATGCTGCGCCGGCCGGAACGCCATGAACTGGCCGGTTTCGAACCCGAATTCACCATCCTCAACGCGCCGAGTTTTTCCGCCGATCCGGTGCGTCACGGCTGTCGCTCCAACACGGTTATCGCGGTCTCGTTCGAACGCAGGCTGATCCTGATCGGCGGGACCTCCTACGCCGGTGAAAACAAGAAGTCGGTCTTTTCGGTGCTCAACTATCTGCTGCCCGAAAAAGGCGTCATGCCGATGCATTGTTCGGCCAACCATGCGACCGGCAATGCCGACGAGGCCGCCGTCTTCTTCGGATTGTCGGGCACCGGCAAGACCACCCTGTCGGCCGACCGGAACCGCACTCTGATCGGCGACGACGAACATGGCTGGTCGGACGAGGGCATCTTCAATTTCGAAGGCGGCTGTTACGCCAAGACCATCAAGCTTTCAAAGGCCGACGAGCCCGAAATCTATGCCGCGACCAGGGAATTCGGCTGCGTGCTGGAGAATGTGGTGCTGGATCTGGATAGCCGCGAGTATGATTTCGACGATGCCCGCTACACGGAAAACACCCGGATTGCCTATCCGCTGGATGTCATTTCCAATGCCAGCAGCACCTCGGTTGCCGGCATCCCGAAGAACATCGTCATGTTGACCTGCGATTCCTTCGGCGTCCTGCCGCCGATCGCCCGCCTGTCTCCGGCCCAGGCCATGTATCACTTCCTGTCCGGGTTCACTGCCAAGGTTGCCGGAACCGAGAAGGGGCTGACCCAGCCCGAACCGACCTTTTCAACCTGTTTCGGGGCTCCGTTCATGCCGCGCCGGCCGGAAGTCTATGGCCGTCTGCTACGCGAAAAGATCGCCCGTCACGGCGCGACCTGCTGGCTGGTCAATACCGGTTGGACCGGAGGCGCCCACGGCGTCGGGTCCCGCATGCCGATCCGCGCGACCCGCGGATTGCTCGCCGCCGCGCTCGACGGATCGTTGAACGGCGTGGAGTTCCGCAAGGATCCCCATTTCGGGTTTGAAGTTCCGATCGAAGTGCCCGGCATCGAGTCCGCGCTGCTCGATCCGCGTTCGACCTGGAGCGATCCGGTGGCCTACGACGCCCAGGCCAACAAGCTGGTGTCCATGTTCATCGACAATTTCGGTCAATATGTCGACCATGTCGGCGACGACGTGCTGGCGGAAGCCCTGAAGGCCTGACCGGCATAGGGGCCTGGTCTTTATCCCATAGCCCACGGTCCGTGATGGGCGCCATCCTTGTCGACACGCTCAAAACCGTGTTCCCCGAAGAAGTCCCGCTGTGCCTGCAACAGGTTGGCGGTTGACTGGGCGCGGCGATAGGTTTCGAAATAGCCAAGCGCAGCTCCGAGCGCGGGAACCGGCAGTCCGGTTTCCGCAGCGAGTGCGACGGTCTTGCGCAGGGCCGGAATGGTGTCCTTGATGGTGTCGACCACATTCGGCGCGACCAGCAGGTTGGCCGGCGCCGTCTCGGCCTCATAGGCGGCCATGATCACTTCCAGGAATTGCGAGCGAATGATGCAGCCGGCACGCCAGATCCGGGCGACGTTCTGATATGGCAGATCCCAGCCATTCTCATCGGACGCCGTGGCCATGACCGCGAAACCCTGGGCATAGGCGATGATCTTGGCCGCCAGCAAGGCGTTTTCCAGCGTCTTCACGGCCTCGACGCCGGAGGCCGGAAGGGGCTCGGCGGGCAGATCCCCATAAATCGCCTCAGCAGCGGTCCGTTGCTGTTTCAGCGCCGACAGAGCGCGGGCGGAAACCGCTTCTTCGATCGTGGTGGCGGGAACCCCGAGCGCCTGCGCCTCGATTGCTGTCCACCGGCCGGTGCCCTTCTGACCGGCACGGTCGAGAATGATGTCGACCATCGGACGTCCGGTTTCCGGATCGTCGGCCGCTAGCACCTTGCCTGTAATCTCGATCAGGTAGGATTTGAGCGGACCGTTGTTCCAGCGGTCGAAAATGTGTCCGATGTCCTTTGGCGCCTGCCCAAAGCCATTGCGCAGCACGCCGTAGATCTCGGCGATCATCTGCATGTTGGCATATTCGATGCCGTTGTGGATTGTCTTGACGAAGTGGCCGGCGCCGTCGCTGCCGAGATAGTCCGAACACGGATCGTCCTCATGCCGGGCGGCAATCGCGGTCAGGATCGGTTCCACCCGCTCGTAACAGTCGCGCGTGCCGCCGACCATGATCGACGGTCCGTAGCGCGCGCCCTCGGCGCCGCCGGAAACCCCAATGCCGAGATAGGAAATTCCGGTTGGCGCCAACTCAGCAAACCTGCGCTGGGTGTCGTGGAAGTTGGCATTGCCGGCATCGATCAGGATGTCGGCCCTGTCGACCCGCGCGCGAAGCAGGGCGATCTGTTCATCGACCGCGTCGCCCGCCTGCACCATCATGATGATCGGGCGCGGCGGTTTGATGGCCGCAACCAGATCGTCCAGGCTGTGACAGGCAATGCAGCGTTCCGCCAGCGGTCCGGCACTGGCCATGAAAGTGTCGGTTTTTTCCCGGGTCCGATTGAACACGGCGATCCGGTATCCTCGATCGGCGATGTTGAGAGCCAGATTCGCACCCATCACTCCAAGCCCGATCAGTCCGATGTCGGCGTCGCTCATAAAGATTGTCCTATTGATTTGAAACGGTGTCTTTGCCGCCGGAAAGGGAGGCTATTGAATTCAGCGCCGATTCGAAAACCGCCTGCACCGGCTGGTCCCCGTCGATCACAATCGCGAATTCGTCGTCGCCGGGAAGTTCCAGCGTTTCCAGTTGGGAATCCAGGAGGGCCGGCGGCATGAAGTGGCCCTGTCTCGATTTCATTCTTTCGGCCAGCACCGACCGGCTGCCGTCGAGCAGGATGAACAGAACCGGGCGCCCGGCGGCATCGACGATCTGTTGGCGGTATTGACGCTTCAGCGCCGAGCAGGCGATGACCCGGCCTGACCTCGATTTTGCAAGGGTTTCCCCGACTTTTTGCAGCCAGGGGCGCCGGTCCTCGTCGTTCAGGGGAGAGCCGGCCGCCATCTTGTCGACATTGGCCTGCGGGTGCAGGGCATCGCCGTCGATGAACTCCGCATCGATCGCCTCTCCGAGCAGCGTGCCGATGGTGGTTTTGCCGCAACCGCAAACGCCCATGACCACCACGGGCGGTGGCGCGGTTCCATCGAGTCCGGACGCGCTACGCATCGACGTGGAAAAGCCGTCATTTTTTTCGATATCGGGCACGGAATGATCTATACAATTGGAGACGATCTTCCTTCGATCTCACTTTATGGCGGCGAAATCAAGCCGGGCGCTGCGGCCGGGCACAGTACGGAACATGAGCGGACAATCCATGAAATCTGTCATCATTCACCAGGCGCGGGATCTGCGCGTCGAATCCACCGAATTCACGGACACACCGGGTGCGGGACAGGTTGAGATAGCGGTCGAGGCCGGTGGTATCTGCGGATCCGATCTGCACTATTACCAGCATGGCGGGTTTGGCGCGATCCGGGTCAAGGAACCGATGGCGCTCGGGCATGAAGTCGCGGGAACGATCGTGTCGCTTGGGGCTGGCGTGACGGGGCTGGCGCCGGGCGACCGGGTTGCGATCAATCCAAGCCGACCCTGCGGCATCTGCAGATATTGTCAGGCCGGACAACAGCATCATTGCCTAGACATGCTGTTTTACGGCAGTGCCATGCGCACGCCCCACGTTCAGGGCGCATTCCGCCAGAAACTGGTCGCCGACGCCAGTCAGTGTTTTCCGGTGGCCGATTCGGTTTCGCTGGGTGAGGCGGCCTTTGCCGAGCCGTTTGCGGTGACGTTGCATGCGGTCGCGCGCGCCGGATCGCTGCAGGGCAAGCGGGTGCTGATTACCGGGTGCGGGCCGATCGGTGCCTTGACCATCCTCGCGGCGCGCGTCCACGGAGCCCGCGAGATCGTGGTCACGGATATTGTCGATGCGACCTTGGAAAAGGGCATGCAGGTAGGCGCGGATCGCGCCATCAACGTTGCCGACGATCCGACGGCGCTCGATTTGTTTTCGGCCGACAAGGGCACGTTCGACGTCATGTTCGAGGCCTCGGGCAATGAACGGGCCTTGCGGGCAGGAATGGAAGTGCTGAAACCGCGCGGTATTCTCGTGCAACTCGGACTTGGCGGCGACGTCTCGATTTCCCAGAATCTTGTGGTCGCCAAGGAAATCGACTTGCGCGGGTCCTTTCGCTTCAACGAGGAATTCGAACAGGCGGTCGATCTGATCAATCGGCGCAAGGTCGATGTTCTGCCGCTTTTGACCGCGACCTATCCGGTTGATGACGCGGTTGCGGCATTTGACGCGGCCGGCGATCGCATGACGGCGATGAAGGTACAACTTAGCTTCCAGTAAAACATCCAACAAAACGTTTAAATTGCATATGGTTCCTTGCTTCCGCTCACAATAAGCTGTTGACTTGCCGGAGGCTGGTTTGACCATTCCCGATCCTGACTATCTGAAAGCATGCGGATGATGAACTATCGAGTTGCCAGCGGTCGAAACGGCCGCCGTGTTTCCTTTCTGGGTCTCGCTGTCGCCGGACTTATATTGTCCGCCTGCGAGGGAGAGCAGGCTGCGACGGGCGATCAGGCACCGCCGCCGCCATCGGTTGTGGTGTCGGCTGCCTCGATGCAGGAAATCAGGCGGGCCTTTGAATTTATCGGCCAGGTGACCGCCATAGACGATGTCCACCTGATGGCGCGGGTCTCCGGGTTTCTTGAGGAAAAAAAGGTCGTCGACGGCGCCAATGTGGAGGAAGGCGACGTTCTGTTCGTCATTGAAAAGGCGCCCTATCAGGCGGCCCTGACGGCAGCCGAAGCGGATGTGGCCAATGCGGAGGCGGAAGCCGCGCTGAAGAAGGCGGATCTCGACCGCGATCAGGACCTGTTTGAAAAAGGGCACGTCTCCCAGGCCAAACTGGATGCCGCCCAGGCCGGGCGCGACAAGGCGCTGGCCGCGGTCGCCTCGGCAAAGGCCGCCGTCATCCAGGCCGAACTCAATCTCGGCTACACCGACATCAAGGCGCCGTTTGCCGGCAGAATCGGCAAGACCGAATACAGTGTCGGCGATGTGGTCGGCGCGTCCTCTGAACCGATTGCCCGCCTGATCCGGGTTGCGCCGGTCTACGTGACCTTCTCGATCACGGAAAAGGACTATCTGACTGCGGTTCAGGAAGGCGGTATTGACCCGAAAAACCTGCAGACCGCCGGACGTCCGCTCGGTGTCACCCTGACGCTGCCCAACGGCAAGACCCATGGCGAAGAGGGCGAAATCGTCTTCATCGACAATCAGGTCGATGCCAAAACCGGATCGATCGGTGTACGGGCCCGGTTCGCCAATGCCGACCTCGTGCTGGTGCCCGGCACTTATGTAACGGTGGTCATCTCGCAGTCGGAAATCGTCAGCGCCCTGACGGTCCCGCAGGCGGCCGTGCAACGCGACCAGAAGGGGCCGTTCGTGCTCGCCATCAACGCCCAGGAAATGGTCGAGCAGCGCCATGTGAAGCTTGGCGACGCAACGGAAACCGGCTTTGAGGTGCAGGAAGGTCTGCAGGAAGGCGAGCGGGTGATCGTCCAGGGATTGCAGAAGGTTCGTCCCGGTGTCCCGGTGAATGCGGTTCTTGACGCCAAGCCGGTGGAATAAAGATGGTCTCCAGGATATTCATCTACCGCCCGAAACTGGCCCTGGTCATTTCGCTGGTCATCACCATTGCCGGTATCATCGGCTATCTGGCGCTCCCGGTCGAGCAGTTTCCCGAAATCACACCGCCCGTCGTCAATGTGACGGCCAGCTACACGGGCGCAAGCGCGGAAGTGCTGGAGGAAAGCGTCGCCGCGCCCATCGAAGCCCAGGTCAACGGTGTCGACGGCATGATATCCATGTCGTCGAACAGCACCGGGACCGGCAACTATTCCCTGGACGTGACATTCGAAGTCGGCACCGATCCGGATATCGCGACGGTCAACGTGCAGAACCGGGTCAGCCAGGCGACGAGCCAATTGCCGACGGAAGTGACCAAAAACGGCGTGACCGTGCAAAAGGCCAGCACCAACATGCTGCTGGTCATTACCCTTTATTCTCCGAACGAGACCTACGACGAGGTGTTTCTTTCCAACTACGCCTCGATCAACTTGAAGGATGCTCTCGCCCGGGTTTCCGGTGTCGGCAAGGCGGATGTCATGACCGACTTTTCCTACGGTATGCGGATCTGGCTGGATCCGGACCGTCTTGCCGGGCTGGCGATGACGCCAAGCGATTTCATTGCCGCGATTCAGGATCAGAACCTTCAGGTGTCGGCCGGCCAGATCGGGGCGCCGCCCGTGCCCGAAGGGCAGCAGTTCCAGTATACGATCAAGGCCGAGGGACGCCTTGCGACGGTCGAGGGGTTTGAAAACATCGTGCTGCGCACTGGTGGAAACGGTGCGGTCATCCGGGTTGGCGATGTGGCGAGGGTTCAACTCGGTTCGCAGCTTTATGCCGCCAGCGGCAATTTCAACGGCAAGCCGTCGACGGTGCTGGCGGTTTATCAGGCGCCGGGCGCCAACGCGCTCGCCGTTGCCCAGGGTGTGCAGGAGCGGCTGGAACAATTGTCCCGCTCCTTCCCCGACGATATGGAATATTCCGTACCTTTCGACACAACGAAATTCGTCGAAAGTTCGCTTCAGGATGTGATCACCACCCTGATGATGACGTTCGGTCTGGTGGTTGCTGTCGTGTTCGTGTTTCTGGCAAACTGGCGTGCAACGCTGGTTCCGGCGGTCGCAATTCCGGTCTCGCTGATCGGGACCTTCGCATTTCTGCTGGCCGCCGGCATGTCCTTGAACACGATCAGCCTGTTTGCCCTGGTGCTGGCGATCGGCATCGTCGTCGACGACGCGATTGTCGTGGTCGAGAATGTGGAACGTATCATTGCCGAAGAGGGGCTTTCGCCCCGCGAGGCGACGGCCAAGGCCATGGAGCAGATCACCGGGCCGGTGATCGCGACGACGCTCGTCCTCCTGGCCGTATTTGTACCGACGATCTTCATGCCGGGGATTACCGGGCGTCTCTATTCGCAGTTTGCGATCACGATCTCGGTTGCCGTGGTTATTTCTTCGATTAACGCGCTGACACTTTCGCCGGCCCTGTGCGGGCTGGTGCTGAAACCGAGAACCGGTGGCCCGAAGGGGTTGCTGGCGGTTTTCGACCGTGGCATCGACCGGGTCAGATCCGGTTATGTCGGAGTGGTTGGCGTGCTCCTGTCGCGGTCCTTTGTCGGTGTTCTTTCCGTCGCCGCCATTATTGCAGGCATTGTCTTTCTGGGCGGCCGGTTGCCGACCGGTTTTTTGCCGTCTGAAGATCAGGGATATCTGATGGTGGATGTGCAATTGCCGGATGGGGCCGCCCTGCAGCGCACGGAGGTCATATCCGCGCTGATGGAAAAGGATCTGGCGACGATGAACGGCGTTGAGAACGTCGTGACGGTCAACGGCTTTTCGATCCTCAACGGCGGCCTCTCGTCGAACGGCGCTCTTGTGATCGTTACCCTGGACCCCTGGGACGAGCGCCAGGAACCGGGCGAGAGTGCGGATGCGATCCTCGGTAAATTGTGGGCGCAGTTCTCCACCATCGCCGGCGCCAACATCATCGCGTTCAACCCGCCGCCGATTCCGGGGCTGGGCACCACCGGCGGCGTCGAGCTCAAGATACAGCAGACCGGCGGCGGATCGCCGGAGGACCTTGCCGCGGCCAGCGGTTCGATGGTCTATGCTGCCAATCAGGATCCCGCCATCGGCCAGGCCTACACCACATTCCGTTCCAATGTGCCTCAGGTCTTCGTCGATCTGGACCGGGAAAAGGCCAAGACGCTCGGCGTCAATGTCGCTGATGTCTTCTTGACGTTGCAGGCTTATTTGGGATCGTATTATGTAAATGATTTCAATCTGTTCGGGCGCGTTTATAAGGTAATGATTCAGGCTGACGGCGACTACCGCAACAATGTTGAAGATATCGGTCGCCTTTATGTCCGCTCGGCCAATGGGGACATGGTTCCCCTGCGCACTCTGGTGACGGTCACCAACACGCTCGGACCGCAATTGCTCAATCGTTACAACATGTTCCGCTCGGCTTCCATCAACGCGGCACCGGCCCCCGGGGCGTCGACCGGTGTGGTGATCGCGTCCATGCAGGAAAAGGCCGCGGAGGCGCTACCTGACGGCTATGCTTACGAATGGACCGGCACGGCGCAACAGCAGCAGGGCGCCAACGAGGTCGTGATCGTCGTTCTGGTCCTGTCAATCCTGTTCGCCTACCTGTTCCTGGTCGGACAGTATGAAAGCTGGTCGATGCCGCTGGCGATCCTGCTGTCGGTCACGGTCGCTCTGCTCGGGGCGTTCCTGGCGGTTCTGCTCACCGGGCGCGACGTCAATCTCTATACCCAGATCGGCATGATCATGCTGGTCGGACTGGGCGCCAAGAACGCCATTCTGATTGTCGAGTTCGCGATGGAGGAACGGGCCGCCGGCAAGTCGATCATCCAGGCGGCGAGGGATGCCGCCAATCTTCGTTTCCGCGCGGTGATGATGACGGCCTTGTCATTCCTGCTCGGCGTCATTCCGCTTCTGATTGCGTCGGGGGCCGGTGCGGCCAGCCAGCAGGCCATTGGCTGGGCGGTGTTCGGCGGCATGTTCATGGCCACCACTCTCGGCGTTATCCTGATCCCGGTCCTCTATGTCGTCATGCAGATCCTTCGAGAACGGCTGAAGGGACAGTATCAGGGGGCGGATGCGGCCGGTTCCGCCGCGCCGGTGCCCGCGCAGAGCTAACGCATGTCGCGTTTGATCTGCCTCAGATCAAACGAAAACGATTTGCGCAACAAAAGCTCTGCAGCGTGTTGCGTGAATCCGATTTCACGCAACACGCTGCAGAGCCGTCCGAGTAAACCTGAACGGCCCTAAAGCAAATCCGCGATCAGCGCCGGGGCGAAGGGGGCACAAGGCCGAGAAGCAGGCCGCTTAACCTCTGCTGGCAAGGGCCGGCCGGGTTTGCGGTGCACGGGCCGGTTCCCGGGCCGCACGGGCTTCCTGGGAGATGAGCTGGGCCTGCGAGACATCGTCAAGGAACATTGGACGGGCGAAGTAATAGCCCTGGGCAAGTCTGATACGCGTTGCCCCCTGGAGATAAACCAGTTCATCGATTGTCTCCACGCCTTCGACGATGATCGACATGTCGAGGGCCTGGGACAGCGATTCGATCGCTTTCAGGATACTTTGGCTGCGCGGACGTTGGTGGATTGCGGTGATGAACGACCGGTCGACCTTGATTTCATCGGCGGTGATGTCGGCGAGCGCGGAGAGGGAGGAATAGCCTGTTCCGAAATCGTCTATGGATACCCGCGCGCCGATTTCACGAATCATTGGCAGAACTTCCGTCTGGAAGCGGCTCTTCGACAGGAACGCCTCTTCTGTGACTTCCAGCATGAAACGTCCGGCATGTCCGGTTGCTTCGATGGCATCGACAAACGAGCGCATGAAAACCGGCTCGTCGGCCTGACGCGCCGCAACGTTGACGCTGATGCTGCAGGCCTCTCCGAACGCTTCGTTGATATGATCCATACCGTCAACGGTTTCCGCCAGAACCAAATGCGTGATTTCGTCCATCAATCCGAGCTCGACCGCCAGATTGACGAAATCGCCCGGGGGCTGGATCAGTCCCTGTTCGTCGCGCCAGCGCAACAGCACCTCGACACCAACCACCTTGCCTGAGCGGAAATCGACTTTCGGCTGGTAGGCGCAGCAGATTCGGCGGTCCCGAACCGCGAGGCGCAGCCTTTGTTCGATTTGCATACGTTCGTTGGAGGCGCCGCCGACACGGGCATCAAAAAATTGCACGCGGCCCTTGGTCCCGTCTTTGATCCGGTACATGGCCTGGTCAGCATTCTCGCACAGGGTGTCGAACGAGTTTCCATCGGCCGGATACAGGCTGACGCCAATGGAAGCGGATGTGAAAACCTCATAGCCGTCGATGAAAAACGGTTCTTTCAATCTTGCGAGAAGCCGTTGGATATCCTTGTTGACATCGTCGAGCGAACCGGCGGGCGAAAGCAGCAGAATGAACTCGTCGCCGCCGACCCGGGCGAGCATGTCCGAGGGACGCAACTCGCTTGTCAGCCGTTCGGCGATCTTCACCAGAAGGGAATCGCCGACCGCGTGGCCATAATAGTCATTGACATTCTTGAAACCGTCGAGATCGACGAAGGCAAGTGCAAAGACGCTTTCGGGGCGTTCGGTCAGGGATGCCACGATCTTTTCCAGGAACCCGCGATTGGGCAACCCGGTAAGATTGTCGAAATAGGCGCGCTTGAACAGATCGTCTTCCAGTTGCCGCTGTTCGGTGATGTCATAAGAAAGACACAGGTGCAGATCCTGAGCCCGCATGGGCAAAGACAGACGATCGATCCGAAATGTCCGCCCGTCGATCTCGACGGCGTTCCCTTCATCCGGAAGGTCTGAATGGGCTCGACCCGCCTTGTTGGCATAAAACGGAGTTCCGGCGCTGTCTTTCGCCGAAATTCCAACCGGCAGTGCATCGAATATCGCAAGCAGCTTTTCGGTATGGTCTGCTGTAGTCACAAGATTATCCTCAGGAATAACCGGATCGGAACGATCGCAGACGCCGGAGATAGCAGCGTCTGCTAAGATCTATCGTTTCAGAATCTGACGGCGGGCATCGTCCAGCAAATCGTTTATTGCCGCACCGGACTCCGGCCGCCGTAACGGGTCTGGCCGACTACCGATTTCAGGGCGCGGCCCGCCTGCAATTTGTGCGTTGGTCGCGGCGGCGTTGGGAGCCACCGGGTCGGGAGCGGCGGGAATTGGCCCGATGTCCTTCTTGTCCGTGCCGCGCCAACGATTGACAACTGCGTTGACGAACTCCTTGCGCGATACACCCTCCCAATTGCTTTCCGACGACAGACCCGCATCCGCGCGCGGCAGGGCGGCTTCATCCAGCCGCAAAAACGAAAACTGGGCCGGAACCGGCATGCCTTCTCCGAAGCCGATCACATCGCCGGTTCCAAGGGTCGGGACAAAATCCAGCAGGTTGGCGGCAGCATCCGAAACCGCGGACCGCAACAGGGCCTGATCGTGATCATTGGCCATGCGCATGGCAAACAATGTGCTGCACTGTGAGATGATGGTCGGGTCGAGTTCGGCGGGTCGCTGGGTCACGAGGCCAAGAAACACACCATATTTTCGTCCTTCCTTGGCCATGCGCGAAAGGGCCCGGCGCGATGGCGCAAAGCTCATGCTTCGGTCGGCGGATGCATAACGGTGGGCTTCTTCGCACACAAACAGCAGAGGCATTTTGCCTTCGCTCCACAATCCGAAATCGAAGGCAAGTCTCCCAAGCAGGGACACGACTGCATCGATAACCTCAACCGGGAGTCCTGCGAGCTGCATGATCGAAATCGGCTTGCCATCGGATTCCAGCCGGAAAAGCGTATTCAGCAGTTCCGCCATAATGTCGCCGCCCACGCTGGCATTTTCGAACATGAAGGCGTAGCGCGGGTCGTTTTTGATCGTCTCCATCCGCATCATCAGGCGATGATAGTTCATGCGTGACGAGCGGTTTTCCAGTTTCCCCATGCGGCTGTCGATAAGCGAGAGCAGATCTTGCAGAAGGTACGGAACCGGTGTGTCCACCGTGTAACCGGTTCGGGTCGGGTCGCCTTTTTTCAGGGTCACCCGGTCCGGCGATGTCTTGTATTGAAGATAATTGCTCTTTGCGATCGGGATCAGTTCGGACAGGATCTCGATCTCGTCTGCCGGTGCGGGTCTGCCGCCATATATGACATCGGTGAGTTCTTCGAAGGTGAACAACCAGAACGGCAGTTTGAGGTTGCCCGGGCTTATGACATTTGCCGACTGTCCGAAGCTGCGCCCATATTCATTGTGCCCGTCGAGCAGGAAGATGCGGATATCAGGACGCGCCTTTAAAATTTCAGAAAGGATAACCGTTACGCCACTCGACTTGCCGACACCCGTGGAGCCCAGAACCGCGAAATGTTTGGAAATCAGGTTGTCGACATCGATATGGGCGGCAATCGAACTGTCGTGGGCAAGCTGGCCGATATTGATCGTTCGTTGTCCGCTGGGCGTATAGATCAGGCGCAACTGTTCGTTGCTGACATTGTTCGCCGGATCACCGATTGCGGGATAATCGGATACGCCGCGCCTGAAATATGGCTTTCCGTCAGAACCCTTGACAATTTCTCCCATGAGCGCGATGCGGGCGACGGCGGAATGATCCCCGGCCGAGCCGGCATCCAGACGTCTTGCGGAGACTTCCGTAATCATTCCGATAAGCGCTTTTTCGCCTGCGGTGATCGCCATGAATTTGCCGACGGTGGCACGATTTGCGCCCCGATGTTGATCTGACAGGCCGATATGCGCTTCCGAGCCGCGCACGGAAACGATGTGCCCCAGCGATGCCTGAGAGCGGGAAACGGCCGGTTCAAGGACGTGTTGGTCCTGGGTTTGATACGCCACGCTATTTTCCTCGTCATATTTACCGAGTATCTAAAACACAAAAGACTGAGGAAAAAGTTAGCGCCGGTTTTAAAGTTCACAGTCTTACTTTCCTAACGTTACTGGTGTGAAACAATGTCTGAGGCGTACGGTGCGACTTGTCCCGGAAGGCGTCAGAACTGCTGTCGATGGTGGCGAATTCTCTTGAACTGACAATGTTGACGCAGCAGGATGCACCTTATCCGATAAGGTTTGCGGCCTGCATTGTCTCCTCGGCTTCGAATGAATGATCGGAAGAACAGGGAGGTTATATGGACGCAACGATCGAATCCGGCGACGGCGTGTCGCAGGAATCCCGCCACTTCGATGTCCTGATTGTCGGGGCCGGGATTTCGGGCATCGATGCGGCCTACCATCTGCAGAAGGCATGTCCGGGCAAGAGCTTTGTCCTTTTGGACAGACAATCCGGATTTGGCGGGACCTGGCGTCTGCACAAGTTTCCCGGCATCCGTTCCGACAGCGATCTGTTCACATTCGGCTACAGCTGGAAGCCGTGGACCGGGGTTCCGATCGCTACCGCGCAGGAGATCCTGAAATATCTCGACGAAGCCATCGATGAAAACGATATCCGCCGCCATATCCGCTACCGGCAAGAGGCTGACGCCGCGACGTGGTCGAGCGCCGACGCGCGCTGGAGCCTGACCGTCCGGGACCTCGAAACCGGTGCCATCGCTGAATATTCCTGCAATTTCCTCTGGATGTGCCAGGGCTATTATCAGCAGTCCCACGGTTACATCCCGGATTATCCCGGTGTCGAGCGGTTTCAGGGGCCGGTTGTCCATCCCCAGACCTGGCCCGATGACCTTGACTATCGCGACAAGAAAGTTGTCGTGATCGGGTCCGGCGCCACGGCGGCCACATTGATACCGGCAATGGCGCCGGACTGCGCCCATGTCACCATGCTGCAACGTTCGCCGACCTATTTCTTTGCCAGGCCGAAAACCGACGAACTGGCCGAACAGCTTCGCGTGTTGCAGATCCCGGAAGAATGGACGCACGAGATCCTGCGTCGAAAATACCTGTTCGAGAGCGAAGGTGTCACCCGGCGGTCGTTTGAGGATTCCGAGGCGTTGAAAGCGGAGCTAATCGCAGGCGCGCGCGCCTATCTCGGCGATGATTTTGATATCGACACGCATTTTACGCCGACATACCGCCCGTGGCGCCAACGTCTTGCGCTCATTCCCGACGGCGACCTGTTTAAGGCGATCCGGTCAGGGGATGCATCGGTTGAGACGGACACGATCGAGACGTTTCTCGAGCACGGTATCCAATTGAGCTCGGGCAAAGTGCTTGACGCCGATATCATCGTTTCCGCGACCGGGTTCGATCTGTGTGTCCTTGGCGACATCGATTTCGAAATCGATGGTGAAAAGCTCAAATTCGAGGAATGCTGGGCCCATCGCGGCATTCTGTTTTCCGGCGTGCCGAATCTGGCCTGGGTTTTTGGGTATCTGCGCAGCAGTTGGACGTTGCGTGCAGACCTTGTGTCCGATTTTGTCTGTCGCCTCCTGAATCACATGGACGAGACCGGAGCAAAGAGGGTCACGCCGCAATTGCGTGCTGAAGATGCCGGCATGCCGGAGCTTCCCTTTGTCGATCCGGAAAACTTCAATGCCGGATATCTGATGCGCAACATGCACAAAATGCCCAAACAGGGGGATCGGCAGCCTTGGGTTTTCAGCCAGGATTATTACCGGGAAAAGGATGAGATACCTGCGGCCGAGCTCGACGATGGCACATTGATTTACAAGTAATGTCTGTTGCCGGCTGTTCGGGGATCCCCGGGTTCAATCATCCAGGGCCTGGTAAACCGCATTGCGAATATCGTCCTGAAGGGGAATCTTGGAGCCGAGATATTGCGCCATCACGATGCCGGTCAGATCTTCCGCCTTGTCGATCCAGAAATAGGTCGTCGCCGCGCCGGCCCAACCGCATTCACCGACGGACGTCAGACCGAAACCCTGACCCGGGTCCACCATGACCCGTCCCGCCAGCCCGTGTCCGTATCCGGCAAAAACGATCGGGCCTATGCGCATCGGCATCTGGTTGGCAGGCAGCCTGTTGGTCCACATCAGCTCCAGCGCTTTGCGCGACAGCAGACGTTCTCCGGTTGCGGACAGGCCGGTCCTCAGAAAAGCGGTGAACAGGCCATAATCGTCGAGCGTCGAAAACAAACCGTAGCCGCCCCGGTAGTAATTCGGGTCGTCGGCCGGATAAAGGCTTGTCATATCGGCGGCGACGAGGCTTTGCGGCTGGTCGTCATAGTCGAATATTGTGTTGAGGTCGCTTTTGCCGAACATTGCCATCAGGCGATGGCGCTGGCCTTCGGGAATCATGAACCCGGTCTCGGACATGCCCAGGGAATCGAAGACGGCTTCTTTCAGGATTTCCGGGAGCGGCTTTCCGACGATCACTTCAAGGATACGCGCCATGACATCGGTCGCGACACTATAGCGCCATTGGCTGCCCGGTTCGAAAGCGAGCGGAAGGCCCGCCACCTCGCGGACAACCTCCTCAAGCGATGCCGAAGCATCCGCCATAAGGCCTTCGCGATGCAGACGGCCGGCCGGGCAGTCGGGAATAAACCCGTAAGACAGTCCGGCTCGGTGGGTTAAAAGGTGTTCGATCAGGATCGGAGCCTTCGCCGGCCGGATGTCGCCCTCATCGTCGATGATCGTCATTTCCGCGAATTCCGGCAGATAGGCGCTGATCGGCGTGTAGAGGCGCAATCGCCCCTGTTCCATCAGCATCAGCGTAATCGCGGAAATCACCGGCTTGGTCATGGAAAACACGCGATAAAACGGCCTGTCCGGCATTGCGATACCATTGAGCGCGTCGGCCATCCCGACACTGCCGCGCGACCAGTGTTCGCCGCCGCGCGACACCAGCCATTCGATGCCGCTGAAATGTCCTGCTTCGATATGGGATTGCGCGACCGAGTGGATGCGCTGTTTTCGCGGTGAGGTCTGCAAGGCGATCGTCTCCGGAAGGGTGTGCGCCCATGCCCGGATCGGGCAGGGGCTGTTAGGGCTTATCTGTTCAGGCGAACGCGTAGGAACAGACAAGGCATGTCGAAAACACGGCGCTGGGCCGGGCTCAATTCATCCGTTCAACGGCCAGCGCGATGCCCTGTCCGCCGCCGATGCACATGGTCATCAGGCCATGGCGCCCGCCTGTGCGCTGAAGTTCGTAGAGCGCCTTGACCGCGATAATCGCGCCGCTTGCCCCGACCGGATGGCCAAGCGCGATGGCACCGCCATTCGGATTGACCTTTTCAGGGTCCATTCCGAGATCCTTCGAAACCGCGCAGGCCTGACTGGCGAAGGCCTCGTTCGATTCGATCACATCGAAATCCTCGATCGCCAGGCCGGTTTTCTGCAGAAGATTGCGCACGGCGGGGATCGGACCGACACCCATTGTTTCCGGGCGCACGCCCGCGTGACCGTAACCGAGGATACGGGCCAACGGCTTCTTGCCGCTCTTCTCCGCCGTCTCCGCATCCATCAACAACAGGGCGGCTGCGCCGTCGTTGATGCCTGAGGCATTGCCTGCAGTCACGGAACCGTCCTTCTGGAACACCGGGCGCAAACCCGCCAGGCTTTCTGTCGTCACGTCGTCGCGGGCATGTTCATCCGTGTCGAAGGGAACCATGTCGCGCTTGACCTTGATCTCGACGGGAAGGATCTGATCCTTGAAACGGCCGGTTTTGATTGCATGGGTCGCGCGGCGATGGCTTTCCGCCGCGAACGCGTCCTGGGTCGGCCTGTCGATCTGCCATTCGCGCGCCACATTTTCCGCCGTGACGCCCATATGACCGTTGCCGAAGGGGTCGGCGAGCGCCCCGATCATCATATCGACAGTGTGGACGTCGCCCATCTTGTGCCCGAAGCGTGACGTGAGGTCGGCATGTGGCGAGCGGCTCATGGACTCCGCGCCGCCGGCAATGGCCACGTCATTGTCTCCCAGCATGATCGTCTGCGCCGCCGAAACAATGGCCTGCAGGCCGGATCCGCACAGCCGGTTCAGGGTCATGGCCGGTGTCTCGACCGGGATGCCGGCGTCGATTGCCGCCACCCGGGACAGATACATGTCGCGGGGCTCGGTGTGGATGACATTGCCGAACACCACGTGTCCGACCTCACCGGGCTCGGTTTCGGCCCGGGCCATGGCCTCGCGGGTGACTGCGGCACCGAGCGCGGTCGGTGGCGTTCCCTTCAGGGATCCGCCGAAGGTTCCGATCGCGGTGCGCACGCCGCTGACGATGACGACTTCGCGTCCGTTCATTGACTTCTCCTCGTTTCAATCGTTCAGGATTGCATTTTTTCAACTTTGACGCCGGCGGTTTCCAGCCGTGCCCGGATCTTTTCCGCCAGCTTGACGGCGGCATAATTGTCGCCGTGCAGGCAGATCGTTTGCGGATCGACCGGGACCTTGACGTCATTGACCGACGTCACTGCCCGTTCCTCGACCATGCGCAGAACGCGGTCGGCGGCGTAGTCGGCATCGTGGATCAGTGCATCGGGGCGGCTTCGCAAGGTCAGCGTCCCGTCGTCATTGTAGGTCCGGTCCGCATAGATTTCGCGGGCAATCGGCAGGTCGGCGGCGGCAACGGCCTTTTCCAGCGCGGTCGAGGCCATGGCGACCACGATAATGTCATCGTTCATCGATTTGACGGCATCGGCGTAGATCGTCGCGATGTCGAGATCTTCGCTGGCCATGTTGCCGAGCGCACCGTGCACCTTGACATGACGCACTTTGGCGCCGTTGGCGCGGGCGATCGCCTGCAGCGCGCCGATCTGGTAGATCAGCATGGCCTTCAGCGCAGCCGGGGGGGTTCCGTGGATGCGCCTGCGGCCGAATCCGTAGAGATCGTTGAAGCCTGGATGGGCGCCGATCCCGACTTTTTTTTCGATGGCGGTTTTGACAGTTTCGTCCATGACGCTTGGATCGCCGGCGTGAAAACCGCAGGCAATGTTGGCGCTGGTGACGATGTCCAGCATCGCCTCATCCGAACCCATTTCCCAGGCACCGAAAGATTCGCCGAGATCGGCATTGAGATCGATTGAATGGGTCATGAATTATCCTCCTTGCCATCATTGTCTGCGGACGACACGACGCCGCTGATCAGGTTGTATTCCAAAAGATTGGAAATGTCGCGGGGGTCGCGCAGCAATGGAACGGTCGATTTGGCGAGGGTTTCGAGATCCCTGCGCCAGGCGCCAAGCGCCTCGACCGCATCCGCTTCTTCGACGATCTGAAAGCCGACAAGGCTCCCCGGAGGCCTTTGCACCATGTCCGCAAGATCGGCGGTGATGATCGTGGCGATCCGCGGATAGCCTCCGGTCGGTTGCCGGTCGGCCAGCAGGACCGCCGGTTGTCCGTCGCCGGGGATCTGGATGTCACCGAGGCTGACGGCATCGGAAAGCCCGGACAGGCCGAGCGCGGAATGGATCGGTTCGCCATCGTTGGAAAGGCGAATACCCATCCGGTCGAGTTTCGGCGTGACCGTGAAAGCCGTGTCGAGAAACCGCGCCCGTTCCGCATCCGAAAACCAGTGCGCCTGCGCGCCCCACAGGATCCGGATCCGGTCCCGCCGTTTC
>JGI12316J15310_10000005_pt19 | contig 60855 bp, 43 predicted proteins | sample MarCyaLeptolynsp_FD_15310 | JGI IMG/M metagenome (IMG submission 15310) | reverse complement strand
GGCAAGCCAGCCCACCCAGCTCGCAACAGAGACGCCCCCACCGCCTCATGCCCTACCGACCCGCAACGCCGGGTAAGCCCGCCTGACCACGACGCTCCCACCTCCTCATGCCCCCCTACAAGCACCGCGAGGACGGCAGCGCGACTGGCGGCGCCAGCCGTCCAGTCGCGCTGTCGCCCGCAGCCCCCAGCAACGCGCAGCGTTCGGACCGCTGAGGTGAACACCACAGTGCTCCCGTCCACCAGCCCCGCCGGTGGACGCCAGTCAGTCCCCGGCCCCAGTGCGGTTCGAATGCTGGCGTTGCGCATGAGAACGGAAAGATGTTCCCACCACCTCATGCCCTACCGACCCGCAGCCCCTGGCGCAGAGGCCACTCCCTCGAGCACGGCCTACCGCGGCCCGAACTCGTAGTTGTTGCCGGTGGTGCAGGCAAGCACCATCGAGATCTGCCCGAGACCGCGGCCACTCTCTTCGCGCCAGGCGTTGAACGCCTCCTGGGTGGCCGCCAACGCCTTCTTGGAGGTGGGTGTCTTGTCCACGATGCCCTGCTCGACGAGCGCCGCGACGACGTCGTTGGTCAGGATGAAGGTCTCTTTGCCCATCCCTCGCAGGACACGTGGACCCGAGGCCCCTCCGAGGCGTTTTCCCGACTTCTTCAGCACCCCTTGAAGGCCGACGATATCGGTCACCGGCCAGTCCGCGACGAAGCGCCCGAAGCTCCCGTGTTCATTCGCAATGTCATGGATGAATCGGGCGTTGCCCACCGTGGCCCGAATCTTCTGGGGGTTGCGGACAATGCGCTCGTCCCGGGCCAGACGCGCCTCGTCATCGTGGTCATAGCCCGCCACGACGTCCGGGTCGAACCCGTCGAACGCCGCCTCGAACCCGTCCCACTTGGCCTCGATGACGCGCCACACGAAGCCAGCACTGAACACCACCTGAGCCATGCGCGACAGGTAGCGAGCATCGCTGATGGCGGCTAATTCTTCGGGACTCTTGGCTTCCGGGAGCCGCTGCAGCAGCGCCTCCTCGCCTTTACGGCGGACCGCCTTATCCCACAGCTCTTGGAAACTTCGTCGTGCCATGGGCGGAGAGTAGCGGAAAGCGCGCTCGAGGGCTCTTGGGGGAGGCTGCGGGTCGGTGGGTGTGGCGGGTTGGTGGGCGTAGCGGGTCGGTCGGGCATGAGGTGGTGGGAACATCTTTCCGTTCTCATGCGCAACGCCAGCATTCGAACCGCACTGGGGGCGGGGACTGACGGGCGTCCACGGGGGGGCCCGGTGGTCGGGGGCGCTGCGGTGTTCACCTCAGCGGTCCGAACGCTGCGCGTTGCTGGGGGCTGCGGGCGACAGCGCCACTGGACGGCTGGCGCCGCCAGTCGCGCTGCCGTCCTCGCGGTGCTCGTCGGGGAGGCATGAGGCGGTGGGAGCGTCTCTGTTGGCGAGCTGAGTGGGCTGGCTTGCCGAGGGCTGCGGGTCGGTGGGGCATGAGGGGGTGGGGGCGTCTTTGTTGGTGGGCTGCGGGTCGGTGGGGCATGAGGTGGTGGGGGCGTCTCTGTTGGTGGGCTGGCTTGCCGGGGGTTGCGGGTCGGTGGGGCATGCGCTGGTGGAGGCGTCTCTGTTGGTGGGCTGGCTTGCCGGGGGCTACGGGTCGGTGGGGCACGCGATGGTGGGGGCGTCTCTTGTTGGCGAGCTGAGAGGGTCGCCGGCACCGGTGTATTGCTTTGACGGGCTTACGGGACTAAAGGACGTCATGCTTGCACGGACGTTGACACTGGCCATTGTGACGACCTTCTCGGTGCCCGTCTGGGCTGCGCCCCCCGCCGCCAAAGCCCCGCCGAAGGCCGCCAAGATCAAGGTCCCGCCGCACCGTTTCGAGGCCGCAACAGCGAAGACCATCGGCGGGTTCCTCGACCAGCTCGAGAAGGAACTTGGCGCCATGTTGCGCGCCGAGCCCAACGACATCCAGCCAGAGAAGCCGCTGCAGGCACGCGCCTATGACGTGACCAAGTTGGCCACCATGATCAAGACCTTCCGGGACGGCGCGGGCAAGATCGGCGCGACCCGGGTGAAGCTCAACGGGATCGAGGTGCGCGCCACCCTCTGGCACCACCGCATCCCCATGCGCGACGTGGAGTTCTACTTCTGGCGCACGGGGCCCAGCAGCTTCGAGGTACTGCGCCTGCTCACCGACCGCTCGTTCCACACCTACTTCGGCGGTCCCGAGATCATCACGCACAAAGGCGCCATCGGTGTGGCCGCTGGAAAACTCGCCGGGGAGATGGTCGGGCTGATACGGGACCAGAAGTGCGACGCCGTCCCCACGGTCGAGCCAAAGTTCCTCGAGCCCTTCCTGCCTCGGGAGGAGAAGGCCAAAAAGCAGGTCCTCTACGCGTTTCACAAGGCGCGCTTCCGCACCAAGACCCAGTGTCGGTCCCTCAGGGGCATCCCCTTCACCCACATGACCTACCGAGTCGGCGACGTGGGAGGCATCGTGCTGGACAAGGCTGGCGAACGTTACAGTTTCAAACTCGGTCTGGCCGCTCGGAAGGACGCAGAGCGCAGCCTCGGCCTGCTGGCCATCATCAAACCGGTCGCCCCCGGTAGCGGAAAGGGCGGACCGCGTCTCAAGTTCAAACGCAAGGGCGCCAAAACACCGAACTTCACGCCCCCCGCCCCGAATCCCTGAGCCCCCTTGAATGCCCGGGCCAAGCAGGTTTCGGCCATGTTTCGTGCTTGAAGGCGCCCCGGGTTCCCCCTAGTCTCCCCCTGAGGAAGATCGATCATCTCCACAGGGTAGGAGTTCCAGGCTTGAACGCCCCGCGACTGAGCGCACTCGCCGCTTTGGCCATGTCCGTGCTCGCCGTGTCCCTCACGGGGTGCGCCGAGGATGCGGTGGTCATCGACGGACTTTACCTGGAGGCGCGGTCCGAGAAGCCCGCCAACAACGCCGTCATCGACCGGCTGCAGGTCCTCTTCTGGAACGACAATCGGCGCTGGCCCCAGGACGCAGATTCACCAGAGGGAGTCATCGAGCTTGGCGGGCGCGACCTCGTCGGCGCGCCGCTGCTGCTGCTGCTGGAGACCGAAGGAGCCACCTTCGGCCGTACCGCGACCGTCAATGCCCGTATCGTGGGCCTGGCCGGCAATACCCCGGTCTCCGAGTGGATGGGCACCCTGGAGCTGGGCAGCACCCTCATCCAGAAGGTGAACCTGCTGGCGCTGACCGACGCCTGCGACCTCGACGGCGACCTGTTCTTCGACTGCAGCATCCCCGGCTGCTGTCCCGCGGGCGAGTCCCTCAGCGACTGTGAGCCCGACGACCCCGGCGCCAACCCGTTGGCGTTCGAGCCTCTGTGCGAGCCCTGCGACGACACTGCCGACCAGGATTGCGACGGTGAAGATCGTCCCTGCATCGACACGGACAACGACGGTATCGCGGACTGCCTCGAGGCCCAGGCAGGGTGTGGTCTCGACGACGCGCTCATCGGGCCCGGACTCGAAGAGCTGTGTGATGGCGTCGACAACGACTGCGATGGCGAGACCGACGAAGGGTTTGCGCTGGTCGGCAACGAGGAGCTCAAGATCGGCGACCCCTGCGGCCAGCCCAACTCCCCCTGCGAAGGGGGCATCGTGGTGTGCGGCAACCCCAGCCCCCGCTGCACCAGCGATATGAACAAGCTCGCCGAAGAGATCTGCAACAACTTCATCGACGACGACTGTGACGGCGACGTCGACCAGGGGTGCATCGAGTCCGATCTGGACGGCGATGGATTTGTCGGTGACCAGGACTGCAACGACTACAACACCGCCTTCAACGTCGAGGCCCCCGAGCCGTGCTGCCCGACCAGCCTGTCGGAAGGCGTGGACCCCCAGGATCCGCCCGAAGAGATCCTTGAACAGTGCGATTTCAACTGCGACGGAGCCGTCGGCTTCTGCGCCACCGATGACCTGGATGGCGACGGCTTCTCCCCGCCGGCCGACTGTGATGACAGTGACCCCATGACCAACCCGGGCGCCGTCGACGTCTGCGGTGACGGGATCGACAACGATTGCTTTGGCGGTGACGTCGATTGCGCCACGGTCGAGGACGATGACGGCGACGGCTACCCCAACGACGTGGACTGCCAGCCCGATGATCCGTTCATCAACCCCTCGGTTCCCGAGGCCTGTGACGGCATCGACAACAACTGCAACCAGCAGATCGACGAGGGGAACCCCGGCGGTGGTGGTGAGTGCGGCATCGACACGGGCGAGTGCAGCAAGGGCGTCAACGTCTGCGCCAAGACCACCGAGGGCTCCCAGACCAAATGCGTGGACGGCGTCTTCCCGGCGCCCACCGAACTCTGCGACGGGCTCGACAACGACTGCGACGGGCAGACCGACGAGGAGCTGAACTACGAGGGGATTCCGATTGGCGCCCCCTGTGACGGTCGAGGCAGCTGTGGCGTCGGTGTGGTGGAGTGCGGCCCGGGTGGCGTCGTCACCTGCAGCACCAACCCCGATGGATCGGCCCCCGAGGATGAGCCGGAGGTCTGCGACAGCGCCGACAACGACTGCGACGGGGAGATCAACGAAGGGTTGACCAATGTCGAGGACTCCACCTGCAAGCAGGTCGGCGTCTGCGCCAAGAACGACGCGGTCGTCCTGGCCACCTGTAGCAGCGATGGCACCTGGGAATGCGACTACTCGCTCGTCCCCAACTACTCGACCGACGGCGAGCTCTTCTGCGACGGCGACGACGAGGACTGTGACGGCCTGGTCGACGAGGACTTCGGGGTAGGGACCGGCTGCGACGGAGATGACGAGGACGCCTGCTTCAACGGCGTCGTCCAATGCGACGGTCCTGACGCCACCTTCTGCTTCGAGGAGGGCGACGCCATCGAAATCTGTGACGGTGAGGACAACGACTGCGACGGCGAAACCGACGAAGGATTCGTGCTGGGCGGGCCGTGCGACTCGCCGGACGACGCCGACAAGTGCGAGAACGGGGTCATCGTCTGTGCCGCCGACGGCAGTGGTACCACCTGCAGCGAGGAGCCCGGCGATGGCCTTCCCGAGCTGTGCGACGGCATTGACAATGACTGCGACGGCGTCACGGATGAAGGCTACGACCTCATCGGCGAGCCTTGCGACGACCCGGCCGAGCTGGGCGACTTCTGCGCCAACGGCGTCTACGCGTGCGCCCCGAACGGCCTGGGCGTGATATGCGCCGACGACGAGCCGGTCGTCGACGTCTGCGACGGGCAGGACAACAACTGCGATGGCCTGATCGACGAGCTGGCGGTAGCGCTGGGCCAGCCGTGCGACGGTGACGACGATGACAGCTGCGCCGATGGGGTTTACGTCTGCCCCAGCGACGGCTCGAACACCGAGCTTGCGTGCACCGATGACGCCGACAGCGTGGTCGAGCTGTGCAACAACCTCGACGATGACTGTGACGGCGAGACCGACGAGACCCTGACCACCGACGGCATCAGCGCTGGCTGCCTGGCCCAGGGTGTCTGCGGCACGGCCTCGGTCACCGCCACCTGCTCGGCGGGACAGTGGAGCTGCGACTACACCACCGCCACGGGATACCTCGCCCAGGAGGAAGGTTCTGCGGACGGCTGCGACGGCGTCGACAACGACTGTGACGGCCTGACCGACGAGGGCTACGCCGACGGTGACTTTGACGAAATCGCTGACTGCGTCGACGCCGACCTCGACGGCGACACCATCAACGACAACGAAAACGGCTTCGGCTTCGGCTTCAACTGCGTCGCTGGCCAGACCACCAGCTGCGACGACAACTGCCCCTTCATCCCCAACAACGACCAGGGCGACATCGACAACGACGGCATCGGCAACGAGTGTGACGACGACAAGGATGGCGACACCATCGCCAATGCCGACGACAACTGCCCCGACGACCCCAACCAGAACCAGGCCGACAGCGACGGGGATGGCCTGGGTGACGCATGCGAGACCCTCTGTCAGCCGCTGGGCAATTTCTGTGACCCCGACGGCCGCACCCTGCAGCAGTGCGCCGCCGACGGTAGCGGCGCCAACCCGGCCGCGGCCACCAGCTGCAATTTCATCTGCCACGACGACGCGTGTCTGAGTCCCTCCAACATCACGGGCTCCTCCATGGGCAGCTGTGGCTCCAACGCACCCGATGTCGTCGTACCCTTCGGCGTCACGGCCCTGGTCGGCGACCAGGAATTCTATTGCCCGAACTGCCAGGGCATGAGCGGCAACACGATCACCCCGCACGCCACGACCAACGGGCTGGTGCAGTACTGCTTCGGCTCGCTCGTGGTCCAGAACGGCGGCTCCATCGTCCCCGACCTGACGGTTGGCTACAGCTCGGATGATCCCATCGTCTTCATGGTCGACGGCAACGTCACCGTCGCCGGGTCCATCGACATCAGCGGCAAGAGCCCCAGCAGCAACAGCACCGGGGGCGCGGGCGGCAACGGCGGCGGCAAGGGCGGCGACCGCTGTGGCGGAAACGCCTGCGATGGCGACGCGGGAGCCGGAAGTGGCGGAGGCCCTGGCGGCAAGGGCAGCAACGCTACTTGGGGTGAAGGCAGCGGCGGCGCGGGCGGCAGCTTCGGCGGCAAGGGCGGCGACGGAGGCGACTCCGAGGCTGAGAACGGCGCCAGCGCGGTCAATGGCTACGGCGCTCAGAGCCTGACGCCCCTGGACGCCGGAAGCGGAGGCGGAGGCGGCGGCCGTAAGCAGGGCGACAGCGACCACCGCCCCGGTGGCGGTGGCGGCGGCGCCCTTCAGTTCAGCGTGCGGGGGCAGTTTACCCTGGCATCTTCTGGAACCATGCTCTCCCACGGCGGCCAGGGCGGGACTGGCTCTGGTCGAGGCGGCGGCGGTGGTGGCGGCTCTGGCGGCGCTTTCCTCATCGAGGCAGCCACCTTCGTCAACCAGGGCGGCACCATCACCGTCAATGGTGGCAACGGTGGGTCAGCTGCTGCTGGCGGTGGCGGCGCGGGCGCCAGCCAGGCCACTGGCGTAAACGGAGCCAAAGGCAGCTCGGACAGTGGCGGCGGCGAAGGCGGCGCTGGCGGCGGCGGTGGCGGTGGCGGCGGCGCCCTTCAGTTCAGCGTGCGGGGGCAGTTTACCCTGGCATCTTCTGGAACCATGCTCTCCCACGGCGGCCAGGGCGGGACTGGCTCTGGTCGAGGCGGCGGCGGTGGTGGCGGCTCTGGCGGCGCTTTCCTCATCGAGGCAGCCACCTTCGTCAACCAGGGCGGCACCATCACCGTCAATGGTGGCAACGGTGGGTCAGCTGCTGCTGGCGGTGGCGGCGCGGGCGCCAGCCAGGCCACTGGCGTAAACGGAGCCAAAGGCAGCTCGGACAGTGGCGGCGGCGAAGGCGGCGCTGGCGGCGGCGGTGGCTCAGGGCGCGTGCGGATCGACGCCGTGACGGGCGCCGACTGCTTCAACGTCCAGCCCAACGCCCGTTGCTCGTCGGGAAGCCTCTAGGCTCCTGGCTCATGGCGTCTGGGGCGTCAGCGGCAGTTCCAGCTGCCGCGGGACGGCTCCACAGGCGTTGGAGCCGATGGTGATGTTCTGCTCGACCGCCGTCACGTAGCCTTCACGGCTGGCCTCCACCCGGTAGGTGCCTGGCCGCTGGAACGCGCCCTGGTACGCGCAGCTGGCCGTGTCGCCACTGGGGACCAACGCCTCCCAGTACAGGCCTTCCTGCGCCTTGACGTCGGCGTCACAGATCCGGGTCTCGGCGCGCTCGACCAGGACGACCACGGTCAACCCGGCGACATTGACGCCCTGGCATGGGTCTTCGGCGGTGGCGCTGTCACACGCCCCCGATGTCGCCAGGGCGATGATGAGAACCAGCCAGGAAGTCGGAGCGACGATTGCACGCACCTGCGAATGCTGTAACAGTCGTCGATAGCGTGTCAAAGCACCGACTCCAGTGCGGTCCGGATGCCCAGCCCCGAAGTCCATCGCCATGAATGAAGGCCTCAAGAAGCTGTTGCAAGGCATCGGCGAGCTCATCGACACGGGTGACCTGGCGGGTATCGACAACGACACGGTGGCCCAATTCGAGAGCGAGCTGGCCCGTCTGGCGTCGTGCAAGCACGCCATCACGACCGTCAGCGGCACGATGGGCCTGTCGTTGGCCTTGGAAGCCGCCCGCGTGGGCCCAGGCCATGAGGTCATCGTGCCTGCGCTGGCCTCGTTCGGCGACCTCGCGGCGGTCGTGCGACGTGGTGCGACCGCCGTCATCGTCGACGTCGACCCGCGCCGCCTGACGCTTTGCCCCGCGGCCACACAGAAAGCCGTCACCGCCAAGACGCGGGCGGTGATCGCCGTCCACGCCATGGGCATAGCACCCGACGTCGCCGGGCTTCGGGACGTCGTCGAGGGCGCATTCATCCTCGAGGACGCCACCCAGGGCTTTCCGGGCCCGCTCCTGGGCGACGCCGCCTCGGTCAGCTTCTCGCGCGGCAGCCAAGCCATTCAGATGGGCGAGGGCGCCGCTGTATTGACCAGCGACGCGTTCCTGGGAGAGCGAATCCGACGCGCCGGCAGCCTCGGTCACGCGGGGGTGCGCCTGGACGGCCGCGCCGTGCAGCTGTCGGGCGGCCACGAAACCTTCGGCACCTCCGCCCGGATGCCCGCGCTCCAGGCCGCCATCGGCCTGTACCGCATCGCCAACATGAAGCGACGCATGTTGGACTATCGAGACCGCCTCGCGCGCCTGGTGGACGCCGGGGTGGAGCTCGGCATGGAGCCGATGGCACCGCCGCGAATCCCGCTGTGTGCCTGTTTCCGTGGGACGCCGCAGCAGCGCGATCTGCTGGCCCAGCGCGGCTACACCATCCGCGCCGCGCAGGTCTACCCCGCCCACATGGAACCCGCTGCTCTTCGCCACAAGCAGGTGTTCGTGCATCCTACCCCTCGCGCCGACGCCCTCTCGGTCGACCTCGTGACCGTCGACGTCGTTCACGCCTCGCGGTAGAGTCCCGGCCGATGCAAGAGCAAGACAATTCCGGGGGTCGTGGGGTCGCCGTTGTCGGCGCGGGGTACTGGGGACGGAACATCGTCCGCAATGTCGCTCAGCTGGGGCGGCTGTCGGCCATCGTCGACAGTTCGGCCAGCGTCCGCGAGCGGTTCGAGCGGCAGCACCCAGACGTGCTGGTGACCGATGACCTGGACGCCGTGCTCGCCGACCCCAGCATTGGCGGAGTGATGGTGGTGGTGCCAGCGCCGGGCCACTTCGAGGTCGCCCAGCGGGTCATCGCAGCCGGCAAACAGACCTACGTCGAGAAGCCCCTGGCGCTGAGCGCTGAGCAGGGGCGTCAGCTGGTCGCTCAGGCCCGCGAAAAGGGCGTCCAGCTCATGGTGGGCCACCTGCTGCTCTACCACCCCTGCGTGCAGTTCATTCGGCGCACCATCGACCGCGACGAACTGGGCGACGTGCTGTACCTGCACAGCCAGCGGGTCAACCTGGGCAAGGTCCGGACGGACGAGAACGCCATGTGGTCGTTGGCGCCACACGACATCTCGGTGGCGCTGTACCTCCTGGAGGAGACGCCCGTCCGGGTGTCGGCGCAGGGATTCTGCTACCTGCAGAAGGATTCCAACATCCATGACGTGGTGTTCCTGACCCTGGCTTTCGCCGACGGACGCGCAGCCCACATCCACGTTTCCTGGCTCGACCCTCACAAGCGACGGCGGTTCACGGTCGTCGGGTCGCAGAAGATGCTCACCTTCGACGACATGTCCGCCTCTGAGAAGGTCCGCATCTACGACAAAGGGGTCGGCGTCATCGACGGTCAGGACTACGAGTCCTACGCGGAACTGCTCACGTTGCGGCAGGGGGACGTGACCATCCCCCACATCCCGATGCGGGAACCTCTAAGGACCCTTTGCGAGGACTTCCTGGCCGCGGTGGACGCGGGCAAGACGCCCCTGGCGGATGGCGTTGGTGGCGCCGCTGTGCTGGAGGTCCTGGAGGCCGCGCAGCGTTCGCTGAACGAAGGCGGGGCGGTCGTCGACGTCGCTTCGGCAGCGGGAGCGGCGGCCTCGTGAGCGCTCCCAGCGGCGTGTACGTGCACCCCAGCGCCCTGCTGGACGAGCCAGCACAGGTCGGTGAGGGCACCCGCATCTGGCACTTCAGCCACATCATGGCCGGTGCCGTGCTGGGACGAGGTTGCAACCTCGGACAGAACGTCTTCGTGGCCGGGTCGGTTCGGCTCGGCAACAACGTCAAAGTTCAGAACAACGTCTCCATCTATGACGGCGTCGTCTGCGAGGACGACGTCTTCCTGGGCCCCTCCTGCGTCTTCACCAATGTCCGCACCCCGCGATCGCACGTGAACCGGCGCGGCGAGTACACGACCACGCTGGTCAAGCGCGGCGCCAGCGTCGGGGCCAACGCGACCATCGTCTGCGGAGTGACCGTCGGCGAGTTTGCGCTCATCGGCGCTGGCGCTGTGGTCACCTCCGACGTGGCGCCCCACGCCCTCATGCTCGGAGTCCCCGCGCGGCGCAAAGGCTGGGCCTGCTGGTGCGGTGCCGTGCTCCCCGACGCCGAGCAGGGTGGCACATGCGGCGAATGTGGCCGAAGCTATCACCGACCCGACGCCCAACGCCCCATCACCGAGACGACCACGAGCCAGCCATGACCGACGCCCAGACGCCCGCTCCGGTGCCCTTCGTCGACCTGTCGGCGATCCACGGGCCGCTGCACGAGCGGCTGATGGCTGTCATCGAGGCCACGGTCACCACCAACCGCTTCATCATGGGGCCCGAGATCACGGCCTTCGAAGAGGAGCTGGCGGCGTTCTGCAGTAGCGAGTTCGCTCTGGGCTGCTCCAGCGGCACCGACGCTCTCGTGATGGCGCTGATGGCGCTGGGCATCGGACCCGGCGACGAGGTCATCACCACCGCCTTCACGTTCGCGGCCACCGCCATGTCCATCGTGCGGGTCGGAGCGACACCGGTGTTCGCCGACATCGACCCGGCGTCGTTCAACCTGGACCCCGGCGCCGTGGAGGCCGCCATCACGCCCAACACACGGGCGATCATGCCGGTGCATCTGTTCGGGCGGTCGTGCGATATGGACGCCCTGCAGAACATCGCCGCGCAGTACGACCTTCAGGTGATCGAGGACGCGGCTCAGGCCATCGGTGCCGAGTGGGGCGGTAAGCGGGTCGGCAGCATCGGCGATGTGGGCTGCTTCAGCTTCTTCCCGGCCAAGAACCTGGGGGCGTTTGGCGACGGCGGCGGAGTGACCACCAATGACCCGGAGCTGCACGCCAAGCTCAAGACGATCCGCGTCCAGGGAGCGTCGCGGCGCTACTACCACGACATGGTGGGCGGCAATTTCCGCCTGGATGCGCTGCAGGCCGCAATTCTGCGGGTGAAGCTGCCAGAGCTCGAGTCCTGGACCGACAGCCGCCAGGACAACGCCTTCCGCTATCAGGACTTGTTTTACTCGCGCGCCCTCACCGAAGCCGTGGTCCTCCCCGCGGCGGGCCCCGGCCGGCACGTCTACAACCAGTTTACACTGCGCGTCCTGAATGGACGCCGCGACACGGCGATGAACGCCCTCAAGGCCGCAAAGGTCGGATGCGCGGTCTACTATCCGGTGCCGCTGCACCTCCAGCCGGCGTTCGCATCCTACTCCGGCGGCGAAGGCTCGCTCCCCAACACCGAGACCGCTTCCGCGGAAGCGCTCTCCATCCCGGTGGCCCCGGGGCTCAAGCCCGACCAACAGGAGCGGGTGGTGGACGTGCTTGCGGGGGCGCTGCGGTGAGGGGCCGCGTCGCACATCTGGGCACCCTCGCCCTGGCCGGCTGGCTGCTGCTGGTGGCCCCGACGAGCCGTGCATCGATGTTCGACACCTACGGCTTCGGTGCCCGCGGGACCGCCCTGGGCGGCGCCGTTGTGGCGCTCAGCAACGACCATGAGGCGGTGTATTACAACCCGGCCAACCTGCTGGTGAACAAACGGGCGCACCTGGGCTTCGGGCTGAACGTGATCGCCCCGATGTTGACCATCGATCGTGGCGATGGGGCGGATGCGTCGGACCTGCAGGCGCGAACGCCACCGCTGAACATCACCTTCGATCTCGGCACCGCGGCGCCGCTGGGCGGGGTCTTCGAGGAGAAGCTGGCCTTCGGGATCGTGCTGTTCCATCCCCTTTTGGTGGTCACGCGGATCCAGAGCATCGACCCTCGGTTTCCTCACCTGCACCGCTACGACAGCACCCCGTCAAAGCTGCTCATCGGAGCGGCGATCGCGTACGAGCCCGTGGAGTGGCTCCGGCTGGGCCTCGGTGTTCAGCTGCTGGCCCAGCTCGAGGGACGCTTCGACGCGGCGCTGTCATTGACCGAGCGGCGCTTCACGCGGGAGGAGATCGACGCCGAACTCCTGGGAACGGCATCGCCCACGGCGGGCATCTCGGTGGGCCCCTTCGAGGGGATTCGCTTCGGGGCCACCTACCGCCACGAGCTGGAGCTGCGGTACGCGCTGCCCATCACAGCGCTGATCGAAGAGGTTGGCGCGCTGAACGTACTCATCGAAGGCATCAGTCTGTACACCCCCATGCAGCTGGCGGTGGGATTGAGCTGGGACGGGCACATCGGCAACGGCATGACGCTGGCGGTGGAGATTGGCCTGACCTGGGAGCACTGGAGCGCAGCCCCACCGGCGGGGGCCACGTTCGAGCTGACGCTGGACGACGCCGTTCTCCGCGAAGAGGAGAACGCCGCGGGACGAGAGGTCCAGAACATCCTCGAGGCCTACCGCAACCCGATCGACCTGGAGGCGCTGGACACGATCACGCCGCGGATCGGCGTGGAGCTCCGCCCCCATCGGGATTGGGTGGCGCGTATGGGCTACTTCTACCGGCCTACCCACTTGCCCCAACCTCAACACGAGGGGAACTTCCTGGGCAGCAACGCCCACGGGATCAGCATTGGCGGCGGCTACGCCCTACCGGACGTCACGGGCGTGCTCCAGTCGCCGTTGCACATCGATCTGGCGCTGCAGGTGACGGTGCTCGAGAACCGGGTGATCAACAAAGCCGACGGCTTCTCCCCGGGCGGGGCCTACCAGGTGGGCGGGACCATCCTGAACGCGTCAGTGGCGCTGCATCACAACTTCTGACCGATAGTGGGACGTCGGTGCTGGGCGTTGGAATCAATCGCCAAGGCGCCAAGACGCCAAGGCACCAAGAGAAGTCGGCAGGAGCATCCACCTGCGTGGGGGACATGGGTACTCAGCGGAGAACCGCCGCCCATTCCCTCCCTTGGCGCCTTGGCGCCTTGGCGTCCTTGGCGATTAACTGCATGGAATGACGCCGCTGCTGACAGACCTGGCAGGAGCCCTGGGGTATCGTGGTCGCCATGACGACCCCGAACGATGACGCCCTCCACTTCCAGCCGAGCTTCTTCACGTTCCTGCGCGAGCTGAAGGAAAACAACGAGCGCGACTGGTTCCAGGCCAACAAGAAGCGCTACGAGACCGAGGTGAAGGGGCCGCTGCAGGCCTTCATCGCCAACCTGGCAGCCCCTCTGGGGGGCGTGAGCTCAGAGCTCGTGTGTGACCCCAAAAAGTCGATGTTTCGCATCTATCGCGACGTCCGCTTCTCCAAGGACAAGTCGCCCTACAAGACCCACGCGGCCGCTCAGTTTCGGCACGTCGCCGGCAAGGATGTCCACGCCCCGGGGGCCTACCTGCACCTCGAGCCGGGCAGCGTCTTCGCCGGTGCCGGCATCTGGCACCCGGACAGCAAGAGCCTGCGGAGCATCCGAGACCGCATCGTCGACAAGCCCAAGGAGTGGAAGGCGGTCGTCAACGACTCGGACCTGTCCTCCAACTGGACCCTGGCAGGCGAGTCCCTGAAGCGGGCGCCCAAAGGGTTTGATCCGGACCACGAGCTCATCGTCGACCTGCGCCGCAAGGACTTCATCCTGACCACGGAGTTCAGCGAGGACGAGGCCTGCACACCGGGGTTTGGACTACGCTTCGTGGAGCAGATTCAGAAGGCCACGCCCCTGATGCGCTTCCTGACCAAGGCGGTCGGCGTCAGCTACTGAAGCCCCTGCGGCTACGCGTTGAAGGCGTGTCGGCGCAGGTTGCTCAGGTCCAGGTTGCTGCCGCCCACGGGGCGCAGCGTGCGCGGGTCGAGCAGCCCTTCGATGGTCTCCAGGCTCTCCGGCGTCAGGCGCTCGAAGACGACGCCGACGCCGCGGGGAGCCTCGCTGTGGCGCACCACACGGGCGATGCCCTCGATGGTCTCGATGCGGTCGCTGACGATCGTGTGGCTGAGCTTCATGCTCGACCCAGGCTTGGGGAGCTCGCTGTTGCTCAAGATGAACGCGCCGCGGCGGCTCAGGTTCACGATGCACTCGCGGACGAACTTGCCGTAGGGCACAAACTGTCGGTTGACGTTTACCCGGCGCTCTTTGCTTCGGCGGTCAGACGAGTAGGCAGCCTTGCTCATAGTGCTTCCCCCCCACGCCTCCCGTTGGCGTGGTCCAGCGTCATGTGGCTTCCGTGGCGTCTTCCGTCACCGTGGGCGCGAAGGAAAACTCACCAGGGGCTCGCCGGCGTCTCCTCCCACATGTCCCCATCAGCAAGCTCTTGCGAGTTGTGATGGCTCGGAGCCGGCGAGCTCCTGGGAGGGCGGATATGAATCGAAGCCTGATCAGAGGTCAAATCTTTTTCATTACTCCCATGAAAAGACTGGCCTTTTTCAGTAGATCAGCAGTGCCACGAAGTGGTGCTGACGGTTCTACTGACAGTCCTTGAAACGGACCATCCAGGGCTGTTGTCCGATGGCGCCGCCACCAAGGTCGATCCAGTCGCCGAAGTTCGTGATACTCCAAACATAATCGACCGGATCGCCAGACACCGCCCAGGGAAGCAGGATGTCGTCGGTGGGGTCGAAGGTCACCCAGTAGTCCAGCCCTGTGAACAGCTCCACCGGGGCGTCGAGATCCGCGCCGTACCAATCCGGGGTATCTCCGGCCACAAACGCGCCGCTGGCCACCGGGTTGGCCTCCGGGAGGCCGCCGTCGTCGAGGTACACCGCCACGAGAGCGCCCGCCCCGGGGGTGTCGGCCTGGGTGAAGTACTCGACGCGCTCCAGCATGTAGTCCTGCGTCGGGGAGAACCGGACCACATACACGGGGCCATTGGTCGTGACCGAGTCGTCCAGGGTCGCGTTCTCGTTGAGACCCTCGATGGGCGAGCAGGCGACAGCGTCACCCCCCGTATCCGCGCCACCATCAGCGTCAGCATCCGCAACGGGGTCAGCGTCGGCATCCGCAACCGCGTCGGCATCCGCAACCGCGTCGGCATCCGGCACAGCGTCGGCGTCAGCATCCGGCACCGCATCAGCGTCGGCGACTGCGTCAGCATCCGGCACCGCGTCAGCGTCGGCGACCGCGTCAGCGTCGGCAGCCCCGTCAGCATCGGCAACAGCATCCGCGTCGGCGACCGCATCCGCGTCAGCGACCGCATCCGCATCGGCGCCCGCGTCCGCATCGGCGACCACATCCGCGTCATCGGCCCCGTCGGCATCAGAGACCGCGTCCGCATCATCCGCGTCGGTGTCGGCGTCGGCCACAGCGTCGCCATCCGCGGCGGCGTCGGCATCGGCTGACCCATCGGGGTCTGCGTCCGCGGTGCCGTCCACCGAAACGTCGGGGCCCTGGTCCGCGGGTGTGTCGCCCGGAACATCCACGACCGCGCCATCAGCGCCTGTGTCCGGCGTCGCATCCACCGATGCATCACCGACCGGATCGGTGGTCGTCTTCTCTTCGGGGCAACCCGTGGTGAGCGCCCCAAGGGCCAGCACCAGTGCCATATGAACGAGAATCTGTCGGACCATTGTCGTCTCCCTGCAGCCGCGCGAGCGCCCCAAAGGCAGGCGCTCACCCCACCATAGCGGCGCGCAGGGTCAGATCCAGAAAACCGGTAACTGAGGTGGGCTTCAGCCCGCTTCAGGGGAGGCGGCGGCCTTCGGAGCGTCGAACTGCGCCTTGCGCTCCAGGTCCAGCTTCTTTTTGTACTTGCCCTGGGCGATGTCGACGATGACCAGCACGGCGATCGAGAAGTAGAACGTGGTCTTGGACATGGCCTCGACCTCGTAGCCGAACAGCTTCATGTGGGCCACGTGGCCGCCTTCTCCCAGCAGCACCACGCCGACGATGAGCAGGATGAACAGGCCCAGCACCTCGTATTTGCGGTTCTTCTTGATGAAGTCCGACACCCGGTCGGCCATGACCAGCATCAGCACGCCGGTGATGACGATGGCCGTGGCCAGCACCCAGAACTCCTTGGTGATGGCCAACGCCGAGAGGATCGAGTCGAACGAGAACACCAGGTTCATCAGGACAATCATGAAGACCACCTGGCCGGCGGTCTTGGTGCCCTTGTCGTGCTGGACGTCGTGCTCGGGGTCCTCGATCGCCAGCATGTGGCCAATCTCTTTGACGGCCGTGTACATGATGAACGCGCCTCCGAGCAGGAACACGATCGACGCGAAGCCCAACTCGGCCTCGAAGATGCCACCGAGCTTGACCGGGAACGTGGACTGGAGAGACTCCAGCAGCTGCATGATCACGAACAGCAGAACGATGCGCAGGCCCACCGCGATGAGGATGCCGTTGCGGCGTACCTTCGTCTGAACCTCTTTGGGTGCGCGCTGCGACTCGATGGAGATGTAGAGCAGGTTGTCGAAACCCAGGACGGCCTGAAGGAAGATCAGTACGCCAAGGTTGGCGATGCCTTCGGCGCTGAAGAGCGCTTCCACGTGGACACCTCAAAGATTGCGGATTGGACGGGTTTGCGGGGCGTGGCGCGCTCAGCGAGCCGCCAGGTCGCTCACGACGACGCCCGCGGCCATGAGGCCGAAGACGCCGGTCACGAAGCTAGCCGTCCCATACCCACTCTGACAATCGAGCACGAGGCTGGTGCCGTCCTCGGGGCGCTCGCAAACACCTCCGTCGGCCTTCGGAAACATCGGCGGTTCGTCGCTGAACACTGTGGGGATGCCGAACTTCCGGCCCCCCCGGGGGAACCCGTGCTTCTGCCGCAGCTGCTTGCGTACGCGGTGCAGCAGTCGATCGCCCGAGGTGCGGGCCAGATCGGCGACGCTGATGCCTGCCGGATTGCGCCGGCCGCCGGCCCCTCCGCACACCACAAGCGGCACATCGAGTTCTCGGCAGAGCGTGATCAACAGGCACTTGTTGCGAAAGTTGTCGATCGCGTCGACGACGTAATCGAGGTCGCTGGTAATGAGGTCGCGGCAGGACGATGCGGTGAAGAAGTCGGGGACGGCGTTGACGCGGCACTCTGGGTTGATGGCCTGGATGCGGCGCTGCATCGCTTCCACCTTGAGCTCACCGACGGTGGTGGTCAGCGCGTGGATCTGCCGGTTGGTGTTGGTCTGACAGACGTCGTCGAGGTCGATGAGATCAAGCTGCCCGACACCCGAGCGTGCGAGCCCCTCTGCGGTCCACGACCCGACGCCGCCAATCCCGATGACCGCCACGCGAGCCGCTGCCAGCGTCTCCATCGCCGGCACCCCATAGAGCCGACCGATGCCGCCGAAACGCAGCTCGTAGTCGGTCTCCGCGGATGCCTCGGGCACGGGATCTGCCTCTTTTGCCTGCGCGCTGGCCGCCTTGGGTTGAAGGCTCATGGGCCTCCCCACAGCACCATGTGGGGCGGCAGACGGTCCTTGAGCGAAGCCCACTGGCGCGCCCCGCCGACCGGCGCCGACATGGTGACGTAAAGCAGGTTGGGGTGACGCTCGAGGGCGTCGGAGTCCGTGATGGCCAGCCCGGAGGCCGTCAGATCCACCAGCGACCCAAGTCGTGGCAAGCCGGCAAACGCGCGAACCCGGGTCTGGGAGATGTCCAGGCTCATCAGCCGCTGCAGCGAACGCAGCGGCGCCAGATCAGCCACGCGGGTGCCGCGGAGGTTGAGGGACTCGAGGCGGCTCGAGCGGGAGAGCGGCCACAGATTGGCCACCGAGGTGCGTGCCAGGTCGACGTCGCGGAGCCAGGGGAGCTTGGCCAGGGCGCCGAGGTCGGAAACGCGTGTGTCGGGCAGCCCCAGAAAGCGCAGATTCTTCACCGACGCCAGGGGCGCAATGTCAGCGACCAAAGTGCGGTCCAGGAACAGCTCCTCGAGGCGGGGGTGACCCGCCAGCGGCGTCAGATCGGAGGCTCCTGACCCCGCAAGGTCCAGCGCCTCCATCGCACGCAGAGCGGCCAGCGGGGTGAGGTCGGAGACCGTCGGGTCGTTGCAGCGAACGATCTCGCTGGCCACCGGGAGCACCTGGCCACAGAAACGCACCTCCGACACATCGACCGCGACGGGCACGGGAGCACCCGCGTCGTCCGCGCCACAAGCGCTCAGAACGATCCACGCGACGCCATACAGGATGGGGAAGGCGACTCGACAGCTCACGCCAAGTAGCTTACCAACCCTCGCGTTGACCGGGCGAGCGTGGAATGATGTCCCGGTTGAAACTGGCCCGACGAGAGGTGAGATGAAGTTGCTGTCGAAAGCGATGGTCGCGGTGATGTTGCTGGGTGGTGCGGCCTGCAGCAGCGGGCTTTCCCATGTGATCCCGGCGTCTCAGGTGGCGGGTCTGGACGGGACCTACGCGGAGAACATCGACGCCGCCAAGAAGGACGTCGGCACCGCCGAGGAGGCGCTGACCGAAGCCAAGAAGGCCATGAAGTTGGCTCGCGCCGAGGAAGCGCGAGCCGCCTACCAGGAAGCACTGCTCGCGGAGCGGGAAGCGGCCGTGGAGATGGCCGAGGCCGAGCTCTGGGTGAAGAAGGCCAAGTTCGAGCTGGTGAAGCTCGAAATGCTCATCAAGTCCAAGGGGCTCAAGGACGTGAAGACCACCGAGCAGCTGTTGGAGTTCAAGACCCAGCTGTCGGAGCGGGAGCAGACCTTCCTGGACAAGCAGCGTGAGCACGCCAGCAAGAAGGGCGACCGCGAGGAGAAGCGGGCCGACCTGAACCAGAAGCTGCGCGAGTCGGGCCTCGACGAGGTGGAGGACCCGGACAAGCCCCCAGAGGAGCCCGTGGCGCCGCCGCCGCCGGCCCCTACGGTCACCCCCGATCCGGTGACGCCCGACCCCGGTGCTGGCGATGGCAGTCCAACCCCGTAGCCTACCGGTATGCATGGCGGTCCTCGGAACCGCCTTGTTCCTGCTCATCGGGCCGGGCGACGCAAGGGCGGAGCCAGTCCAGACCAGCGATGGCTGGTTTCTGGATGCCTCCATCGCTTTGGGCCCGGTGACACCCAGCAGCTTCATCGTGCTGCCCGCCGTCTGGGCGAGCGAAGGCAGCTGCGCCCGCTCCTTGAGTCAGGGACTTTCGCTACTCTCCGTAGCAGGCTTGGAGGGAACGCTTGAGCCTGTGGAATATCTGCCTGGCCTTGTCGCCCTACACCCCTCCGAACCTTTGCCTCTCGGCACTGTTTCCTTTCGTCTAACGGCCTCGAACGGGGCGGGTTCCTGCGATAGCCCCCAACCTGACATCGACGTCGAGCTGCAGGTGGTCGTACAGGCGGAGGTCACGCCCGCCGTTCCGACAGTGACGAGCACATCCGACGAGGCGCTGTGTAATGGCTCGGGGCAGAGAGAGTTCGCCTTGTCGTTCAGCGTGACCAACCCGTTGTTCAAATATGAGCCTCCGTCACCCAATCCAGATGGGGTCGAGGTCAGTCACATCGGCGGCGTCCTCGTGGTGGCCAAACGCCCGCACTCGGGGGTGGACGAGGCATCGTGTGTGCCTGTGATCGCACGCAACATGGTCACCGACGCCACTACCGGGCACGCCCTGTGCGCATTACCGGCGCAGTACATCAGCAAGACCGAGTGTGACGACTGCCAGGGAGGAAACGGAACACCGCTGTGGGCGCTGTTCCTCAGCCTCTCGTGCTGGGTCACCCTCCGAAGGCGTTCAGGCAGGCTTTCAACGCGTTGATGTCGCCATCGATGGACGCTTTGCCCGAAGCGACAGCGTCTTCCGGCGAGACCTTGCCGAACACCAAGGCACCGACGGTCTCGCGGTCGGTTCGGACGGTGCAATTGGCGCCCTCGGGGCGGCCCTCCCCGGTGGTCAGGTGCCCGTCGTCACAGCGGATAAAGAGCACGTCCTCGCCGAGCTCGAATACGACCGTGGCCTGGACGCCCTGAATGGCTGCCGCGTCGTAGAAGCGGCGTAGGGCCAGGAAGAACCACGCCGGGCGTCGCAGCTCTTCGGGCTGGTGGCCCTGCATGAAGCGACGTCCCCACATCGAGAGCGCCAGGACTGGCTCCTCCAGCTGCTCGCCCAGGTCCGTCAGCGCCCAGACCTGCACCGAGGCCGGAGGCGGCAACTTGCGGCGCTCGACCACGCCGTTTGCTTCGAGCTCCTTAATCCGGGCCGACAGCAGGTTCGTCCCGATGCCCGGCAGCCCTGCCATGAGGTCCTTGAAGCGCTTGGGGCCCATCAACAGGTCCCGGACGATGAGCATCGTCCAACGTTCGCCGACGACGTCCAACGCCTTGGCGAGCATGCAGTACTGCTTGTAGCGGCGGGTTCCCACAGGGTGAAGGTGACGCCTTACTATATTTTTTTCAAGTGAAAGATTGAAAAGCATGTAGCACCTGATCCAGGATGGCGTCACTGAATGACCACAGGACACCGCACCGAGGAGAGGAGATGACCGCCTTGACCCCACCACTGACGCCGCGAACCGCCCTTGCCGCGCTCGACAAAGACGCTGTCGCCGCGGGCTCGCCGTACATGTTGGCGGCCTACCTCGGAAAGAAGGTGATTCACCCGGGCGGCCGCTTCTCCACCCGCCGGGTGCTCAAAGCTGCCGAGCTGGGGACGGCAACGAACGTCCTGGAAGTGGGCTGCGGCGTAGGACAGATGGCGCTGAAGTTGGCGAGCAAAGCGCCGAACGCGGCGCTGACCGGCATCGACATCAACCCTTTCATGCTCGCTCAGGCCAAGCAGCGCGTCGCCGCGGCGGGGCTGAACAGCCGCGTCAACATCCAGGAGGCGAGCGTCGAGGCCCTGCCCTTCGACGATGGGGCGTTCGACCGCATCGTCGTCGAGTCAGTGACGATGTTCACTCGGCTGGACGCCACGCTGCCGGAGCTGCATCGGGTGCTCGAACCCGGCGGAATCGTCGTGGACCACGAGTTCATGTGGAGCAGCGCGCCTACGCCGTTCCGTCGGAAGCTGTTTCACCGACAGTTCGGTGAGTGCGTCTGTGACACGCCGGCGGATTGGGTGGCGCGGTATGAAGCGGCTGGCTTCGAGGACGTGAAGGTCGTGACCGGGCCAGTGCTGAACTTCACGCCGCCTGGGATGCTGATCGACGAGGGGCTGACGTTCTTCCCCATGTTCGGCCGGCTGGCGAGCCGCTGGATGTTCACCAAGCGGATGGGGAGCTTCATGTGGGACATGAACCGGCTGATCCCGTGGATTCGCTATGGGATCGTGACCGCACGAAGAGCCTGACCTCGCGGCTCACAGGGAGGCGCAGAGGCGCAGGTTGCGGTGCTCAGGTGCGAGGCCGAGGAGCCTGAGGAGGAAGGCGAGGGTCGCGACTGTCGTGATTTGCCCGCGCGGAGACGCTGCGAGATACTGTCGGTCCCCAGGTTCGCCCGTCTCCGACAGTCTCACAGAGGTTCGCATGTCACGGCTCGCTCTTGCCGTTGTCGCTATCGGCCTTCACGCGCTCGCCGCCCCGGCCGCCCTGGCCCAGGACGGCCCCAATGTTCAGGCTGAAGCCTTCGAGCCCCACTACGGGCAAGGCACCGCGGTCCTCAGCGTCCCCAAGACGGACCTGATCCCCAATCTGCGGCCCACGTTCGGTCTGATGTACCACGTCGCCGACGAGCTCCTCGTCGAGAGTCAGCGGGACGGCGATGGCAACGTCGTCGGGTCCCGAACCTTGCTGGGCATGTCCCAGAAACTCGAGATCTCCGCCGGCTTCGGCATCGCCAACTGGGTCGACATCGGGCTGGTCGCCCCACTGGTCCTTAGCCAGAAGGTCCTGCCGTCGGTCTCCATCGGCGAGAAGGCGTTCGGCACCGGCGCCTTCTCCCTGCAGGACATCCGCGTCGGCTTCCGATTCCGCTTCGTGCGCCCGTGGGAGTCCGAGGGCTTCGGTCTGGCCGTCGGCCTGACCGCGTACATCCCAACCGGCAGCGCCGAGGAATTCACCACCGACGGAGGCGCGCGCTTCGAGCCCCGGCTCATGTTCGACTGGCGCCACGACATCGGGCTCACGCTGGGCTTGAACCTCAGCGTACAGACCCGCCCGGAGCGGGACCTGGGCGCAACGACCAGCACGCATGCGTTTCGCTGGGCCTTCTTCGTCGAGGTCCCCTTGGGCGTTGACGGCCTGCACCTGTTGGGCACGGCCTTTGGCTCGATGGCGCTGGACGACATCGCCGACGGTGATGTCGACATGTTCCGCACCCCGATCGAGGCCCAGGCGGGCGTTCGTTATTGGTGGCACGAATACAACCTGGCGTTCCAGCTGGGCGGCGGCGGTGGCTTGACCAGCGGCCTCGGGGCGCCTCGATGGCGTGTGTTGGCCAGCGTCGACTACACCCAGGACCAGCGCGACACCGACGGCGACGGCATCGATGACAACGTCGACGTCTGCCCCAAAGAAGCGGAGGACAAGGACACCTTCGAGGACGGCGACGGCTGCCCCGACCCCGACAACGACGGCGACCTCATCGCTGACGGCGACGACAAGTGCCCGCTCGACAAAGAGGACAAGGACGGCTTCGAGGACGCCGACGGCTGCCCGGAGAAGGACAACGACAAGGACGGCCTCGACGACGACGTCGACAAGTGCCCCCAGAAGGCCGAGGACAAGGACGGTGTCAGGGACGAGGACGGCTGCCCCGACCTCGATGAGGACAACGACGGTGTCGACGACGACATCGAGAAGTGCCCTGGCCAGCCCGAGGACAAGGATGGGTTCCAGGACGACGACGGCTGCCCCGACCTCGACAATGACGGGGATGGCATCGCCGACGCCAAGGACACCTGCCCGGACGCCAAAGAGAACAAGAACAACTTCCTCGACTGGGACGGTTGCCCCGACGACCCCAACCAGAGCGTGGGCCTGAAGGGACGTCGGCTGGACTACCGCGGGCGCATCACCTTCGCCCGCAACAAGGCGACCCTGGCGGGGGACAGCACCACCACGCTGGACCAGGTGGCCATGCTCCTGGCGGCCAACCCGCAGGTCACCGGTCTGCGGATCGAAGGGCACACCAGCGACGCTGGTGACGCCGCCAAGAACCTGGCGCTGTCCAGCAGCCGCGCCGAGGCGGTGAAAACCTATCTGGTGGGCAAGAACGTTGCGGCCGGGCGGCTCGCCACGAAGGGCTACGGCGGCACGACGCCTGCGGTCGCGAACCTCACCAGCGTGGATCGCGCGCGCAACGAACGGATCGAGATGTGGGTGACCCAGGTCGGCGCCCAGACGGTGGAGGCCGTTGGCTCCGAGAGCCCGAACGTGCAGGAGGCGGCGGCGCGCAAGCTGGCGGCGGCGGCAAAGGTGGCCGAAAAGGCCGCTGAAGCGCGAGCGGCCGCGATCAAGCGCGAGGCCGAGGCCAAGACACAGAAAGCGTTGGCCGCCAAGAAGGCTGCCGAAGCCAAGAAGCAGGCTCTTCTGGCGAAGAAGCAGGAAGCCGCCGCACGGAAAGCCCGGACCGAGGCCGCCAAGAAGGAAGCGGCGCTGGCCCGCAAGCGGGCGGACGAGGCCATGAAGGCCGCCGCCGAGGCCAAGCGGCAGGCCGAGCTGGCCCGGAAGGAAGCTGCGGCAGAGCGTGCCCGCCTCAAGGAGCTGGAGAAGCTCCGCAAGCAGCAGGCGGCCAAAGCGGCGAAGCGGGCGGCCGAGGAGCGCAAACGTGCGGCCGCCGAGAAGCGCAAAGCCGACCTCGAGCGAAAGAAGGCGGAGGCGGCGGAGCGCAAGGCCAAAGCCGACGCGCAAAAGGCGGCCGGCGACACGACAAAGGCTGCCCGGGACGCCAAGAAGCGGGAAGAGGCGGCGCGAAAGGCCGCTGAAAAAGCGGAGCAAGCGCGACTCGCCAAGGAGGCCGCCGCAGCGAGGAAGGCAGCGGCCGACGCCGAACGGAAAGCGGCGGCCGAGGCCAAGGCCGAGAAGGCACGGCTGGCCAGGGAAGCCGCAGCCAGGCGGAAGGCGGAGGCCGCAGCCAAGCGAAAGGCGCTGGCGGACAAGCGCGCGGCAGAGCTCGCGGAAAAGAAGCGCAAGGCGGCGGAAGCAGCGGCCAAGCGAAAGGCCGAGCTGGAGGAGAAACGACGCGTCGCCGCCGAAAAGAAGCGCGTCGCGGCCGAAAAACGGGCGGCAGAGCTCGCGGAAAAGAAGCGCAAGGCCGCCGAAGCAGCCGCCAGGCGGAAGGCCGAGCTGGCGGAGAAGAAGCGCAAGGCCGCCGAGGCTGCCGCCAAGCGGAAGGCCGAGCTGGAGGAGAAACGACGCATCGCCGCCGAAAAGAAGCGCATCGCCGCCGAGAAACGGGCGGCCGAGCTGGCGGAGAAGAAGCGCAAGGCAGCCGAAGCAGCAGCCAAGCGGAAGGCCGAGCTGGAGGAGAAGCGGCGCATCGCCGCCGAAAAGAAGCGCATCGCCGCCGAGAAACGGGCGGCCGAGCTGGCGGAGAAGAAGCGCAAGGCGGCCGAAGCAGCAGCCAAGCGGAAGGCCGAGCTGGAGGAGAAGCGGCGCATCGCCGCCGAGAAGAAGCGCATCGCCGCCGAGAAGCGGGCGGCCGAGCTGGCGGAGAAGAAGCGCAAGGCGGCCGAGGCAGCAGCCAAGCGGAAGGCCGAGCTGGAGGAGAAACGACGCATCGCCGCCGAAAAGAAGCGCATCGCCGCCGAGAAGCGCGCGGCCGAGATCGCCGAGCGCAAGCGCAAGGCGGCAGAGGCGGCGGCCAAGCGAAAGGCCGAGCTGGAGGAGAAACGACGCATCGCCGCTGAGAAGAAGCGCATCGCCGCCGAAAGGCGTGCGGCCATCATCGCCGAGCGCAAACGCAAGGCGGCAGAGGCCGCAGCCAAGCGGAAGGCGGAGCTGGAGGCCAAGCGAAAGGCCGAGGAGGAGCGCCGTCGGATCGCCGCCGAGAAACGACGTATCGCGCTGGAGAAGAAGCGTGCTGAGGAGGCAGCGCGCCGCGCTGAGTTGGAGCGGAAGCGCCGAGAGCGGCAGGAGAAGATCCGCAAGATGGCGCTCGACCGTCGCCTGGCGACGGAGACCAAGCGCGAGGCGGACGCGCTGAAGAAAGCCGAAGCGACCCTGGCCAAAGCGAAGGCGGATCGGAAGGCGCTCGACAAGCAGGCGCTGACCAGGATCGACGAGGTGAAGAAGCTCGAAGAGGAGGCCAAATTCCTCCGCACCACCGAGTCCATCAAGGCCGTCGAGAAGGCCAAGAAGGATGCGGCCGCGAGCAAGAAGGCCGCAGCTCAGGCGCAGCTCCGGTCGGAGCTGGCGAAGAAAGACCTGGCCAACGCGAGAGCGCGGCTGGCCTCCACCAAAGAGCGCATCCAGAAAGAAGGGCCCGACAAGGCGTCGCTGGAAGCGGCCACACGCGAGCTTGAGAAGAGCCAGGAGCAGCGCGTTCGGGAAGAGCGTCAACGCAAGCGCGAGGCGAAGGCGCAGACGCTGGCCCAGGATGCTCGGGACAAGGCGCTGGAGGCCTACAAGACCAAGCAGATCGCCCGGCTCGCGGCGCTCGAGGCGAAGGCGTCCAGGGACAAGGCCAGCGAAAAGGCCGCCAAGATGGCCCAGAAGGCCGCAGACGACGCCCGCAAGGCGGCAGATACCGCCAAGGTCAAAGCCCTGGAGGCGGCACGCAAGGCCGGCATCGTAGTGGAAACGCGGCCCGAGAACCCCCAGGCCGACCCGGAGGTGGAGCGCAAGCTGCTCGAGGCAGAGGCCAAGGGACTCCCCCTGGAGGGCGCCAAGGAGCGGCTGAAGATCGCCGAGAAGGCCTTCAAGAAAGCCAGCAAGAAGCTCAAGAAGGCGCAGAAGAAGGCCGGCAAGGCCAACAAGGCGGCGACGAAGGCGGTCAAGAAGGCCAGCGCAGCCGCACAGAAAGCCGAACAGGCGATGCAGCGCGCCCGCTCACTCCAGAGTCAGGCCGACGCCGAGCAGGCCCGCGCCCGAGCGGCCGCGGGAACCCCCGAGGGGGCCAAGCTCAACAAGGCTGCTCGCCGTCTTCAGCGCGCCGCGGCGGCCGCCATGAAGCAGGCCAAGCGTGCGCTCAAGGCACGCAACAAAGTGCAGAAGGCGACCAAGAAGACCCAGGCCAAGGCGCGCAAGCGGATCGCCGCGGCCAAAAAGGAGCTGTGGCGCACGGCTACCGCGCAACGAAAGGTCGACCACGCCAAAAAGGTCCTGGGGTTGGTGCAAGCCCGCGGTAATTGAGGCGATTGTCGCCATCGTGGCAACACACTGGTGGGTCATCTCGCACAATTCGTAACCCCGGGCGAAAGAATCCATGGCATGGGAGCGCCTGAACGGCGATAGTACGAGGGACCAAGGATCCCACTGCCTCAATCGGAGGCCCAGTGCTGAGTGCACTTCGTTTGTCCGGCCACCTGGTGGCCGCAGGCGCCTTTCTGGTGTCTGCATGCTCCGACCCCTCCCCGACCGACCCTGGAACCACCGCTGACGCGAGTGTCACCAGCGATGCGCCCAACCAGGGTGGCGATGTCGAACCCGATGTCAGCACGACCCCGGACGCGGCGACGCGTGTCTGCACACCGGGCGTCCTGTCCTGCGCCGATCCGCGGACTGCGCAGGTCTGCAATGCCGACGGCAGCGGTTATGACACCACAGCGTGCGAAGACGGCCTGACGTGCTGGCCCGATTCCGGCAAGTGCAAAGTCCCCAACTGTGAGCCTGGCGAGACCGAATGCCGGGGCCTCGACGGCGTCCGGACGTGCGGCGAATACGGGATCCAATGGGGCGAGACCGTGGACTGCCCCGCCGACACCTACTGCGACGGCGGCGAGTGCGTCGGCTGCACGGTGGGCGGCTTCGAGTGCCTGTCGGACCTGACCTACCGAGAGTGCACCGATGGCACCACCTGGAGCGAAGAGACCGCCTGCGGCGACGGTCGGGCATGCTTCCAGGACCAGTGCTGCAACTTCACCGGCAGCTGCAACGAAGACGGCCAGGCGGTGGCCATGTGCACGACCGCCGACGGCACCGTGCTGCGCGACGAAGTCACGACCTGCATGGCTGGCACCCAGTGCTACGAGGGCAAGTGCGTCGTCTGCATCCCAGGGACCACCCAATGCATGGGCGAGAGCTACCAGGAGTGCCTGGCCAGCGGCATGGATTTTGGCCCCGCCACAACCTGCCCGGGTGACCAGACTTGCGTGGGCGGCAAATGTACCGTCGATGGCTGCCTGCCGCGGGTGCTGCTGGTGGTCGACCGCTCCGGCAGCATGAGCGGCGAGTGGGACGAAGTCACCGCGTCGGTGTCCGCCCTGGTCAACAACAACCCCGGCTACTACGGCCTCATCGCCTTCCCGGGCTCCCTCGACAGCTGCGGCGCGCCCGACGAGCTGGACGTGCCCATGGGCCTCAACAACAGCTTCGCGCTGAACCTCTGGATGAGCAACGCCAGCGTGACGGGGGCGACCCCGCTGCTCGAGGTCATGGACAAGATGACGTGGATGGCTCCCACCGCGCTGGAGGGCAACCCTGGTACCATCGTCGTCCTGTCCGACGGTGACGACAGCTGCGCCTCGGGCAACGTCCCCAACCAGTTGGGACCGATCGCGGCGAGCCTGAAGGCCCAGTACAACATCACCACGTACGCCATCGGCTACGGCTACAGCGACATGAACAAGAGCGCCGAGCTGAATTCGCTGATGAGCAATGGTGGCAGCGGGTTGTCCGAGCACATCGTGGCCGGCAACGAGATCGAGCTGACCAACGCCTTCCAGGGCATCATCGACGACGTGAAGTACTGCGACTAAGGCGCTAAGCTCGCCGGCTCCATGGCGAAGAAGAAGAGCCGAAAGCCAAAGCGGCCCAAATACAGTGCGGACAAGCCCCTCGAACTGACGGTGGCGATTCCGAGGCTCGAGGCGATCCCGCCCCCCGCCTGGCGTGCGGCGCTCAGTCGCCCGGTCGAAGCCTTCGTGGACGCGCTGCCGGAGGTCGCCGACACGGCCTCGGGGCGCAAGAAGGCGCAGACGATTCGGGCTGTGCTCGGCGTGGGCGCCCTGTTCATGGTCATCGCGGCCCGAGACGGGGACTGGTGGCTGGGCGCCATCGGCGTGGTGCTAGGGGTGGCCCTGGTCTTCGTGCCCATGTCAGGGCTGCGTAAAGCCCGGTGGAAGCACAAACTCGCCCGCGTGGCGGGGGCGGGCCAGCGCGAGGTGTTTGCGCCGTCGACGCTCCACTTCAACGGCACCAAGCTGACCGTGCGCGGCCCTGAGGGAAAGGTCTGGCGCTCGGCTCGCCCCTTCGTCGTCCCGCACGTGGTGGTGTGGGGGCTGCACGATGGCGCTGCCTGGCTCGGAATCTTGAACCCGAAGGGCAAGAAGCGTGACGCGCTGTGGCTCCACGGGCCCGACAGCAGCGCCCTCATCGACGACGGCGCGCGCCTTACAGACCGCGCCAAAGCCCACGTGGGCTGGGCCCTGGACACCAACGTCGAGAGCGCCCGGTGCGACGCCGAAGCGTTCGCTGCGCTGTTCGCCGTGTTGGGACCGGACCCGCGGGCAGCCCGGGGCTAGTCCTCGGGCCAGTGTGGGGTCAGAACGCGGAACACCGTCGGGTTGTCGGAGGCGTTGGCGGGTACTTCGTAGGCAAACACGACCTCGCTGAAATCGGTGGTCGTGGTGTCGCCGGCGACGAGCCTGTAGGTGATCGCTCCCGAGGACGTCGTGACGGACACGGTGGCCTTCCCGTCCCCATCCAGCGTCACTGCGCCCTGTTCGGCGCCATCGGTGTAGTCCCCTGTCTCGGTGATCTCCAGCGTTCCCGAGGTGATCTCGAGCCCCTTGTCGCCCGCGTGCCGGAGCTGCACGTAGTCGTACTTCGACGCGAAGGTCTTCAGGGACACGTTGTTACGGTCGGCGTAAATCACGAAGCCCATGCCAAAGGTGTCGCCGCTGTCGATGGGAAACATCGAGATGCCGGTGCCCGCTCCAACGGCGCCCGGCCAGTTGTAGGCTGTCTTTCCGTCACCCAGCGGAGGCCCTTCGGCCTGAAAGCTCACCCGCCCTCCCGTGCCCACAATTTTGGGGCCCTTCAGCACCTGAGTCATGTCGGGTGAGGGAAAGATGGAGATGGGCACATCGCCGACCACGGCACCGTTGGCGAACGGCAGTTGGGCGGTCCCCACCAGCAACCCGTTGGTGCCGGCAGAGAGCAGCAGCAGGTCGTAGTCGTCGGTGAAGTCTCCCCCCGCCGAGTTCTCGTCGTAGGCGACGCCCATGACGACTGCGCCGCCATCGTTGACCTCCTGGCCAAACAACGCTTCGTGCGCGAATCCGTTCTCGTCCAGGATGAACTGGAACTGGAGTGTCGTGTCGGCCACCTTGATCCGGTTGGTGTCGTCGCCGTTGTACTGCAGCCGCCCGTGCACAGGCACCTGCTGCGCGACGGTCGTGTTGACCGTGTCGAGACGGGTGATGGCGTAGGCCGCGTCCGACTCCACGGTGATGTCCCCATAGAGCAGCACCGAGTTCGGGCTCGCCTCGCCGATGATGGCAAACAGGTACTCGTTGGTCGGTTCCGGACAGTAGTAGTCCGCAACCACGGTGCTGGTGCACCCGTTTTGACTGCAGCCCGCCACCATGCAGCTTCCGTTGCCGCACATGACCTCGGCCGTGTCGCCGTCCACGCACGCCCCCGCCGCGTCGCACACCTTGGCGGTGTTCCAGTAGAGCTCGTCCTCGGTACACAGGCCCTCGCAGGGCCGACCCACCTGGTCCGGGTCGGCGGAGGCCATGCACTCGCCGGCGGTGCAGACGCCCTTCTGGCAGAGCGTCATATCTGCGGTCCGGCACGCCGCGCCTTCCTGCTCGTCGTTGGGGGCCACGACACACTCGCCGTCGGCGCAGACGGCGGTCTGGCACGAGTTCGCCGAGCTGGCGCAGTCCTCGTTGGTCGAACACTCGTCGACTGTCTCGACGCCCTCGACGCAGCTGCTCATCCCCCACAGCGCGCCCATCACCGCAACTATCGTCGTCCAACGCGCCATCAGCGCCCTCCTCTCCATGCCGCCACCCTACCCTCGCGTGGCGTCGACCCAGAATGCCGCACCGACCCGCCTGCGTAAAATCGGCGGGCCAATCAGTGGGCCGCTGCCTCACCCGTCTGCACCCGCCATAGCGCGGCGTACGCGCCATCGAGGGCGATCAACTCCTCGTGGGTGCCGGCCTCTGCGATGCCGCCGTCGGCCAGCACCATGATGCGGTCGCAGTTGCGGACCGTGGACAGCCGGTGGGCAATCATCACCGTCACCCGCCCCTGGGCGATGGTCTCCATGGACCGCTGGATGGCCGCCTCGGTCTCGTTGTCCACCGCCGACGTGGCCTCGTCCAAGATGAGCACAGGCGGGTCCTTGAGCACCGCCCGCGCGATACTCAGGCGCTGCCGCTGCCCACCGGAAAGGCGCATGCCCCACTCGCCGACCACGGTATCGAAGCGCTCCGGCAGGGCGTCCACGAACCCCTGCGCCTCGGCCTTCCGGGTGGCTGCTTGCAGGTCTTCTGGCGTGGCACCGGGACGACCGTACTCGACGTTCTCGGCGACCGAGCCGTGGAACAGATAGGTGTCCTGATTCACCAGCCCGATCGCCCGCCGCAGGTCCGCCAGGTCGAGCTCGGGAAGCGGCACGCCGTCGAGGCGAATCTCCCCCTCGACAGGGTCGTATAGCCGCATCAAGAGCTTTGCGATGGTGCTCTTGCCCGCACCGGTGCTGCCCACGAAGGCCACGGTCGTGTCGGGCTCGATGGTGAACGACAGGTCGGTCAGCACCGGCTCACGACCGGTGTAGGCGAAGCTCACCCGGTCAAACTCGATGCGGCCCTTTACCTGGCTGGCGTCCAGCGTGGTGGCGCCTCCCTGCATGACCACTGGGTGGTCGAGCACGTCCATGATCCGGGTCGTGGAGGCCATCGCCCGCTGATACTGGTCGAACGTCTCGCCCAGGCGGGTCAGCGGCCACAGCAGCCGCTGCGTCAGGAACACCATGACGCTGTAGGTGCCGACCTCGAGCTCACCGTCCAGCGTGAAGATGCCGCCAAGCACCAGGGTCGCCGTGAAGCCCAGGACGATGACCATCCGGATGAGCGGCGAGAACGCCGAGCTCAGCGCGATGGCCTTCTTGTTGCGCTGCCGATACTCCTCCGACAGCTCGCGCAATCGCGCGACCTCCCGGTCCTCGGCCACGTAGCTCTTGATGGTCGCCACCCCGGTCAGGTTGGACGCCAGCTGGCTGTTGACCACCGCCGCCTGGTCCCGAACCGCCCGATAGCGAGGCGCAATGCGGCTCTGGAAGGCAAAGGACCCCCAGATGACGAACGGTACGGGGAGAACGCTCAGCGCGGCTATCTCCGGCGAGATCCAGAAGAAGATGGCGCCGATACTTACTGCGGTCGTCGTGACCTGAATCAGGTCGTTGGCGCCGATGTCGAGGAAGCGCTCGAGCTGGTTGACGTCGTCGTTGAGCACGGCCATCAGGCCGCCGGTCCGCTGGCTCTCGAAGTAGGAGAGGTCCATGGCCTGAAGGTGGGCGTAGGTATCCAGTCGAAGCTCGTGCTGGATGGTCTGGCCGAGGTTCCGCCAGAGGACCTTCTGGAAGTACTCGAAGGCGCTCTCGAGCAGCCAGATGAGGAACGTCACGATAGCCAGCGCCCACAGCTGGTCCTTCACGTCGGGGATGCCGAGCTCGCTGAACAGCGAGTCCTCGCGACGCACCACGATGTCCACCGCGGCGCCGATGAGTCCTGGCGGCGCCAGGTCGAAGACCTTGTTCAAGAACGAACTCGCCATCGCCAGGCGGATCCGACGGCGATGCGGACGCGCGTAGCGCATCAGTCGCCTCAGCGGCGCCTGCTCGGGCGGCGTCTCGAGCGCGGGCTCAGGCAGCCGAGGACTCGTTTTCGACGAACTCGCTGAGGATTTCCCACTCGTCGACGATGCGCGAGCGGCGGCATCCCCAGACGTCGCAGATGGCCGCGACCGCCGAGGTGGCGGGGTCGGGGTTGAGGAAGATGGCCCTCAAGGTTCCCTGCCCGCACAGACACGGCGCGTAGGCCAGAAGCTCCTCGTCGACCGCGGACGACCGGACCGAGCACTTGGTGCCCGACGGAATCAGTTCACCGCCCTTCTTGTCGCTGTGGCCGTGGATGGGCGACAGGGTGACGTCTTCGACGTTATCGCCCCACTTCACCCGCAGCCTCACGCCAGGGAAGCCCCCAAACGAAGGGTTGTCGTCGGTGATGAGCGAGTTGCCGCGATGGTCGTAGGCGCGCGTGATGACGATCAGCGCGTCGTCGATGACCTCCACCTGGGAGGACACAGCGAGCTTCCCTTCGTCGATCTGGAGCCCGACGATGTCGGAGATGTCATCCAGAGGGTTGCTGCCACTCATTTGCTGCACTCGCTTGCCCCTTCTTCATGCGCAACGCCAGCGATAGGGGCCGGCCGGACGTGTGTTCTGGATAACGCGCCCGTTCCGCCAGCGTCAACAACCGATTCGGTAGCGACGGTAATGTCACTGCGACGTTGCAATGCCCACGACGCTGGATCACGTCATGCTACTCCCAGCTCAGGACCGGGAAATCACGGACCGGCGCCAGGGGCAGATTGGGCCGGATACGCACGGTCATACCCGTCTGTCCCGCCTCGGAGGGCACCCAGATGCCGCTGTACTCGGTCTGGCCCTGCTCGTTGATGTTCCCGGTCGTGCGCAGCCCGATCGCGTGCCCGTCGACGATGTTGCGCGCCGGGTCGAGCTGGCCGCTGAACAACTCCACCGTCACGTCCTCGGGGCTCAGACCGCCCAGCCGTACCCAGGCCTGGCAGCGCACCTCGGCGCCCAGTCGCATCTGCGGCGGGTGGACGAAGTTGACGCTGTCGACGCCCACCCGGTTCTGCCACGCCTGGCGCAGCCGGCGGACCCGGTCGGCGGTCTCGAAGGACTTCTTGGCGCCGTCCGCCTCGAACTCCTTGGAGGCCTCATAGGACGGCACGTAGAGGTCATTGGTGTAGTCCATCACCTGCCGATCCATGGCGAACCGGGGGCTCAGCTGCGACATGCTGGCCTTCATTCGGTGGATCCAGCGTGTCGGCAGCCCGTTGTCGTCGCGGTCGTAGAACTCGGGGACCAGCCGCTCCTCCAGCAGGGTCATCAGCAGCTCGGCCTCGACCGCGTCACCGCGCTTGACGTCGCTGTACATCTCGCCCAGCCCGATGGAGAAACCGACTTCGGGCGTGTAGGCCTCGGCCCACCAGCCGTCGAGGACGGACAGGTGAATGCCACCGTTCATGATGACCTTCATGCCACTGGTTCCGCTGGCTTCTTTGGGGCGGCGCGGGGTGTTGAGCCACACGTCGACGCCCTGGACGAGGCGGCGGGCGACGCCCATGTCGTATTCCTCGATGAACATGACCTTGCCGCGCACCTTGGGCCGCATCGCGAAGTGCACGATCTGGCGGATGAGCTCCTTGCCCGGGATGTCCTGCGGGTGGGCCTTGCCGGCGAAGACGAACTGCACGGGGCGGTCTTCGTTGGCGATGAGCCGCTCGAGACGGTCCGGGTCGCGCAGCAGAAGGGTCGCGCGCTTGTAGGTCGCGAAACGCCGCGCAAAGCCAATCGTCAGCGCCTTTGGGTCCAGCATGCTGTCGAGGCGATAGGCCGCCGGGAACTTGCCTCGGGCCTTCTGGCCGTTGGAGGCCGGTAGCTTCATGCCGCCGCTCTCCAGCTTGGCCCGCACACGCCCACGCACGAACTCGACGAGCGCGTTGCGACGGTCCTCGTGCACACCCCAGATCTTCTCGTCGGCGATGTCCATGACCTTCGCCCAGTAATCCGGGTCGGCACTTCGATCCTTCCAGGGTCCCAGCTCGCTATCGAGCAACGTGCCCATCTGCTGCGAGACCCAGGTGCGGGTGTGCACGCCGTTGGTGACGCTGGTGATGGGCACCTCGGCGCGGTCGACGCCGGGCCACAGCTTCATCCACATGCCGCGGGACACATGGCCGTGCAGCGCCGATACGCCATTGACCCAGCCGCTGCAGCGCAGCGCCAGGTAAGCCATGTTGAAGCCGCGCGACAGGTGGGGGTCGTTCTCGTGGGCGCCCAGGGCCAGCATCTCTTCGCGCGAAAGCCCCAGACCGTGGTGAATGTCCGGCAGGAAGCGGTCCAGCTGGTCCCGACCGAAGATGTCGAAGCCCGCTGGTACCGGGGTGTGGGTCGTGAACACATTGCTCGCGGCGCACAGCTCACGCGCCGTGTCGAAGTCGATGTCGCGGGCGGCACGCACCTGGCGGATGCGCTCCAGCGCCATGAACGCCGAGTGGCCCTCGTTCATGTGGAAGACAGTGGGCGTGAAGCCAAGCGCATCCAGGGCGCGGTAGCCGCCGATGCCTAGCACGATCTCCTGTTTGAGCCGGTTGTCTGGCCCGCCGCCGTACAGCACGCTGGTGATGCGCTGGTCCTGGTGGTGATTGACCGGGCTGTTGGTGTCCAGCAGGAACAGGCGCACGCTGCCAACGGTCACCTCCCAGACGAGAATCTCCACATCGCGCCCCTCGATCTTCACGTGGGCGGTGACGCGGGACCCGTCCTTGTGGGTGGCCGGGCGCATCGGAAGGTTCCAGAAGTCGTTGACGTAGGGATCTTCCTGCTGCCACCCGTCGTCGTTCAGGTACTGCCGGAAGTACCCCTGCTGGTAGGCCAGCCCGATGGCGACCAGGGGCACGCCGAGTTGCGCCGTCGACTTGAGGTGGTCACCAGAGAGGACGCCGAGGCCCCCCGAGTAGATGGGCAGCGCCTCCGTCAGGCCGTATTCGGCCGAAAAGTAGGCCACCTTGAAGTCGTCGGCCGAGTGGGCCGCGTGGTGCTTGGCGAACCAGGTGTCGCTGTCCCGCTCCGCGGCCACGCGGCGGACCACATGGGCCAGCTCCACGATGAAGTCCTTGTCGTGGCTCAACGCCTCCAGTCGCTGCTGACCGACCTGGCCGAACAGGGCGATGGGGTTGTGGTTGACCTGCTTCCACAGCTCGGGGTCGATGCGCTCGAACAGCTCGCGCGCTTCGGGGACCCAGGTCCAGGACAGGTCGAACCCGAGCTCGAAGAGGGCCTCGAGCTGCGGCGGGAGAGCAGGAGTGATCGTAAAGGTATGGATGCGGGGCACGGGGACCTCGATCGTCGGTGTCGACAGGGACATATGTACGGAAACCGGGAGTCTGTTTATCAGACCCGGGACCGAACGTGGACCCCGCAAACCGAGACCGAGCGCTCGCTCGCCGATCATCCTTTGACCACGGGCGTTTACGCCGCTAAAAGGTCGCCCCACGGGGATTTGCCAAGCGCCCCTTACACCTTCACCAGGGCGCGCACGGAGGAACCGGTGAGAACAGGAAACGAACTACTTCAAGCCGCCAAAGAGTACGCTGTCGAAGACCGCAAGCGTAGCTGGTTTCACTTCATCGAGACCTGGGTCGCCCTGCTCGCGACGCTGGCCGGCACCATCTGGAACATCCACTGGTCGCTGCAAATCGTTTGCAGCATCCTGGCAGGCCTGGTCGGCGTGCGGATGTTCATCCTCTACCACGACTTCCAGCACGGGGCGTTCCTGCGCAAGTCCAAGGTGGCCGAAGGAATCATGTGGGTGTTCGGCATCTTCTCGCTGAACCCGGCGTCGGTCTGGACCCGGTCGCACAACTACCACCACAAGCACAACGCCAAGATCTACGGCTCGTCCATCGGCTCCTACCCGGTCATGACCACCGACGACTGGGCCAAGGCCGACGACGAGACCCGCCGCGCGTATGCCTGGTCCCGCAGCCCCATGGCCATCGCCCTGGGTTACTGGACGATGTTCCTCGACGGCATGGTCCTGCGCTCCATCAAGACCAACAAGAAGCGGCACTGGGACAGCATCCTGGCGCTGGTCGTGCACGCCGTGCTGGTCGTCACGCTCGCCATCTGGGCGCCGGTGGCCCTGGTGCTGACGCTGCTGTTCCCGATGATGCTGCTACACGCCGTGGGCGCCTACCTGTTCTACGTGCAGCACAACTACCCCGGTGTGCAGCTCAAGGGGCGTCGCGAGTGGGACTACGTCCACGCCGCGCTGAACTGCTCGAGCTACTTCAAGATGAGCAAGGTGATGCACTGGTTCACCGGCAACATCGGCTACCACCACGTTCACCATCTGAACCCGCGCATCCCGTTCTACGCGCTGCCGGACGTGATGGAGGCCATGCCGGAGCTGCAGACCCCGGGCGTGACCACCTGGAAGCTCAGCCACGTGCTCGAGTGCTTCAGCCTCAAGCTGTGGGACTTCGAGCAGAACCGATTCGTCGGTTTCGACGCCGCGCCCACCGGCGCTGGCACCCCGGCCGCCCCCTCCGCGACCGCATGATGCGCCTGACGACGGCAACCGCCGCAACACTGTCGGCGCTGGCCGTCGTCGCATCGGGCTGCGCATCCAGCCAGCCCGAGCTCCGCCCCCTGGCGCTGTCGCCGCAGACCGCGGTGGACAACGCCGTAGCCGACTACACCGGCGCCAAGACCTCCACGGTCTGGCTCCGGCGGCACATTCGGGTCGCCGTGGGGACCGCGAGCGACCCGGGCAAGGCCCGTTCCCGGGTCGAAGTCTCGGCGCTGGCAGCCAACTACGGCGCCCAGCCCAAGCAGGTCACGCTGCTGGTACCGGCGCCGCGCGGCGCCACCCTCGAAAAGCTGACCTCTGGCTCGGTGAAGGTCACCGAGGCCCCCGAAGCCGCCATCGATCCGTTGACCACTGCGTTCCGCGTGACAGGAGAGGTTGCCGCCAAGGGGACGCTCGAGTTCGTGGCCGCCTACGACGTGAAGGGAACGTTGACCAGCGATGTACGCTGGCTGGCCTCGCCAGACACGCCCACCGCCGAGTTCCTGTTGAGCTACCAGTTCCCCGACCACGCCGTGGGGACCTTCAACATCGTCAACGCCAAGGGGCGCCCGCTGGTCACCAAGAAGGGCGGCACCACCATCATTGCGCTGATGCTTCGCAACGTGGCGCCGGCCAGCGGTCCGGCCAGCGGATACGCCCGCTACGCCACGAAGATGGCGACCCTGCGTGGCTACAAGCAGACCTACGCCGCCAACTGGCCGACGGTGCTCGCACCCTATGCGGGTGAGTTCGGAGGCCGCTCGGTGACGCTTCGCGGGGGTACGAAGGTCCCTCCCGTGCGGCCCAAGGCGACCGGCGTCGAGGCCGTCAAGGAGCTCACGCTGTGGACCCGAGCGCGGATTCAGCGCAAGGACGCGTTCGACGGCGCATGGAACGGCGGCCGTCCGCTGCCGGTCATCGTGCCCAAAAACGACCTGTACGCCGTGGACAAGATTCACCTCCTCCACTGGCTGCTGGACGCGGCCGGGCTGAAGCACCGCATCGTGGTGGCGCGCAGCAAGCGCTACCCGGCGGTGACCGCGGACCTGGCGGCGCCGGGGGCGTTCGACCAGGCGCTCATCTACAGCGAGGTCGGCGGGCTGTGGCTCGACCCGGCCTGCCAGACCTGTGAACCCGGCACCGTCCGGACTGAGCTGCAAGGGCAACAGGCCATGATGCTGCCGCCAGGACCAGCGAAGCTCATGACCCTCCCCAAGGCCTCCACGCCCGCTGCTCCCAAGGCTACGCCGACGGTCGAGTAGCCAGGGTCAGCTCGGCAGATAGGGCTTGAGCAGCTCGAGCAGCTGGGTTGGCTTGAACGGCTTGTTGAGCACGCCACTGACGCCAGGCTTGTCGGCGACATCCTGACCCACCGACAGGTCGCCGGTGACGAGGTAAAACGGGATGTCCCGCTCGAGCTTCTCCAGCACCTGTAGCCCACTGAGCTCGGGCATGCGGTAGTCGCACAGCAGCACGCTGACATCCGCGCCGCTGGCCAGGAACTCCACGGCCTCCATGGCGCGGTCGAAAGTCTTTACGTCGGCGCCGGTGCGCTTGAGAATACGCGCAAAGATGCGGCAGAGGGCGGGTTCGTCGTCGATGTACACCACAGTGCCCACGTGACCCCCTAAGCTCATGCGTGACGCGCTCGGTAGTTCACAGGACCATAAATCGTTCGTCGGCGCTACCTCTGACTGTCTCTGGAGCGAAACAGCCAGCCTTCATTACGCACGGTCAGGGACACGCCACCTCGGTCGCGCCGATGTCCCAAAGCAGCTCTCCGCTTCCATCCTGGGCGCAGCGAGACGTTCCGAGGCGGTCGGTGCCGAGCGGCTGATGAAGCTGCCAGGGAATGAAGCTCAGGTCACTGCTCCCGGCGTCGACGCAGTCCGAGCCAGCCCCGGAGGCGAAGGTGTAATCCGGGCCTCCGCTGGGTACCGCGCAAGACCCGGAACCATCCCCATACACGTTGCCGCCGGCCCCCGGAGACCCGGGACAACCGAAATAGCTACAGGTGTTGAGAGCATCGACGCTCTGAGCGCCGTTCTGAGCGAAGGCCGGGTTGCCCCACAAGTGGTTGTGGAGCACGGCCCACTGAGCCTGAACGTCCATGAGCATCAGTCCCTGACCAGTGCCGCCGCTTCCGTGCACCAGCGAATTCTGAAGCAGATTCGTCCCACCGTTGTCATTGGCCAGGATGACGGTCTGGTTGAGGTTGGCCGCGTCCAACAGGATGGTGCTGTTGACAATGCGCACGGTCTCGCTGGCATCGCCGCCCCCGGGGATGGCGATGGTCGCCAGAGCAGTCGCTCCGGCGCCATCGACCGGTGCCAGGTCGACCACGCTGTTGAGGATGTCCACGTTGGCCCCGTCGCCCAGCACCAGGCCGCGCCCTGGAATGCCCGCGTCGATACGGGCCGTGAGGCGTATCACGGACCGGTTGATGAGGTGGTCCCGGGGGGCGACGGCGCCGGCGTTGTCGAACTTGATGCCGACGTATTCGGTAAAACCGCCGCCTGTCTGGGAGGCCAGCTCGACGGTCGTATCGTGCATCTCCAGGCGCCCCTCGTTGACCACCTCGATGCCCCGCATGGCGTTCGAAGCGCCCGTCAGCACCTGGCAGTTCCGGAGAATGAGCTCGCCGCTCGAGACCACAGCACCGACGGAGAACGTCGCGGCATCGTCTGCGAAGAGGGTGACGTTGTCGGCGGTGACCCGCCCGCCGGAGACCTGCAGTGGGTTCTTGCCCTGCGGCGCCCCCGCCTCCACGCGCAGCTCCAGGTCGTGGAACGCCATGTCGACGTGGCTGCTGATGAGCGAGTTGCCCCCGCTGAGATCGTGCAGCACGGCCGATAGCGTCCCGGTCCCGGCCCAGGCGCAATGGCCTGGATCGCGTCCGCCGTGGAAACGAAGCGCCTTGAGCTGCGGGTAGCTGGTGCTGGTGATGAGGATGGCTGCTGTGGTGTGGGTCCCCGACCCGATGTAGATGTCGGCCTCGGCGAGCGCGTCGTTCTGAACCTTCGTCATCGCCTCCTGGAGCGTCCCGAAGGGGTCGAGCGCGGTACCGGTCCCGGTGCCACCCACCGCCACGAAGATGCCGTTGGTCAGGTCGGTGTCCCAACCGGTGCTGGCGCATCCGTAGTCCTTGCCGAGGCACGCATCGGTTCCGTTGCCGGGGACCATCTCCGGGTCGGCATCGTTGCAGTCGGTGTCCTCGCAGGCGCCGTCGTTGTCGGCGTCCAGGCAGGTCCGGTCCACCTCGTCGGGGCCGATACTCCACCACCCGTCCGGCCCGGGTCGCGCATCGCCGTCCCGGTCCTCGCCCACGCCTTCGATGTTCAGGCTGATGAGCGCCGGATCGACACCCCCTGCCGCGCAGGGTGAGGTGTCGCCGAGCTGGGCGTTTGCGTCCAGGTAGCAGGGCGTGTCGATGTTGCCCGCGGCATTGATGCAGCCCGGCCAGGCGCACGCGTCCAGCTCCATGGCCGACAGCACTGCGCCGCCGACAAGCCCGTCGATGAGCGCTGAACCCACAACGGCGTTGGCGTTGAGGCTCAGGTCGACGCCCAGACCCGAGGTATCGTCAACGCGGATGGCGGGGCTGTCGTTCGCCAGCACCTCGGTGTTGGCCATGTAGAGCGTCATGGGCGCGGCACCATTGGCGGTCAACTCCAATCCCTGATCGAGGGCCCCGTTCGAGGTCACCGCGATGGCGCTGCCGATGACCTTCAGCTGGGCGTCGGATGTGGCGCGAACTCCTGTACCGGGGCTGCCAGCGGCCTCGACCCAGCTGTTGGCTATATCCAGCGGGCTCTGCGTCCAGACCCCACGCGCCAGGCCTGCCAACCCGCTGACCTGCACGCGGCTGGAGAGCAGCTTGTGGTTCCCGCCGAAAAGGAAGACGCCGGTGGCTTCAGCGGCACTATCGGCGTTCACCAGGATCGTCGAGCGCTCGATATGGACGTCTCCGCTCCCCTGATGGAACACGCCGCGCGAGGGCGCACCGCTGCCCACATCGAGCTCTCCACGAAGGAGCCGGACCGACACGAGGTCGGAGAAGCCGGTCCGGATCGCGTCCGCGTTGTCGGGGGCATCGGGGACCGTCACCATCAAGTCCTCCAGCACAACAGCGCCGTCGCCGGTGATGTCGACGCCCACCAGGTCGCCCGTGGCGGGGGTGGTCAATTCCACCCGAAACCGTTGCAGCGTGGCCTGCACACCGGCGGGCACGTCGATGGCGATGCCGATCATCGCCCCAGACGTCAGCACGTCGGTCATGCCCTGGGGCTCCCAGTCGCAGTCTCGGTTGCGGCCGCCCTCCAGCGCGATGTCGGCAGTCAACGCCGACAGGTCTGGAGCCGGGGTATCCCCATCCGTCACATAGAACTGAGTAGTTCCGGGGGATTGAGCGATGGCGGCCAGCAGGTCGTTTCGTGGATCATCCGAGGTTCCGCTGCCGTCGGTGGTGGCGTTCAGGTCGACGTAGACGATGTCAGGCAGGCCAGGACCGCCGTTGCAATTGTTGTCGATCCCGTCCTCGCAGTCCTCGACCGCGCCGGGGAACACCGCCGGATTGGCGTCATTGCAGTCGAGGGCGTCGAGGCAGCCATCAGCGTCGAGGTCCACGATGCCTGTGAAGCCCACCTGACTGGCCGGGCACTTGGTATCCACCACGTCGCAGAGCAGGTCGAAGTCGCTGTCGCGGTCGTTGGGGTAGCCACAGCGCTGGTTTCCGGCACACACCGCGCCGATCGTGCACGGGTCGTCCGCGCTGTCGCAGTCGGCGTCGGTGAAGCACGTCTGGACCTGGTCCGGGCCGATGTCAGGCATGGTCGTGGGCCGCACGTCGCCGTTGAAGTCGACCCCCGCCACAACGAGGTCTGGCAGCCCCGTCGTGTTCTCCAACACATCCAGCGACGCTCCCGCTGCTATGCAAGGGGAGTCGGGGTCGAGACGCAGGGCAGGCAGGCTGGGGTCGCACTTGGTCTCGACGTTCCCACCGGCGGTCAAGCAGTCATCGGACTGGTCGCAGCCGATCGATTCCCAATTGGCTACGGAATGGTCCACGCCGTCGTAGAACGACGTACCGGGCTGATCGGCCCGGCTGGTGTGAATGGCGTTGTTGAAGAAGTGGCTGTCGCCCACGAACGTCGGCAAGAGCTCGATGCCTCGCGCGTAGGCGTCCGTGTCGCCGGCCTCGGCGTGAACGATGCTGTTGACCACGTAGCAGGTGTTGGGAGCCGCCCCGTCCAACCGGATGGCCGTCGTGTCGAGCAGCTGGCCCCCGGAGTACGCGGCGATGAAGCTATGGGCGGCGACGAGGCGGCCTCCGTTGACCTCCACCGCCACCAGGGGCCCCGCCCCGACGCCGCCTGCGTTGGTCACCACCGCCGAGTCCACCACGGCCGCGGAGCCCCCGTTGATGAGGAGCCCGCGGTCACCGTTGGGCGCCCGCACCACGGCGTCGTCGAGGTCCAGGGCGGGACTTGTCCCCCCCATGCTGATGCCCCCAAGCAAGTACCCTTTTCGGACGACCGCAAAGGTCTCATCGGTGACGCTCATGGCGAGGGTTTTGCTGCCGCCGTTGGCCGCGACGGTGGAGTCCACCAGGGTCAGCAGGCTGGTGCCCACGGCGATCACCCCTGTGGCCTGGTCGTCCGACTGCGCGACCACGCCGCACCGGCTCAGCTCCAGCTCGCCGTTGATCACCTCGACCGCGTTGATGATCCCCGTACCGGCCGCCTTCAGCTGCGCATCCACGATCTCCAGCTTGCCACCCGCCACAGAGACGACGGTGCCCGCCGCTTCGAACACCGAGTCGGCACCGGTCGGACGCCAGTCGCAGCCCGCCTCGCGGCCTCCACGAACCAGGATGTCGGCGCTGGTGAACGTGACCTGAGCCGCCAGGGGGTAGCGCCCAGCTCCCGCGACGATGGTGGCGGCCGGCAGCGCCTCGGCAGCCTGTCGCGCCCGCTCCAGCGAGGCCCACGGGTTGCTGGCGGTGCCGTCGCCCGACGTGTCGTCGCCGTCGGGCGCGATGTAGAAGGTCGAGGCCGGATCGAACGCCTCGCCGGCCCCGGGGGCACCGCAGTCGTTGACCACGCCGTCCCCGCAGACCTCATTGAAGCCCGGTGCTACGAGCGGGTTGCTGTCGTCGCAGTCGCCGGCGCTGGCGTCGACACCATCCCCGTCGACGTCCGGGTCGAGGCTGTCGCAGACACCGTCGCCGTCCAGGTCCCCGTCGAGGGGAGCAAACGTCTGGAGGCAAACATCGGAAACGCACGAGGGCGCGATGCACGGGTCCCCCGCCGGCGCGCACATCTGGTTGGGCTGACATGGGTCGGAGGGCAGCTCGTCGGGGCCGATGTCCCAGGCCGCGTCACGCGGCTCGCCCTCGCGGTCGTTGGAGATCTCCGGGTGAGCGAGGTTCAGCGGGGCCATCGTCACGTTGACCCCGCGGTCTTTGCACGGGCTGGCGGCCTGCAGCGACCAGCTTCCGGCCGCTGGCGCACAGCCGAGCATGACGTTGCCCGCCGGCGGGTCCTCGCGACTGTTGAACACGGCCAACGGGATGCCTCCGGTGGGGCCCTCGACCGGCTGCACCTGGCCGGCGCCCAGGTCGTTGCCCACCGCGGTGACGATGCTCCCACCGACGTAGCGCAGCGCGGCGCCGTCGAGGGTGACGTTGCGCACGTCGACGATGGAGTTGCCCAGCTGGAGCACGGCGTTGGGGTCGTTGACGTCGATGCCGTAGATCTGGGTCGCGCCACCGCTGACCCGCACGAGGCTGCTGGCCACCTGCAGGGACGCCGCCACGCCGTCGAGGAACAGCGCCGAGGACAATCCACTGGACGCCCCCAGGGTCAGATCGACCACCGAGTTGATGAGGGTCGCGCTTCCGCCGGTGGCCCGCAGGCCGTGTCCGGAACCGGCCGTAGACGTCTGGAGCGTGCATCGGTCACACGACAAAGACCCAGAAGCTACATCGACGGCCAGGGCGTTTGCGGTTCCGACGCCCTCGAACGTGATCATGGACGCCGTTGCGGTGCCGCCCGCCAAGGTCAGCGCTGGGAACTCCGCGTCGGCAACCACGACCGTGGCCGGCGCCGCAACGTTCTGCGTGGTGAAATCGCACGCCTCCCAGCCCCCTTCGATGACGACGTCGACGCCGGCAGGCACCGTCAGACTTTCCGAATACGTCCCCTTGGCCACCAGGATGCGCCGGCCGTTGGCGTTGTCGATGGCGGTCGCCACGCTGGTGAACGGATCTGTGGCCGTGCCGCTGCCCGGCGCGGTGCCATTGGCGCTCACGTAGATGACGTCGGCGGCGTTGTGGGGGCTGTTGATGCCGCAGGTGTCGGTGACGCAGTCCTCGTCGACCTCACCGTCGCAGTCTTCGTCGCCGTTGCCGCAATCGTCGATGGCAGCATAGGCGCTGACCGTAGTGACGTCGCAGGTCGCTTCGCCGGGGACGATGGCCCCATCCGCGTCGACGCCGCAGGTCGTCGTGATCTCGCCGATGCCGGCGACGCAGACGCCCGCAAACGCGGCCCCACAGGCCAACGCCATGGTCGATGGGTCGCGACTGATGTGGTCGTCGTCCAGCTGGTCGTTGAGGCAATCCCCGTCGTCGTCTCTGTTGCTGGGCTCGGCGGCGTCGATGAGGTCATCCCCGTCGGTGTCGGCCGGACTGCTGTCGAGCGTCAGCGCCGAGCCGTACTCCTCGGTGTCGGACCTCCCGTCGCCATCGCTGTCCGTCGCCAGCGGGTCCGTGCCGAAGAAGATCTCGACCTCATTGGCGACGCCGTCACCATCGTTGTCCGCAGACGGGCTCAGGCACTGGCCAAAGCAGAGCCCCGACGCACACTCACCGTCGGTGATGCAGCTGTCGCCGAGCTGTCGCTTGTCGTCCGGGCAGCCGAACAGGGCCATGGCGCAAAGTGCCGCCACGGCCAGCAGAATCCTGCCTGATGTCATGTCCCCGTCCTCGTGCTCGTGCTCGTCAGCGGCTCACCGCCGCTCGCACCGTCACGCCGCCGATGCGCTTCTTGCCGTCCCAGTACATCCAGTCCTGGATCTCGCCGGGCATCACCACGAAGCGACGCCCCTTGCGGATATTCTTCAGCGCATTGGGCTCGGTGGCCAACTCGCCCTCGAACCCTTCGCCGTGAATCGTTCGGACGGAGCGGAGGTTCGTCACCCAGAGGTTCTCGACCCGCTGTCCGTCCGTGAAGCCGACCTTCACCCCAAACTCATTGAACGTCGGCTGCGGGTTGCGCAACGCGTCCCGGAACTCGCCCAGAGAGGCCTGCGCCCGCCGATAGGTCGCCAGGCGCGCCGGGTCGCTCTCTCCCCGATAGATGAAGTCGCGCATGGGAGCGACCGTCTCGTGGTCCGGCGGACCACACGCATGCCAGGAGACGGCGAGCGAAACGGCGAGCATCGACAGCGCTAAGTGGCGGAGACCCATCGCGAGTTCAACGAGGCGTGCGGTTGAAGGGGGAGCTTCAGCCTACACGCGCAGGGCGTTGCTTGCGAGCCCCCCACAGCCACACGACCGCCAAGAGATAGGAGACCACCGTGCCGTAGGCGGCCTGCCACTCGAAGACGTGCTCCCAGTCGATGACCTGCCCAAGCGCCAGCGGGAACAGAATCAGCAGGGACCAGGCGAAGCTCAGGTCGATAGTGAACACCATGAGCACCGGATAGAAGAGGTAGAACGCCGAGGCCAGCGCCAGCGCCTTGACCGGGTTCAGCCCGACCACGGCGGCCAGGACCCAGAGCGTCCCGGTGCCCACGAACATCATCCCCAATGAGAACGTCACGCGCCGGTCGATCTGGGTCTTGAGCAGCGAGCGTCGCACGAGACCGACGACGAGGGTGAACGTCACGATGGTGAGGGCGACGTTGAGCAGCAGCACCTCGTGAGAGAGCCGCAACGTGTAGCTGCGGTGGAAGTAGCCGAGCATGAGGTTCCAGAAGCACCACCCGGTGCCCACCACGAACGCCATGGCGGCGCGGATCGTGAGGTTGGCCGTGTAGTCCTCGGTGTCGCGAAGCTCCCGCAGTTGGTTGAGCTCGTCCTTCTCCTGCTGCCCCTGCTCGCGCAGCTCACGGATACGCAGCGCCAGCGCCTCGTCGGGCTCACTGAGCCAATCCAGTGCGACCAGCGCCCGTCGCCAATCAGCCGCCTCCAGGGCGTCTTCGATGACCATCCGCGCGAGCGCATCCAGGCCTTCCCGGGCCGGCGTGTTGCCGGGCCAGATGCGCAGGGCTTCGACGAGACCGAAGCGGCACTCGGTCTCCATCCGCCGCCGCTCCACCAGGTCGGCGATGTGGATGCCCGACTGCAGGCTGTCGACGTCGTCCTGCGCCCGGATCATCCGCAGCCGCTCGAGGGCTTCGGTGGTGAGGTCCGCGGAGGCCCGGTGTTCGATGAACTCCGCCAGGGCTTCGCGAAGATCGTCGGCCGATGGGTATCGGTCTTTGGGCTCCTTGGCCATCGCCTTACGGAGGATCGTCAGCAGCTCCTCCGGCAGCTCACCGTCGTCGTAACTGGGCGGCGAACTGTCGAACGCGCTCAACAGCGAACCCAGCAGCGAGGGATTGGCGTGCGGGGCCTTGCCGGTGGCGATGCGGTGGGCGATCGCCCCCAGCAGGTAGACGTCGGTGGCCACACCGACGACGTCACCATCGGCCTCGGCCTGCTCGGGTGACAGGTATGCCGGCGTCCCGACAACCATCTGAATGTCGGTGGTGCGGGGCATCCACTCAGGGGCATCGTCCCGAAACGTCGCCGCCAACCCCCAGTCCAGCAGATAGACCTCGCCATAGTGGCCGATCATCACGTTGGACGGCTTGAGGTCCAGATGGACGATGCCCTTGGAGTGAGCGAAGTGGACCGCGCGGCACACGCGCTGGAGGATCTGGAAGTGGACCCGGAGGCGCTCGGAGGTCGACAGCGTCGCCTTCGGCTGGTCGCCGTTGGCCACCAGCCCCTCGTCCTCGTGGAGCAGGCTCGACCAGGATGTGCCGCCGACCCGCTTCATCACGATCAGCGGGTCCTCCCCGCTTCGCGCCAGGGCGTGGATGGGCACGATGTTGGGGTGCTCCAGGTTGCTGCCGATCCAGGCCTCGCGCAGCAAGGCGTTGACCACCGACGGGTTGGGCGCGCCGGTGCTGGACGGCAGCGGCTGCTTCACCGCCACCTCGCGACGCAGCCCGACCTGGGTTCCCTGCCGGACCAGGCCCATCCCGCCGGCGCCCAGCACGTCCCCCAGCTTCACCAGGTTCTCGGCAGCCCCCGCGATCGCCGCGGAAGCCACCTGCTCCGGCGGATGCGCCGAGTGCAGGCTGCCGGTTCGGGTGCGGCCGATGGTGCCCGTGGAGTCGGGCTCCAGCGCTTGCGCCTCGATCCCCAGAGCCTTGAGACGCTGCACCAGGGACTCGCCGTCATGGTCCAACAGGGCCTGGGCGATCTCCTCGGCGGTGGTGCCGGTGAGCTTGTCAGCCATCGGCCCCCTCCATGGCCGTGTCGCCACCCTCTCGCCAGAGCCAGACCAACGACGTTCCGCCGATGAGCCCGATGAGCGACGTCCATTCAAAGGCGTTGAGAGGGTCGAGCGTGGCCCCGATGAGCGACGGCAGGGTCAGCGGCATGAGAAACCAGATCCGCTTGTCCACCATGATCGCCAGACATCCTGCTCCCGATGCATAGACCGCGTTGGCCATGGCGGCGCCCAGGTGGGGGTCGGTGTCGGTGCCCCAGACCCCGATCCAGAGCATCGCGGTCGCCACGAATCCGCCCCAGATCGCGTTGACGGCGCGGCGGTTGATCTCGGTGGCCATCAGGAACTCGCGCCCGATGAAGCGGATGGCAATCCAGTAGGACAACGCGGACAGTATCGCGTTGGCCATCAGGAACTCGTGGGTCAGCGGGATGATGTCCTGCTTGTCGAGCCAGCCGATCGTCATGTTCCAGATGAACCACGAGAAGGCGCTGAGCCAGGCCAGACGAACCCGCTGGGTGCGGAATCGGTTCGGGTCGTGACGCCCCCCCAGGGCTCGGAGTTCCTCGGCGTCCGCCCGCTCAGCCCTCAGACGAGTCTTGAGGGCCTCCACCTGCTGCTTCAGCTCGGCGGTCGGCCGCGGATGCTCCGAGAGCGCCTCGGCGGCGCTGCGGAGGTCACCGGCCTCGCAGGCGCGCTCCACCACGAGGCTGAGCATGCGACCCAGCCCTTCCCGCGCCGCTTCGTTTCCGGGCCAGATACGGAGCGCCTGCTGAAACGCGAACCGGGTCTCGGTGACCGTGTTTTCGTAGTCCTGGGCGATCTCCCAGTCGATCCCCGACGACGACGACTCCGCGTCGAGTTCCTCGATGCGCCCGAGCTTCTCGGAGGCGTAGCGGGTCAGCTCGTTGGAGCGGCGGTGGGTGATGAACGCCTCGAGCGCCAGACGGAACGCCTCCGCGCTGGGGTAGCGGACCTCCGGATCGGGGTCGACAGCCCGCAGGATGATCGCCGCCAGCTCCGGCGGCACGTCGTCGCCATACTCGGGGAGCTTGCCCTTGTAGGAGCTCAGCAGGCAGGCCACGAGTGGGCCGGTGTGCAGGCGCTCGCCGGAGATGATCTCATGGGCGATGGCGCCCAGCAGATAGACGTCGGTGTGTGGCCCGAATCGTTCTCCGGCCCCTTCGGCCTGCTCGGGCGAGAGGTACCCCGGAGTTCCCACCACGTCCCGCACCTTGGCGGCGTCCGGCATCCAGTCGGGGCGCTCGTCGCCAAACCCGGCCGCAATGCCCCAGTCCAGGACGTACACCTCGCCGAACTCACCCACCATGACGTTGTCGGGTTTCAGGTCCAGATGCAGCACGTGCTTGGAGTGAGCGAAGTGGACACCCAGGCAGACCTCCATCAGCAGCGCCAGATGATGCTCCAGGCGGTCTGCGGGGACCCCGCCCTCCCCTTCGTCCACCGCCTCTTCGGCCAGGATGTCGCTCCAGGCGCGCCCCTCGATGCGCTTCATCACGATGAGGGGCTTGTCGCCCTGCCGTGACAGCAGGTGGATGGGGACGATGTTGGGGTGCTCCAGGTTGCCGCCGATCCACGCCTCCCGGAGCATGGCGCCGATCGCCTCCTGGTTGGTGGCCTCGCCCCGCGGCTCCTTGACCGCGACCGTGCGGCGCAGATGCGGCTGCTCGCCGGTGCGGACGACCCCCATGGCGCCTTCGCCGATGACGTCCCCCAGCACCACCGCGCCGCGCGGGGCGGCCTTGATGGCGTCCAGGGCGATATCGTCCGCGTCGGGCGGCAGCACGCCGGCGGCCGTCGCGTACCCGCGTCCGACCGTGCCCTTGAGGTCGACATGCAGCAGATCGGGCGTGACGCCCCGGTCCTTCCAGCGCGAGGCCAGCAGGGTGCCCTGAAGCGCTATCTCGTCGTGCTCGCTCAGACCGCTGCCGCCGGCGAGGGTTGGCGCCGAACCTGGCTTGTCGTCGAACTGGGGCATCGTCCTCCGTAGGTGCCGCCGGCGAGTATAGCTTCCATCCTTGACGCGCGCGCGTCACGACGGGAGATTCGATGCATGGCCCCCAAGAAAGTCTCCAAGAGTCGCTTCGGACGGTTCGCCAAGATGGGTCGCCTCGGCGCCCGTCTGCTCCCGCTGAAGGTCCAGCGGCTGCGGGAGGCGGTCAGTGCGCCCAAGGAGAAACGCCCTGAGGTCATGGCCAAGATGCTGGACAAGCACGACGGCATCGCAGCGGAAGCGTTCAAGACGTTGGGCGAGCTGAAGGGGGTGGCGCTGAAGATCGGGCAGATGGTGTCCTTCATGGACGGCGCGCTGCCCGCAGAGTACCGCGAGGTCTACCAGAGCGCCCTGGAGAAGCTACAGGCGGACGCACCGTCGCTGCCCTACGAGACCATCGCGCCGCTGCTGCAGGAGGAACTTGGAGCTGCTCCAGAAGACTGCTTCGAGACCTTCGAGCCGGAGCCCTTCGCGGCGGCGAGCATCGGTCAGGTGCATCGGGCGACGCTGCCAGGCGGCCAGCCGGTGGCGGTGAAGGTCCAGTATCCGGGCATCGACAAGGCGATGGCGGCGGACCTGAAGAACGCGTCGTTGATGCAGGGGCTGATGACGCCGTTTCTTGCCGGCATGGGCGCGGGCAAGGGCACGCGCACCTACATGAAGGCCATCATGGAGGAGATCCGCACCAAGCTCATGGAGGAGCTGGACTACGAGCGGGAAGCCACCATGCAGATGCGGTTCCGCGAGCTGCTGGCGGACGACCCGGAAGTGGTCGTGCCGGAGATCTACCCCGGCTACTCGGGGCGGCGGGTGCTGACCAGCGAGTTCATCGAGGGGGTCTCGCTGAAGACCGTGTGCGAGACCGCCAGCCAGGAAGACCGCGACCGCTACGGCCTCATCCTGACGCGCACGATGCTGCGCTGCATGCACGGGTTCCGGCTGTTCAACGCCGACCCGCACCCGGGCAACTACCTGTTCACGCCCGATGGAAGGGTGTGCCTGCTGGACTTCGGCTGCGTCAAAGAGATCCCCGACCAGATGGCCGACTACATCGAGGACTACCTGAAGGTCGGCATCGAGGCGACGCACACCGGCGACCAGGCGCTGTGGGACGAGTTCGACAGCATCATCGAGAAGGCGATGAACCTCGACCGCAGCGACGAGCTGGTGTTCGAGCTGTACCGCGAGTTCCTGCTGTACGTGATGCGGCCGGCGCTGACCAAGGGCATGTTCGAGTTCACCGAGGACTACACCGGCGAGAGCATCGACCGGGTGCTCGACAGCATCCGGCAGAGCATGTTCGAGGGCCGCAAGATCCCGCGGATCCCCGACCTGCCGCCGGTGCCGCCGGACTACACGTTCATCAACCGGCTGCAGTGGGGCTTCTACAGCGTGTTGACCATGCTTGGGGCGCGGGTGCCGTGGCAGTCGCTGATCCCGTTCGTGGACGAGGACGGGCGGGTGATCCAGTGACCGAGCTGACCGAACCGCCCGCTGGCGCGGAATGTCACTTCACACGCAGGCCTCGGTCCGCGGCGACAGCGCCCCGCATCACGAAAGGCTTCACCGCGTGTTCAGTCCGCATCCGACTCCGTCGGACGGCCCGTAGCGACAGAGTGACGGAGCGAGCTTGCGAGCGGAGGAACGGAGGAGCGCAGTGGCCGCCCCGAAGGGGGGCGGAAGCCCCCCAGCGGGGGGTTTGGGGGGCGAATGAGATCGTCCTACGATGCGACGGATCTGCATCGCCCTCCCATCGAAGGCCTGCGGCAGAACCCCGCCGACGCCACATCGAAGAGAACCGCTCCCCCCCAGAACTGGTTGCAAACTCGAGATGAGCTCCCTCGTCGACATTGGGGTCAACCTGACCAACAAGCGGTTCGCCAAGGACCTGGACGCGACCATCGAGCGCGCGGTCACGGCGGGCGTGACGACGATGGTGCTGACCGGCACCAGCGTCGAGGAGAGCCAGCGGGCGGCGGCGTTGGCCGAACAGCACCCGGGTGCCCTCTACAGCACCGCCGGGGTGCATCCGCATGACGCCAAGTCCTGTGATGACGGGACGCTGGGCGCGTTGCGCGAGTTGTTGGCGCAGCCGCAGGTGGTCGCGGTGGGCGAGTGCGGGCTCGACTTCAACCGGGACTTCTCGCCGCGTCCGGTGCAAGAGAAGTGGTTCGCCGAGCAGGTCGCCCTGGCGGTGGAGCTGAACGCGCCCCTGTTCGTGCACGAGCGCGACGCCCACGAGCGGCTGCTGGGCATCCTCGGCGAATTCCCGACGCTGCCGCCCCTGGTGGTGCACTGCTTCACGGGAGAGGGCGAGGTGATGCGGAAGTACGTCGAGCGCGACTTCCACATCGGCATCACGGGTTGGATTTGCGACGAGCGGCGCGGGACGCATCTGCGCGACCTGGTGCGGGAGATTCCGGTCGGTCGGCTGATGGTGGAGACCGACGCGCCCTACCTGACGCCGCGGGACTACAGGCCCAAGCCCAAGGGGGGGCGCAACGAGCCCTCCCTGCTGCCCCATATCGCAGCGACGGTGGCCGAGTGCCGTGGCGAGATGCCCGAGCAGCTGGCGCGCCACACGACCGAAACCGCACGCCGCTTCTTTCAACTTCCGGGAGGAGACCCGCGGTGACGCCCGAGATTCGACAGGCCATCCTGACGCGGCTGAAGACCGCCGTAGAAGCGGGCGACACGCTCATAGAGCCGCAGCACGCAGAGGTCGGCGTAGAGCGCTACACCGATACGCTCGTGTTTCAGCGCGAGCAACAGGTCCTTTTCCGGCGGCGCCCCATCATCGCGGCCCACGTGAGCGAGCTGGCGAACCCCGGGGACTACGTCATGGAGTGGGTGGCGGGCCTGCCGGTGCTGGTGGTGCGCCAGAAAGACGGCAGCCTGCGCGGCTTCCTGAACGTGTGCCGGCACCGCGGGGCGATGCTGGTGGACGACCGCTGCGGATCGCGCAAGGCGCTGACCTGCCCCTACCACGCCTGGACCTATCGGCTGGACGGCACGCTGCAGCACGTGCCGCGGTCGGAGACCTTCTCCAAGCTGGACGTCGAGGCCCACACGTTGGAGCCGGTGCAGGTCGCCGAGCGACACGGCTTCGTGTGGGTGCAGCTGGACGGCGAGCCGGACGTGGAGGCCTTCCTGGGGCCGGACATGGACCGGGACATGGCCCATCTGGGGCTCGTCGAGAGCCGGGTGGAGACCACCACCGTGCGAGGTCTGGCGGCCAACTGGAAGCTGGTGATGGACGCCTTCTGCGAGGGCTACCACGTCAAGGCGCTGCACCGGACGAGCGTGTCGCGGTTCTTCACCGACACCGTTCTCGTCGACGACTTCTACCCGCATGTCCGCAACATCGGCGCCCGCAAGAGCCTGCGCGAGGTCCCGCCGGACGCGAACATCTTCGAGCACACCACCATCTTCTATAACGTCTTCCCCAATGGGATCCTGGTGTTCCACCCGACCTGGGCATCGTTCATCACGGTGGTCCCCATGGCCGTGGACTACATGCACTTCGTCCACCGCATGCTGGTCCCGGCCGCGCCGGTGTCCGATGAGGCGGCCGAGCGGCGCAAGAAGAGCTTCGCCCTCATCGACAAGGTGGTGATGGAGGACGAGGACCTGAAGATCGCGCTGAACATCCAGAAGGGCCTGCGGAGCGGGGTCAACGACCGCTTCGTGCTGGGTGGGCTGGAGAAAGGCATGGCCATCTACCACCGTGCCTGGGACGAGGCGATGGCGCCGCCGGACCTGTGATTGGCGTCGAGAGGGCCCTGAGACGGCGCTGGCTCAGCCCGGCGCCGGGTGGGGCCTGAGCACACGGAGAACGAGTGCCCCGAGAGCCACGACGAGGCTGAGCAGCGTGATCGGCGGCAAGAGCCCTGGCCAGTCGGCGGGCGCGAGCCACCCATCCCAACCCATGGCCGCCACGTGCATCGCGGTCAGGGCGACGGTCCAGCTGCGTAAGCGCCGGGCGTGGGCGCCAGCGGGGTCATCCGCACCGCCACGAACCGCGAACGCCAAGACAGCCGTGGCGATGGCGCCGGTCAGCACCGCGACACCTGGCCACAAAGCAAGTGTCCCAGCGTCGGTGAACCATTTGGGGAAGTAGGCCGGCGTCGTCAGCACGATGGACAGGAGTACGTGAATGGCGACCAGAACTGCGCCGAAACGCCCGCACTCGCGGGGCCAGTCCTCCGGCGCAGGTCGGTCCCGAAGTCGGTGCCAGGGACCGGCGGCAATGGCCAGGGCTACCAGGGTCAGGCCGGCCCACGCCAGCACCTTGTTGGCGGTGTAGACAGGCAGTTCGGCCCAGGCCACGCCCTTGATGACGTGATACCGCACGATGGCGTAGGCGGACTCGATGCCGAGCACGCCCGCCACCAGCTTCTGGCCCGTTGAAGTCATGCGTCGGCCAGTATGCACAGGCCGCCCGCTTCGGCCATCAGAAGTCGTCGATGAGGGCGACGAAGTCGGGGCGCGAGACGAACGGGTTGCGGTTGCCCTGGACCGCGAAGATCGCCTCGTTGCGGGCGATCTCGGCGGCGTCCGGCGGGTCTTCCGCGTGCCAGCCGCGCAGATCGACCTCGACGTCGGGCGGGATGTCCATCTGGTAGCGCACCGCGAAGTAGAACTGGGCGCGGGCGATGTTACCGCGGTATTTCGGGCGCACCTCGAAGGCGGTGTAGCCGTCGACCGCGGTCCCCAACTCGGAGCCTCCCTCGCTCCAGGTGCAGCTGAAGTCGGTGCAGGTGGTGTCGCCGAAGTTGTAGTTGGACCGGTAGGCGTTGGCGTCCCCAAAGGTCGCGAAGAGGTGATGGATGTCGCTCTTCATGGGCTCTATGTCGGCGCCGTTGGCCTGGGGCCAGCTGTGCTCGGTGTTGAACGAGCAGCCACCAGGCACCGGTGAGCCGTCCGGCCAGCGACAATCGGTCTCGGGGGTGTTGTCGATGGGCGGGATCGTGTCGTCGGTGCCGATGGGTAACGCGTTGGGGTTCTCGGCCGCGACGGTGCGGCCGGTGTATATGCATTCAAGTCGCCCATCGACCACGTCGAGGACGCTGTACATGAACTCTCGGGCGGTCCCATCGCCGCCGTACAGCAACGGCGTGTGGTCCTCGATACGCTCCAGAAGCGCGGCTTCCAGGGCCGCTCCAGAGAGGCTCTCGAGGTCATCGAAGGGTCCAGGAGGCGGCGGACCTGCATCGCCATCAGCATCGTCGACGGCATCCGCGTCGGGGGCGACATCCGAACCCACCTCGGGTCCGGGAGCATCCGCGACATCGATGGCGTCCACGTCGCTACCCGAGTCGCTGTCGGCATCGACGAGGGTATCCACGCCGGCGTCGGGAAGTTCTGAGCCCACATCCGCAGCGATGTCGGCATCGGGACCCGCGTCTGCGTCGCCGTCAGGGGATGCATCCCCGTCGGGCAAAGCAACGGCATCGACCTGCGTGTCAGCGTCCGCTTCTGCAGCATCAGGCTGTCCATCCGCCTCTTCCGACGCATCGGTGACGGCAGAGTCCACGGCATCGAAGGAGACATCGGGCACCACCGCAGGCTCTTCTGGGCATGCGGCGAGGAGCAGGACCAGGACGGTGCAGACGGACCTCACACCTGACTTAGACCAGGTGTCGCGCGCCACTACAAGCGAACGACCCGGTTTCGGCTATAGTGACTCCATGACCAAGAGGGGAACATGGGTTGACGCGGCATGGTCAGCGAGGACAGCGCTGGCCTCGCTCGCGTTGATGGCCGCGTGTCAGCAAACCCCCATCGAGCCACCCGACATCGCGGTGCCCGACGCGCTGCTGGCGGACGTGGCCGATACCGCAGCGGCAGACGTCCAGGCCCAGACCGACGTGGCGGATGCCACCGAACCCGACGTCACTGCAGACGCCGAGGCGGCGCCTGCCGATGTGGCGACGGACGTCCCCGCCAACGACCGGGTAACCACGCCCGACGCGCCAGAACTCCCCGACGCCGCGCCAGAGGTGAACGCAGCGGATATCGACGCCCTCGACCCGCCGGACGCTGACATCGACGCCGCCGATATCGCCCCGGAGATGGATGTCGATGCCGATGTCGCCCAGGAGGGCGATGCGAGCCCGCCCTGCTCGGAGAACCCGGAGCTGTGCAACGGCCTCGACGACAACTGCAACGGCCTGGTCGACGAAGGGCTTCCGGGCCTCCCCTCCCGACCCCGTCGGGTCATCCTGTTCATCGCCGACGGTATGGGCTTCGCCCAGGTCGAGGCCGCGCGCATCTACGCCAACGGAGGCAGCACTCCGCTCGGTTTCGAGACGTTCCCCCACCAGGGTCAGGTCTCGACCCTGAACTACGACGGATTCATCACCGACTCGGCCGCCGGAGCCACCGCGATGGCCACGGGCCGCAAAGTCGATAACAAGGTCATCAGCCGCGCCATCCCGGGCGACGGGCGCGACGTCACCTCGGTCGCCGAGGAGCACGCGCGGCTGGGGCGCCGCGTTGGGCTGGTCACCACCCACACCCCCATGACCGACGCCACCCCTGCCGCCTTCGGCGCGCACGCCGACAGCCGCAACGACAAGGCGAGCATCGCGTCGGACTACCTCACCGGCAGCCGACCGCACGTCTTGATGGGCTTGAGCGACAGCTACTACAGCGCCGAGGCTGCGCTCGCCTCGGGCTACGCGGTGGCGACCAATCCCAACGAGTTCGAGGCGCTGGACCTGAACGCACCCCACGTCGCCGGGGCCTTTGCGACTGTCACCGACACCCCGTCCCTGGCGGACATGACGCTGACCGCCCTGGAGGTACTGGACCAGGAGCCAGAGGGCTTCTTCCTCATGGTGGAGCACGAGGGCACCGACACCGCGGGGCACGCCAATGACCTGCCGAACGTGGTGGCCGGACTGCTGGAGATCTCGGCGGCCGTCGACGCGGCCGCGACCTGGGCACAGGGCAAGGACGACGTCCTCATCGTCTTCACGGCCGATCACGAGACCGGCGGCATGCTCGTCGACGAGCCGACACCCCAAGCCGGCACGTTGCCGCAGGTGGTCTGGTCCACCGGAGGCCACAGCATCGCCCCGATTCCGATCTACGCGCTCGGCATGGGCGCCGACCAGCTGGCCAATACCATCGACAACACCGACATCTACGCCCTCATCGCGCCTTGGCAGCGGCTCTCGATAAGCGACGGCGTCGAGGACACGACCCTGCGCCAGGGCCTGCCCGGGATCAGCCTGGGCGCCGAGCCGACCCTGGACGTGGATGGCGACGACCCCGGCGGCAGCGGATGGGATGCGCAGACCCTGATCGCCTTCAGCGACCTTTCGTCGATACCTTCGGGCGCTGTGGTGGCCGGGGCGCATCTGACGCTGACCCACCTCGACGGCGGCAACCCGCTTTCGCTCCACGCCATGCTTCAGCCATGGAGCGAGCTCACGACCTGGAGTGCGCTGGGCGGTGACGGGATTACGGCCGATGGCGTCGAGGCGGTGGCCATGGCCAGTGACCTGACCGACACCGTCGTCGGCGACGGACAGGTCCACTTCGACGTCACGGGCGATGTGGTCGACCGGCTTTCGGGGACCGCGCCCGACTACGGCTGGGCCGTCCTGCCGACGGGTACCGCGGGCGTCACCATGCACTCCAGCGAGGCCAACGCGGACGGCCCGTCGCTGACCGTGGACCTCACCTGCGGGCTCCGGAGCGTCGGCTTCGGCCAGGGCGTCGATGGCTACCAGGGCACCATCGATACGGTGCTCTCCAGCGCATCGCCGTCGTCTCCGACCCCGGATGGCTCCGAGTTGATCGCCGACGGTGGGGCCGCGCCCGCGCAGTTCCTGCTGCGGTTCGACGACATCATCGGCGACGCGCCCCATCAGGTGCCGGCCGACGCCAAAGTCATCAGCGCCCGCCTGGTGGTGACGACCACCGCCGCGGGTGACGGCTACCAACTCCATCGGCTTCTGGTGACGTGGGACGTAGCCAGCACGTACGAGAGCCTTGGAGACGGCATTCAGCTGGACGATGTCGAGGCTGCGGCCACTCCGACAGCGTCGGCACCGGTGGCGGAGGGCCCGGGACGGCGTCATCTGGACGTCACCGCCGATGTCCGCGCCTGGCTGGCCAACCCGACCACCAACCATGGGTGGCTGGGCGTGACGGCGGGGACAGGCCAGACCGTTGCCTCCTCGGAGGGCGCCGAGCCACCGCGCCTCGTCATCGCCTTCCAGTAGCGCTATACGTCTGCCCATGGCCGACACCGACGACACCGACCTCGCCATCGATGAGCTCCTGGCCAACCAGAAGGCCGCTCAAAGACGGTCCGCGATGCTCCTCGGGGGCGCAGTATTGGCGCTCGTAGGCGGTGTTGCCGCGGTGATTCTGCTGCAGCCCGACCCGAAGTGCCGCAGCTCGGACGTCCAGGCGCTCCTGAACGAGCCAGGCGTTCCTGGCTATGCGGTCGGGATGGCGTGCGATTTCGGGCCTCCGTTGGGCCAGGGACTCAAGGAGCTGGGCCAGGTTCCGAGCCAGATGCGGCGCCTGGTGGCGGCCAAGGTCGTCGCCGAGAGCGCCATGAAGCTGGAGAAGATGTGCCCCGGCGCGGTCCGAGCGCTGGCGGATTCAGCGGCTCTGGTCCCGAGCGAGGCGCCGGCTGCGTTCCTGAAGGTGTGCGACCTGTCCGTCATCGGCGTTGAGCCCACCGACCGCTACCCCGTCATGGGCATGGCGCTCGCCGCGCTGGTCTTCCTGGAGCTGAAGGACAGCGACAGCTCGGTCGCCAAACCCATCGCCCGAAAGCTCCTCAGCAGCTTCTGACCGCCCCGGTGCGGGTCAGGTAGATGAACCGCTCGCAGCGGTCGGGCTCGATCGTGATGACCCGCTCGATGTCGTAGCCCAGCGCGGTCAGCAGGCCGGACAACGGCTGGGTGGTGACGAGGGTGACGCGGGGTGCGAGGGGCTTGAGGTTCTCCAGCGTCGCCCGCATGCCCCCCTCGCTGAGGTGGCAAAACGCGCCGTAGGGTGGGTTGGTGACGATACAGTCGGCGCGTTGGCGGGTGGTCCGCGCGTCGCAGCGGCTAATGGCGACGTCCTGACCGAAATGGACCGCGTTGGCCTGCGCCTGGGCCACCCGTCCGGTGCTGATGTCGCTGCCAAACGCGCGGTGGCCTTCGAACGCGGCCACCAAGGGGATGGTCCCCGAGCCACAGAACGGGTCGAACAGCGTGTCGCCAGGCCGTGCGGACAGGTGAATCGCGGCACGCGCCAGGCGCGCGGACAGCGCAACGGGGACGTTGTTGGGCTTGTGCGCGGTCTCCAGCCAACCCGGGTCGCCCGCCGTCGCGTCGTCCACGACGAGGAGCCTGAACCCCCAGGTCGACCGAACGAGCAGCAGGCGCATGTCCGGGTCTTGAAAGTCCACGTCGCCCCCGATGCAATCGGCGACCGCGGCCTTGGCGGTGTGCGCCCCTCGGATAGACGCAGGGATGCGACGCACCTCGATGGCGAAGGTGGGCACGGCCATCCGTTGCGCGAGCAGCTGGTCACACAGCGCGTCGAGGGTTTCGCCGGCAGCGAGCTGGCGTCCACCTGCGATGCCGTACGCCGTCTCTTTCCAGGCCACGGGCGTCGACGTCAAAAACACCCCGGGCTCGATGAAGACGCCATCCGTGCGCGCTGCCAGAGCTGCCTCGGCCAGGCCGATGAGGGCCGGGTTCCGGTTGTAGAGCGTGCAGAAGACGTCGTCCGACATTGAGGCGTTCTATCCGGACCACGGGCCCGGGACAACGTCTGGTGGGACAACCGTTCGCGAGGAGGAACCGCGCGAAAGTCTTTCCAGGCGGTATGCTTTTGCGACCAAGGAGACCGCATGCACCCGACTCGCCTGAGCGCGCTGACCGCCGCGCTGCTGCTTTCGACCGCCGCCTGTGACGACGGCGATGCCACTCCCGCGGTCGCCGACGCCGTCACCGACGTCGGCGCCGAGGTGACCTCGACCATGGATAGTGGCACGGTGCCCGATGCTTCTGCCCCAGACGCGACGATCCAGACCGACGCTGATGTCGGCCCGACCATCGACCCAGCGACCCTGAAACCGAACTGGACGGCGCTGGGCAACATGCCACAGCCACTCTGGGGCACGCATCTGACGGCGACGGAAGCCGGCGTCCTGGTCGGGTTCGGCGGCAACGCGCTCCCGGCGGGGAACGTCAGCAGCGCGACCTGGATCTACTCGCCCGCCGCGGACCAGTGGGGTGGCAACGCCATCGATGGGGCGCCGCCGGCGCGCTACTGCCACTGCATGGCGGCCATGCCCGAGCGCAAGGCGTTCCTGGTGGTGGGCGGCCGAAACGCCGACGGTGACCTTCCTCCTGGGGCCTGGGTCTACGCCTGGGACACCCAGACCTGGACCTCGGTCAGCGGCCCACTGCCGGCGGGCACCATCGGCTGCCACGCGGGCTGGCTGCCGGACCTTGACGGCGGGCGCGTCGTGGTCTGGGGGGGCCAGGGAACCACCAGCACCGACCCTGGGGGCATGGACCTGACGACCTGGCTCTTCGACCCCGACGCCCTGGCCTTCACCGCGATCACCACCGGCAACACCCCGCCCGGACGGCGCGATGGCGCGGTGGCCAGCGACGTGGCCGGGGGCCGGGTGCTCGTCTGGGGAGGCCAGACCCAGGGCTTCCCGACGCCCGCACATACCGACGACATGTGGGCGTTCGATGGCACGAACTGGTCCCCCGTGGCGGCCGACGGGGCTGGCCCTGGTCCGCGACGCTACCCGGCGGCCGCTTTCGCACCCCAGCGCCGTCTGTGGGTGGTCTACTCCGGTACGCTGGAAACCTACGACGAGGACGACTTCTGGCTCTTCGACGCGGCGACCGACACCTGGCACCCGCTGGACACCACCGACGCGCCGGCCCCGCGCGCCTTCGCCCCAATGGCCTGGGACGCCAAGACGCAGGCGTTCTACATGTTCGGCGGCGGCACCGCGATGATCACCACGGCGTACCAGGACGGGTACAAGCTCGTGCTGGAGTAGCGTAGCCGCTCAGTTGGGGACGAGACGCAGCAGCCGCCCGTCTTCGGAGTCGGTGATCACGATGATGGCGCCGTTGGCGTCGACGGCCACGTCGCGGACGCGACTTCCGACGTTCAGCCATTCCTCGGTGTAGACGCGGCCGCCCCACAGCGAGAGTCGCACCACCGCATTGGCGCGGAGCCCGCCGACGAGCAGGTCGCCCTGGAACCCCTCGAAGAGATCGCCCTCGTACGTCGCCATACCACAGGGGGCGATGACGGGGTCCCAGTAGTAGACGGGCTGGGCGAGCTCGCCCTGTTCGGTGATGCCGTCGCCGACGGGCTGACCGTTGTAGTCCTCGCCGTAGCTGATGATGGGCCAGCCGTGGTTGACGCCGGGGGCTGGGCGGTTGAGCTCGTCGCCGCCGGCTGGGCCGTGCTCGACGGTCCAGAGCGCGCCATCAGCGCCGATGGTGGCGGACTGGATGTTGCGATGCCCCCATGACCAGATCTCGGGTGCGCCGGCGCCGCCGGAGGCAAACGGATTGTCGGCGGGGATGCTGCCGTCGGCGTTGATGCGAATGACCGCGCCAATGGCATTGGTGGGATCCTGGGCGTCGGTGAAGGCGTCGCCGCGGTCG
>JGI12316J15310_10000042_pt52 | contig 60894 bp, 63 predicted proteins | sample MarCyaLeptolynsp_FD_15310 | JGI IMG/M metagenome (IMG submission 15310) | reverse complement strand
TGAGGAAATGTAGTAGGGGAAATCGTCGGCGATGATCTTGTTGTTCGCCGTCGCTACATATCCATGGGAGGGGTTTATCACCCGTGGCAGGCCTTCATGGGGGATCATGCCCTGCCAGTCATTGGCCGGGTTGGCGCCGGTTGCCGGTAGCAGCCCGCCGGTCTCGTGATCCTCCCCACGAATGGGGACAGCCGCCGGAGCAATCATCCCGATATTGCCGTCCACATCGGCGACAACCATGCTCTGCATGGGAGAGACCTGGAGCCGTGTTGCCTCGTCGAACTCGGCGACTGTTCTGGCCTTGGTGTAACGGAAGCCAGCCTCAATCGTCGTGTCTTCGCTGGTGAGTGCGGTCCACTTCAGAGCGACGACCTGACCATCCGCCACGACATCCTCAAAGGTATCCGCGATGGCATCAAGCACCGGGCCATTGCGTGTCTCGCGTACGGTGAAGGTTTCATCCGATCCCAGGCGAACGACGATTTCTTCCTCGCGCGTCTGGAAGCCGGCCCAGCCGTCCGGCGTCCGGTACTGGTCCGGATTGTCCGGGTTCACCTCTTCAATGGCGATGTCCTGAGTGTCTGGACCCGTATTCGTAAAGCCCCAGCCGATGTGGTTGTTGCGGCCCAGCACCACGGAGGGAATGCCGGGAATGGTGGCGCCGATCACGTTATTGTCTTCCACGCTGAGGTGCGCCGCGTACCAGATGGACGGGGCCAGCATGCCCAGATGGGGGTCATTGGCCAGCAGCGGTTTCTGGCTCTTGGTCCACTTGCCGTCGACCACCCAGTTGTTGGAGGCACCGGGCGGACCCGTGTCCGGGATAGCCGCCATAATCCGCTCCAGCCCCAGTGTCTGATAGAGCGATGCCAGATCGCGCACGGCGGGCTTGCTGTCTGCGGAGTAGGGTGGATCAAATGTCTTGAGATCGTCGTCGTCCAGCACTTCCATCAGGCGGGTGCGGAGGATTTCCGAGAATGCGTTGCCGGACAGACCGGCCGCCAGCAGCTTCACCATTCCGACCGAGTCGGCCGGTCGCCAGGGCTCGGGCGTGTGCATCAGCACCTGAAACTCCGGTGGCAGAGGCCGCGTCGATTCACTGAGATAGGCATTCACGCCGGCGGCATATCCATCCAGCACCACACGCAGCTCGGGCGACAGAACCTCCAGAGAGCGCTCCGAATGCCCGTAAAAGTCCAGCGTGCGGATGACCTTGTCGGCGGACAGGGCCGGAGACCCGAATACCTCAGACAGGCGTCCCTGAACCACCCGGCGGAACAGCTCCATCTGCCACAGCCGGTCCTGGGCATGGGAAAAGCCTAAGGCAAAAGCCGCGTCTGCGTCGGTTTGCGCATAGATATGCGGAATGGCGTGCTCATCGCGGACGACTTCGACCGGCGCTGAAAGGCCCGGCAGCTCCCAGTCACCCGCATAGTCAGGCACGGCCCGTTCGGCCAGGCCGATCAGCTGAAGCGTCAGAAGTCCCAGCAGCACCGCCAGCCCGGCAACGACAATGCCCGTCCAGCGCAGAATTTTGATGATCACAGCCCGATGTCTCCCCAAGCCCGCCTTGCCCAACCCTGTTTGATTTGTTCCGGTCTACGTATTCCGGTCGTGAGCGGTTTCATGTTTAGTGCGCCCAACACATAAGGGCGATCTTCAGGAGATACCACATGGCGCGTGTCGCGTTTATCGGACTTGGGGTGATGGGCTATCCCATGGCGGGGCATCTGGCCGAAGCGGGCCACGAAGTCACGGTCTACAACCGCACCACCATCAAGGCCAAGCAGTGGCGTGAGGCCTACAAGGGTTCCCATGGCGGCTCGGGTGCGTGGACGCCAGCCAAGGCGGCAGCAGATGCTGAGGTCGTGTTCACCTGCGTCGGCAATGACGACGACGTGCGCGCCATGACGCTTGGGCCTGATGGGGTTTTCCAGACCATGCAGCCGGGCACGGTCTTCGTGGACCACACGACCGCCTCGGCGGACCTTGCCCGCGAACTGGCGGCGGAAGCGGACAAGCGGGGTTTCGCGGCGATCGATGCGCCGGTCTCCGGCGGGCAGGCGGGGGCCGAGAACGGCCAGCTCACCATCATGTGCGGCGGCGACAAGCGGGCCTACGCGACAGCGGAACCGGTCATGGCGGCCTATGCCAAGCAGTCGCTCCTGCTGGGGCCTGCGGGTGCCGGGCAGCTGACCAAGATGGTCAATCAGATCTGCATCGCCGGGCTCGTTCAGGGGCTCTCCGAAGGCATTCACTTCGCTCAGAAAGCGGGTTTGGATGTGGACGCTGTCATCGACGTGATTTCCAAGGGCGCGGCCCAGAGCTGGCAGATGGAAAACCGCTGGGAGACCATGAACAAGGGCGAGTTCGATTTTGGCTTTGCCGTCGACTGGATGCGCAAGGACCTCGCCATCTGTCTTGCGGAAGCGGCGCGCAACGGCGCAGAGCTTCCCGTCACCAAAATTGTCGATGGCTATTATGCCGAAGTGCAGGAAATGGGCGGCAACCGCTGGGATACGTCCAGCCTGATTGCGCGTCTCACCAAAGACTAGGCGAGCCGCACCGGCCTCACACCGCCTGTTCGGTGCAAGGGCCGGGACAAAAGAGGGAAACGCTGCCACAGCGGGTCCTGTCCGTATGTCCGTGTCCTGAATGTCCGTTGTCCGTGTCCGGTCAGACCGCCATGGCAACGCATCCCGCGCAGCACGCCGGGGACGGGCCTGCCACGCACCTTACGTGGTTGAGACGCAAGGCTCGTGACAGGATACGGGTTGTCAGCAGGGGCGGGGATAGATTTTCGATCAGGCCCCGAAACCACCATCGATCGTGTGAAGGGCACCGGTCACGATGCCTGCCTCGTCGCTGGCGAGATAAGCAACCATGCCGGCCACTTCGGACGCATGCGCATGGCGCTTGATGGCCATGGCGCTGTGCATCATGTCTTTCAGGGGACCGTCCGCCGGGTTCATGTCCGTGTCCACCGGCCCGGGTTGCACGGCGTTGACCGTGATGTTGCGATGGCCAAAGTCACGCGCAAAGCCGCGCACCATGCCCTGCATGGCGGATTTGGTCATGGCATAGGCTGTTCCCGTCGGGAAGGGGATGCGGTCACCATTGACTGATCCCATGACGATGATGCGGCCCCCGTCGTTCATGGCCCGGGCGCCGTCTACGGCTGCGTGATACGGTCCGCGCACATTGACGTCGATCATCGCGTCGATGGCATCCGGATCGAGCTCCAGCGGATCACCCATCACGGCAATGCCCGCATTGATGACCAGTATGTCGAGGCCGGGCAGGTCGCTGATGACCTTGGCAACAGCCTTGCGGTCCTTGCTGTCGGCCTGAATGGCTGTCGCGCCGGACTTGCCGGCAAGGGCTGTTGCTGCGTCTTTTGATCCGGCATAGGTGAAGGTGACGGAAGCGCCGTCGGCAGCGAGACGCTCGACAATTGCCGCGCCAATGCCACGGCTGCCGCCAAGCACCAGAGCAGTCTTTCCATTGAAGTCAGTCATTGGTGTTTCCTCGTTTGCTGAAGCATTCGAGGTCTACTTGGACATGACGACACGTCCATATCAATCAGGATAGTAGGAAAAAGACTGTTTCCTGATCGGGCAAAAGTCCCGCCGATCAGCCGTCCCGCAGAAGCTTTGCGGCATCCTTGGCAAAGTAGCTCAGCACCCCATCAGCTCCCGCGCGCTTGAAGGCCAGCAGGCTTTCCATCATGACCTTCTCGCCGTCGAGCCAGCCATTGTTGGCGGCGGCGCGCAGCATCGCGTATTCGCCGGAGACCTGATAGGCGAAGGTGGGCATCTGGAACGTGTCTTTCACCCGCGACACTACGTCGAGATAGGGCATGCCCGGTTTGACCATCACCATGTCGGCGCCTTCGTCAATGTCCAGCGCGACCTCGCGCAGGGCTTCGTCGGTGTTGGCGGGGTTCATCTGGTAGGTGCGCTTGTCTCCCTTGAGGGCGCCGGATGAACCAACGGCATCGCGGAAGGGGCCGTAAAAGGCGGATGCATATTTCGCGGCATAAGCCATGATCTGCACATCGGTATGACCGGCATTTTCAAGCGCGTGACGGATCGCGCCGATGCGACCGTCCATCATGTCGCTGGGGGCGATGATGTCGCAGCCGGCTTCGGCCTGAACCAGCGCCTGGGTGCACAGCACATGCACGGTCTCGTCATTGAGGATCGTGCTGCCATCCATCAACCCGTCATGGCCGTGGCTGGTGTAGGGGTCGAGCGCCACGTCACACAGAATGCCGATGTCGGGCACCTGGGACTTGATGGCGCGGGTCACCTGGCAGATCAGGTTCTGCGGGTTCAGGCCCTCGCTGCCGCGTTCATCGCGCAGGCCGGGTTCCGTATAGGGGAAGAGGGCTATGACCGGGATATCAAGTTCTGACGCCTGCGCCGCGGCCTCGACGGCCAGGTCAACCGACAGGCGGTCGACGCCGGGCATGGTGGTCACGGGCTCGCGGCGGTTGTCGCCGTCAATCACGAAGACCGGCCAGATCAGATCGTCCGCCGTCAGGGTGTTTTCCGCCGTCAGCCGCCGCGTCCAGTCGCTCTTGCGGTTGCGGCGCGGACGGGTGGCGGGAAAGCCTGGACCCATCTGGTCAGGCGCACCCGTTGCGCGGGAGCCGATATTTTTGACGTTTGACGTTTTGTGATCTGTGCTCATCCTGTCTGCATAAAAGGCAATAGGCTTTTCGGCAAGTTTTGGAGACTCCTGCATGCGGCTGCTTGAGCGCGATGAGATCGTCAATCTTTACAACCGGTTCGGCGCGAAGCAGGACACTCAAGGCTGGTACGAAGATGAACCTCTGGCGGAAATGAAGCGCCAGATGGACTTTGCGTCCGCGGACAGCATCCTTGAACTGGGGGCGGGGACCGGCCGTCTGGCGCATGAAGTGGTGACTGAACTGGCGCCTGTGGGCGTGCGTTATCTGGGCCTCGATCTCTCGCCGGTGATGGTCAATCTCGCCAGCAACCGGCTACGCTCCTGCTCAAACGCCTTTGCTGTCGTGGGGGATGTCCGGGCGCCGCTGCCCTTGCGGGATGGGTGCGTGTCCCATGTGTTTGCGGCCTATGTGCTGGACATATTCTCGGAAGATGAAATTCGCGGTGTCTATGAAGAGGTGCGCCGGGTGCTCAAGCCGGGCGGGCTGTTCGGCGCGGTCAGTCTCACCGGAGGCTACACGCCGCTGTCGCGCCTCACCGCGAGCTTGTGGTCTGCCGTACACCGGATGCGGCCCCAGGCCGTTGGCGGGTGTCGTCCGCTGGAACTTCTGGCCTGTGTGCCCGACGGGTTCGAGATTGCCCATGCCTGCAAGAAAGTGGCGGGCGGCATTCCGTCCGAAGTGATCGTCAGCCGCAAGCCTTTATAACTGCCGTATCCCCGGACTTGATCCGGGGTCTACTCGCATGTGCTGCAAGCACGGCCTGCGAGTTATTCACGCCTCAGCCCGCCGCACTGCGAGTGGGCCCTCCGGTCAAGCCGGAGGGATACGGTTTGAACTTGCCGCCTCAGCCCCTGAAGTAAGAAAAGACCGTCCAGCAGCCAATGAGAATGAAGGCAATGCCTGCGAGTAGCTGGACGGGGATCTGATCCACATATCTGGCGGCGTTCGCGCCAAGCAGAACAGCGATACCTGTTGATGCCGTGAGCGCCAGCGACGCTGCTGCAAAGACCAGCCATGGGTTGAGGTCTTCATCGGTGGCGAACAGGAGAGAGGCGACCTGTGTCTTGTCGCCAAGTTCCGCCAGAAAGACGGTAATGAAGACTGTCAGGAGGGCGTAAAAGGTCATGGATCGCTCCGGCAATGGTGTCTGCCGCCTTATCAACCAGCATGCGCTTGTTTGTCGAGAGCGTCCCCGGGGTCAGTGGCATGGGACGCAAGGTCAGCGTTCCCCTTGGTCAATCCGAACCCTTGCGATGATCAAATGCGGAGCCGAAGATCGCACGTTTGCTCCTCGTTGACGGGCCTGTGCGGCCTAGCTAAACCCGTGTCCAAGCAAACAAAAATTATGAGACGGGAGCGCGACGGCAGATGGATTTTGCCCTCACGGAAGATCAGCGGGCCTTCTTCGACACGGCTCAGGATTTTGCGGCCAAGGAACTTGCGCCCCATGCCGCCGAGTGGGATGCGAACGCCATCTTTCCAGTCGACACGATGCGCAAGGCGGCGGCACTGGGCTTTGCAGGCATCTATGTGCGTGAGGATGTGGGCGGCAGCGCGCTGACCCGTCTTGATGCAGCCCTGATCTTCGAAGCGCTCTCGCAGGGCTGCACATCGACGGCTGCCTATATCTCCATCCACAACATGGCCTCGTGGATGATCGATACCTTCGGCAATGAAGACCAGCGCCAGAAGTGGCTTCCCAAACTCACAACCATGGAGCTGATTGCAAGCTACTGCCTGACGGAGCCAAGTGCCGGGTCGGATGCCGCGTCTCTCAAGACCAGGGCCGTGCGAGATGGGGATCACTACGTCCTCAACGGCTCCAAGGCATTTATCTCAGGGTCGGGCACATCGGACGTTTATGTGTGCATGGTGCGGACGGGTGACGAAGGCGCAGGTGGCGTTTCCTGCATCGTTGTCGAGAAGGGGACGCCGGGTCTTTCTTTCGGCGCCAATGAAAAGAAGATGGGCTGGAACTCGCAGCCCACAGCCGCGGTGATTTTCGAGGACTGCCGTGTGCCGGTCGAAAATCTGATCGGCCAGGAAGGCGATGGCTTCAAGATCGCCATGAAAGGCCTTGATGGCGGCCGCCTCAATATCGGTGCCTGCTCCATCGGTACGGCGCAGGTCGCGCTTGATACGGCCATGGCATATGCAAAGGACCGGCAGCAGTTCGGCAAGGCGATTTCCACGTTCCAAGCCACGCAGTTCAAGCTGGCGGACATGGCGACGGAACTGGAGGCCGCGCGTCTGCTGTTGCGTCAGGCGGCGACGAAGCTCGACAAGAAGGAGCCGGACGCCACCCAACACTGTGCCATGGCCAAGCGGCTGGCGACGGATACCGGCTTTGAGGTGGTCAACCAGGCGCTGCAGATCCATGGCGGCTACGGCTATCTGAGGGACTATCCGCTGGAGCGCCATCTACGCGATGTGCGCGTGCATCAGATCCTTGAAGGCACCAACGAAATCATGCGCGTCATCATCTCGCGCGAAATGCTGAACCGGTAAGCGGATACATGTCAGAACCAGAAATTCTCTTTGAGGTGAAAGGTGCTGCGGGCGTCATCACATTGAACCGCCCGAAAGCCCTCAACGCGTTCACCCTCAACATGATGCATGCGCTGCATCCCCAGCTGATTGCGTGGGCGGACGATCCGCGTATTGAACGGATCATCGTCAAGGCAGCAGGCGACCGTGCATTCTGCGCCGGCGGGGATATCCGCGCGCTCTATGACTGGGGCACGTCGGATGATCCGATGGCGGTCGATTTCTACAATCAGGAATACAAGCTCAACACCTTCATCAAGGAATACCCCAAGCCGTACATTGCCTTCATGGACGGTATCACCATGGGTGGCGGCGTCGGACTTTCCGTACACGGATCACATCGTGTTGCGACAGAGAAGACGACATTCGCCATGCCTGAAACGGGCATTGGTCTGTTTCCGGATGTGGGCGGAACGTATTTCCTGCCGCGCACACCAGGTCGTACGGGCATGTGGCTGTCACTGACCGGCGCGCGTCTCAAAGCGGCGGATGCGCTCTGTGCAGGCATCGCCACGCATTATGTGCCGTCTGCTGATCTGGATGAGCTGGAAGCGGAACTGTGCGCCCCGGGCATTGATGTCCGCGCTGCGATGACCATCCATAGCTCACAACCAGATGGCTGCACGCTTGCGGACCTGCAGGATGACATTTCCCGGCTTTTCAGCGGGGCGGGCGTTGAGGCTATTCTGGCTGACCTGGATGCGGATGGCAGTGAATGGGCGCAGGCCCAGGCTGCGACCATCCGCACCAAGTCGCCCACAAGCCTCAAGGTTGCTTACCGGCAGATGATCGACGGCGCACAGGCGGACTTCCGCGAGTGCATGACCATCGAGTACCGCATCGTGTCGCGCATCATGAAGCAGCCTGACTTCTATGAGGGCGTACGGGCCGCCATCATCGACAAGGACAACGCGCCCAAATGGCAGCCGGACACACTTGAAGCCGTGACGGCAGATGACATCGATACGATTTTTGCGCCCGCTGACGGCGGCGACATTGAGCTTGGCTGAGACCAGGCAGGGGAGGCGATCATGACAACCATCGGATTTATCGGGCTTGGTAATATGGGCGGCCCCATGGCCCGCAACCTGCTCAAGGCCGGGCATACCGTGACGGTCTTTGATCTCAGTGAAGACGCCGTCGCCGGTCTGAAGGATGCGGGTGCGGCTGTCGCCGCCAGTGCAGGCGAGGCGGCGTCGGGCGTTGACGTTGTCGTGTCCATGCTTCCCGCCGGTCGTCATGTGGAAGCCGTCTATGGCGGCGAAGAGGGCGTCATCGCCAAGGCCGACAAAGGCACGTTGCTGATCGACAGTTCCACCATTGATGTGGCGACAGCACGCAAGGTTGCGGCACAGGCAGCGGACAATGGCCTCGCCATGGTTGATGCCCCGGTTTCAGGCGGCGTCGGCGGCGCAGAAGCCGGGACACTGACCTTCATGGTTGGCGGCGAGGCAGACGCTTTTGCCCGCGCGCAGCCAATACTTGAAAACATGGGTAAGAATATCTTTCACGCAGGCGGCGCCGGGAACGGCCAGGCGGCCAAGATCTGCAACAACATGCTGCTGGGCATCTCGATGATCGGGACGGCCGAGGCGTTCAATCTGGCGGACAAGCTGGGTCTGGATGCGCAGACCTTCTTTGACATTTCTTCCACCGCGTCCGGCCAGTGCTGGTCCATGACCAGCTATTGCCCGGCAGAAGGCCCGGTGCCCACATCACCGGCCAATAATGACTACAAGCCAGGCTTTGCGGCGGGAATGATGCTCAAGGATCTGCGGCTGGCGCAGGAAGCAGCCGCCCAGTCTCAGGCACCAACACCTCTGGGGAGCGAGGCGGCCTCGCTCTATGGATTGATGGAAGCCGCCGGCAAGGACGGTCTCGATTTCTCAGGGATCATCAAGATGCTTCGCGGCGAGTTGTAGAGACTCACGCCGACACGCATGACGGGATAAACAAAACTTTGTTCACGTTTGACGGGTAGTACTTTCCCCGAATTGACATTTTCGGGGGAAAATCAGTGACACCGCAGCAGATAGAACTCATTCAGCGCAGTTTTGCCAAAGTGGCGCCGATTGCCGACAAGGCCGCGGCACTTTTTTATGCGCGGCTGTTTGAGATTGCCCCTGAAGTAAAGCCGATGTTCAAGAGCGATATGAAGGATCAGGGCCGCATGCTCATGTCGGTGCTGGCCACTGTGGTCGCCGGACTTAACAGTCTGGAAAGCATACTTCCCACCGTAGAGTCTCTTGCGATCCGTCACCGGGACTATGGCGTTGTGCCGGAACAGTACGACACGGTGGGCGCTGCGTTGCTGTGGACCCTCGAGCAGGGCGTCGGAGATTACTTCACGCCTGAAGTACGTGCCGCATGGGAAGAGGCCTATTCCACATTGGCCGGGGCCATGATTTCTGCGGCGGAAAACGCGGTCATTCCTGCTGCCGCTGAGTAACTCGTTAAAATTTTAAATGTATTGCTCGGCCGGTTTCGCGTTCCATTAAGACGCCATCGGTAAAGTTGCGCCTGTGTTCGAGATAAATCCTTCCAGAATTGGAAGGTAGCGTGTCGAAGAAACCGGGAGTTTACGTATGAGTATGAACGCGGCCCTGGCTGTCGAAGAGACAGCTCAAACGGATGTGTCTGCCCTCAAGGCGCATTATCTGGAAACGCTGACATTTGTTGAGCGGCTGCATCGCTGCCTGCTCGACGTGATCAAGGATGAGCTTGATCGTATCGGCTGTGATGAAATCAATAGTGTGCAGGCGCTGCTGCTGTTCAACATCGGCGATGCTGAACTGACTGCGGGCGAGTTGCGCACACGTGGCCATTATCTTGGCTCCAACGTGTCCTACAATCTCAAGAAGCTGGTGGATACGGGCTACATCCACCACAAGCGCTCCGAAGCAGACCGCCGCTCGGTGCGCGTCAGCCTTACCGAGAAGGGCATGGAGATCAACGAGCTGGTGGACGAGTTGTACGAACGCCACCTGCTGTCGCTGCAGCCTGTGGGTGAAGTGGGTGAAGACGACCTGTCTTTGATCAACACCACACTGCGCCGCCTTGAGCGCTTCTGGACAGATCAGATCCGCTACCGGCTGTAATCACTTGATCCCCTGTCGCTACTTCCGGGGCGGCAGGGGAACAAACGCGCTGGTGCGGGCGATGTAAGCCTCGTAGCCGGGCCGCGATTGCCGCAGGCCCTTTTCCAGCATCACAACACCGGACACCTTCAAAATCAGCCACGTCATGATGATCGGTCCAACGACCGTCCAGAGATTTGTCATGTCTGATGCGGCGATGAGGAAGAGGCCCCACCAGATCAGCGTGTTGCCGAAATAGTTGGGGTGGCGGGACCAAGCCCATACGCCGCGGTCCATGACCTTGCCGGCATTCGCCTCATCGCGTTTGAACGCGGCCAGCTGACTGTCGGCGATGGATTCGAGCATGAAGCCGGCCGCAAAAACCAAGACGCCCAGCGCATCCAGCCAGCCCAGCGGCGCCTGCGCATTGGCAATGCCGAAGATGACAGGAACGCCGACAACGACGATCAGAAATCCCTGGAGGCCGAAAACCACATAGATGCTCTGCCACGTGAAGTGGGGCCGGTGCCGGCGCATGGCCTGGTAGCGTTTGTCTTCATGCGGCTCGGAGAGCCAGCGGGCGAGGAGGTATAGGCCCAGCCGCAGTGCCCAGAGACTTGTGAAACCAAGCAACAGCAACGCGCGGGCATGGGGATTATCGACAGCCAGATAGCTGGTCCAGGCGACAACGCCAAATCCAACGGGCCAGAACGCATCGACGAAACTGACATCCTTCAATCGCAGGCTCAACAGCCACAGGCCGATCACGATGAGACCGACGACCAATAAATTCAGGCCAATGAGTGAGAAAGCGGTCAAGAAACGGCCTTTTCAGGGTTCAGGGCTGCGGATGACGCAAGGGGCCACGATGCAGGAAATGCGCCGGATCGTCAGTAACTCACCGGCACGGCGGGGAAACAAGGTTAACAAACTATTACTTGGCGGCTACGGGGAAAGAGCGATAGGTTTTCCCAGTGGTTTTGGGCGCTTGGGGGAGCGCGGCTACAACTGGGTGGGGGCGGCGTTCCCGGACGCACATACTTGCCTCGATCTTGCAACGTATTGGGGGAATTCTATGGGTTTCCCCCATTTTCCGCCTGATAGAATTGGGATCGTTCCGTTTTGGCACGCACACTGATCAAAACTGTCCTGTTTGGTGTCACCATCATGGTGCTTGGCGCGCTGGCGGCGGTTGCTGCCAATGCGGAGCCTGCACGCTCCTATGACATCTTTGGTGACAGTGCGGCGTCAGCGTCCCCGCAGCCATCTCCTACGCGTGCAGCGCCCAGCAGCACCTTTGTGGATGATCCCTGGGCCGTTGACTGGATCGACCCGTGGGAAGCGCCGCGCCGGATCGAGGATTTTGAAAATGCCAAGGCGCCTCTGTCTGACGCGCCGACGCTTGGCGACGCCGGCTACTGGCCGTTGCTGCGCGCCATCTCCATGTACAAGAACATCATTGAGTGGGGCGGCTGGGAGCGTATTCCCACCGGCGGCGGCAAGCTTGAAGAGGGTGTGATTGACGAGCAGCGGGTGCCGCTGCTGCGCAAGCGTCTTCTGGCGACCGGTGATCTCACTGGCGGCGGCGGGAACCCGACCGTGTTTGATGCCGACCTGACGCGTGCTGTACAGCGCTTTCAGTCGCGCAATGGTCTGCTACCTGACGGCGTGATCGGACGGCGGACGCTTGAAGCGCTCAACATGTCCGCCAAGGCGCGACTTGCGTTGCTTGAGCGCAACCTGAAGCGGATGAACAAGCTCTCGACCACGCTGGGTGACCGCTACATCTTCGTGAACATTGCGGGGCAGAAGCTCGAGGCCGTTGCCAATGGTCGTGTCGAACGGCGCCACCGTGTCGTTATCGGCAAGGTGGATCGTCAGACCCCGGAATATACCAGCAAGATCACATTCCTTGCCTTCAATCCGTACTGGCATGTGCCGCAGTCGATTGCGCGCAAGGATATTCTGCCGCAGGTGCGCCGGGATCCAAGTTATCTCAAGCGTCTCAACATGCGCGTCTATCGCGGTTATGGCGGGCGTGAGGTCAATCCGTACAAGGTCAATTGGAACCAGGTGAATGAACGCACCTTCCTGTTCCGGCAGGACCCGGGTCCACGCAACTCGCTGGGGACAGTGAAAATCCACTTCCCCAATCCGCATGCGGTCTATCTGCATGACACGCCGTCCAAGAGCCTGTTCGGCCGGAACATCCGTGCCAACTCCTCAGGCTGTGTCCGTGTTGAACACGTGCATGACCTCACAACCTGGCTGCTGGAAGCGCAGGGCTGGGATCGCGCACGCGTGGATGCGCTCGTGAAGAGCGGCGCGCGCAAGGACGTACGGTTGAAGAAAACAGTGCCGGTCTACATGCTCTATCTCACCGCGTGGGTTGACGAGCACGGCGTTGTAAATTTCCGCGACGACATTTATGGCCGCGACGGGCGTCACGCATCGCTCTAAGCTCGCGGACATGAGTCGCTCTTCATCACGGCCTGCCAAATTCGCCTATCTCGAGCATGACGGGATACTGGCCTTCGCCCATCGTGGAGGGGCAGTGGACTATCCCGAGAACACCATGGCGGCCTTCGGCGCTGCCGTGGACATGGGCTATCGATACATCGAGACAGACGCCTATGCGACACGAGACGGCGTGTTGCTGTCATTTCACGACGACCGGCTGGATCGTGTGACCAATCAATCCGGCGCCATCGAGGCACTGGATTATGCGGACGTGAAATCCGCGCTCATTGATGGCACGGAACCGATCCCGTTGATGGAGGACCTTCTTGGGTCCTTTCCCGAGACGCGTTTCAACATCGACCCCAAGCATGACAACAGCGTAGGCCCGCTCATTGAGGCCATCAGGCGGACCAATTCGATTGACCGTGTGGGGATCGGTTCGTTTTCAGACAGGCGCCTGCGGCAGATGCAGGATGCGCTGGGGCCAAAGCTGTGCATCAGTATGGGCCCTTGGGCCACCGCACGGATGCAGTTTCGCGCCTGGGGACTGCCAATGGGCCGTTTCGCTGAATTTGGCTGCGCTCAGATCCCGGTGGTCCAGTATGGGGTGACGCTTGGGAGCCGGTCATTCATTGAGACCTGTCATGACCAGGGCCTGCAGGTCCATATCTGGACGATTGATGATCCTGATGAGATGAACAGGCTGCTTGATCTGGGCGTTGACGGGCTGATGACCGACAAGCCAACGGTACTCAAACAGGTGCTGCAGGCCCGGGGCTTGTGGAACTGAGGCCCGGGTTTCGGCAAAAGTATGAAATGGCCCCCGATTTCCTGCGGCAATCCGCACTTTGCGGAGCTATACTGCGTAGCTTAGGTTGCGTGACGAACGACATTGCATAAGTCTTTGTTCTTGGACGTAGATCAAAGACACCAGGCAATCTGCCGGGTTAACAATACGTCAACCATAATCCCGTGAAAGTTGTCATGGGAGGGTGGTCGCAATCGTTGGATGATTCGCTGTATGCAATCGCCTTCCTGATAGCGGCGCGTACCCACCGGGAAGACGAGAGGGCCGGCACATGAACCGGATTGACTACGAAGCTGATCTGCAGAGCGCGCTGGACACATTGCGCGCCGAAGGGCGCTACCGTGTGTTCGCGGAACTTGAACGCCAGCAGGGCTCCTATCCGACGGCCAATCGGTACATTGACGGCGAACTGGATGACACCATCACCGTGTGGTGCTCGAACGACTATCTGGGCATGGGGCAGCATGCCAAGGTGCTCGGCGCCATGCATGAGGCCCTCGACAAGACAGGCGCAGGCTCCGGCGGCACGCGCAACATCTCCGGGACCCATCACTATCATATCTCGCTTGAGCGTGAGCTCGCGGACCTGCACCAGAAGGAAGCAGCGCTGCTGTTTACGTCAGGCTACGTGGCCAATGAGGCCACGCTCTCCAGCCTGGCGCGCATTCTCAAAGGCTGTGTGATCTTCTCGGACGAGATGAACCATGCCTCGATGATTGAAGGCATCCGTCACGGCGGCGGACCCAAGCGTATCTTCCGCCACAACGACCTTGAGCATCTCGAAGAACTCCTCGCGGAAACAGATCCTGCACTACCGAAAATCGTGGCGTTTGAAAGCGTCTATTCGATGGATGGTGACATCGCTGACATCGGCGCTATCTGTGACCTGGCGAAGAAGTACAATGCGCTGACCTATCTGGATGAAGTGCACGCTGTGGGCCTCTATGGCACGCGCGGAGGGGGCATCGGAGATCGCGACGGCGTGCTCGACAAAGTCGACATCATCGAAGGCACACTGGCCAAGGGCTTTGGTGTCATGGGCGGCTACATCGCCGCATCAGAACGGATCGTCGATGTGGTGCGCTCCTACGCGCAGAGCTTCATCTTCACCACATCCCTGTCGCCGGTCCTGGCTGCAGGCGTGCTGGCGAGTGTCCGGCATCTCAAGGCAAGCAGTGCTGAGCGTGAGGCGCAGCAGACCCAGGCCGCCAAACTCAAGGCCGCTCTCAAGGACCGTGGTCTGCCTGTGCTTGATACGCCAAGCCATATCGTGCCGGTGATGGTGTGGGATCCCGTGGCCTGCAAAGCCATCTCGGACCGTCTGCTTGAGGCGCACAACATTTATGTGCAGCCGATCAATTATCCGACAGTGCCGCGTGGCACGGAGCGTCTGCGCTTCACGCCGGGGCCGTTCCATGATGACGACAAGATTGCTGCGCTGGTCGATGCGCTGGATCAGGTCTTCGCCGAGTTCAAGATTGATCGCAGCAGGGCGGCCTAGTCCGCATGGCGAGGCCCCTAATTCCTTCGTCGGGCAAACCGTCACGGAATACAGGGTCTGACGCGGTCTATTTCGAGTTTCTTCCCCAAGGTGCGTACGTCAAGGTAAGCGCTGTCCATGAAGGGACGGGGACCGAGGTCTCCATTGTGGGAGATGCCCGTGTGACCCAGGCTGACCTGCAGCGCATTGCCTTGCGAAAGCTTGAAAAGGCACTGGCCGACAAGCAAAAGAAAAGGCGCTGATCCGTATTGGACCAGCGCCTTCTTGTTTTTCGTGGGTTGACGGGGCCGGGCTAGCGGCGTCCGCGCCCGCCGCGTCCACCGGTTCCAAGTCCAATGTCCTTGGCGAACTGGGAGCGCTGTTTGGAGTAATTCGGGGCGACCATGGGGTAGTCGGCCGGCAGGTTCCATTTCGCGCGGTAGTCTTCCGGTGACATGTCATAGTGTGACCGCAAGTAACGCTTCAGCATTTTGAGGCGTTTGCCGTCTTCAAGGCAGACAATGTAATCAGGTGTGACGGAGCGCTTTACCGGTACCGCGGGTTTCTGCTTTTCGGCAGGCGGCGTCGCTTCAGCACCGGCGGCACCACCAAGGGCTCCATGTACTGCGCGAATCAATTCTGGCAATTCTGCAGGTGAAAGTTCGTTGTTGCTTACATAAGCGGCAATAACGTCGGCCGTGAGACGTACGACCTCTTCGCGATCAATCGCGTCCAAGTCTTTGTCAAATTCGTTCATTTGTGCGGCTCCAAGTCCGGGCACTGTTGTGGGGTAATACCCTTGATATAAATGGGGAATTGCTGGTTGGCAATTCTATACTACGAAATAAAAGCGTCAGAATATTGTGAACTTAAGCAATGCCTTTCGAAATGCGAGCGGTTGCATTTAATTCAACTCATTACTCTTTATGCGGTATTTGGCAGAACAGTCAGGGTCTGATGAACCTCAGTAAAACACCGGCATGGGGTGATCAACCTGTGAGCGCGATTTCGTGTTTTGCAGGTTCGTTCCAATGGGCAGTTTGCGGGTGATATGTTAGGGACTGTCCTGAACCACAAGATGTGCGCAAGGCAGGTCTTCAGGTCGGTCGCTTGCTTGCGGGCGGCAACCGGATTACCTCCTGTTCCAGACCCTTGAAACACCGCCACGCAGCACCTGACACCGAGGACAGCCCATGTCGCTTCAAGACACAGATTCTCCCGCTACCGACGGCTTTTTCACCCGTTCTCTGGCTGAAACTGACCCGGATGTATTTGCCTCTGTGGGGCGCGAACTGGGCCGGCAGCAGACGCAGATTGAACTGATTGCGTCGGAGAACATTGTCAGCCGCGCTGTTCTCGAGGCGCAGGGATCCGTCCTCACCAACAAATACGCTGAAGGCTATCCAGGCCGCCGCTATTACGGTGGCTGTGAATTTGTCGATGAAGTTGAAGTTCTGGCGATCGAGCGCGCCAAGCGGCTGTTCAACTGCGAGTTCGCGAATGTACAGCCCAACTCGGGCAGCCAGGCCAACCAGGGCGCCATGATGGCGATGATCAAGCCGGGGGATACCATCCTCGGCATGAGCCTGGACGCGGGCGGGCATCTGACACACGGCGCCAAGCCCAACCAGTCCGGCAAGTGGTTCAATCCTGTGCAGTACGGCGTGCGCAAGCAGGATGGTCACATTGACTATGACGACGTGGCGAAGCTGGCGCAGGAGCACAAGCCGAAGCTGATCATTGCCGGCGGCTCTGCCTATTCCCCCGTCATCGACTTTGCCAAGTTCCGTGAGATCGCTGACAGCGTCGATGCCTTCCTGATGGTCGACATGGCGCATTTTGCGGGCCTTGTGGCCGGCGGCGTCTACCCAAGCCCGCTGCCATTTGCCGACGTTTGCACCACCACCACCCACAAGACGCTTCGTGGTCCGCGCGGCGGCATGATCCTCACCAATGACGAAAAGCTGGCGAAGAAGATCAACTCGGCCATCTTCCCCGGCATTCAGGGCGGCCCGCTGATGCATGTGATTGCCGGCAAGGCGGTTGCCTTCGGCGAAGCGCTGCAGCCGAGCTTCAAGATCTACACCCAGAACGTGGTTGAGAATGCCCGTGCGCTGGCGTCGTCGCTCCAGAAGGGCGGCGTGGACATCGTTTCCGGCGGGACCGACAGCCATCTCATGCTTGTGGACCTGCGTCCGAAGAATCTCACCGGCAAGGCCGCCGAGCATTCCCTCGAAAACGCGCACATCACCTGCAACAAGAACGGTGTGCCGTTTGATCCGGCCCCACCGGCGATTACCTCAGGCGTTCGTCTCGGTACACCGGCGGGCACGACGCGTGGCTTTGGCGTCGCCGAGTTCTCGCTCGTGGGCGACCTCATCACCGAGGTTCTGGATGGGCTTGTCGCTAATCCGAACGACAACAGTACGATTGAGGCCTCGGTCAAGGAACGCGTCCTCGAATTGTGTGCACGGTTCCCGATTTACGGGTAAACAGACGGCAGGGCTTGATTCAGGGCAACGCCCGGCTGGGCTGCCGAATGGGGATATTGGGACATGCGCTGCCCGTTTTGCGGCAATGAAGACACGCAGGTTAAGGATTCGCGGCCAACGGAAGATGCAGCTGCGATCCGACGCCGCCGGTTCTGCCCGGCCTGCGGGGCGAGGTTCACCACCTTCGAGCGCGTCCAGCTTCGCGATCTGACGGTCGTCAAACGCAACGGCAAGCGGGAGCCGTTTGACCGCGACAAGCTGATGCGCTCGCTGCAAATCTCCTTGCGCAAACGTCCGGTTGAGCCTGAACGGGTGGAGCGTATGGTGTCAGGCATCATCCGTGAGCTGGAGAGTACCGGCGAGTCCGATATTCCCGCGTCCATGGTTGGTGAGCTGATGATGGAACGGCTGAAGCTGCTGGACGAAGTGGCCTATGTGCGTTTCGCCTCGGTCTACCGGAACTTCCGGGAAGCCAAGGACTTTGAGAATTTTCTCGGTGGTCTGGGTGAGGACGAAGACGGGTCTGACGCCAAGGCTGACAACGACGACGGCAAAGACAACTGACCGCGCACGTGATCCTGCCGCCCCACGCGGCCCGGCCGTGCGCCTGAGCACAAGACCGGAACGAAGGCCGGATTTACAGTGGACCTGTCCCCCAAAGAGCAAGTAGCGATGGACCTGCGCTTTATGCGTATGGCGATGACGCTCGCGCGCCGCGGGCTGGGCCGGGTCGCGCCCAACCCGTCCGTGGGATGTGTTCTGGTGGATATGTCCGGTGACCAGCCGGTTGTTGTGGGCCGGGGCTGGACACAGCCTGGCGGACGCCCCCATGCAGAGACGGAAGCTGTCGCCCGTGCCGGCGACAAGGCACATGGCACGACAGCCTATGTCACGCTCGAGCCCTGCGCCCATACAGGAAAGACGGGGCCTTGTGCGCGAGCCCTTGTCGAGGCGGGTGTGGCGCGTGCTGTTGTTGCGTGTACGGATGATGATCCTCGGGTCAGCGGGCAGGGGATTGCCATGCTGAAGGAGGGTGGCATCTCGGTAACCGAAGGTGTGCTTGAAGACGACGCGCGGGATCTCAATTCAGGTTTCCTCACCCGGGTCAGGGAAGGGCGGCCGGAAGTCCTTCTGAAGATCGCCTCCACCCTTGATGGCAAGATCGCGACCCACACGGGCAAGAGCCACTGGATCACCGGCGAAATGGCCCGCGAACGCACCCATCTCATGCGTGCCCAGGCGGATGCCATCATGGTCGGCAGTGCTACGGCGATTGTGGATGATCCGCAGCTTACGTGCCGCCTGCCGGGCCTTGGCGGACGGTCGCCCATTCGCGTCGTGGCAGATGGCCGTCTGCGCTTGCCGCTCACGTCCAAGCTGGTGCGCTCCGCCGGTGAGACGCCGGTGATTATCCTGACGCGAGAAGACGCGGACAAGGACCGGGCGCGTGCGTTTGCAGAGCAGGGCGTGGACCTCATCAATGTCCCTCTGGGTGCGGACAACCAAATGAACATGGCGGAAGCTCTGAAGCTTCTGGCTGGTCGGGGCATCACACGGGTGATGGTTGAAGGCGGCGCTCGCCTTGCCGCAAGCCTGCTACGCGACAACCTGATCGACCGCATTGAATGGTTCCAGGCCCCCAAAATCATTGGCGATGACGGGTACTCCGCCGTTGCAGGTCTGGGGCTTGATGACATTGACCTGGATGCCGGCTTTGAGCGTCTGGCCGTTACCGCCCTGGGCGAAGACGTGCTGACCAGCCTGCGCGTCCGGCACGACATCTAGACACAAACGAGAAGCAAAATGTTCACGGGCATCATTACGGACATCGGCAAGGTCACGGAGATCGAAGAGCGCGGCGATACCCGCTTTCGTATTTCCACGGTCTATGACGCAGACGGCATTGACCTCGGCGCCTCCATCGCGTGTTCAGGTGCCTGCCTGACCGTCATTGAGAAAGGCCGTGCCGACGACACCACCTGCTGGTTCGATGTGGAGGCGTCCGGTGAGACCCTTAACCTGACCAAGCTGGGAAGCTGGAAGGTTGGCACGCGGATGAATCTGGAACGGGCCCTGAAGGCGGGGGATGAACTCGGCGGGCATATCGTCAGCGGTCATGTGGATGGTGTCGGCAGTCTCGTAAGTTCTACGCCCGAGGGCGACAGCTGGCGGCTGACCTTCAAGGCGCCGGCGGAGCTGATGCCCTATGTGGCCTCCAAGGGCTCAATTACCATCGATGGCATCTCGCTGACGGTGAATGAAGTGGGGCAGGAAACCTTCGGGGTGAACATTATTCCCCACACCCAGACCCAGACCACATTGGGCGATCTTAACGATGGCGACCCGGTAAATCTGGAAATTGACATGCTGGCGCGCTATGTCGCTCGCCAGATAGAGTTTGCGGCATCAGCCCAACCGGGCCAAAAGTCCGCCTGAGCCCCATACCAACACAAGAAATCCAAGCGGCCATCAGGCCTGGCAAGGAGCACGTATGAGCGAGTTTTCCGAATTCCTGTCCCCGATCGAGGATGTCATCGAAGACGCCCGTAACGGCAAGATGTTCATTCTGGTGGATGCGGAGGATCGCGAAAATGAAGGCGATCTGGTCATTCCCGCGCAAATGGCGACGCCGGATGCGATCAACTTCATGGCAAAATACGGCCGTGGCCTGATCTGTCTGTCGATGACGGAAGAGCGGTCGAAGCAGCTGAACCTGGATCTCATGTCCGCCCACAACCAGTCGCGGCACCAGACGGCCTTCACGATATCCATCGAAGCGCGTGAAGGCGTCACAACCGGCATCTCGGCCCATGACCGGGCCCACACCATTGCCGTCGCCGTCGACCCCACCAAGAACTTCGCCGATATTGCCACCCCGGGACATGTGTTTCCGCTGGTGGCGAAGGAAGGTGGTGTGCTTGTGCGGGCAGGGCACACGGAAGCCGCCGTCGACGTCTCCCGCCTGGCGGGCCTCAACCCGGCGGGCGTGATCTGCGAAATCATGAATGATGACGGCACCATGGCGCGGTTGCCGGACCTCATTCAGTTTTCCCAGCTGCACAACCTCAAGGTCGCGACGATTGCAGATCTGATTGCCTACCGCCGCAAGCACGACAACTTCATGCAGCGCGCCGTCGACAAGACGTTTGAGTCTGAATCCGCCGGCGACTTCCAGATGATCGTCTACAAGAACAATGTTCAGTACTCAGAGCATATTGCGCTGGTCAAAGGCGACATCTCGACGCCAGACCCGGTCCTAGTGCGCATGCATGCCATCAATGTGTTTGATGACATTCTGGGTGCCAAGGGCGGACGCGCGCACCTCATTGAAGAATCCATGAAGGCCATTGATGAAGAAGGCCGTGGCGTCCTTGTCATCATTCGCGACACGGATGCCACCATCGTGTCGGACATGCTCTTGTCTGATGAAGAAACGCGTCTGCAGCAGGGCCCCCGGCGGTTGCGCGAGTATGGCGTCGGTGCACAGATCCTGCTGGATCTTGGCGTCCGCAAGATGGAACTGCTTTCCAATTCACCCAATCCCACCATTGTCGGTATCGACGGCTATGGTCTTGAAGTTGTCGGTCAGCGGCCGATCACCAAGAGCTAGCAGCGGCCAGAAGAAATTTCATGAGCAAGAAACCTCCTCACATTCTCATCATCGAAGCGCGGTTCTATCCGGAACTGACGGACGAGATGGCGCGTGGCGCCATTGCCGAAATCGAAGCCGCGGGCGGTACCTATGAACGCATGGAAGTGCCGGGCGTGCTGGAAATCCCGGCTGCCGTCGTTTTCGCGCTTCGGGCCATGAAGGTCACGGGCGGACAGACCCACTATGATGGCTTCGTCACGCTTGGCTGCGTGATCCGTGGCGAAACGGCACACTTTGATATTGTTGCATTTGAGAGCGCACGGGCGCTTATGGACCTTGGGGTCGAACACGCGCTGGCTCTGGGCAATGGTATCCAGACCGTTGAGAATGAGGATCAGGCTTGGGCGCGCGCCAAGGTTGATGACAAGAACAAGGGTGGCGGTGCTGCCGCGGCCACGCTGGCGATGATCGCCCACAAACGCGCCATGAAGGTGGATGGACTTTGAGCAAGAAGCCGGCCCGCAAACAGCCGCACGAAGCCCGCAGCAATGCGCGGCTCGCGGCCGTGCAGGCGCTCTACCAGATGGATATCGGCAGCGCCGACATCGGTGATGTCATTGCCGAGTTTCGTGCTGCCCGCCTTGGGCGCACCTATGATGGCGAGACCGCTGAAGAACTGAATGCTGACAATCCGGCGGATGCTGACTTTTTTGAGTCCATCGTGCGCGGCGTTGTCGAAAAACAGAGCGAGCTTGACCCCGCCATTGACGGGGCGCTTGCCAAGGGCTGGCGGCTGCCGCGTCTCGACGCAACCTTGCGGGCTACGCTCCGCGCTGGTGCCTTTGAGATTCATGGCCGCTCCGATGTGCCACCCAAGACCGTCATCAATGAATATGTAACCGTCGCCAAGGCGTTCTTCGACGGTGATGAGCCCAAGGTTGTCAACGCGGTGCTGGACCGTCTGGCCCGCGAGCTGCTGGGTGAGGTCTAGTGGCCAGGGGAGACGGCAGCTCTGAGACAGAGTTTGACCTGATCGCCCGTCTGTTTGCGCCTCTGTCCGACGCGGCGCATGGCCTGAACCTCACCGACGATGTCGGCCTTGTTCCCGATTCCGATAGCCGCGTCTGTGTGACCAGCGACATGATTGTCGCGGGGGTCCATTTCCTACCAGATGACCCGCCTGACCTGATTGCGCGCAAGCTGGTGCGGGTCAATGTCTCTGATCTCTGTGCCAAGGGCGCCGACCCCACCGGGTGTCTTTTGTCCGCCGCATTTGCGCAAGGTCGGGACACGGCGTGGCTGGAAGCCTTTGCCCGGGGCCTTTCCGAGGATCTTGAGACATATGGCCTGACCCTTGTCGGCGGTGACACGGTAAGTACGCCCGGCCCGGACAGCTTTTCTCTGACGGCCTTCGGCCAGACCGGCGAGGGCGGGCTTGTCCGTCGCTCCGGCGCGCGGGCGGGAGACAACCTTTATGTCACCGGCACCATTGGCGATGCCGGTCTCGGACTAATGATCCTGCGCGGCGAACTGGGGACGGTGGCCCTTGGCACCCGGACGCGCCTTGAAGGGCGGTACCACCTGCCTCAGCCGCGTGTGGCCTTCGGCAAGGCACTTCCAAAGTTTGCCTCCGCCGCTCTCGATGTCTCTGACGGGCTGGTGGCAGACGCCGCGCACCTGGCCCAGACATCCGGGCTGGCGGCGCAGATCGAGTTTGAGCGCATCCCGTTGTCTTCCTCGTCCAGCCGCGTCGTCAAGAAGGATAAGGCGCTCCACCTGTCATTGCTTGGCAGTGGGGATGACTATGAGATCCTCTTTGCCGCACCGGCCAGCTCTGCTGATGCCATTGCCGAGGCATCCGGAGCCTCGGAAACACCTGTGACGCGGATCGGAACTCTATTCGAGGGCATGGCCGGGGACGTAACCGTTGTGGACGCTCAGGGCGATGCAATGGATGTCCCGGTGTCCGGCTTCAAACACTTCTAAGCGGTTTGCCCTGTTCCCGGCGTCACGAATCGCCAACCCTGTCCGACCAGCAGGACGAAAGGACGGATGATGGCAAATGCGGTGATCGACGGATATGCGGCTGACGCCGTTGAAATCATTCCGCGCTATGAGGCTCTGCCTACGGAGACTGTTCTTGGCGCTGTGCTTCACCTCATGCCGACCAGCCCTGCACGGGTCCTGGACGTCGGCGCAGGTACTGGACGGAACCCGGCGTGGTTTGCCGCGCAAGGACACAGCGTCACGGCGTGTGAACCGGTGGACGCCTTTCGGCTCAATGCAACTGAGCAGTACCGCACGAGCAATATTTGCTGGCTCGATGACACCTTGCCCCACCTTGAAGCTACCAAATCCGTCGGGGAATCCTTTGATTTCATTCTGCTGAGCGGTGTCTGGCATCATCTGCCGCCGCAGGACCGGGCATCGTCAATGGCCAGTCTTGCCGAGCTGATGGCTCCGGGTGCAAGCCTGATCATTTCGGTACGTCATGGGCGGAGTGCTCCGAACCGACCCAGCTATGACCCATCAGATGATGAGGTGGAGCAACTGGCGACTGGCGCCGGGCTCAAGCGTACCTTCTTCAAGCAGACCGAGGCGATACAGGCGGCCAACAGGGCCGCTGGTGTGACATGGACGTGGTTCGCTTTCACGAGACCCTGACAGACCTGTAAGTGTCCGGAATCCGGGCGATATCGGCACGCTTTCGAAGCGTTAACGCCGGTTGCTTTGGCCCGGCGGCTTTGGCATTGTGACGCCATCAAGGCGGGGGAGGGGTTGGTTGCTCCGGATGCGGTCCGGCGTTGCCTCACAGGGCTTCACCCGTCGAAATACAAACCAATAGATTGGCTGCCGGGTCTCCGGCAGACCTAGTCAGGGGAAATTTCCGAAAATGAGTACAACCATGATGGCCATTCTGGCCGCGGGCGCTCTTTCGCTCGTCTATGGCGCGTGGGCGATCCGTTCCGTGCTGGCGGCGAGTGCGGGCAATGCGCGCATGCAGGAAATTGCAAGCGCAATTCAGGAAGGGGCTTCGGCCTACCTCAACCGCCAATACACCACCATCGGCCTCGTCGGCGTGGTGATCTTTGTCATTGTCTGGCTGCTGCTGGGCATGCTGACGGCGATCGGCTTTGCGGCCGGTGCCATCCTGTCCGGCGTTGCCGGCTACATCGGCATGGTCGTGTCCGTGCGGGCGAATGTGCGCACCACGCAGGCGTCGTCTGAAAGCCTTGCTGCCGGTCTCGACATTGCGTTCAAGTCAGGCGCCGTCACCGGCATGCTGGTGGCCGGTCTCGCCCTTCTGGGCGTGGCGGTCTACTACACCGTGTTGACAGATACGCTGGGCCACGCGGCCAATTCGCGTCAGGTGATTGATGCGCTCGTGGCGCTCGGCTTTGGTGCCTCGCTCATTTCCATCTTTGCCCGTCTTGGTGGCGGTATCTTCACCAAGGGCGCTGACGTGGGCGGTGACCTTGTGGGTAAGGTTGAAGCCGGTATTCCGGAAGACGACCCCCGCAACCCGGCCACCATCGCTGACAATGTGGGCGATAACGTGGGTGACTGTGCCGGCATGGCTGCTGACCTGTTCGAAACCTATGCGGTGACGATCGTGGCGACCATGGTTCTGGCCTCCATCTTCTTTGTCGGTGCTGCCGGTGAAGCCATGATGGTCTATCCGCTGGTCATCGGTGCGACCTGCATCGTGACGTCGATCATCGGCACTTTCTTCGTGCGGCTTGGTTCGGGCGGCTCGATCATGGGCGCGCTCTACAAGGGCTTCATCGCCTCTGCCGTGCTGTCGCTGATCGCGCTGTACTTCACGACTGACTATGTGATCGGTCTGTCCACCACATATGAACTGGCAGGCGGCCTCAGCTTCACCGGCCAGGATCTCTACATCTGTGGCGTACTGGGTCTGGTCATCACCGGTCTCATCATATGGATCACCGAGTACTACACGGGCACCAACTACCGTCCGGTGCAGTCCGTGGCTGAATCCTCCAACTCCGGTCACGGCACAAACGTGATCCAGGGTCTGGCCGTGTCACTCGAAGCTACAGCGCTTCCGGCCCTGGTGATTGTGGCTGGCATCATCGCCACCTACAGCCTTGCCGGTCTCTTCGGCATCGCCATCGCCGTGTCCACCATGCTCGCTCTTGCAGGCATGGTCGTGGCGCTTGATGCCTTCGGTCCCGTGACTGACAACGCCGGCGGCATTGCTGAAATGGCCGAGCTGGACGAAAGCGTCCGCAAGACCACTGACGCGCTGGATGCGGTCGGCAACACCACCAAGGCCGTGACCAAGGGCTATGCCATTGGCTCCGCCGGTCTGGCGGCCCTCGTGCTGTTTGCGGACTACACGCATCAGCTCGACATCTTCGCGGCAAGCCCGGATGTCTATCCGTACTTCGCCGGCCTCAATGTCGACTTCTCGCTCTCCAACCCGTTCGTGGTTGTGGGTCTGCTGGTCGGCGGCATGCTGCCGTACCTCTTCGGTGCCATGGGCATGATGGCCGTGGGCCGGTCAGCCAGCGCCATTGTTGAAGAAGTGCGCCGTCAGTTTAAAGCCAAGCCGGGCATCATGCAGGGTACGGAGAAGCCGGACTACGGCCAGGCCGTTGACCTGCTGACCAAGGCTGCCATCCGCGAGATGATCGTTCCGTCCATGCTGCCGGTGCTGTCACCGGTTGTGCTGTTTTTCGTCATCTCGGCCGTTGCTGACAAGTCGGCGGCGTTCTCTGCCCTCGGCGCGATGCTGCTGGGCGTGATCGTGACAGGTCTCTTCGTGGCTATCTCCATGACTGCCGGTGGTGGTGCATGGGATAACGCCAAGAAGGTGATTGAAGACGGTGCCCATGGCGGCAAGGGCTCAGACGCCCATAAGGCTGCCGTGACCGGCGACACCGTTGGTGACCCCTACAAGGACACTGCCGGCCCCGCCGTGAACCCGATGATCAAGATCACGAACATCGTGGCCCTGCTGCTGCTGGCCGTTCTGGCTCACTAAGCGTCAGACCATCAAGTACAAAGAAGGCGGCGTCCCAACGGGGCGCCGCCTTTCTTGTACGCATGTGTCCTGCAGGATTGTCTGTTAGCTGCGGGCTGCGAATGATTCAACAGCGGCCGTGTACTCATCCATCTCAGGAAACTTCTCGTAGCTGTGCGGCGTGTTGAGTTCCACCCAGGTGAGCTTTTCGCAGGTGTAGCTCTGGATGAAAGGCTCTGTCCCTGATGTGTCGTCCAGCATGGTGGCGCGCATGTTGATGAAGGCACCGTCCATGACGCGGGTGAAAACCCAGCTCATGCAGTCGGGGCAGAACATGTGGTCGATTTCATCGCCCTTGAGGCCACCAATAACAGGCTTACCTGCTGTGACTTCAAAGGCATCGCCCGTAACCATGGCGCTGACGGAGTAGGGGCCCCCGGTCATCTTCTGACAGCCGGTGCAATGGCAGGCCATGGTCAGCATCGGCGGCCAGGGGGTGCGGAAGCGGAGCTTCCCGCAGCGGCAGCCACCATCGCGGTGTGTTGCCGGGTCGGCCATCGGCTTAGAGGCCCGGCGTCGGGTCGGCGCGGGTCGCGCTGCCGAACTGACCAAGGTTGCCGAACATCTGCTGCAGGAAGGTCAGCTGCTTGCCGCGGGTCGGTGTTTCACGGTCAATGAAGTTGACGACTTTGCCGTCCTCAAGACCGTAGTATCCCAGCTGCTCCACATTGCCTGTATCATCAAAGTAGACGGCTACGATTTCTCTATCGACGGCTTCTTCGCGGTAAAACGCGAGTTGCTCATGAATGCTTGAGATGTAGTACCAGGCGTTGCCATCCACTGAGGAGACTGTTGATGGTGATCCAAAAGTGCTGAGCACGCTGTCCTTGTTGTCGATCCCAACCCGGATATCCGCCAAGAGATCTTCATTGGGGACATAGCCGCGCTGGCTGATTGTCGGGGCGCATGCGGCAAGACCGGCTGCCAGAACCACCGCCAGTGCAGTCACTTTGAGGGCCTTGCGATCACCTGCGGTACTGCGCCGCAATGAAACCGGATGGGAAATCGGGGATAGGCTGCGCACATTGTTCTCCATGGGCAGACGGGGACGGCCTTTTCGTGCCGACGCGCCAAATTACATGCCAATTCATGAAGAGTGGTGAGCTTCTTGGCAAGAGGGGCATTTGGGCTTAATGCATCTGACCCTCACAATGGTGAGGGCCAAGAAAGGCAACACTATGGTTTTAAACCGCATCCTTGCGTCATTCCGGACCCAGAAATCGCATCAGGCTGAGGTCGAAGCCCTGTACGGCAGTATCATGGCGCAGTCCCGTGATCCCTATTTCTATGCCACCCTCAAAGTGCCGGATACAGTCGATGGGCGGTTCGACATGCTGGTAATGCACACCTATCTGGTTGTCGCCAGGCTCCGTGACGGGGATGAGGAGGCGACCGAACTCTCTCAGGAGCTTTTTGACCACATGTTCCGCGACATGGACCATGCCCTGCGTGAGCTAGGGGTCGGTGACATGGGCATCAGTAAACGGATCCAGAAGATGGCTGCCAAATTCTATGGTCGCGGCGAGGCCTACGATGAGGCCCTCGGGCAGCCGGGGGATACGGCGTTGCATGAATCCATCGGTCGGAACGTGTTCGCGGGAATGGAGCCGCCGGCAGGATCTGTGGAAAAGCTTGCGGCCTATCTGCGCCTGGCACAGGCATCGCTTGATGAGCAGCTGCTGGACAAGTTGTGCGCCGGAACCGTGCGCTTTCCCGCTGCGGATGTGCAGGGTGGGTCGTGACATGAATGAAATTCCCCAACCGGAATATTCCTATGTAGTGGATGTGGCGTCGCTGCCAGGAACCGGTATCGACCGCCCCATCAAGCCGAGCGAACAGGAACGGACAGCGATTGCCGAGCGGCTCGGCCTGCAGGCCGTCGATCGGTTCGACATCCGCATTGAAGTCCGGCCATGGCGCGGGTCGGGGGCGAGACTGAACGCCTCCTTCGAGGCCGACATCGTGCAGACATGTGTTGTCACGCTTGATCCTGTTCCCGCCCATGTGAGTGACAGCTTTGAAGTAAAGTTCCTGCCGGCCAGGATGATTGAAGAGCCCAGACCTGGTCAGGAGCTTGATCTGTCGCCGGATGAGGATGATCCTGAGCCTCTTGGCGGAGAGAACGGAACTTCGTTCGATGCGGGTGATCTGGCGGTGCAGTATCTGTCCCTGGCCCTCGATCCTTACCCCCGCGCGGCAGGGGCGGCGATTCCCGAAGAGGCGACGACAGCGGAAGAACCGTCACCCTTCGCGGTTCTGGCGTCTCTCAAGCCGAAAGACAAAGGTCATTAAAATCAGATAGTTAGCTTCGCGGTTGAGTTGCTCCCGCGTTGCTTTATGTTGCACGCCGCCTGCGCCGGGTGGGGTCCCACAGGGATTCGCCTTGTGTTTGTGGCTGCAGGCATTCATTCCTGACCCGGTGTGGGGGTATTCCCCCAGCCCACTGCCGGGCAACTAGATTTGAAGCGGAGTTCTGATTGGCCAGCAGCATAACCATCGCTCTGGATGCCATGGGTGGCGATCTGGGATGTGAAGCTGTGGTCAGCGGCGCGGGCATTGCCCGAGTTCGCCAGCCGGATGTTCACTACGAGTTTCATGGGGATGAGGCGCAGCTTCAGCCACTTCTGGATGCGGATGCTGCCCTGAAGGCCGTCTCAACCATTCATCACACTGACGTTTCCGTGAACATGGATGACAAGCCGAGCCAGGCGCTGCGCAAGGGCCGGAAGACGTCAAGCATGTGGCTGGCGATTGATGCGGTGAAGCAGGGGCGGGCGCAGGCGGCTGTCAGCTGCGGCAACACAGGTGCGCTGACCGTCATGGCACGGATGATCCTGCGCACCATGCCTGGCATCAGCCGGCCGGCATTGGCGGCGATCTGGCCAACCATGCGCGGGGAGAGCATCGTGCTCGACGTCGGCGCCAATGTGGTCGCCGAGGAAGATGCGCTTGTGAAGTTCGCCATCATGGGTGAGGCCATGGCGCGGACCGCGCTTGGACAGCCCAACCCTTCAGTCGGCCTGCTCAACATCGGCGCTGAGGAGATGAAGGGCAACGAGGAGATCAAGGCCGCCGCTGAAACACTTCGTGGGGCTGATCTTGATTTCGAATTTGCCGGCTTCGTCGAAGGCGACGACATTTCGAAGGGTACCGTAGACGTCGTGGTGACTGACGGGTTCACCGGCAACATTGCGCTCAAGACGGCAGAGGGCACAGCGCGGCTGATCGGGGACTATCTCTCCAATGCCATGCGCCGGTCATTTGCTTCCCGCCTTGGGTATCTGCTGGCGCGCGGCGCTTTCAATGTGCTTCGTCAGCGCATGGACCCCAGCAGGGTCAATGGCGGCGTCTTCCTGGGGCTCAATGGCGTGGTGGTCAAAAGCCACGGGTCTGCCACAGCGGAGGGTATTGCTGCTGCGCTTGATCTTGCAATCGATATGGCCCGCAACGACATCATCACCAAGATCGCGACGGACCTGCATCAGGTCGAAGAAGAAAATGCCGCCGACACAGAGGCATCTGAACCGGAGCCCAGCACCGTATGATCCGTTCCGTAGTAAAAGGCGTCGGCGCGTATCTGCCGGAGCGCATCGTCACCAATGCCGAGATGGCCACGTTGGTAGATACATCCGATGAGTGGATCACAGCGCGGACCGGCATTGGTCAAAGGCATATCGCAGCCGATGGGGAACTGACCTCAGACCTCGCCATAGCAGCCTCAAGGGATGCCCTGTCCAATGCGGGCGTTCATGTTGATGACGTTGACATGATCGTTCTTGCAACCGCGACGCCCGACGACACCTTCCCGGCAACGGCCACTGTTGTTCAGGCTGCATTGGGCATGGAGCGTGGCTTTGCCTTCGACATGCAGGCGGTCTGCTCCGGCTTCGTCTATGCGGTGTCGACGGCGGACAATTTCATTAAGGCGGGTCAGGCCAGGACCGTATTGGTCATCGGTGCAGAGACCTTCTCGCGCATTCTCGACTGGGAAGACCGTACAACGGCAGTTCTGTTTGGAGACGGCGCCGGCGCGCTGGTTCTTCAGGCGGAAGAGGGTGAGGGGACAAATCAGGACCGCGGCATCCTGACCTGCCATCTGCATTCCGATGGCCGGTACCGGGAGAAACTCTATGTGGATGGCGGGCCGTCGCGCGGCAGTGTCGGGCATCTGCGGATGGAAGGCCGCGAGGTGTTCCGTCATGCGGTCGTCAACATCGCTGAAGCCATTGACGAAGCCCTGGAAGCGACCGGTCTTGAAGCCAGGGACATTGACTGGTTCGTGCCGCATCAGGCCAACAAGCGGATTCTGGATGCCACAGCCAAGCGCATTGGTCTTCGTCCTGAAAGTGTCGTGGTAACTGTTGGAGACCATGCAAATACGTCGGCTGCCTCGGTTCCGTTGGCGCTGGATGTGGCCCTGAGGGATGGGCGCATCAAGCAGGGCGACATGGTGCTGCTCGAGGCCATGGGCGGCGGATTTACCTGGGGCTCTGCCCTTATTCGCTGGTAACACGGCCACCCATGTGCATTAACTTTTTCACTTAACCTATTGGCATTGTTGGTTTTGCCGCAGTTGATGCCGCTTGCAGAGGGCCTCATTGGGGGGTAGAAAAGGGATTATGAGTCGTACACTTACCCGCGCCAATCTGAGCGAGGCCGTCTATCAGGAAGTCGGTCTTTCCCGCAATGAATCCGCTGACTTTGTCGAGCGGGTGCTGGAAGAGATTTCGTCCAGCCTTGAGCAAGGTGAAACGGTCAAGGTGTCATCCTTCGGTGCGTTTTCCGTGCGTGAGAAGGGCGGTCGCATCGGCCGTAATCCCAAGACGGGCGAGGAAGTGCCCATCAAGCCGCGCCGTGTTCTGGTGTTCCGGCCCAGCCATGTGCTGAAAGACCGGGTCAACAAGTCAGCACCCCGTGATACAGGTGCTGCCGCGCAGGATACTGATACCCCTGACGTCGCCTGACCCGGCGCCCCGGATCTGGGTCTGAGGTTCCATGAACGTGCAGAAGTCACCCGACGCATTCAGAACAATTTCCGAGGTCGCGACCGATCTGGATGTGCCTCAGCACGTGTTGCGTTTCTGGGAAACGAAGTTCACGCAGATCAAGCCGCTCAAACGTGGCGGCGGACGCCGGTATTACCGGCCAGAAGACGTGGACCTGCTACGTGGCATCCGCACATTGCTCTACCACGACGGATACACAATCAAGGGTGTCCAGAAGGTCTTTCGCGAGCAGGGCGTGCGCCATGTCAGCGAAATCGGGCGTCAGGAATATGAGGCTGAACTTGCTGAGGCGGCGGCTGCCGGTGAGCTGCCAGAACAGGAACCACCTGTCGGCAGCGTGCAGCCGGATTTGTCGCAGCACGTCGCCCCGGCGCCCTTTCCTCCGACGCCATTGAGCGAAGACCAGCAGATCGAGCTGGAACTCATGCTGGAGGAACTTGAAGGGCTCAAGGCGAAGCTTGAAAACGCCCGGGCAGTGGCGCGTCTCTAGTATGAAATTGGCCTAGTTTCTGGCGGACATGGCGTTGCGGATCAATGGAACCGCCCCTATAGTCCGCCTCCCTCCCGGTAGGATATTTGCCTGCCGCGACCTAACGGAGCGTAGCGCAGCCTGGTAGCGCACTTGTCTGGGGGACAAGGGGTCGTCGGTTCAAATCCGGCCGCTCCGACCAATTGGCGAAAGCCGCATGCGGGCCGTGTTTGACGTACATGTCAGGCGCGGCCCGTGTGTTTTGGAGGTGGAAGTCTGTCGCTCGGCGGGGCAGCCAGCATCAATCCCCACATCATGCCCATCAGCACATACAAATGCCGCCAGTGATTGATATCGATGATGATGGCCTCGGCAATCAGGCCGATGAAGCTGGCATAGGCGACAATGAACACACCTCTGCGCGGGCCCCGCATTGCGTAGCGGAAGCCACGGACGGCGGTCAGGCCGAAGGCCCCGACGAGACCAATAAGGCTGATGAAGCCGCCGCTGACAAAGACGTTGAGATAGACATTGTGCGTGTCGTGCGCACCGATCAGGCCCCAGTTGTTGGGCCCGATCCCGAAGGGATACGTCATGGCCATCTTGAGCGCATCCAGTTGACCTGAGAAGCGGCCGCCCTCGCGCGTGTCATAGGACTGCAACCCCAGCCGTTGTTCAAGGAGATCACGAACTTCAGGAATGGTAATTGCCCAGCCGAGGGCAAGGGTGAGCATCACGCCCAGCACGATGGCGATAAGCACGATGCGCCGGCGCTGGCCCCGCGATTCAGGTGCCATGCTGGCGATAATGGCAAAGAGGAATACAGAGAGCATCAGGTGCAGCCAGGCGCCGCGCGAGAAACTGAGAAACAGGCCGAGCACAATGACCGTCGCTATCGGTCCCCAGAAGAATACGGCAGGCGCAAATCCGCGGGTGGTCATCCGCCAGATTGCATAGAGGGCCGGGGGAACCAGAAACGGTCCGTATACGTTGGGGTCTTTGAAAAAGGCCTTGGCGCGCTGTGCGCCGAGCACTTCATCCCCACCGGGGATCAGGCCCAGATTGCCACCAATACCCAGCAATGCGGCCGTAACACCCGCGAAGATGTAGCCACCCCAAAGGGCCTTGAGAGCCCTGTCAGGTGAGGCTGCAACCACGGCTGTGAAGAAGACGAATGTCAGCGTGACATAGGTCGATGTCATCAGGAAGCGGGTCGACAAATCTATGTATCGGGCACCCGTGCCGCCGATCATGTAGCCGAGCAGAACCAGAACCAGGCAGACAAAAGGCAGGGCGACGCCGGAGGGAATTCGCATCCCCAGAAAGAGAAAAATGCCTGCCGTTGCGACCAGCAGCAGGTCATAGGGCGCAGGCTCACTGAGAACATAGTGCGCGATCGCCATCAGGCAGAAGAGCAACACGGATGCAAAGCGCGTATTCGTTATGTCGATGTTCTGGCCCCACAGGGTGGAGTTGCGGACGCTGTCGCCAAAGGGGGCTCCCGCAGGCCTGCGTGCGGAGACTGCAATCGTATCAGCCATTGCGCCGGACATATCAGGCTCCGCTGATGGGCAGTTGCGTCGCCGGGCTCATCAGATCGGCAATAGCATCGCTGGCTGGCCTGCCGGTAAGCACCGTCCGATAGATGTCTTCAACGCCGCGCACCATTGTGCCGACAGAGAAGCGATGGGCGATGTCCTGCCGCATGCCCGTGGCAACAGCCCGGGCATGTGCCGGTGCGTCCAGAACCTGTGCAATGGCGTCGGCGAGTGCGAGGGCATCACCGGGGGCAACAAGGTCGCCGGCGCGCTCTGCAAATATCTCCGGAATACCGCCACACCGTGTGGCGACCAGTGGCATGGCAGCCGCCAGGGCCTCCAACACAATGTAAGGGAGAGACTCAGCCAGTGACGGCACGACCAGCATGCGGGCGGACGCAAAAACGTCGCGCGCGGGCATGGCGCCTGGAAAGCTCACCATTGAAGCAAGTCCGAGATCACAGGCGCGATCTATGAAATAGTCCCGGTCCGGACCATCGCCGGCAATCACCACGCGCAGCTTGCGTCCGCGCATGGTTGCCAGTGCGTCAAGCAGCACGTCAATGCCTTTGAGCAGACGCAATTCGCCGACAAAGGCAATGTCGTAGTCATGGATGCGCTTGGGCAGCGGCAGGAAATCAGCTTCGCCGACGCCATTGTGAACGATCCCGGTAAGGGCCCGCGGGGTGCCAACCTTGTGAGCAAAGACCGTGCGGGCGAAGTTGCTCTCGAATATGAAAGCATCGGTACGCCTGTTGAGAATTTTCTCAACGGTGAGATAGACGAGGCCGGGCAGGGACGTGGCCTCATAGTGCAGGGATCCGCCATGCGGCGTGTAGACGGCGCGTGCACGACGGTCCGGCTGGGTGTCGCTTGGCGGTCGATGGACGCACAGCCGTGCCATCAGGCCGCCTTTGGCGCCGTGACCATGAATGATGTCCAGTTCCTGACTCAACCGCAGCGCACGCACGGTGGCGATTGCTGCCAGGTCGGCAGGGCTTGCCAGCCGCGACATGGGAATGCGGCGCATGCCGAGTGAAAGATCCGGCTCCAGAGCCGCCAGCCGTTGTTCGGCCTGGGAGGAGGTGTCATTGGCAGCACAGACGATGCCGACCTCGTGACCCATCGCCACCTGTCCACGGACAAGATCCTCCACATGGCGGAACAGGCCGCCAGCCGGTGCGCGAAAGACATGCAGAATTCGCAGCGGGCGCTCTGCAATGTCTCTCATATCTGGAGTGGGATCGGTCATCCGTGCTGCCTAGAAGTACCGTTCACGAACAAAGATCGTGTCTCCAGGCATGACAGGTGCACCTGTTTCAGCCTTGAATTCCTTCATCGCGGAGCGGGTGATGCGCACGCGGGAGGTATTGGCCCTGAATGTGTAGCCACCGGCAATTGCAACAGCTGTTTCAACCGTCATGCCGGACACAAAGGGGTACTGGCCGGGTGAGTTCACCTGACCAAGAATGAAGAACGGGCGGAATGTGGAAACTTCGACAGACACATTCGGATTGCGCAGAAGTGTCTGCGACAGGGCCTGTTCGATCGTGGTCTTCGTCTGAGCCGTGGTCAGGCCACGGACGCCCAGAGGTGGCAGGAGCGGCATGGCTATTGCGCCTGCATCATCAACCCGGAACGTGCCGGATAGGTTTTCCTGACCGAATACCGTCACACGGAGCTGATCGCCTGAATCCAGGCGGTACTGAGACAGGGCGCCTGCAACCGGTGCTGCATTTGGCAGGGGCTGCTGGCCCGCAGCCTGTGGATGCCCGGGAAGCGGAGCGGCTGCAGGCATAGGTGCAGGCATGGGCTGGTTTCCGCCACCGGAAAACCCTCCACATCCCGAGAGGGCAAGGAGGCCTGCAAAGCCCAGTCCACAGACTACTCGACGATACGCACGCATTCGGGTCACCGCTAAATCCTTGGTCAGCATCAGAAATACTGATCCTGATCGTTGACGTCAGCGGTGAGCCTAGACCGGCCACAGTTACCATCGCCTTAGCGCGTGATGCCTAGTGGGACACGAAAATGTTCGGGATTCCGGGAAATATCGGGCCGGTTAACATCCCGGTTACCTTAAGGCGGCTAAAAAGCAGGCTGGACTAATTGCCGTGCGCGAAACGATTCGTGTGCGTGCACCGCTACGCCGTAATCCGGTTTGGCGGATTGGGAGCGTGCAAGCCTGCTGATGACCTACGGAGTGGCCAACCGCGACTATGAGCCTTCCGCTGCCGGGAGACCGGCTGCAGAGGAAGGCGGCGGTCTGGACATCTGGGCGCTTCTCGCGCGGCTTTGGGCCCGCAAGTGGTTTCTGGTGCTCTTCGTTCTCGCGGGCGTTGTCTTTGCCTACACAGCCGTCAGCATGGTTACGCCGCATTATACGGGCGAAGTGCGCATTCTGATTGAAGGGCAGCCACCGGACCCCACGACACCGCTTGCCAATCAGGCTTTGCGTGTTGCCGACCCCCAGAAGATCGAAAGTGAGATCCAGGTGCTCCTGTCGCGCTCGCTTGCGGATCAGGTCATAAGGAGCCTCAAGCTCGACACGTGGGATGAATTCGCGACCACCGGGGGCGGGATGTTCGGGCTGGGCAGCAGGAAGCCCGCCAATCGTGCCGCCGTGGTCGACGCCTATTTCAGCCGTCTCAACGTCTATCAGCTGGGTGACTCGCGAGTCATCGCCGTTGATTTCTGGGCTGAACACCCACGCAGCGCCATGATTGTGGCCAATGCAATTGCCGACCTCTATCTGGCTGACCAGCTTGACGCGCAGGTTGCGGTGACGCGCCGGGCAAGCTCCTGGCTTGATGAACAGGTGGATAAACTCCGCGCTCAGGTTCAGGCATCAGAAGCCGCCGTCAGTGACTTTCGCCGCAAATCAGGCATCTTCGAATCCAACGGCAACCTGCTGAAAAACACGGAACTTTCCGAGCTCAACACCCAGCTCATCATGGCAAGTACCGCGCGCTCGGAAGCGCAGGCGCGTCTTGATAGCGCCCGGGCATTGATGGATTCGCCCGCAGGCATCGAAACGTCCTCGGAAGTTCTCGACAACCCGCTGATCCGCCAGCTGCGTCAGCAGGAAGTGGCCCTTCAGCGTCAGATCACGGAGCTGTCAGCAGATCTGTTGCCACAGCATCCGGACATGATTGCGCGGCTTGCCGAGCTGGATGATCTGCGCCGGGCAATTGCTGGTGAGGTCGGCAAGATCGCCCGGCGTCTTGAGAATGAGGTTCGTGTCGCCACTGCGCGTGAGCGGACCCTGCGGGGCTCGATTGCCCGTCTCAAGAAAGAAGTTGCCACGGAGAAGCAGCAGGAAAGTGAGCTGCGGTCTTTGGAACGTGAAGCCGTTGCCAATCGCGGTCTCCTTGAATCCTTCCTTCTGCGTGCAAGTGAAGCTGGTGCCCGTGATGATCGCGCCATTCAACGGCCTGAAGCACGGATCATCTCGCGGGCCGAGACGCCGGAAAGCGCTTCCTTTCCCAGAAAAGGCCCGATCCTGATGCTGGGCTTCATGGCCTCGCTGACCATAGGCCTACTGATAGTCCTGGCAACGGAGATGCTCTCAAGCACCAGCGTTGCGATGACCAGATACGCATCTCCTGCGCCGATGCCCCGCAGCGACAACGGCGTCGCGCCTGGTGCGATGCCTGTATCCTATCCAGCCCATGCAACGCCGTATGCCGCCGCAACTCCTGTGCAGCAGATGCCCGGCGTGGCACCGCAGCCCCGGGCGATGGCAAGGCCGCCCCAACAGGCCGCCTACACAGGTGATCCATTTGCGTCGCTCCAGCAGCCGGCTTACCAGCCTGCGCCGCCGCCACCTCCGCCTCCGGCACAACGCCCGCAACCGGTGCGCCAGCCGGTTACCCAGGTTATTGCCCGGTTGCCCGCCAACCCGACACTGACCCAGCATGACCAGTGGGTATTAAGTCAGTCAGCGAAAGAGATTTTGCGCTTTATCTCCTCTCGGCCCAGCCGCCACGGACCGCAGGTTCGTGGACGTGTTGTTCGCGTAGCTTCCGGGCCGATCGGTCACAAGGGGCTTGTCGGCCTTGCGCGCCTGTTTGCGCAGCAGGGCCTCAGCGTGATCGCCATCGGCAGCACGCGTCAGCAGGCCATGGGGCTTACGGATGTCATGAGCCGCCGGGTGTCTTTTGATCAGGTGATGCAGCCGGACACCCAGTCGTCTGCGAGGTTCATCAGATGGGGCTCAATCCCCATTCATGATGATCCGGCTCTGGTCAGCAGTGCCCTGCGGGCTCTGGCGCAGACCGCCCAGGTGGTTCTGGTGGGAGATGTAGATGGTGCGGTCTTTGGTCTTGGACCGACCTTTGACCGGGCATCGGACACAAGCCTTGTTCTCCTGCGCGGCACCAACGCTCCGTCTCAGCCATTGCCGCAGACGGATACTGCCGGACTGATCCAGATAGCCTGAAGCTTGGAACCCGCTCTGACGTCATGTGAGTGACAGGGATGCGGCATCATCAGAATACGGACAAGCCTCTACCTGCGTGACCAGCCAAGTCCATCGGTTTGCAAGGGTGATCCGTCGGCCTTATGACCACTAGCGCCCGGGCCGCAGCATGAAGGCGTTGATCCCCATAAGGCGGCGGACGGCGATTGCCAGCACAGTCAGATTGAAGATGAGGGCGGTCAGGGTGGCAACTGCGGCTCCGATGGTGCCGAATTGCGGGATCAGCAGGAAGTTCAGACCTGCATTGACCACGGCTGACGTGCAAATGATCTTTGTCGCAATGACCTGCTTGCCGGTCATCGACAGCAGATATTCCAGAGGGCCAACCGTGCAGCGGGCCACATAGCCGATCGAGAGGATGACCAGCACGATGTACCCGGCTTCAAATCCGTCGCCAAACAGCATCAGGATGTAGTGCCCGACCGCAATCATCGCGATAACAACCAGCAGGCTTGGCCAGAAGCTGACGCGATTGACTCCGTCGAGGAAGGCCTGAAGATCTTCCCGCGTGCCGGATGCATGAATTTCAGAGAATTTGGGAACCGTGCGGGCCGTGGTCGCAAAATAGACAAAGCCGATGAGGCTCGCTGTCCGTGCCGCGGCGAAGTAGATGGCGACGGCTGCCGGGTCCTCGAGCTGGCCCAGCATGATGACATCCGTGGATGACATCAGGAGATAGGCACCCTCAAACACCAGCATCGGCAGGGAAATCATCAGCCAGTAGCCCGCATGCTTGCGTGCCTTTGCGCGGGGCACAGTCCTGCGAATACTGCGTATAAGGATGATTGCCTGGGTCACCAGACCCAACAGGGTGGCCGTCGCCATGGCCAGCAGGGCGGTAACGGCGTCAGGGGACAGACCTACCAGAACCAGGACGCCCAGGCCGCATAGAAGCAGCAGTGGCCGCATGACGTATGTCACGATGTAGGCCAGGGTCACCCAGCCGAAAGCGCGGGCGGTGCCTTCCTGCATGTCAATGAAGGCGTGAAGCGGTATGAGCAGCAGACCGACTGCGAAGGGCAGGATGTAGTAGGCGTCGATATAGGGTGTGGCCGTCCAGAGGAGCAGCCCGGCAAGGGCTGATATGGACGTCGCGGCCAGGGCAACGATCAGATGGGATTGCGTCAGCACGCCCCAAACACGGCCCCAGCGTTTGCGGGCCATGTATTCGGGGACAAAGCGCATGATTGACGTGTTGAGACCAAGCGGCGCCATGGTCGAGATGAGAAAGACCCACGTCCAGACATAGGCGTAGATGCCGAACTCGAAGGCTCCCATCCAGCGGGCGAGCAGAACCATGGAGGCAAAGGTAATGCCGGCGCCCGCAACGCGTATGGCCATGACCGATGCCGCACCGCGCACGACCGATGCAAGATCATCAGCATTGTCGAGGACCCCGGCCATTTTCTCGGCAAGAGGAGACGGCAGCTTTTCTGACAGTCGGCTGGTCGCTCTCAGGACGCTCGCGGTTGCGGAGCGATCTGTGTCAACCGACGTCATGGCGTCAACAGGGTGCGCAACGTCCGGCGCGCGGACAGGGCCTTGTCGAGCAGATAAGGAGAGGCCTTGATATGGCGCTTGATCCTGTCCTTGATGCGGCTTGGCAGCAGCGACAGGTATCCAGTGAATGTCACCGGGACACGAATGTCCACGAGCTCAAGGTGCGCGTCACACCAGTCCTTCTTGTAGCCTTCGTCTCCGACGGTCAGGTCAAACGCCTTGATGTTGTTGGCGTAGCACCAACGCAGAAGCTCATGTAGGTGGATCGTTCCCGGGGAATGGCGCGATGCCTCGCCATCGGTCACGCACCCGATTGTCGCGTAGAACCTGTCATTGCGCACAAAGCCGACATTGCCGGCAACCACATCACCATCGACCGTCAGTGCGGAGATATGAAGGGTTGACCGCGCAGACTGATCATCAATCAGATGATGGAAGAAGCTTTTCACTTCTGCGGACCCGAAGGGATCAACGATGCCGCGCTGTTTCAGCCAGAGGGCTTTTTGCGCGAGGATGGCGTCCAGCATTGCGTGCTGATCAGACTGCGTCTCAGGAATCCTGAACTCAACCTCACCGGATTCCTCAAGACGGCGGCGGCGCTGGCGGTCTCTCTTGCGCGTCGATTTACTGCGCATCTCAGCGTAGAAAGTATCGAAGCAGTCACCCGTCAGTGTGATTGCATGACCGGAGGAGGGGTGGGCTGCATGCTTTATGGCCTGCAGAGGATTTGCCATCCCCTCGATTGTTGCGAGGGTTTTGGTCAGGGAGAACGCTTTGACCTCGGGCGTGCTGGCGACGATGGCTGTGAGAATACGGCCAATCTCTTCGCGGGGCGTGTGCGTGTTCCAGTCCGGGTGGATGAGGGGGCCGTGATAATCCGCTTCGTCCTGCGCCAGCCAGATAAAGTGAGCAACGCCCAGCGTCCGCTCAATCGCAAGCGGCAGGATCATCACAAGATCACCGGCGGCATTGCGCACAAGGGCAATGCGCGGCTCAATACCGCGCGCACACCCGACAGTGTGCATCCATGCATTCAGCCAGGCATGGCGCTGAAATACAGTTGCCCTGGCTTCACTTTCAAACAGGCGCCAGGCAACGGCGCAATCGTCCAGGCTCTGATAGACGGACACCCGGAACTGGGTTTCATCAACGGATGAAACAACGCTCAAATGCGCTGGCGCCCCGCCCCGGTTGGGGGCAGGGCTGTCCATTGTCGGAGATACCGCGTTCTGAGACATGGCGAGATGCGTCCTGCGTCAGGCTTTGGCCCGATGCCCTTCGAATTCCACGTAGCCGAGTTCCTGTTCCGGATCGACTTCAAACGTGGTCTTGAACACGCGCTGATTGCCTTCAAGAAGGCCGCTCTTTCTGATCACCACCGCGAACGCACATTTCGCAAGGGCGGCGATGCCCTTTGTCTCAATGCTCTTTGGATCCATGCCGAATAGGCGGCGCATTGCACCGTTGGCATAAATGACGCCGTACTGCTTCATCGCTTCGGGCGTGTAGTAGGCCGTCGTAATTGAAACGTTCAGCCCGTCGAGATTATCAACGCGGTGCGGCGCCTGCATCTTCCAGGACAGAAGATCACCCGGCATGAGGTCAAAGACCTGAGCGTGACGGTCATAGTCCTCGGTGTAGGGAATTTCTTCCTCGGTTTCCTTCAAAACAACCTGCTCGCGGGATTTCTGCGAGATGAAGTCTTCGGTGTCCGGGTACAGCCAAAGGCGCTTGCGGCCACGCACGTGGCACAGGATGACCGGTGAAATATCGCTGTGATACAGCACACGGGAGCGCGGGCTTGAAATAAGCAACCCGGTGTTGTGGCGCATGTGCTTGAACTTCGGGTTGAGCTTCGTCACCTCGTCGAAGGAGCGTGCCACCAGATTGTGGTACCGCGGTGCGACGTCCTCCATGTGCTGGAGATTGATCCACAGCTGGCCGTGGCGAACAGCTTCAAGAACTTCCGCACCGGTGCGGCCGCCCATGGACCCGTGACGCCAGGTTTCAACACCGTCAGGGTCAGGCGTTGTTGTGTGAATGCTCATGCAGTCCGCCGGATACTCTTCAATGAGGGTTGCCAGCGCATCATCTTCAAACAGACCACTTTCCAGGAAGCGGTGCTTTGCTGAGACGGTGCCCTTTGAGAAAAGGTCAGCATCATGTTGGGAAATGTCGAGAATGCCTGACATGGCTGGGGCTCTCCAAATGCGCAATACAGAAATCAAAAGCAGAGCGTGGCTCTGAGCTGGGATTAACTTCTCATGCTGGGGTTACTAAGGGGTGTGCAGGAAGCGGTCTTTGGCCAGTTTTCGAAGCTTTTTCGCGATTGGCCACAAAGTGTCTGACTGCTTGATAAACCGCCGTGCAGACCGGGTTTTTGCGAATGCAAACGCCAATGCGCGTCCCTTGATGGTTAAGCCAAGGTAAACGTCAAACAGCCCTGTTGTGACATCGCACCAATCGTCCTTGTACGGCTCGTCACCTTTCGTGAAATCGAAGGTTTCAAGACCGCGTGCGATGCTCCAGGCAATCAGGTTGTTGAGGTGGAGCTGCCCGGGGGAGTGAGCACGGTTCTCGTCATGTGTCGTGGTCGACAGGACGTAGTAGTAGCGGTCGCCCCAGACGAGCCCCCAGTTGGCGGCGAGAATGGTGCCGTCAGCCTCAAGAGTGCTGAGCTGACACATCTCGGGATGCTGTTCGGCCATGCTGCGGTAGAAGGCGCGGACTTCAGGTGCGGCAAACATATCAGCGGCCCCCAAGTCCTTCAGGCGCGCCCGTTTCTGCTCAATGAGCGTGGCGATGGCCTTGGACCGTGTATGGGGGGAGTAAGAGATGTTCATGCCGACCGGCCCCAAGGCCTCTTCAAGGCGGCGAAGCCGCTGGCGCAGTTTCTTGCGCGACGACGGTCCCCGGCGTGCCCGGTACAACTCGTCGAATTCCCGGCCGTCCAGGGTCAGCGCATGTGAAGCCGATGGGCCAGCCTGATGCGGATAGGTCAGCATGGGATGCGGAGCACCCTCGAGGTCCTCCGGCATATCCAGAAGCCGGACGACATCTATGCCGGGCACCAGTCTGAAGGCCTCATCAAACAGCGCACGCGTTGTCTCCGGCGTGAGTGTTGAGGCCAGATCCGAATCCAGCAGCGGGCCCTTGTAGTCCGCGTGTTCTGCACCGAGCCAGGTGAGCGTTCGCATCCCGGCCCGGGTCTCTATGCCCATGGGCAGCAAAGCGCGCAGGACGCCGTCACGGCTGGTGGCTGTGATGATGATCGGTGAGATATCCCGGGCCGACCCGATGTAAGTGTGCCAATTTGAGACCCAGGACCATGTCTGGAACACGTGGCCCACGGCCCGATGCTCCAGGTTGCGCCAGTTCTGTCGAATGGCGTCCAGATCGCTGGTCGCGCTGAAAACCAGCTCGCCCATATGCTTAATGGGCTCAAGCTGTTGATTTTCCAGCACTTCGATATGTGGTTGAGCGGCTGAAGCGCGCATGAAGTAGCCCTTTCCGTCGGATTTCTGACCGTGAAATCGCAAGAAGGGTGCCATCGGCCAAAAAGCGCGCTCGAGGCGGGCCGTCAATCGCTTGGCAATCACTCACCGTTAGTGTCGCGGCAGTGTTTCTTTCATTTTTCGGGTTTTGAGTATGCGCCTGGTCGGCAGTGATGTTTTGAAGTTCGGACTAAGCACGCTGCGGACGACGCGGGCGCACCGGATGCTGGGCGGTAGCTGGCGCGGGTTGGGTGCCGTGTTCATGATGCATCGGGTGGTCGAGCCTGCGGCGAAGCCCGGTGACTTTGCCCCCAACAGAATTCTCGAAATCACACCCGCCTTTCTCGACGAGGTCATCACCCGAGTGCAGGCACTGGGCTATGACATTGTTGATCCCGATGAGATGGTGCGCCGTCTTCGAAAGGGCGGGCCGGGGCCTTTCGCCGTTTTTACGTTTGATGACGGCTACAGGGACAACATCGATCTGGCGCTGCCCATCTTTGAAAAACACAATGTTCCCTTCACGGTCTATGTGGCGTCGGATCTGCCCGACGGCACAGCGGATCTCTGGTGGCTGACACTTGAAGCCTCCATTCGCGCGCTTGATCATCTGGAGATGGAGATTGATGGGGAAACCATCATCCATGCAGCCAGAACCGACAAGGAGAAGCGTGGCGCCTGGGAGAGTGTTTACTGGCGCCTGCGCGATGCCAGTGAGGATGACGCCCGGCGTGCCGTGTCGCTGCTTGCTCAACATGCCGGCGTCGACGGTCTGGCACTGTCGCGCGGGCTGTCCATGAGTTGGGATCAGGTGCGAGCCCTCCATGCGCATCCCTTGTGTACGGTTGGCGCGCACACAGCGTCGCACTACGCGCTGGCCAAGCTGCCGCTGGAGCGCGCTCGCGAAGATATGCTGGCGGGAAGCGCCCGGCTTGAAGACGAACTGGGTACGCGGCCGACGCATTTCGCCTATCCCTATGGGGATGAGGGGTCAGCGGGCACTAGAGAGTTTGATCTGGCTTCCGAGCAGCGTTTTGCTTCGGCTGTGACAACCCGCAAGGGACTGCTGTTTGACGAGCACGGCAATCATCTGCGTGCTCTGCCGCGTCTGTCGCTCAATGGCGACTTTCAGGATGTCGACCTTGTGGAGGTCCTGCTTGGTGGCGCGCCATTTGCCCTCTGGAACAGGTTCCGCCGGGTGAACGTTGCCTGACGCAAGAGTGGCCTACGGTGCAGGGTAGGCGTGGCCGATCATCGTGGTGCCTTCAAACACGGCCTTGTCTTCCACCTCGCGTTCATTGACGAACACGAAATCGAATTCCTTGTCCTCATCCACATCCCTGTGGAGCATGACAATGAACATCTCGCCGGGGGCGGGCTCATTGTCGACCGTGATTTCGACGTCCTTGCTCGTACCGTCGGCCAGATAGGTGTGCCCGACATAGATCTTGCCGTTGGGCTTGCCGTCCTCGAACGGGTGCATCACCAGCCAGCCATTGCCGTCAATCTGCACCTCGGGGAAGGTGAAAGTTGCCCCGTCGCGTGATGCCCCATCGGTGATGATCCAGTTCGCCTCACCGTTGCCGATGGTGATCTGAGGGGCGGCTTCTGCCGGCTCGGCTGCATAGCCGGTGTCTTCCGCCATCAGCGGGCCGGAGGTGAAGGCAAGGGTCGCTGCAATGACACCTGAGCCAATAAATCCTGTGCGTGTGGCGGCCATGTCGGGTTCCTCCGGTTTTGTATTTCACGTGTCTGTTGCGGGCAGTGTCCCGCGTCCGTGCCATGGGGTCAAAACAAAAATGACCGGGGGTCGGATACTTCCGGTATCCGTAGGGAAGGCCAAAAAGCCGCATCTTGGATTTGGGCGGGAACCCTCTATAGTCCGCGGCAGAAAAGACGAACCGGTGATTTGCACCTGAGTCGACCTGACAGAAAGACCTGATATGACCGCGATTGCAGCCATTGCCATTTTCCTTGTCGTGTTTCTTGCCCTCAACAAGATGACATTCGGCCGTTTCGACTAGGAGATGCTTTTGCCGGCGAGCCCGCCATATGAGGCAGGTAAACGGCGAAAGGCGGCCTGATGCGTATTCTGCTGATGACGCTCGGGTCGCGGGGCGATGTGCAGCCCTTCATCGCCCTTGGCCTTGAGCTCAAAGCTGATGGCCATGACGTGGCGGTTTCGACCGCGTCCAATTTTACATCCATGATTGAAGCTGCCGGGCTTCGTGCGGCTCCGGTATCTGTGGACATGCAGGCGGAGCTTGAAGGGTCCGTTCTCATGGATGGCATGCGGTCCCTGCGTGGACTCATTCGCGCGTGGCGCATGTCGCAGGACCTTATGCAGACCCAGATTGATGATGTCTGGCAGGTGGCCCATGGCGAACGCCCGGACCTGATTGTCTATCACCCCAAGGCGTTCTCCGCGGTCTATGCCGCGTGGTCGCTTGGCGCGGTTGCGGTGCCGGTTTATCTGCAGCCGGCCTATACCCTCACATCCCGGTTCTCCAATCCGATTTTTCCGTGGCGGCGGGCGGGCATTCTGACCCGGCCGCTCAACAGGGCATTTCTCTGGCTCACCCGCATTGGCTACAAGTCTTTGCTGAAGAAGTGGATCGCCCGCACGCCGGACGTGCAGGGAGCCCCGTCGCTGGATGTGCTGATCGGCTATCACCCCGACGGAAAGCCGGTGCCACGCCTGCATGCCTTCAGCCCTCATCTTGTTCCGAGTCCGGATGATTACAGTCCGCATGAGCAGACGACCGGATACTGGTTCCTGCAGGCGGATGACGCATGGGCCCCACCGGCGGATCTGGAAGCGTTCCTCGCGGATGGGCCGCCGCCTGTCTATGTGGGTTTTGGGAGCATGCCATCGCAGGATGCCGAGCTGCTGACGCAGCATGTGGTCGAGGCGCTGGACAAGGCAAACCAACGCGGCATCATCGCGACCGGCTGGAGCGGACTTTCATCCAAAGACCTGCCGTCGCAGCACTTCGCTTTGGAGAGCGCGCAGCATTCCTGGTTGTTCCAGAGGTGTGCTGCCGTGGTGCATCACGGCGGTGCGGGGACCACCCATGAGGGGCTTCGCTGGGGGAGGCCGTCCATCATCTGCCCGGTGTTCGGAGATCAGCCCTACTGGGCACATCTTGTGGCGCAGCTTGGCGCCGGTCCTGTGCCGCTTCGACAGAAGAAGATCACGCCGGATGCGCTGGCCCGGAGATTATCCCAGTCGCTCGAACCCGCTGTGAGAGACAGGGCGGAGCAGGTGGGACTGGTTCTGCGTCAGGAGGGGGGCGCGCGCCGTGCGGCCGATATCATCACGCAGCTTATGTCCGACCGTTCACCCTAATCCTGTGCACCCTAGAGCTGTGGGGGCGGGGCGCCCGGGTCCGGTATCTGCATCCATTTGATGAGATAGCCCGCAGGTATGGCCCACAGAATGCCCGCAATCAGAAAGTAGAAGAACTCAAGCGTGCCGTTTTCCGGCAGTTTGTAGACGGCGAACGTCATCACAAACATGGCATAGATAAAAATGAAGACCAGCAGCACGACGAGGCCGATCAGCTTGCGCCAGCGCATGGGGATGCCAAAAGTCATGATGTTTTCGTCTCCGGGATCGAACTGCGGCATCGCGCCACTGCGCCTGCATCGGCTGCCAAGCTATGTTATCGCTTGAATTCAGTTATTTAGGCCGTGATGGCCAAAAGCACCAGCCCGAGCGTCAATCCGCCCCATGACATCTACCGTATCTGATCCCGCTCAGCCCGATACGCGGCCCATCGCCCTGTGGCTCCTCGGCGTCGCGGCGCTCGTTGCCATCATGGTCGTCGTCGGCGGGCTGACCCGTCTTACGGAGTCCGGTCTGTCCATCACCGAGTGGAAGCCGGTCACCGGGGCCATTCCGCCCTTGAGCGCCGAGGTCTGGCAGGAAGAGTTCGACAAGTACCGGCAGATCCCCCAGTACCAACTGGTCAACAAAGGCATGAGCCTTGATGAGTTCAAGACCATCTACTGGTGGGAGTGGGGGCACCGTTTTCTGGGACGGCTGATTGGTCTGGCATTCTTTGTGCCCTTCGTGTGGTTCCTCGCGACGGGCCGGCTGCGCGGGCAGCTCGCTTGGGTCTGTGCGGGCCTGTTTGTCCTTGGTGGTCTGCAGGGCTTCATGGGCTGGTACATGGTGGCGTCCGGCCTCACGGAGCGTGTCAGCGTTTCGCAGTACAGGCTGGCGGCACATCTGGGGCTGGCCTTCCTGATCTTTGCTGCGCTGGTCTGGGTCGCCATGGACATACTGCGCGGGATTGCTCAGCGGCTTCAGCGGCAATGGGTCGGCTGGACCGGCGGCCTAGCCGTGCTTGTATATGTGCAGATTGTGCTGGGCGCGTTTGTCGCCGGGCTTGATGCCGGGATGATCTACAACACCTGGCCACTGATGGACGGCAAGTTCGTTCCTGACGGCCTTTATTCAGTTCCGGGGGCAGCGTTCGAGCAGCACCTTACCGTGCAGTTCAATCACCGGATGGTGGCTTACCTGCTCGGTATACTGACAGTCATTTACTGCTGGCGTGTTGTCGCGGCGGGGGCAGACCGGCTCCAGCGCCGCGCGGCCATGTGGTTTGCGACAGCCATCAGCGTCCAGATCGTTGTCGGTATCTGGACGCTGGTTGCTGTTGTTCCGATCTGGTTGGGTGGTCTCCACCAGTTCGGCGCCGTCATCGTGCTTGGGGCTGCGATGCTGCAGCTTCACATAGCCATGCATGGCAGCCCGAAGACGTCATCCAATCAGGTTTTGGCGAGTGCCTGATCCAGGTCAGCGATGATGTCCGCTGCATCCTCAATGCCTACCGAGATCCGCACGGTGTCATCGCTTGCACCGGCTGCTGCGCGCTGCTCCGTTGAGAGTTGTGCATGGGTAGTCGATGCCGGGTGAATGATCAGTGATTTGGTATCACCGATATTGGCCAGGTGCGACAGCATCTCGACCGAGTTGCAGACCGTCTTGCCGGCGTCGTAGCCACCCTTGAGGCCGAAGGTAAAGACCGCACCGGCACCCTTGGGGCTGATCTTCTGCATCATGGCATGGCCCGGATCATCCTTGAGCCCCGCATAGGACACCCATGACACCTTGTCGTGGGCCTTGAGGTGCTCGGCGACGGTGACTGCGTTCTGGCAGTGACGTTCCATGCGCAATGCCAGCGTTTCGCAACCTGTGAGCAGCAGGAAGGCATTCTGTGGCGCCATGGACGGTCCGAGATCACGCAGGCCCAGCACGCGGCAGGTGATTGCGAAGGCAATGTTGCCGAAGGTCTCGTGCATCTTGAGGCCGTGATAGCTCTCGCACGGCTCTGACAGGGTTGGGTAGTTGCCGGAGGCTGACCAGTCGAATGTGCCTGCGTCGACAATGATGCCGCCGATGGAGTTGCCGTGACCGCCAATGAATTTCGTCAGCGAGTGGCAGACGATGTCCGCGCCGAGTTCAATCGGGCGGCACAGATAGGGTGTTGCCATGGTGTTGTCGACGATCAGTGGAATGCCCGCGTCCTTCGCAATGGCTGAGATTGCTGACACGTCCTGCACAACACCGCCGGGGTTGGCGATTGACTCCATGAAGATGGCGCGGGTCTTGGGACCGATTGCCGCCTTCACAGCGGCAGCGTCTGCCATGTCCACCCAGTCCACATGCCAGTCAAACTTCTTGAAGGCATGTCCGAACTGGTTGATCGAGCCGCCATAGAGCTGCTTTGCCGCAACGAAACGGTCGCCTGGCTGCATGATCGCGTGGAAGATCAGGAGCTGTGCCGCATGACCGGACGCGGTCGCCAGGGCCGCCGTGCCGCCTTCAAGAGAGGCAATGCGTTCTTCAAGCACGGCCTGGGTCGGGTTCATGATGCGGGTGTAGATGTTGCCGAACTCTTCCAGGCCAAACAGCCGGGCCGCATGGTCAACGTCATTGAAGACGTATGACGACGTCTGATAGATCGGCGTTGCGCGCGCGCCTGTGGTGGGGTCGGGGGCTGCGCCTGCATGGACGGCACGTGTAGCAAAACCCTGATCGGTCATTCTTCTTACTCCTTATACGGATGATTGGGTGGTCAAGCGGCACGCAGCCGCGGAATTTCCTGTGCAGGACACCGGTCCATAATGACCGTCAGGCCCGCGTCTTCTGCCCGTTTCGCAGCGGCTTCATCAATAACGCCCAGCTGCATCCAGACGGATTTTGCGCCCGCGGCAATTGCATCGTCCACGGTCTCACCGGCCACACTCGAATTGCGGAATATGTCCACCATGTCGATGGGCACGGGTATGTCGGCCAGTGAGGCCAGAACCGTGCGTCCATGAATATCGCGCCCGGCTTTGCCGGGATTGACCGGATAAACATCAAAGCCTTCGTGCAGCAGGAAGGCCATCACCTCATTGCTGGCGCGATGCGGCTTGTCGCTTGCCCCTACCAGCGCAATGGTCTTTGTGCTGTCAAACAGGCGGCGCAGTGTGTCGTCAGAATATTGGGGCATGGGACTCACTTGGAATGTGGCTGCGCACTTAACACCGTGTTTGATGGAGGCGTCCAGTTGGACCGTGCGGGGCACGCTCCAGCAGGCCGTATCGTGTGTCGGACTTTTCAATTCATGAACTAGCGGTTGCAAATTTTACAACCTATGCGCAACTGAAAGTAATATGACTTTAAAGCGGATGCTGTAGCAATGGCAGGCTGAAAGAGGTGATCATGCCTGCTGTCCATCTTCTTGATCCGGCCCATGTGGATGCACTCTCCTGTGTTCACGCTACGCATTCGGCTGTTGATCTCTCCACTGCGCAGCATGGCGACGCTGTCGGCCGCATGTCGCAGCATCTGTCGGCACTCATGGGGTCCTCGCCGGAAGAAGCTGAAGCTATCGGCATAGCAGCGCGGCTGCATGATGTTGGCAAGATTTCAATTCCGCACGCCATCTTGCACAAACCCGGACCGCTGACCGTCGAAGAACGACACATCGTCCAGCGCCATCCCGAGGCGGGTGCGAAAATTCTGCAGGCCGCGAAGTTTCCACTGATGAAACTTGCAAGCCAGATTGCACTGGAGCATCACGAGCATGCAGACGGCACAGGATACCCCTATGGCCTGCGCAACGATGCCTTCAGCATGCCGGGCCGCATCGTTGCCCTGTGCGACGTCTTTGATGCGTTGCGCCGGGAGCGCTCCTACAAAGCGGGTATGACTCACGAGGAAGCGTGCAATGTGCTTTCCTACGGCGATGAGCGGATGACGCCCGACATTTTTGATGAGCGTGTGCTGGATGCGTTTCTGAAAAACCAGAAGCACATGGCAGACGTGTTCGACGGTACTGCTGCGCCGCTCTAGCGGTCTTCCCAGGTCGGTTCGCGCTTGTCGATGAAGGCCGAGATGCCTTCGTTGGCGTCATGGGCCATCATGTTTTCCACCATCACCCGGCCAGCAAATTCATAGGCGTCGCTGAGCCCGTGCTCGAGCTGGTCGTAAAACGCCCGTTTGCCAATGGCCACGGTATGGGATGACTTGCCGGCAATGCGCTTGGCCCAGGCGTTGATTTCTTCATCCAGGAAGTCAGCGGGCACGCACTGATTGATGAGCCCGAACTCGGCGGCGCGTTTTGCATCAATCATTTCACCCAGCAACAGCATCTCCATCGCCTGCTTGCGCGAGACGTTGCGGGAGAGGGCAACCATAGGGGTTGAACAAAACAAGCCGATGTTGACGCCGGGTGTCGCGAAGTGGGCATCCTTGCTTGCCAGTGCGAGATCACAGCTGGCTACCAGCTGGCACCCTGCCGCCGTGGCAATGCCATGGACACGTGCAATGACCGGTTTCGGGCAGCGGACAATGGCCTGCATCATCGCCGAGCAGCGGGACACCAGGTCCTCGAAATACGCCTTGCCGTTATCGGCGTCCTGCCGGTGTGCTGTCATCTCCTTGAGGTCATGGCCGGCACAGAACGCCGGGCCAGCGGCATCAAGAATGATGACGCGTGCAGCCGGATCGTCTCCGAGGCGGGTGATGGCGCCGTGGAGGTCCGCAATCAGATCGTCGGACAGGCTGTTGCGCGCTTTTGGACGGTTGAGGGTCAGTCGGGCGATACCCTTGTCCAGGTGTTCAATGAGAACCGGGTCGGCGATGGCGGCAGCGGCATTGGACATAAGGCATCCTCCCAAATGCGAATGGATGGAGCGTAGGGTGCCTTTGGAACCGCGTCAGCCTCAATTTTGAGGTATTATTGCACCGCACTTGGAAGCTGCTGGTTTTACAGTCTTTTTCGCGACGTTTGTGGATTGACATGACGCGAAGGGTCGTTGATAAACCGCGCAACGTTCACAAGCGTGTTCACGTTCCGCCGGGCAATCGCGCCCGGCGCTTTGTTTTCCGGCTTGGGCTCTCCGGGGGCCGGGCATATCAGGACAGCCAAGAAGTACAATGAAGACTTTTACAGCCACCCCCTCAAATATTGAGAAGAAGTGGGTGCTTATCGACGCTGAAGGCCTGGTCGTGGGGCGGATGGCCGCCATTATCGCGACACGCCTTCGCGGCAAGCACAAGCCGACTTACACACCGCACATGGACTGCGGCGACAACATCGTCGTCATCAATGCCGGCAAGGTCGCCCTGACCGGCAAGAAGATGACTGACAAGACCTACTACCGCCACACGGGCCATCCGGGCGGTATCAAGGAAACCAACCCGACACGCATCCTCGCCGGCAAGAATCCGGAAGACGTGGTGCGCAAAGCCGTACAGCGCATGCTGCCGGGCGGACCGCTGTCGCGGGCTCAGATGTCGAACCTCAAGATCTATCCGGGTGCCGAGCACCCGCATGAAGCGCAGCAGCCGGAAGTGCTGGACATCGCCGCGCTGAATTCCAAGAACACGCCGAGGGACTAGAGAATGTCAGAAACAGAAACCAAGTCCCTTGAGGATCTCGGCGATGCCATGACGGCGGCTGCCACGGATGCGCCGGAAACACCGGCTGAACCTGAAGTTCTGCCGGACCCGCAGATTGATGATCTGGGCCGCTCCTACGCTACGGGCAAGCGCAAAGACGCTGTAGCCCGTGTGTGGATCAAGCGCGGTACGGGGGTCATCACGGTCAATGGCCGGGACCAGGAAAAGTACTTTGCCCGTCCGGTTCTGCGGATGCTGGTGAACCAGCCGCTGGTCGTAACGGACCGCGCGAGCGAGTTTGACGTGGTCTGCACCGTTTCCGGTGGCGGGCTGTCAGGGCAGGCGGGTGCCGTTCGTCACGGTATCTCCAAGGCACTGACCCTGTTTGAGCCGGGCCTGCGCAGCACGCTCAAGGCTGGTGGCTTCCTGACCCGCGACAGCCGCGTTGTGGAACGCAAGAAGTATGGCCGTGCGAAAGCCCGCCGGAGCTTCCAGTTCTCGAAGCGCTAGGCTTCGGAGCATTTTCGATTGCGGAAGGGGCGGTTCTTTGGAGCCGCCCTTTCTTTTTGTCCGCCTGCTACTCCGCCGCCGGGCACATGCCGGGGCGGGCGGGCGCCACGATCGGTTCATTCTTGTAGCGGCCGTGGCATTCTGAGATCGACGTCTTGACGATCACCTTGCGAAACAGCTCGTCGCGTTCCAGCCAGATGGCCGCAAGGTCCTGATCAATGCCGGCTTCCTCGATTGCCTGTCCGAGGAGATCGTGACGGATATCAAAGACTTCATCGGTGACCAGCAGGTGAGGGTGGGCCTTGTTTGGCAGGCGGCCTGAATACTGGCGCGGCCCACCGAACAGACCGACGGTGAAATCCGTCAGCTGGTTTTCCTGATGCTTACGGTCGACGCCCACAAAGAAGCCCTTGAGCCATGGGTGGGCGTAGACCTTGCCGTAGAAGATCTTGTGAACGCGCAGGATGGCATCACGGCCTCCCACGGCGTCAATCAGGGGCGTGTCCGTCTTAGCCCTTTGAGCGTGCATCTGTTCTGGACCTGCATAATTCTTCTGGTTGTATGACTATCAACCTACAACCATGAATATTTTTCCAACTTCAGGAAGTTCGCGCTTGAACTATGCGTCCGCTCTAATATTTATTAATAGCAATTCGCAACTAAGGGAGTGCTGGCGATGCGAACGATGAAGAAGACGGCGACATATTCCGTGATGCACATGGTGGTGGCCATGGGCGTGGCGTTTGCGCTCACGGGAAGCTGGGTCGTCGCCCTTGGCATCGGGCTCATTGAACCGATGGTGCAGACAGTCGCGTATCATTTGCATGAAAAGGCCTGGTCACTCAGTGATCCACAAAGCCACAGTGACCGTACGGAAATCATTGAAACGGCACAGGCTGCGGCTTGAGACATCTCTCGCCACAACATGTTGAGGGACAGCAGCCGCAAATGCATGTGCCATCAGTGAGCAATTTCAGCGGCTTAGCCGCATAAACAAGGGTCATTGAATGTCAGATCTGGGTCAGGCGACAGCAGAAGCACCATACAAGTTCCGGCCGATCGCGCCGCCGCGCCGGTCATTGTGGCCGCTGGAGATGCGGGTTGTCGGCGAGGGCGCTGCTTTAGCCGCTGCCTGGCCGGTGCTGGATAGGGCGCCAAATGGCGATGGTCATGGTGTGATTGTGGCACCCGGCTTCTCCACTGACGACAACTCGACAGCACCTTTGCGCCGTTTCCTGAAAAACCGCGGCTATCACACGCGTGGCTGGCGTAATGGCCGCAACGACGGGCCGACGCAGGCCAATCTCGATGCCATCGTTAACAATGCCAAGGATCTGGCCGACAAGACGGGCGAGAAGGTGTCGCTTGTGGGGTGGAGCCTCGGTGGTTGCCTCGTCCGCGAAGCAGCGCGTGAAAACGCGGATCTGGTGCGCGGTGTCATCACCATGGGCAGCCCGTTCCAGGATGTGCGTGCCAACTCCATCAGCATCATGTGGAACCTTCTGGCCTCCAAGGACCGGATTGAGGACAAGGAGCGCACGGAAGCGCTTGGCGCTCCCATTCCTGTGCCGGCAACGGCCATTTTCTCCCGCACCGATGCGGTTGTTTCAGGCGACGCCTGTCGTGAGCGGCCCGGCGGCAAGCGGGAATCCATTGAGGTGTTCGCGAGCCATTTCGGCCTGGGCGTCAACCCGCTGGTCTACTACGCCATTGCTGACCGTCTGGCGCAGAAGAAGGGGACCTGGAAGCACTTTCAGCCACCGGCACTCATGAAGAGCCTGTACGAAGTGCATAGCTAGGCCAAATCAGTTACTCGGGAGTGGCTCGTTCCAGCCGAAACTGGCCACTCCCCTAGATGCTCAGGCCTATTGCCTGATTGATGTCCAAGCCGGTGTTGACCGCATGGTAGGTGGGAAACGGAGACCGGTGGGACACATCAATGTCCCGCCGGAGCCAATGGTGATCTTCCAGAACCCCCAATGACTGGGACAGGGCTCGATCCGTTATGGTGCCCAGTTCCGACTTGATGGCCGAAAAGCGTTGCGGAGTGCTTGTCACCGCCAGTACCGGCACCGCCCAGCTGCGCCGCACAATTGCGAACGCCTTGTCATCCCGCACATTCCCCATGATCCTCCCAGCCACGGCTGCTGTTGTCATGCCGAGCTGAGTAAGCCGGAACTCCGGCCGCAACGGATGGCCATGGCCGGGGTTTCTCTCAAGCAATCCAAGCTGGATCAGATGATCCAGGCTCGTTGCGAACGCACTTCTGCTCGCTTTGGTCGCAGCGATCAGCGGCGCCTGTCGGCCTGGAACACCGGCATCCAGAAGGGCCAGGATCTTCAATGACCATGCCCGGGATGTGACATTGACAAGCAGCGATATATCCATGAAGTATAGTTACTATATTTTTGCTACATGAGGAAGAATCATGCCGGTCGTTTCTTTGGATAACACCATCACTTTGGCCCTTTCCGTTCGCGACAGGCACGCCAGCGCGGAGTGGTATGAGAAAACCCTTGGGTTTCAGCTGCTCTATCACGCAGACGACGCGGGCTGGAGCGAGATGCAGACCAAGACAGACGGGGTTACCTTGGGTTTTGGCGAGCAAGCAGAACCTGCGCCCGGCAACTCAGTTCCCGTTTTTGGCGTGGCTGATATCGCAGGTGCCCGAACCGCACTGGAAAATGCCGGCGTAAAGTTTGACGGGGCGACAGAGACCATCGAAGGCATGGTCAGCACCGCCACCTTTTATGATCCTGACGGCAATGCACTGATGCTGGCTCAGGACCTGACCAAATAGCTGACGCTTGCGGCTGGCAGCTATGAGCTGCAGCCCTAGGACAAACGGGGGAGGCGTGATACATCGCGCCTCCCTTGTTTTGTTGAAAGAAGGCGGCGCGGCATGGCGCACACAGTGTTCATTGATGGCGAAGCGGGCACCACCGGCCTGCAAATCCGCGAGCGGCTGGATGCCCGCAGCGATATCGAGGTCGTTTCTATTGATCCGGCCCGCCGCAAGGATGCTGACGCGCGTGCGGAACTCCTTAACGGCTGCGATGCCTCGATTCTCTGCCTGCCGGATGAGGCTGCGCGGGAAGCCGTTTCGCTCGTCACAAACCCGAATGCGCGGATTCTCGACGCTTCCAGCGCACATCGGACGCTGGACGGCTGGGTCTACGGGTTTCCTGAAATGGCGAAAAGTCAAAGGGACGCCATCCGGGCCACCAAGCGGCTGGCTGTCCCGGGGTGCTATCCAACGGGCTTTATAGCCCTGGTCAGACCTCTGGTGGAGGCGGGCATACTTGCGGCCGACTGGCCCGCAACCGTCTTTGGCGTGTCTGGCTATTCCGGGGGCGGCAAGGCCCTCATTGACCGGTACGAAAACAAGAAGAACGACGCGTATATCTCTGAAGGACATAGGCTTTATGGCCTGACGCTTCGGCACAAGCACCTTCCTGAGATGCAGCATTTCACTGGCCTGGGTGCCGCTCCGCTGTTTGTTCCGGCAACCGGCCAGTTCCGTCAGGGCATGTTGATCCAGGTTCCGCTTGTTCTTGGAACGGCAGCGCGAGAAGCATCAATTTCTGAACTGAATCAGACTCTTAGTGCATTTTATGCAGGTGAACAGTTCGTGGCTGTTTCAGCAGATGATTCGGCTGGTCCGCCGTCTGAAATGTTCGGCGAAGACCTTGTCGGGACCAATTCCCTGCGCCTGAGTGTCTATGGACATGATGATGTCGATGGACAGGCGCTGTTGGTGGCGGAGCTGGACAATCTGGGCAAAGGCGCATCCGGGGCCGCGGTGCAGTGTCTGAACCTGATGCTCGGACTGGACGAAAGCGCTGGGCTTTCAGCGCGTTAGCGGCGCCAACCGCCGCTGCGGCAACATTCTGTTAAGTATTAGGACACACCCTTGGCCGGCATGGGAGTCGCGGGCGGGCTGTTTGCGCGTGTTTTCCTGATTTATTTGGGGAATTTTGTTCTCGGGTAATGCGCTGGTTGGCGGTTTTTGGTATGCATTGAGAAAGGCCCGGCGTGAGGGGAGACTGCAGCGCGTCGAGCACACACAGCTTCGCATTTGGTTGGGGACTGTGTTTCGGGTGGAACTTTCCGGTCAGAACCGGATGTCAAAAAGAGATATTTATGACCAACACATCTTTTTCGACTGTGAGCACGTCTTCGGCATCAAAACGCCGTGGTCTGCGCGCCGGGCCTTTGGTTGCCGCGGCTGCTGCGATGATGCTTGCCGCATGTTCGACACTCCCGGACTGGACAAAGCCGTCTACAGCGTCTGACGCGATTACCGGACAGGCTCCCAGCGAACCCACAAATCAGACTGTCGCCGCACAGCAGGCCCAGGCCGAAGCCAACTCTGCAAACAGCAGTTTCCCATCCGCCGGTTCCGTACCCGAGGTGCCGAGCGCTGGAAATGCAACGGCAAAGCGTGATCTGACCAACAGTCTGGTGGCAGACCGCCAGCATGCCCGGTATTCCGGCGAAGCCCTTCGCGGTGGCACCGAGCCGCCTGCGTCACCGCTTCCCTCGCGGCGCGTTGCGCCGGTTCCGGTTATCCCGGAAGTCGCAAGCGCACAGGCACCCAGCGCACCTGTTTCGGAAGCCGGGGTTATTCCCGCGCCGTCCATTCCTGAATTCCAGGCGCCCGCCCGTCGGATGGGCAAGCTGCATGATGGTGAGATCGTGGAAACACCTGTTGCTTCCGCGCCTGCGGCGCCGGCAACACCTGCTCCGGCACCAGCGGTCGAAGTTGCGACGCTTCCTGCGCCAGCTGCGGCACCTGCTGCACCAGCACGTCCGGCTGTTGCCGCGCCAAGTGCTGCACCGGCTCCGGTGGCGGCAACGACACCGGTTCGCCAGACAACGGCAGCTCCGACACGTCGCGCAGCCGTTCCGGCCCGTTCTGTCCCCACCTATGAAGCTGAAACCAACGCGGCTGTTGCTGCGGCAGCGCCTGCTGCCGTTGCTCCGGTGCGCCGTGCCGTGACACCGGTCAATGCATCAGGCCAGCCGCAATTCGCTGCGTCCTCCGCACCACCGCTTCCCGCCGAGGTTCGCGACCAGGTGCCTGCGGTTGTTGCCGCTCGCTTTGACGAGACCCAGGGGACACCAGCACAGGCACCCGCCGGGCAGCCTGCTGCACAGGCTGCTCCCCAGGCGGTAGATGGTGTGGTGATTGACTATTCGGCGATCGGCGCAGGCTCTCCTGTTCCAGCAGCATCTTCGCTTGAGCAGGGGTCAACGCCCACGCTCCCCATTCAGACATATGAGCCGATTGAGTTCTCCGGCGCAGCCAATGGCGCAGAAGGCGGACCGTTTGCCCCCGTCGCCATCTACTTCGCGCACGGATCGGCCGGTTTGAGTTCCGCTGACCGGGCTCAGATTGCCGAAGTTGCCGCCCTGCAGAAGAACCGTGGAGGCGGCGCTGTTCGCGTTGTCGGGCATGCTTCCAGCCGGACCAACAATCTGCCTGTTGATGCGCATCTTCTGGCCAATTTCGACATGTCCATGGACCGGGCCAATGCCGTCGCCAATGAGTTGATGCGCCGGGGGGTAGATGCCTCCGATCTGGTCATCGAGGCCGTCGGTGACCGGGCGCCTGAGTACTATGAGTCCATGCCAGCGGGCGAAGCCGGCAACCGGCGCGCGGAAATCTTTCTCGAGTAACGCGTAGCCGGCCTTTTTCTGACTTCTCCTCGGGGTTCATTGGCTGGAGTGCTTCCTTTTCAGGCAGCGCTCCGGCCATTCGCCGTTTGTGCTTTCCAACCGCCCGGCTGCCCTTTGCGGCAAATCCCCGGGACATTGTCAAAAGCGCTGATTGTCTGCTAATGCCGCGGGATAGTCGCGCGGGGTCATGACACCCCGCAGCACCTGCCCGGGCAGGAACCGGAACCTTTGTTATGTCGCAAGAATTTCACCGTATTCGCCGCCTACCGCCTTATGTCTTTGAGGTCGTCAACAAACTCAAGGCAGAAGCCCGAGGCCGCGGCGAGGACATCATCGACCTGGGAATGGGTAATCCTGATCTCCCGACCCCCCAGCACATCGTCGACAAGCTTGTAGAAACGGTCTCAAAGCCGCGCACCAACCGGTACTCAGCCAGTAAGGGCATTCCGGGCCTACGCCGCGCCCAGGCTGCGTACTATGAGCGCCGCTTCGGCGTGAAGCTTGATCCGGAGACGGAGATTGTCGCCACGATCGGCTCAAAGGAAGGCTTCGCCAATCTCGCGCAGGCCATCACGGCTCCCGGCGATACGGTGCTGGTGCCCAACCCCACATACCCGATCCATGCTTTCGGCTTCATCATTTCAGGGGCCGTCATCCGTCACGTGCCCATGGGCACGCAGGACGAGTTCATGGCCGGGTTGGAAAGGGCGATGAAGCATTCCGTGCCCAAGCCATCGGCTGTCGTGCTCAACTTCCCCTCGAACCCGACGGCGCAGGTTGTTGACCTCGACTTTTACAAGGAGATGGTCAAGTTCGCCTACAGGCACGATGTGTTCCTGCTGTCGGATCTGGCCTATTCGGAAGTGTACTTCGATGACTGCCCGCCGCCGCCTTCCATCCTGCAGGTGCCGGGAGCCAAGGACGTTGCGATCGAGTTCACGTCGCTTTCCAAGACCTATTCCATGCCGGGCTGGCGTATGGGCTTCGCGGTCGGCAATGAACGTCTCGTGGCCGCTCTGACGCGCATCAAGTCCTATCTGGACTACGGCGCCTTCACGCCCATTCAGGTGGCTGCAACAGCAGCCCTCAACGGCCCGCAGGACTGCGTGGATGAGATGCGCAAAACCTATCAGGTGCGCCGTGACGCTCTCGTGCAATCCATGTCGCAGGCCGGGTGGGACATCCCATCGCCGCCGGCCACCATGTTCGCCTGGGCGCCACTGCCGGAGAAGTTCCGGGAGGTAGGGTCGCTTGAGTTTTCCAAACTGATGCTGGAGCACGCCAAGGTGGCGGTATCGCCGGGCATTGGCTTTGGTGAGTATGGGGACGGCCATGTGCGCGTTGCCATTGTGGAGAATGAGCAGCGCATCCGTCAGGCCGCGCGCAATGTGCGGCGCTTCATGCAGAACGCAGATGCCATCCTGGCCGGCGAAACACCGGACCTGCGCCTCGGAGAAGATGACCCGAAACCGGCAGAGGCGTCATGAGTAAGACTGTAGAAACCGACAAACCTCTCCGCGTCGGCATTGCCGGTCTTGGCACTGTCGGCGCGGGTGTTCTCAAGATTCTTGCCGGTCAGGCAGATTTGCTGGCGGCGCGTGGTGGCCGGCCGATCGTCGTCACTGGCATTTCTGCACGCAACAAAGAGCAGGACCGCGGCATAGACCTGTCTCCCTATCCCTGGTTTGACGACTGTCTCGAACTGGCATCCTCACCCAATGTCGATGTGGTGATGGAGTTGATCGGCGGGGAAGAAGGTGTCGCGAAGACGCTTGTGGAACTGGCGCTGGAAAACGGCAAGCACGTGGTCACAGCCAACAAGGCTCTGCTCGCCCATCACGGCGTGGCTCTTGCCACGCTGGCTGAAAACAAGGGTGTTTCGCTTGCCTATGAGGCAGCGGTTGCAGGCGGCATTCCGATTATCAAGGGACTGCGTGAAGGCCTGTCAGCCAACCGCATTGACCGTATGGTCGCTATCCTCAACGGCACCTGCAATTTCGTGCTCAGTCTGATGGAAGACGAGGGCATGAGCTTTGATGCAGCGGTCAAGCAGGCGCAGGATGTGGGTTTTGCTGAGGCTGATCCGACAACCGATATCGGCGGCTTCGACGCAGCGCACAAGCTCGCCATTCTTGCCAGCATCGCGTTCGGCACTCGTGTGAATTTCGATGCCGTTGATATTCAGGGCATCGAGTCCATTACCGCGGAAGACATCGAAGCCGCGAAGGAACTCGGGTACCGCATCAAGCTTATTGCGGCCGCGCAGAAGCAGAACGGCGGATGTCTCCAGCGGGTGCAGCCGGCTCTCGTTCCCCTTGCACATCCACTGGCTCTGGTCAGCGGCGGCGGCAATGCTGTCCATCTGGAAGGAGACTGGGTGGGTGCCGTGGAATTTGGTGGTCCGGGGGCAGGCGAGGGGCCCACAGCGTCAGCCGTTGTGGCTGATACGGTGGATATTGCCCGGGGCCTCGACGTGCCCGTTTTCGGCCTTCCGACGGACCAGTTGACGGCCGACAATGCCGCACAACAGGACACATCCCTTACCGCTTTCTACCTGCGTTTCCAGATGGCCGACAAAAAGGGCACAATTGCTGCGGTTACAGGGCTTCTGGCTGAGCATGACATCTCCATAGAGACGATGATTCAGCGCCCCGAGCGCGATCATGTTGCAGGCGCTAATATGCCTGTCATCGTGATAACATATCCCTCGACCCGAGAGGCGCTTGCTGGGGCCATAAACGCCATTGAGGAAACCGGTATCGTTGCCAGCCGTCCGCATGTTATTCGCGTGGAATCGCTGTAAACCTACGGCGTCCGACAGATTTATCACCCGCCTCCAGCAGTCCGGCTGGCCGGCATCACCCAGATTACGAAAGACCAGACAAAAATGAGCCAGGCCAAGTCCGAAGACCAGGCACCAGCATCTCTTCTTCACCGCGAGCTGACGCTTGAGCTCGCCCGAGTGACCGAACGCGCCGCCGTGGCTGCATCGCGTCTGCGGGGCCGCGGGGACGAAAAAGCCGCTGATCAGGCTGCTGTGGATGCCATGCGCCGTGAGCTCAATGCCCTGGATATCGACGGGACGGTTGTGATTGGCGAAGGCGAGCG